>Ga0210386_10003488_pt1 | contig 13186 bp, 15 predicted proteins | sample IncBWH32OmetaG_FD_160091 | JGI IMG/M metagenome (GOLD analysis project Ga0210386, IMG submission 160091) | Forest soil microbial communities from Barre Woods Harvard Forest LTER site, Petersham, Massachusetts, United States - Inc-BW-H-32-O ... | reverse complement strand
TGCAGTTATTGGGGTACGAAAAACGTTTCCACACGGCCTGGACCCATAAGAGACATAGCGGCCGAGGTCGACACGAAATGGATCCAATGTGGACGGTCCGAAGGCATGGGGTGCATGCGTTGGCAATCGCATTCCATCCTCACCGGCAGCGTCGAGCTGCCGATGACACTGATGAGATCATCGACCGAAGTGCTTTAGGACTTGCGTAGGCGACCAGCAGTTGTCCCGCCACGCAAGAGGTGATCTGCATCAGGCCAGCTGGTCGAGCAGCGCCCTGGCGTCCCGCAGGACCGGCGTGTCGAAGCCTTCGGTGAACGAGTCATACACCGGCACGAAGAGGTCACGAGCTTCCGTGCACCTGCCCTGATCGAGCCACAGGCGGGCGAGGCTGATCGCAGCGCGCAGCCGAAGCGTCTTCGCGCTCTGGCGCTCCGCCACAGCGAGCGCTCGATGATAGTTCTGCTCCGCAGCGGGCTGGTCGCCTCGCGCATTCATCAGATCGCCTCGAAGCCGATGCAGCTCGGCCTCGGCAGACCGCTCTTGGGTCGTCTCGATGAGCTGCGCAGCCTCGACGAGGCATTTCTGCCCCTCCTGCACATGCCCGAGTTTGGCGTGAGCCTCGGCGAGAAAGCACAGCCCGCGCGGCGTGTGCACGACGGCTCCGGCAGCGCGAAGCACCGAGAGGCCCTTCGCGAGCAATGGGAGGCCGTCCTCCGCCTGACCAAGTGCTGTCAGTGAGCGACCATGTTGGAGAAGTCCGAGGCCCAACCAGAGCGGAAAACCGTGCTCGTTCGAAAGAGCCGTCAGTTCCTCCGCGTGCTGCCGCGCGTCGTGCGGCAAGCCGGCGGTCGCCTCCACCGCACACACCTTGCTCAACACAAAGGCCACGGTGAACGGATGGTCGAGCGAACGGGCTTCTGACAACGCCTCGTCCACGCGCGCGCGTGCCTGATCGAAGTGGCCCAGAAGCGCCAATGTCACCGCCAGGTGACCCAGGCTCGCCGCGTGCGGATCAGCCACCGCTATGGCGGCGCAAATCGCGCGAGCGGCCGGATCTCTCAAGCCATCACACAGCTCGAGAAGAGCACGCGCCGTCACAAACTCCCCGCGATAGTGGCAACTGGCGCCGTGGATATAGTGACCCAGCAGCAGAGTGGCTTGATCTTTTCTTGTCTCGCCCAATTTCTCCATCTGCTGGGCAAGGGATACCGCCAGCTCGTGCTCGGCCCGAACCGAATGGAAGCCCCATTGGAAATAGAGCAGCGGAACGAGACGATCCGGCCGATCGAACCGCTCAGCGAGCGCTCGCGCCCTGACGAGGGTATCGCCCACCACCGGCGCCGAATACCCTCGAGCTGCCATTAGGGCGCGCCCGAGGGCGATTTGCAGGTCGAGTTCGTGCTGTACGGGCCGGGACACCTCAGGCATGTTCGCCAGCAATTCCAGACCCTTCTGCAACTGCGCCACCGCTTCCGTCATCGCCGACCGCGCGACTGCTTGCTGGCCGGACTTGAGCCGGTAGCCGACCGCCTTCCCGTCGAAGCCCGCCTCGGCGCAATGATGGGCCATGAGTTGCGGCTGAGCGGCCACGATTTCAGGGAACTGACTCTCCATCACCGTTGCAATGCGGGCATGGATCTGCTGGCGTCGACCACGCAACAGGGTGCTATAGACTGCGTCCTGCACCAGCGCGTGCTTGAAAGTGTACTCTGCATCAGGCGGAGTCCCCCGCTGGAAGACCAGTTCGGCGCGTACGAGCTGCGCCAAGGACGCGTGCACCTGTTGCTGCGGCACAACCGCGACGGCGCTGATCAGCTCATGCGAGAACGACCGTCCGAGGGTCGCGCCGATCTGCGCCATCTCGCGCACGGGTGCCAAGCGATCGAGCCGTGCCAGGAGCGAGGCGTGGAGCGAGGTAGGGATGGCAAGCCGAGGCACGGGCCCCCTCGCATCGAAGCGGTCGCCAACGTCGGTCAGCATGCCGCTCTCGATCACCGCCTTTGTCAATTCCTCGATGAACAGCGGTACGCCATCGGTCCGATCGATGATCTGAACGGCGATCTCCTGGGGCAACGCTTTGCCGCCGGTCACCCGCATGACCATCTCGGCGCGCTGTGGACGCGGCAGACGACCTAGGCTGATCTGTGTCACGTGCGAGCGCCCGATCCAGGCCGGCGCGAACTCGGGCCGGAAAGTGATGATCAGCAAGACCCGGAGGGTAGCTACCCGGTCGACGACGAGGTCCAATAGGTCAAGCGAGGTGGGGTCAATCCAGTGCACATCCTCGAACATCATCAGCACGGGCCGGCGCGCCGCCAGTCCCTCGAGCTGGGCCAGGAGGACCTGCAGCGTCCTCTCCTTGCGCTTCTGCGGTGTGAGGCTGAGAGGTGGATAGCCATTGCCAATCGGCACGGACAGCAGGTCCGCGATCAGCGGAACGGCTTCGCTGAGGTCAGCGTTTGCCTCCGCGAGCAAGGCCTCGAGCTTGTCCAACCGTTGCTGGTCCGTATCGTCACGCCGGAATCCCGCTGCCCGCTCGAGCTGTGAGATGGTCGGGAAAAGGCCGCTGTCCTGGTGATGCGGCGAGCAGAAGCGGCGCAAGCGGATGTGTGGATCATCGCTCAGCCGCTCCAGCACGGTCTCGGCGAGGCGCGATTTGCCGATGCCGGGCTCACCCGATATCAGCACGACCGAGCCATGGCCGCGTTTTATCTTCTGCCAGCGGTGCATCAGCAGCTCGATCTCCTCATCACGGCCGAGCAGTGGCGTTCTGGCCATGCGCAAGGCCTCAAAGCGGCTATCGACCGCGCTCGCGCCCATGACTCGCCAAGCCGACACCGGGTCGCGGAAGCCTTTGATGGACACGCTCCCGAGAGCGAAATATTCGAAGAGACCACCGACGAGGCGGCGGGTGCCGCCGTCGATGACCACCGTATCCGGCTCGGCCAGCGCCTGAAGCCGCGAGGCCAGATTGGCGGTCTCTCCGACCACCTCATGCTGCTGGGACGCGCCATCCCCGATGAGATCACCGACGATCACCAAACCAGTGGCGATCCCAATTCGCGCTCGCAATCTTTCCTCCGGGCCGACATCGAGTCCTGCCACAGCCGCGACCAATGCCAGCCCGGCGCATACCGCGCGCTCGGCATCGTCTTCATCCGCCCGCGGATAGCCGAAATATGCGAGCACGCCGTCGCCAATGTATCTGGCAACGAACCCGCAAAATTTCTCGATCTGCTCGGCGCAGCAGCGATGGTACGCGCCCATGATTTCCTGCAAGTCCTCAGGGTCGAGCCTTGTCGAGAGCGCTGTCGAACCAACAAGATCAACGAACATCAGCGTGAGATGACGTCTCTCGGCCGCGGTCCGAGGAGCAGGCGCGGGTCTCGGTCCGGCCTCATCGAGTTCCGCAATCGCGCGCAATATCTTCTTGCGATGGCCGAGCGAGACACCAAGTTTTTCGAGGTCATTGTCGGTCAGATCGCGCAGAACGCTTGGATCAATGTCGTTCTCGGCAAAGCGCTGCGCGTATTGCCGTAGGCCAAGTGTGTTGAGCCAGTCCGCAATCTGCTGCATTGGCTCCACCGACTGTCTGATTGACGGCCAGCCGAATTTTGGACTACGGCGAAGAAACGTTATCCCGATCTTTTCAGCACGGCAGGGCGGCATTCGGCCGCGGCTGGCCCTCGATCTTTGCCAAAATGGTGCAACAGTACTGGTGCCCGCTACCGAGCCGCGCATGGCACGATGAGAACAACTCTGTTGCGGTATGTGCCGGATTTCGGCAGCGGGGAGCGTTGAACGACTTGACCAAATACGACCGATCGCTGGCTGCCAATTAAGGCCGGTCCGTATGCCGGCGACAAAACACTGTGCGACATCCGCTTCTGGCACAAACCGGACCAGTCGGCCGGTTTCGCGATGTCCGTTGATCGGGATAGACCGGAAATAGCGGGCGGGGCGAATTGAAAAAAATCGTGAAGCTTGCGCACAGATTGAAGACGATTAGCGTTTGCTATTGACGGTCAATGTCGACGATCGCCGTGCCGCTACCGATCATGTCAAGCTCGACCGCTGCAGCGCGGCTCAAGTCTATCACACGTCCACGGCCATACGGCCCGCGATCCACAATTCGCACAACGACCGTCTTGCCGTTACGTCTATTGGTCACCCGCACCATCGTGCCGAACGGCAAGGTGCGATGGGCAGCGGTAAGGCCGTTGGGGCCGGTTCGTTCGCCGCTTGCGGTGCGGCCGCCACCATAGAACGCTGCGCGTCCCGTTTCGGCAAGAGCCGGACAGACGACGCAAGACAGGGCAACAGCCATAAACAGTTTGAAACTTATCATCTGGCTTGAACGCGCGATGAAGTTACTAAGTTCCGGTGGCGCGGGCAGGCTCGACTGTCACCCTTAGGACAATAAAGCTATCGCGAATATCATTGAGGCCAACCTGGATAATTCCGCCTCGAGCAATCGATGGCCAGACTTTCCAGAGAAGCACGATGTCAATCAAGATTGCGGCGCGTAACCACATAGAGAGCGGCGGAGAAGGGTGATAAGGCAAGAATTGAATTTGGAAGTATGCGAGGAGAACAACTGGTGCGACAATTAGACTGATTTGCGTGATCAGCCCGAACAGTTGTCCAGGAAAGCCGCTGCGAACATCTCTGCTCCCCGCCAAAGTCTGCACAAAAACATTGCTAGGCAACTGCCAGCGGAGGGCTGTTCTTGTCTCGCTATCCGTTATCTGTGTTTGAAGTTGATGGTGGAACTTGCCGACTTTCCCCGAAAATAGCAGGAGGTGGAGCAATACATAGGCGTGCACAAGAAGGAACAGCAATGGGCCTAGAACGAAAAATGAAACGAGAGGAAGGTCAACGTTCAAAAAGGGAAGCTTGACAGGCTCTTCCAACAGCAAGCTGCGGTGCGAGATACCGCTAAGTGCTATGCAGAGATACAATAACACGAATATGTAGCTGACCCACATGCCTATGCTGACATTGGAGGCATCAACCAAAACGTCTCGGAGCGACTTGAGATCTTTCGCTTGATCAGCGAGAGATGGGTTCGTTGAACGATTCAACAATCTAGGCTTCGGAGCTTCAAAAGACATTTGATTGCCCCCAGAGGTCATAATGACCTGCCAGCGCGCTTTTCCCGCAATAGTTGATTACACAATTGTCCTCTGATCAAGACGGAGCTTGAGCGATGCATGCGCTGCAAGGACTGCTCGCGGCTTGAGTACGCCCATACAAGCGCAGCAACTCGCCACACGGCCGCCGAATACGCGCCCGAGCCTAACCCGGAGACGAAGAAGAAGGAGTCGCGATCAACGACAATCGCCCCCTTTTCTGCTTCGCCGGCATCTGGACGGAGTTCAAGTGTGATCGTGGCACGAAGTCGAAGCCGATACCAGGACCCCACCTGGTCTATGGCTTCTGACGACGTCGCCAAATGCGGTGGTCGAGCCGATCCACCCGAAGGCGATGCCGTGATCCTGACCACGGGGGAGGAGCGAGAGGTCTGCATGCGGGCTCCGTGGGACGAGGCGAAGGCCCTGCAACGACCGTCGCCCGATGATGCGTTAAAGATCGTCATGCGTGGCGCCGATAAGGAAGATAAGGCCGCGGCCTAACGGTCATCAACGCATTTGCGATACACTCGACTGAAGAGGAGCCCGATATGCCAAGACCAATGAGAGTAAAGTTCTTCATGGATTCGCAAACGAGCGTGCTCGAGGAGCGAATAAACGGGTGGCTTGATCATCTTGGCGGGGCATCGATCATCCGGACCGAAACCCGTGTGACGAACGTGGCCGAGAAACCCAACGATGGCAACTCTCCATGCATCGTAGTGACCATTTGGTATGAGCTTCCCACGACCTAGACGCTCATCCTAGCTGCGCTAATTCGGGCGAGCTGAACTCCACGAGGTCAATCGGTTCCATCGGATGAAGGATCACCTGTGACGATTGAATCGGAGCGACCGAAGGAGACGAAAACCGAGGGCGAGCTCGCCGCCATGATCCGTGAGGACTTGCGGAAGGTTGACGGCTGTCCGCAACGTGGGGTTTCGGTAACGGTGTATGGCATTCCGTGGAAGGCAATGCTGATGTTTGGAGCGGAAGCTGGTCCGGTCCACAACAAGGCGGAGCTGAAGAGGTTTTTTGACATCATCGTCGAGCGACTGCAGCGACTATACGATGTTTCGTAGGTTGCCAGAGAACATGAGCCGGCCCGACGAGATGTTCCTAATCAGAGATCAGGTATGACTGCCATTTCGGAGTGGCGACGTATTTCAATCGTACCCCATCTTGCACTATTGGCAATCGGGATTGCTTCCGCTGTCGCCGATGCGGCAACGTCGCGCGCGTCACCTGACAGAGCGGCCGTTGACGTCTCGGAGCAATGGCAGAAGATCGACCTACAGTCTCCTCTGAGAGCTGCATCCGAAGTCGAGCTTCTCATTCAAACGGACGGTCCGCGTATTACGGGACTCATTAGGATTCCGGGCGCTCCGGCCTCGAACTTCGACACGGGAAGCGGAAAGAAGGTAGTCGACCTGATCAACGCTCGCGACGGGGCGGATGGCTATGCCGAGATCACCGCTGTCGAGGTGCTGTTTACTCAGACAGCGCCGGGCCAGTCGTTGTTGGTCGCGCCGGTCGGTTACGACGACTAACCGTGAGAAAATTCCGTCGCCCCCGAACTCGCCCCTTACCACCGCACCCTTTGCAGGGCGCGGGGTAAATCCGCTTCCCGGGCTTAGCGGGCTGCTTCACCTTCGGAAAGCCCGTGCCGTCACACGCCTCGCATCTGATGTCGGTGGTCATACCGTCCCCTCCTTTTAGCTATCGAACTCCACCATGACTCGTGGCCCGCGTCAGCGGCTATCGCAGAGCGCCCAACCACCAACTCGTTCATTCGAAGTTGAAGGTCGCCACCCCGCGATCCGTCGTTATGACGACCTTGACCGGTTCGCACGCGTTGAAGTTTGCCATCCCAAGGAAGAAGCGCACGACCTCACCCAACTTTACCGGCGCGCCCGGACGATAGAGGCTTTGGTCCATCCTCACACATTTCGGGTCGTCGTTCATCAAGACGCTCTTGATGACGATGGGCTGGCTCTCGCGCGACTGCACGTTGAGGACGTTGAAGAGCCCGTTGTCAGTCGAAACGTGGGTCTGGCTGACCCAAACCTTCAGGTCCGGCCCGTCCTGAAGTTGAAGGCGCTCTAGCAGGTCAGGATGCTGGGCCGCGTAGATCACGCCGCCGGCCACCAATAACACCAAGAAGTACTTGAACATGTTCGATCCCCATTTGCCACCGATTGAGGCTTTAAAGCCGTGGGCTTTAAACCACAAACTGGTTGGGTCCGAACATGGACCTGCGGCAGCGATTTGCGACCAACCTCAGACGCATCCGGAACGACCGGGGAGTGTCACAGGAGGGGCTGGCCAACGAGGCCGGGGTGGACCGGGCCTACCTGAGCCGGGTCGAGCGGGCGGTCACCTACGTGGGGCTGGAGATAGTGGGAAAGCTGGCCGACGTCCTGGAGGTCGATCCGGTCGAGTTCTTCCGTCGGCCGACCCGCTCGGGATCGAGAAGGAAGGCCGAGTGACCGCGCTGCCTTAGGACGGCCTGATTCCGGTTTCCCCGAAATAATCCGAGATCAGGTGCCGTACGGCCGGATCGTCGTCCACGGCAAGGATACGGCTTGAGCTGAGGCCAGTAGCCATAGTGCGGCTGGACTCGACGTGGGTCAGCATGTAGGTGCCCATGAATTCGTAATACCAATCTAGACAATGAATGGATTGTAAGAATCGGCCAAGCTTGGCACCGCATCCGCGCCGCGGAAATTCCACCGCGGTGCCGCGCCGAAAAATTCTGCCGGTGTTCTGCCCACGATTGTGCGGAAATCATGGATCGCGTGCGCTTGGTCAGTAAAATAGGCGTATGCGACAAGCGCGACATTACGCGGATAACTTGATCGTTATTGCTATTACATTGCAACTCGCAGGTCGGGACGAAGGAACGTCGTCCGGCCTCCTGGTCAGCACCCCACACGGAAAGTCCGGGTTCTCACTGAATTGCTGATCGAGCATTTCGGATAGTAGGCTCACCGCCAACTACAATGCGTTGCGCCAGAAGGAGTATTCTCGGGCCTGAAACGGGAAACAGCGCAAAAGACCGAACGACGTCTGGGCCCCTGTTGTCATCGAGCTGTCATGATTCGTTGCGCCTCCGCGACGAACCGATCGGTGCAGACGCTGCAGTGTCCGCCCAGTCCTCCCCGAACCATTCAACGTTGGGAACAGTCCGCTCATATCAACGTATGAGTGACCGGCCCTCAATGTATGAGGGAAAGCTGTGCCATCAGTCCGCTAAGAACACAATCACTCGCTTCCCGCGATTTCGAAGGCCGTTTGGCGACGAATTGCGAAGAGATGAGATCGCGCCGAAGCATCTCAATCGTGGTGCCAAGTGGCGCTTCATTGAATGACTGCAAACAAAGGAGAGAGTCATGAAGGTGCTTATGGTCATCACGTCCCACGACCAACTGGGCAACACGGGGCGAAAGACGGGCTTCTGGCTCGAAGAGCTCGCTGCGCCCTACTACACGTTCAAGGATGCCGGCGTTGAGATTACACTGGCGTCGCCAAAGGGGGGACGACCGCCGCTCGATCCCAAGAGCAATGAACCCGAATTCCGCACCGACCTCACGCGCCGGTTCGAGAAGGACGCGGCTGCGGAAGCTCAGCTCGACAAGACCGTCCGCCTCGACAGCGTCAGGCAGGAAGATTTCGACACCGTCTTCTACCCGGGCGGCCATGGCCCGATGTGGGACCTCGCCGAAGACAAGCACTCCATCAAGCTGATCGAGTCGTTCATTGCGGCCGGCAAGACCATCGGCATCGTATGCCATTCCACCGGGGCACTGCATCACGTCAAGACTCCGGACGGCAAGCCTCTGGTTCAGGGCAAGGAAGTCACCGGCTTCACCAACGGTGAGGAAGAAGAGGTCGCGCTCACCAAAATTGTTCCCTTCCTTGTCGAAGACGAGATGCTGAAACTGGGCGCCACCTTCTCGAAGAAGGCCAATTGGGAGGTTCACGTGGTCAGCGATGGCCAGCTGATCACGGGACAGAACCCGCATTCCTCCGGGCCGGCCGCCAAGGCCCTGATGGCGGCGCTGCAGCAAAAGGCTAAACCGGCTCCCAGCGCTCGGGCTTCCTAGATCGATTCATCCTGCGACTGCTGACTTCCAGGTGTGCGGTCGCGGGAGGTCGTTGGAGAGGCGCTTTCGATGCGCGCCTCTCTACTACGGCAGGGACGGTTGACTGACGTTAAACAAGAACCCAAATCCGGAGGCTCCAATGCACGCAAAGACAGAGAAAGCGCAGATTCGTGTCACTCGTTCGTCAAATGCCTATTGGCGGGTCACGCTCGATAATCCGCCATTAAACGTCATGGGACCGCAGCTCGTTCGCGAGTTCCGGGAGATAATCAATGCCGTCGAAGCCGACGAAGACGTCAGGGTCCTGGTCTTCGAAAGTGCCGTCGAAGGATTTTTCCTCAACCACAGCGACTTCAACGCCGATATGAAAGAGCTGACCAGCATGCCTCAAGGGCCGACGGGACTGGAGGCGTGGCCGGACCTTCTCGTCCGTCTGACGCGCATGCCCGTCGTGTCGATCGCGTTGATCCGCGGGCGCGCGACAGGAAACGGAAGCGAGCTTGCCCTGGCTTGCGACATGAGCTTTGCGAGCCGTGAGAAGGCGTTGCTATCGCAGTGGGAGGTGGGAGTCGGCCTGGTCGCCGGCGGCGGGCCGATGGCGCGCATGCCGCGGCAAATGGGCAGACAGAGGGCCCTGGAGGTGCTGCTGAGTTCCAATGACATCGGCGGCGACCTGGCTGAGGCTTATGGCTACGTGAACAGGTCCATGCCGGACGGCGAGCTTGACCTCTTCGTCGATGCGCTGGCAAAGCGCATCGCGTCGTTCGACAAGTGGGCGATTGCCAACACCAAGCGCCTCGTGAGCGCCGCCAGCCTGCCGCAGGACGTCGAAATCGCTGCCGGCTGGGAGGCCTGCATGACTTCGATCGGTCGTCCGGCCGCGCAGGGGAAGATCAAGGCTCTGTTCGAGCAAGGCTTTCATCGGCCAGGTGATGCAGAAGATCGCTTGGGGTTCTATGTGGGTCAACTCGGCCACGGAGGCTGATCCGCCGAATGCCTAGTCCGAATTTCCTTCCGCACAAAACTGATCAGAGAGAGGACACTAGCCATGGATTTGCTTGCCCTTGCAAAAAGCATCGCTGACCGCGTCGAAACGCAGTCCGTCCGTGCCAAAGTACCGGTTGCCGTTTGTGTCATCGATATTCACGGCAACATGGTTCTCAAACACCGCATGAACGGAGCGCCGGCCTTCTCGATGGAGCTTTCGGAGCGGAAAGCTTACACGTCCGCGCTGGTGGGACTTCGAACGGCCGATCTCTCTCCCCTCGTGCAGCCTGGGCAGGAACTGTTCCCGCTGATGGGGCTGTCCGGGGGACGATTTTGCTCAATGGGCGGCGGAGCGCCGCTCACCAGCGAGGGCCAACTGGTCGCAGGCGTCGGCGTGAGCGGTGGAAGTGTCGAACAGGACGTCGGCATTCTTGAATCGGCGCTCCGAGACTCCGTTACTGCCACGCTCGCTGCCGCATCGTAAAGGCAGCACATGTCGTGTTCAGGGTTCACTCTGTGCGGGTGAACCCTGGGTCATCAGTCATAATCTCCAGGGAGCCAGACATGAGCAATGCTGAAATGCTAACGGAACACACCGTCGAGACCTCCGCAGACACGTTCGACATGAAGCTCGAGGTCGTCGTCATCCCTGTCTCGGACGTCGATCGTGCCAAGCGCTTCTATCGCGACTTGGGTTGGAGGCTGGACCTCGATTACCCGGCCGGTGACGACTATCGCGTGATCCAGCTCACGCCGCCCGGCTCCGGATGCTCCGTCATCTTCGGCAAGAACGTCACCGCGGCGGCGCCAGGCTCCGCCCAGGGCCTGCATCTGATCGTGTCCGATATCGAGGCTGCACGCAACGCAATACTCCGCCGTGGCATCAAGATCAGCGAGCCGTTTCACGACGTTGGCGGCGTGTTCCACCATTCCAACGCAAAAGGCCTGGTGAGCGGTCCAAATCCGCAACGAAAAAGCTACGCCTCGTACGCCTCGTTCAGCGATCCGGACGGCAATGGCTGGCTGCTCCAGGAAGTCACTGCGCGACTGACCGGACACGTCGCGGCGGGTGACACCAGCTTCACCGACGAACTCACGAACTGGGTGCGCCGTGCAGCGGCCGGTTAAGCGTCGCGGCGACGGGGGATCGGGGTTGACGGCGTGGTGCTCAGTTCTGTCCGGGTTGGCGGCGGAGGCGCCTGACGCAGTGCCTCTGAGAGGTGCCGCGATTTCGATTATAAGCTTCTCAAGGCGGTCTCGCCTCTCAACGATGCCGCCTTGGAGGAAGCACTTGAGCGTCTGACCAGCGCGGGCTTGCGAAGGAGGTGGGCGTGCTTTGCAAGTTCACTGCGCCGGATTTCGTCTTCGCTGATCGTATCCGGCAAGTTGTTGGCAGCGGCCAGTCTGTTCATCTCAGGGCTGAGAGAGACCCTCTTGCCGGTTGGGACATCCTGAAGACGTTTGGAAGCGATGGTGGTCCGATTTCGCGCGCCCGCCTTGCTTTTGAGCTTCTCTGCGCGCGTTCTGATGTTGTGCATTAACGCCGTCAGCCGCCGTCCCGTGAATGGCGATGATTGCGTAAGAGCCTCGACTCATCCCCTTTGCGCTGGAGAACAATTTGCGCCAACGCAATTCATCCGGAATCCATTTCATGGCAGCGTCTTCACTTATCCTTGACGCGCCACAACTTTTCAGCGGCCGGCACCAATCGCTTAAACAAAACGAAAACGCTTCAACCAACCATGGTCGAAACAGTCGCGCTTCACCTTTGTGCGTCTTGGGCAAGGCATTCTTGGAGGTCACTATCACCAATCATACCGAGGTGCTCGTCCACCGGGGAGGGTCATAAACCGTTGGCGTGAAAAGAGCATGGCGGTTCCTTTTATTTGCATCCTGCATATCAGGTAAACGAGAGCGAATGCCAGCCATATTTGCCACAAACTCTTGTCGATGTAGTCCTGCGGGTAGGCGTGATGCGCTCTGTGTTCGCTTGGGGCAATAGCGTGCAGTACAAAGCGATGCGTCAAATATTCGGCGAAAGTCCAGGCCACGACGCCGAAAGAGAAAAAGAGGGCGACTGTAGGAAGCTCAAGATTCGAAGCATCCAGCAACATGATCGCAAGCGTTGACGCAAAAATCACCTCGCCAAAATAGAGAACAACAGCTCTCGGTGGTGCCGTGGATCAAAGAACCTCTTGTTCAGCCCAGCGCGCATCTCCGCTCACCATCTATCTAACCATTTGGGGTTGCCGATGATTTGAGACATATCGACCTCCCCCTCTCTCTACACTCCGACCGTCCATTAGATTTAACTCAAGGCTTCTCGAGCAAAAAAAGGAGCGATCAGCTGGTCACCTCGCAGGACTTACGATCGCTAGGTCATCACCCGAAGAATAGATCATAGCGCGCCGAACAGTTCCTCTCCATTCAACGCACGTCTGGCTTTCCCATACGTTGGTGCTAGCCGCCAGGATAGCGGCAGCTTTGCCGTCCGGAACCAATTCGCTGCGTCCGGTGATCATGACGACCAGCGAGTTCCAAGCCGAGGGTCATGCGCAACTGATCGATCTCTCCCTACTGATGTGCCGGCTCGCCTTCAATCGGCAGAGTGAGGCGAAAGTTTGCGCCGCGCGACGAGTTATTAGTGGCCCACAAGCGACCGCCGTGCTCTTCGATGATGGAGCGGCTGATCGACAGACCTATGCCGATACTATGAGGCTTCGTGGTGAAGAACGCATCGAAAATCTCGTTGACCGGCAGCGGCGGTAGTCCAACCCCAGTATCGCTGACAGACACCGCGATCTGTCCATTTTCCGCTCGCTGTGACCTTATGGTGAGCTCCCGTGACCCATCCCCGTCGTTCATTGCCTCGATGCCGTTGATCATAAGGTTCATCAGAACCTGCTTCAATTGCGTACGATCTCCAGCGACCTGAGAAAGATTTTCCATCAACTCCGTGCA
>Ga0210386_10003487_pt1 | contig 13188 bp, 12 predicted proteins | sample IncBWH32OmetaG_FD_160091 | JGI IMG/M metagenome (GOLD analysis project Ga0210386, IMG submission 160091) | Forest soil microbial communities from Barre Woods Harvard Forest LTER site, Petersham, Massachusetts, United States - Inc-BW-H-32-O ... | reverse complement strand
TCGTGCCGGCGATCTCGGCGTCGTCGACCTCGACCTCGCCCTTGAACATCCCGCCCGGTGCGACCGACAGCTCGCTGGCGCGGATCATCGTCGCCTCGACCGTGCCTTCCACCACCAGGCGCTCGGCGTCCTGCACGGTGCCCTGCACGCTGATGCCACGCCCGACGACGAGCATCCGGCGTTCCGATGGCTCGCGCATTGGGCTGCGGGCCGGCGGAAGACCAGGGCGCGGAATCCCGGTTGACGGGCCGGCCGGCGTCGGGAGCGGGCTGGCCGTTGTCGGCGCTACTGGGAACGGCGGTCGTGACATGGCGGGTGACTCCTTAGCGAAGGGCGGGCGAAAGGCCGGTAAGCCGACACCCGTATCAACTGTCCCGGGTTGGGCCTCTTTTGCATCGACACGGCCAGGTGACGGTGCGACGGCCGAAGGTGGATCCTCGGGCTTGCGACGCTTGAACACGGTATCACCTCAAACTGCGACGCGTGGGCCTAACATGGCTTAGAGCCTGCGAACAACCCTATGAAGCGTCTCACATTCTGTTGACATCATGTTGCAGGACTGCATCCAAGACATGCACCATAGCGGCGGTGCCCAGCACCGGGATGAGCAGATTCAATCCGGGTACATAACTTGCCAACGCAAGGGCCCCACCTTGCGCCAGGATCACGCCGCGATTGGCAATGTACAAAGCTTCCGCCTCGCGCCGATTGAATCGTCGTAGCGCGACCGTGACAAACAGACCACGCCCGATCGCATAGGCGCCGATGCCCCATGCGAGAAGCAGCCCGATCCCCGGCAGCAAGAGTGCCAGGACAAGCGCCAACACACTGAGCAGCAGGATGCGTCCCGCCAACGCAAGCGCATCCATGATCTCAATCAGGATGGATGATCCCCGCGCAGGTGGAAGCATGGGATAGTGGCGACATTCCACAGCATGCGCGACGCGGTCGATAAACAGTGTGGCGATCAGTGCGGCGAGCGGCAGAAACAGCCAGAGGCCCAGAAATGTCGCGCCGATCCCGCCGAGGACACCGCCGAGCCACGCCTGCCAGCCGTGCAGGGCCAGCACATGGCTCACTGACCAGCCGGCGAGAAGGTGCAGCATGACAAATGCCACCGCGGACCACGCTAGGCTCGAGAGCAACGCGCCGAGGAAGGCGCGATCGCCCAATTGGCCAATGCTGAGTATGAGTGGCGCGAATAGGCGTCGCATGGAATGACCGATCTCCGTTTGCGCGCATCTGTGCCCCGGTGTAGGCGCGTTGAGCGGCAACATACGAGGGTGGCATGGCGACGACACGGTTCGACATTCTGGGCATCGGCAACGCGATCGTCGACGTGGTCGCCCGCGCCGAGGACGGCTTTCTCAGCCGCCATGACATGCCCAAGGGGACCATGGCGCTGATCGACGCGGCAGCCGCCGAGCACCTCTATGCCGCGATGCCGCCCGGCCAGGAGAGCAGCGGCGGGTCGGCCGCCAATACCTGCGCTGTCGCCGCCGCGCTTGGCGCCCGCGTCGCCTATCTCGGCAAGGTCGCCGACGACCAGCTCGGCGCCGTCTTCGCCCACGACATGCGCGCGACCGGCGTGCACTTCCCCTCCGCCCCGCTCGCCGGCGGCGCGCCCACGGCGCGCTGCCTGATCCTGGTCACACCCGACGGCCAACGCACGATGAACACCTTCCTCGGCGCCTGCGTCAGCTTCGGTGAAGCGGATGTGGACGCAGGTTTGGTCGCCGATGCTGCCGTGACCTACCTGGAGGGCTATCTGTTCGACCCGCCGGCGGCCCAGGCGGCGTTCCGCCGGGCCGCAGCGGCGGCGCACGCGGCGGGACGCCAGGTGGCGCTGTCCCTGTCCGACCCGTTCTGCGTGAACCGCCACCGCCCCGCGTTCCGCGACCTAGTCGCCGGCCACGTCGACATCTTGTTCGCCAATGAGGCCGAAATCACCAGCCTCTACGAGACCAACACCTTTGAGGCGGCGGCCGACCAGGCGCGCCGCGACGTGGCGCTGGCGGCGCTGACCCGCAGCGAAGCCGGCAGCATCATCCTGCGCGGCGACTCGACCGTAACGGTCGCCGCGGAGCGGGCGGATGTGGTCGATACCACCGGCGCTGGCGACGCCTATGCGGCAGGTTTTCTGGCGGGCCTCACCAGCGGGCGCGATCTGGCGACCTGCGGGCGGATTGCCAGTATCGCCGCGGCCGAGGTGATCGGCCATTACGGTGCCCGTCCGATGGCGGATCTGCGGGCACGCGCCGCGGGGGTCTGACCGGCGATCCCGCATCGCCCCATGTCAGTGTTACCGGATCTGCCGGTCGCTGCGTGCCTGCCGAGCCTCGCGGCGGCACTCGCGGCGGGCCGCAATGCGGTGCTGATTGCGCCGCCGGGCGCCGGCAAGACCACACTCGTGCCACTGGCCTTGCTTGAGGCGTCCTGGCGCGGCGACGGCCGCATCCTGGTGTTGGAACCTCGCCGCCTCGCCACCCGCGCTGCTGCCGCCCGCATGGCCGCGCTGCGGGAAGAAGCGGTCGGCAACACCATTGGGTACCGCACCCGGCTTGATGGCGCGGTCTCGGCGGCCACGCGCGTTGAGGTGATCACCGAAGGGCTGCTGGTACGTCGCCTGTTGGCGGATCCTGGTCTGGACGGTGTCGCGGCCGTGCTGCTGGACGAGGTGCACGAACGGTCGATCGAATCGGATTTGGCGCTGGCGCTGTGCTGCGACCTACAGCGCGTGTTGCGGCCCGACCTGCGGCTGCTGGCGATGTCGGCGACGCCGGATGCGGCGCGGCTCGCCGAGCTGCTTGACGCCGAGGTAATCGAAAGCGCCGGGCGCATGTTTCCCGTCACCGCCACCCATCTCGCGCGCGACATCGCCCAGCCACGCGACCTGCCGGACGCGATGGCGCGCGCCGTTCGCGGCGCGCTCACTGAGCATCAGGGGGACATTCTGGCGTTCCTGCCGGGGATGGCAGAGATCCGGCGGACGCAGGCAGCGCTCGACGGATGCGGCGCGCTGGTGCTGCCGCTGCACGGCGAACTGCCGCCAGCCGCACAGGATCGCGCTTTGCGGCCGGCTGACGGCAGGCGTGTGGTGCTGGCCACATCGATCGCCGAGACGTCGCTGACGGTGCCGGGGGTTCGCATCGTGGTCGATGGGGGCTGGCGGCGCGCGCCGCGACTGGACCCGGCGACCGGTCTTACGCGGCTGACCACGGTGCGAATTTCGCGTGCGGCTGCAGACCAGCGCGCCGGCCGCGCCGGGCGAGAAGCGCCCGGCGTTGCCATTCGGCTGTGGACCCCGGCGCTGCACCGTGGGCTCGCCGCGTTCGATCGGCCGGAGATCCTGGAGGCGGAGCTGTCCTCGCTGCTGCTGGATTGCGCCGCCTGGGGGACACCGCCCAGCGCGCTGCCGTTCCTCGACCCACCGCCTGCTGGCGCGCTGGCCACGGCCGACGCGTTGTTGCGCGAGTTGGGCGCACTTGATGACGCCGGTATCACCCCGACCGGCCGTCGCATGGCCGCGCTCGGTGCTCATCCACGCTTGGCCGCGATCCTGCTGGCGGCGGAGACCGCAGAAGAACGTGCGCTGGCGGCCGATCTTACGGCGCTGCTGGAAGAACGCGATCCGCTGCGTGGGCCGGAGGTGTCGGCGGATATCACATTGCGTTTGTCCGCCATCGCAGATGGTGATCCCGCGGCGGATCGCGGTGCGTTGGCCCGGATCCGTCAGGCGGCGACGCAGTATTGCCGCCGCCTGCGCCTGCCCACAGGAACGCGTCCGGCGGGCGATCCGGGGCGGTTGCTGGCCGCGGGCTTTCCTGATCGCATCGCGCAGCGTCGCGGCGAACCGGGCAGTTTCCGCCTGTCCGGCGGCGGTGGCGGGCGCCTGCCACGGACGGACCCGCTCGCCAATGCCAAGCTGCTCGCGGTGGCGGCGCTGGAGATGCGAACCGCACCGCAAATTCGTCTGGCCGCGCCACTCGACCCGGATGCGTTACCAACTGGTCTTGCGAGCCGGGTGACGGAAAGTGTGGAGGCCGGGTTCGATCCGGTTTCCGGCAGCGTATTGGCGCGCCGCCGCCGCCGGCTCGGCGCGCTGGTGCTGTCCGACCGAATAGTGCCGGCGGATCCGGCCGCGACCGCCGCGGCCTTGGCGCGGGCTGTTGCTGCCGCCGCGCTGCAACCGCTGCCGTGGACCGACGCAGCGCGACATTTCCAGGCGCGCGTTGCCCTGCTGCGCCGCCTGGAACCTGATGATGAGTGGCCGGATGTCTCGGATGCCTCCCTCGCCACCAGCACCGACGCGTGGCTGGCCCCGCAGCTGCTGGGTATGCATCGCCTTGCCGATCTGTCACGGCTCGACATGGTCGTGCTACTGCGCGGCGCGCTTCCCTGGCACCTGTCAAACCGGTTGGATAACGAACTGCCGGAACATCTGATGCTGCCAGGCGGCCGCGCCAGCGTGGATTACATGCAGGACCCGCCGCTGATCTCGGCGCGCGCGCAAGCCTTCTACGGGCTCGATCGCAGCCCCACCCTTGCGGGTGGTCGGGTGCGTCCGTCGCTCGCCCTGCTGTCACCCGCCGGCCGGCCGATCGCGATCACCGGTGATCTGCCGAGTTTCTGGCGTGGTGGCTGGGCTGATGCACGGCGCGACATGCGTGGCCGCTATCCGAAACACGCGTGGCCGGAAGATCCCGCCAATGCTCAGTCCGGCCAGGACCGCATCCGCTGAGCGCGCCGCGCGCGCCGCTCTGACAGGCTGGTCGCGATGACTTCATTCGATGCCTGGGCACGATCGAGTTCTTCGCTCAGCCGTCCGGCGACGAGCTCTGCCTCGCCAGGATGCAGGTTGCACGGGTCCATGCAGAAATAGCCGTGCTCGATTTCATGGTCGCGCACGATCACCGGCGTCTCGCCGCTGGCCAGCCGATCCGCGAGGTCCCACGCGGTGATGTGCGCGCGCTGCGGATCGACAGATACATGCAGCCGGTCGAGCGGGTTGTTGGTTGGGTCTGGTTCCATTGTTGCCCGCACACCGGGACACCCTTCGAGGGTCCGCATCCAGACGTACAACGCCCGCGTTTCCTCTGCGCGTACCGCCGCGTGGTCGCGCCGCTCCCAGGCCTCCAGCGCCGCGATCGTTCCGGCGATGCCTTCCTTGCCGACCTTCATGCCACGGCCGATGCCGGAATTCTGCAGATAGGCGGCGCGCACCAGGTCCTTGCGACCGGCGACGACGCCGCCGGTCGGGCCGCCGAGAAACTTGTGCGACGAATACAACGCCAGATCGGCACCCGCAGCCAGGACGCCGCGCAGGTCATATTCCGATGCTGCATCGACAATGACGGGCACACCCTTGGCACGCGCCACCGCGGCGAACTCCGCCAATGGGATCATGCCGTACTGCACGACATGATGCGACACCACGTACACCGCCGCCGCCGTGCGCGCGTTGATCGCGCCATCGAGCTGATAGGCCCGTGCCGACGTGGCCTGCCCCACCGGCACCACCTTTGCGCCGGCCAGGCGGATACCCTGTTCCACCGGCGCGCCGTAGGACACCATGTGACCCGCGAGGATGACCACTTCGTCCCTCAGCCCATTTGCGTCCGGCAGCCGCTCGATCGCCGCCAGATCGTTGCCGGTCATTGCGCCAGCGACGCCGAGACTGATGGCCGCGGCACAGGATGCGGTGACGAAGCCGGCTTCCGCCGCGCACAGGCGCGCAATCACCGCGCTTGCCTTGCGCTGCAGGTCATCGATTTCGACGAACTGCGACAGGATCTCTGATATGGCTTGCACGGCCTCCGGCACCACGATGGATGCACCGAGGAATGTCATCGTGCCAGACACATTGATGACCGGGCGCACACCGAGCCGGGCGCGAATATCAGACGCAACCATATTGCAATCCCCTGCCTGCCGCGCGGCTGGCGCGGTTGCTCAACTTCTGTTTCCTCTTACAGTGCCGCGTGGGGCTGCCACTAGCGGCAACGAGCAGGGGGAACGCATGGCCGACATGACTGAACGCCGTACGCTGTTTCGGCTGGGCGGAGCCGGGCTGGCGCTGGCCGCCGCGAGCACGGTGCTGGACCCACGTCGCGCCGCCGCGCAGGCCGCTTCCACCAGCCTGCTACGGACCGTTCTCGACCGGGGTCATCTGATCGTCGGCACCGGGTCCACCAACCCGCCGTGGCACTTTGAGGATGACCAGGGGAAGCTGACCGGCATGGATATCGCGATGGCACGTATCCTGGCCAAGGGCTTGTTCGATGATGAAACGAAAGTGGACTATGTGCAGCAGGAAGCCAATGCGCGCCTGCCCAACATCACCACGGGCAAGGTCGATGTCTGCATCCAGTTCATGACGACCTCGCCGGCGCGGGCGCAGGTGATCGCGTTCTCGCGGCCGTACTATGTCGAAGGCGCGGGGCTGCTGACGGCACCGAAATCGAAATACCAGACCTACAAGGACCTGCTCGCCGCCGGCAAAAAGGTGACGGCGTCGGTGCTGCAGAATGTCGACGCCGATCTGTTGGTGCACCAGGCCCTGCCGGACGCGCAGGTCATGCAGCTCGACAGCCAGGCCAATGTGATGCAGGCAGTGACTGCCGGCCGCGCCGAGGTCGGCGTGGTCGATGCGTCCACCGTGAAATGGCTGGCGAAGAAGAACCCCGGCGACTACACCGACCCCGGCTATGCGTACGGGGCACAGCTTTATGGCGCCGGCGTGCGACAGGGCGATCCGGATTGGCTGCACTTTGTTGACACCTGCTTCAATGTCGCCATGCATGGCCACCAGCCCGAGATCTACACCGCCGCGTTCAAGGAATTCTTCGGCGATACGCCACCGGTGCAGAAGCCGGGATTTCCGCCGTTCTAAGTGATCGCGCCGCCCCGCTGCCACAGCACCGAGGCGGCCTGCGTGCGATGATATGAACTACCATCTCAACTATTATTTCATCTGGAAGTATTTCGGTCGCCTGGGCTGGGGCTTGGTTGTCAGCCTCGAACTGGCGATCGTCAGCATCCTGATCGGTTGCCTGATCGGCCTCACGCTCGCGGTGGTCTCGCATGGTGCCCGACGGCCGGTGCGGATCCTGGTCGGCGCGTATGTTGAATTTGTCCGCAACGTGCCGCTGCTGCTGCTGGTCTATCTGGTGTTCTACGGCATCCCGAGCGTTGGCGGATTCGCCTACAGCGCCACCACCAGCTTCGTCATGACCCTGTCGCTGTATGCCGGTGCCTATCTGGTTGAGGTGTTCCGCGCTGGCCTGGCTGCCATCCCGAAAGGGTTGATCGACGCCGGCCGCGCCATCGGCCTGACACCCTGGCAGCGCGTTCTGTACGTGCGCCTGCCGTCGATGTTCCGCATCGTGCTGCCATCACTGGGCAATGCGTTCATTTCGCTGTTCAAGGATACGTCGCTCGCCACCGTGCTCGCGGTGCCCGAGCTGACATTTGGCGCCAACTGGATCTACACCAACACGTTCCGCATCGTGGAGGTGTATACGGTTGTGGCGCCGATGTACCTGATCACCGGGTTCGTGCTGCTGTTCGGTCTGCGGCGGCTGGAACATCGTTTCGCGATCCGCCGCCGATGATGCTAATGCTGCATAGCCTGCCGTTCCTGTGGCAGGGCTTGCTGGTCACGCTGCATGTCTCGGCGCTGGTGGTGGTCATCTCGCTGGTTCTCGGCGTGGTCCTTGGTGTCGGGCTGAGCTTCGGACCGTGGTGGGTGGTGTGGCCTGTCCGTCTCTATAGCGACATGATTCGTGGCCTGCCGCTGCTGGTGCTGATTTACTCGGTCTACTACATGCTGCCGCTGACCGGTTGGAGCGTCCCCAGCTTCTGGGCTGCTGTCAGCGCGCTGGCGGCGTTCCAGACCGCGCATGTCATCGAGGTGACCCGCGGTGCGGTGCAATCGATCCCGCATGGTCAGCATGAGGCCGGCAAGGCCATTGGCCTCGGATTCGGCCAGCGCATGATCTATGTCGTGATGCCGCAGGCGCTGCGCCGCTTCCTGCCGCCGTGGATCAACACCGTGGTGTCCACCGTGCAGGGCAGCGCGCTGGTCTCGCTGGTCGGCATCGTCGACCTGATGTTCTCGATCCAGCAGGTGATCGGCCGCACCTTCAAGCCGATGCCGCTGTACATTCTGGGCGCGCTGATCTACTTCGCCATCAACTACGCCCTGTCGCTGACGAGCCGAGCCCTGGAGGCGCGATTTGCCTATATCCGTGAGTGACGACCCCAGCACGAATCCCCTGGTCAAGGTACGGCAGCTCACCAAGGCATTCGGCATCAATCAGGTGCTGAAGGGTGTCGATCTCGACGTGCCGAAGGGCAGTGTGGTGTCGATCATCGGTGCCAGCGGCAGCGGCAAGACCACGCTGCTGCGCTGCGTGAACCTGCTGGAGAGCTACGACGGCGGGCCGATCCAGGTGGACGGGATCGAGGTGGGTTATCGCGCCGGCGGCACGCCCCGCAGCGAGCGGGAGCTGGCTCGTATCCGCGCCGACATCGGCATGGTGTTTCAGCTCTTCAACCTGTTCCCCCACCTGACCGCGACCGAGAATGTGATGCTGGGGCTGCGCAAGGTGCGCCGCATGGCAAAGGCCGAAGCGCGCGCCACCGCCGAGCACTGGCTGGCGCGGGTTGGTCTGGACGACAAGCTGAACAGCCTGCCGATCGAGTTGTCCGGCGGACAGCAGCAGCGCGTGGGTATCGCCCGGGCCGTGGCGATGAACCCTAAGGTTCTGCTGCTCGATGAGATCACCTCGGCGCTGGACCCGGAGCTGGTGGGGGAAGTGCTGAAGGTGGTGCGGTCCCTGGCCGAGGACGGGGTGACGATGATCCTGGTGACGCATGAGATGAGCTTCGCCCGCGACGTCTCCTCCCGCGTGGTCTTCATGGATGGTGGCAAGGTGGCGGTGCAGGGCACCTCGCGCGAGGTATTTGGCGCGCTGGCCCAGCACGAACGCCTGCGCAACTTCCTGGCGCGGATCGAGTTGAAGGAGGTTTAGGCGGCGCGCCGGCCTTTTTCGGCGGATTCTTGTTGCCTCGCCCCCTGCATGCCATGTGAGGGGCATGACATTGACGTCTCACCCGCTCGCGCGGCGTGCCCATGCGGGCCTGCTGGTCCTGGTTCTGCTGGTCACGGCCTGCGCCAGCGCGCCCCAATCCGCCGTCGCGCGGGGCGCGCCGGGGAGCTTTGCCCCATTGGTCAAGCAGGTGCTGCCGACGGTGGTGAACATCGCCGTGACCGCGACGGTCAGCGGCAAGGAGTTGTTGAGCCAGGTGCCGCCGGAGCTGCGCGACACGCCGCTGGGACGGGAGCTGCGGCGCAAGTTCGGTGACTCAAGCACACAGACGACCAGCGCTGGGTCCGGCTTCATCATCGACCCGTCGGGCGTCATCGTGACCAACCGGCACGTGATTGAGCCTGCCGATCATATCCGCGTGGCACTCAGCGACGGGACCGAGCTACCCGCCCGGGTAATCGGGAGCGATGAGCTCACCGATGTTGCGGTGATCCAGGTGACGGCGCCGCATCCGCTGCCCGCGGCGCCCTGGGGCGATTCGCGTGCGGTCGAGGTGGGCGACTGGATTCTCGCCGCCGGCAACCCATTCGGATTGGGCGGATCTGTGACGGCCGGCATCGTCTCGGCGCGCGGCCGAGACCTGGGCGATGGTCCGTTTGACAGCTTCCTGCAGCTCGACGCGCCGATCAATCCGGGCAATTCTGGCGGGCCGGCCTTCGACATGGCCGGCCAGGTGGTCGGGATGACCACGGCGATCGTCTCACCGTCCGGCGGTTCGGTCGGAATCGGCTTTGCCATCCCCAGTGAGATCATCCGGCCGATCGTCGCCGAGCTGCGGGCGAAGGGTCACATCGATCGTGGTTGGCTCGGTGTCGCGCTGCGCGATACGGAAGACAAGAACCATGAGGCAACCGGCGTGGTGATCGCCGATGTCGAGCCCGACAGTCCGGCCCAACACGGCGGCCTGCGCAGTGGCGATGTCGTGCTGGCCGTGAACAATGAACCGGTGGACAGCAGTCGCGCTGTTGTCCGTGCTGTCGCTGCCGTGCCGCCGGGTGGGTCGGTGCGGGTGCATGTGCGCCGGCAGGCGCGCGAACTGGATATCCCGATTATAGTCGGGCGTCGGCCGGAGAACCAATAACTCACGTCGTAGAGTGAGTGAGGCTAAGGGAGCTCGACATGCGCATTCTGGTGGTGGAAGACGACAAAGACGTGGCTGGATTTGTCGTGCGCGGGCTGAAGGAAGCGGGGCACGTGGTCGAACAGGCCGACAATGGTCGCGATGGATTGTTCATGGCGGCGAGCGAGGCGTTTGACGCGGTGATCCTCGATCGCATGCTGCCGGGCGGGATCGATGGGCTGCGCATTCTGGAAACGCTGCGCACGCAGAAGAATACTGTTCCGGTCATGATCCTGTCGGCGCTGGCCGATGTGGATGAGCGCGTGCGCGGGCTGAAGGCGGGTGGCGATGACTACCTAACCAAGCCCTTCGCGTTCGCCGAGCTGCTGGCGCGCGTGGAGGCCTTGGCCCGGCGCGGTAAGGGCGAAGGGCCGGTGACCAAGCTCAAGGTCGAAGACCTGGAGCTGGATCTCCTGTCACGGCAGGTGAAGCGCGCTGGGCAGAAGATTGATCTGCAGCCACGTGAGTTTCGCTTGCTGGAATACCTGATGCGCCACGCGGGGCAGGTGGTGACCCGCACCATGCTACTGGAAGGCGTGTGGGATTATCATTTCGATCCCCAGACGAACGTGATCGACGTGCATGTCTCGCGTCTGCGCCAGAAGGTGGACAAGCCGTTTCCGATGGCGCTGATCCATACCGTGCGGAATGCGGGCTACATGCTGCGTGCCGAGGACGGCTGAGGCGGGCCGCTTGAACGACCTGGCGCTGGCGGTACCGGCGGAGGCGACCCGGCATAGTGGTCCGGCGGAGGAACGGCGCGTTCTGCCGCGGACGCCGGACCTGCTGCATTCCGCTGGTTTCCGTTTTGCTATGGTCTACGCAGTGCTGCTCGCGCTGAGCGCCGCGGCGTTGGCGCTGTATCTGTGGTGGGCAACCGCGGGATTGCTCGATCGGCAGACCGAAGCGGCGATTCGGGCCGACGCGCAGGGCCTGTCCGAGCGGTGGAACGAGGGTGGGCTGCCGGCGCTGGTGATCACCATTCGCGAGCGGCTTGAGCAGAACGTCGATGACGACGCGATCTATCTGCTGGTCGATCCTGATATGCAACAGATCACCGGCAATCTGCGCAGTTGGCCGGATCCGGTGCGGCGGCCGGATGTGCTGTATGAGCTTGCCGTGGTGCGCGCAGGCGCGCCGACGTTGGCCCAGGTGCAGCGTTATGACCTGCCGGGTGGCTACCATCTGTTGATCGGCCGCGACGTGCAGGGGCGTGCCAAGCTGCGGCAGTTGCTGACCGATGCGCTGCTATGGGGACTGATCGTGGTCGCGGTGATGGCGCTCGCCGGCGCGTTCATCGTGCGCAGCCTGTTCCGTCGCACGCTGGCCAATGTCTCGGCGACCGCTGCGGCGATATCGGCGGGGGATTTCAGCCGACGTGTGCGGGTGTCCGGGCGGGGCGACGAGTTCGATCAGCTCGCCGAAACGATCAACGATATGCTGGATCGTATCGGCCGACTGATGGAGGGTGTGCGCGAGGTGTCGAATGCGATCGCGCATGATCTGCGCACGCCGATCACGCGTGCGCGCACGCGGCTGGAGGATGCCGCGCTCCATGCGACGACGCCGGACGCGCTGCACGCGGCGATCGAACGCGCGACGGACGATCTGGACGGCATCGTCGCGGTGTTCCACGCCCTGCTGCGGATTTCCGAGATCGAGGCGGGATCGCGCCGGTCGGCGTTCACGCGGGTCGATCTGGGCGCGATCCTGGCGGACACCGCCGAGCTGTATGAGCCGGTGGCCGAAGAAAAGGGGCTGCATCTGGCGGTCGAGGTGCCGGGCGGTCTGGCGGTCACTGGCGATCCCGACATGTTGCGCCAGGCGGTGACCAACCTGACCGACAATGCGGTGAAATTCTCCCCGTCCGGCGGGATCGTGCGGCTGTTCGCAGCCGCGGTGCCGGCCGGGGTGGAGATTGCTGTCCAGGACGAGGGGCCGGGCATTCCGCCAGAGGACCTCGCGCGGGCGACGGAGCGCTTCTTCCGGGGCGAGGCGGCGCGCAGCACGCCGGGTTCCGGGCTTGGGCTCGCCTTGGTGCAGGCGGTGGCCCACCTGCACGGGGGCACGCTGCGGCTCGACGCGCTGGACCCGGGCCTGCGGGCGACGCTGTGCCTGCCGGCGGGGGGATAGGGTTCCGTCGCAGGTCCCTAACACGCTTGTCATGTAACCCCCACGGCGGCGAGAGCGCGCTGTTGGCACACTCTCCAACATGCTTGTTGAACGAACCCTGGCGCGCTGTGCCACCCTGGGCATGTTGCTGGCCTCGGTTCCGTTCGCCCTCTCGGCGGCGGGCGATGGCCCGCCGGTGGTAGTGACCACGGACACGCCGGAATACTGCCACCGGTTGATCGATCGGATCAGCGAGCTGATTGAATCGGTATCACAACCACCGCCGGTGACCGTGAGTTCACTGTCGAGTGAGGGGCAGCGGCTATGTGACGAGGGGCATACGCGTCCGGGGATTTTGCGGCTGCGCCGGGCGCTGATGCTGCTGGAACAGGAGACGCAGTCGCCCTGAGGGGAGCTGTCATGGCGCGGCGCGGCGGGAGAAATGGCCGCCGTGTTACCGCTCGGCGACGAATCGTTCCAGCCAGTGAATGGTGTAGTCGCCGGCCTGGAATGAGGGGTCTTCGACAATTCGTTGATGCAGGGGGATCGTGGTCTGGATGCCGCTGACCGCGAATTCGCCCAGGGCGCGCCGTAGGCGGCTGATCGCCTCGGCGCGGTTCGGCGCGTAGACGATGAGCTTGGCCACCATGCTGTCGTAATACGGTGGCACGAAGTAGCCGGCGTAGAGGGCCGAATCGACACGTACGCCAAGACCGCCGGGGGCATGGAAGGCGGTGATGCGGCCTGGGGTTGGTATGAAGGTCGTGGGGTCTTCGGCGGTGATACGGCATTCGATCGCGTGGCCGCTGAAGCTGATGTCGGATTGGCCGTAGCCAGGGGCGC
>Ga0210386_10003486_pt1 | contig 13188 bp, 7 predicted proteins | sample IncBWH32OmetaG_FD_160091 | JGI IMG/M metagenome (GOLD analysis project Ga0210386, IMG submission 160091) | Forest soil microbial communities from Barre Woods Harvard Forest LTER site, Petersham, Massachusetts, United States - Inc-BW-H-32-O ... | reverse complement strand
ACATATCGACCATGATGGCGTTGCTGTAGGGGCGCTGGTGATTTTCCATTCTGAGCTGATCGTCCCAGCCGCAATCTAGGTACGCATACTTGCCACCGTCGTAGAAATTGTGGTGAGTGCCGTTGCCTTTTACGCCGGTACTGTATTCCTCAAGCAGCTCCGGCTTCTCGGGATTGGTAATGTCGTAGTTGCGGATGCCGCGCAGCCCTTTGAAGTTGACGGACTTGTCGCGCAGCTCTTTATCGTATTGGCCGTGCGGAAATTCCGGAGTGGCGGAGGTGAGCGGTGCGGCGGCGGTACACATCATGATCCACTTTTTGAGCTGGGTGTTATAGACGACGGCGCCGAATCCGCGGGTGAGCCCTTTGTTCATCACAACCGGTTTCCTGGGATCGGTGACATCGAGAAAACCGCCGTTGGCCGGTAGCAGCCGCTGTTTACCGCGAGCCCACATCGCCATGAGAGGCTCGCCGCCGCTGATGGTGGAGCCCGGCACGGTCGCGATGATTTCCATATTGTGGATGTACTGTTTGCGATCGAGATAATCGAGCGCGCCGAGTGCCAGTGGAAAAGGAGGAGTGCCGCCACCGGGCGTCAGCCCTGTCACTTGAGCGCGAGCGCCGATCGCTCCTGCCAGCCCCGCGCCCGCCATGCCGAGCAGCGATCGTCGGCTGAAACTGTTCTTAGAGTTCGAATCCTGCATGCATCACCTCATTACTAAAAGTTTTACGATGGCAGTGCTTTGCCCTTGGTCTCTGCGCCTAGCGGCAGGAGCAAGAGCGCCACGACGAAAACCAGAGCCGTGAGTGCCACCGGAGTGCCGAGCGTCTGAAAATGCCGGATGCCGGCGCCGACCAAAAATGTCAGACCAGCTCCCGCGAATCGTCCGATGTTGGTAGTAAAAGCAAATGCGCTGACACGACATTCGGTCGGATATTGTTCGGGAATCCAGAATGAGTACACCACGAAATTGGCGCCGCCTAGTCCGAGGAAGAAAGTGCACACCATGAACCAAGCGAGCGCGTTCGTGGGCAAATAGAAAACGTACCCAAAAGCGAGCCATAGAAAGATAAGCATAAGACCGAAAAATATTCCGAGCGTGGTTCTGCGATCGAATTTCTTGGCAAGCAGCGGCGTGATCAACGCCCCGAGGATCGTGGCGATTCCAAGAATCGCGGTCGAATAAGAGGCCAGCCGAGCGGCTTCCATGGCCGTCCTGCCGGCGCGATCCGCGATATAAGTTATGGCCGAGGGGACATAGACCGATCCGGCCCAGAGGCCGACAATGGATGCGACTAAATAAACGGAGTTGAGAATGGTGCGACGGCGATAACGGGTGGAGAAAAGTTCGAAGAACGACCGGTGCATTTTCAACTTGTCGCCGAGTTGCGCGCGCTTATCCTGCCATTTCTCGGGCTCGGGAACACGATTGAACAGGAAGCCGACCACCAGCGCCGGAGCGCCGCCGACCACGAACATCCATCTCCAACCAAATTGGCTTCCGATGTAGTAGTTGGCTAACGCAGCGACAACAAAGCCGACGTAGTAGCCGGTGTGCATTAAACATCCACCCCAGACACGGCGTTGTTCCGGCCAGGACTCGGAGATCAGCGAAGCGCCGATGGACCATTCTCCGCCGATGCCGACGCCGGCCAGGAATCGGAAGAGTGCGAGCGACCAGATCCCTTGTGACAGGGAGGCCAGGAAGGTGAAGACCGAGAACCAGAGCACGGTGAACATCAATGTACGGGCGCGTCCGAAGCGATCGGCGATCGGCCCCCAGACCAATGCCAGTCCCCATCCGACCATGAAGAGCGCGAACAGGAGCCCACCGTAATAGCCGATGTTGGCCTGTGTGGCGGCGATCCCGGATTTCGGCAAAACGTCGCGCATGGCCGGCACCAGGACCAAAGAGAAGATGAAGCCGTCCATGCCGTCCAGCAACCATCCGCCCCAGGCTGCGAAAAAAGCCCGTTTCTGATCGCCAGTCAATCGTGGACTGACGCTGGTTGATGCTACGGCGGGTTCACTCATCGAAGTTGCAAGTATAACTAAGTGGTTAGCTGCTAATCTTGATCAGCTTCGTTCCGTTCTGCCAGGTGATCTGGTGGAACAGCTCCGGAGTGGTCATCTTCTTCAATGCGGTGAGCGTCTCCCGCGCGACACACTTGCCGGCGATCAGCGGCTGCGTCGAGCGTTGTCCCCCGCCGTGACCATCCTGGCAACTGCAATCGCATCCGAACATCATTTTGGCGCGGTGGCGCTCGACGAATTTCGCCGCAGAATCCGGATCGCGCGCGAGAAAGTTGCGGCCTGAGTTGGCGGAAAAGTCTCCGTAGAAGTTCGGAAAGTCGCTCAACATGCGATCCGACACGCCGCCGGGTTTAATCTTACCGGTAGGATAGGGCACGCCGTCCGGAACATCGGCGCTGACATTGGCCCAGAATGCGTCACCATGCCCGATGAAGATGGTCTTCGGGTTCGCCTTCACGACAGCTGGAAAGCGCGCGATGCCGGTATTCCAGGTGCCCTCGCCTTCGAACTGCGGGAAATCTGCGAAATGCATAAGCACCGGCACATTCATCTCCGCCGCGAGCGAGTATACGGCCCGCATCTCCGGGCCATCGCAGGCCACATGAGACTTCAATTCGCCCAGCCCGATCGCGCCGGCCATTAGGTTTTTACGCAGTACAGCGATGGCGTCCGGCTTGGTCATGTCGGTCCCGACAAACCAGACAAAACGTCCGGGATTCTTAGCCACAACGGCCTGCGAGTGTTCGGCCATAGCCGATCCGGTCAGCAGCACCGCCTTGGCGACTCCCGAGCCATTGACGTGGTTGAGTTCCCCTCCCTCCTCGCGGCGCGGATGAAGGTGAATGTCGAGCACGGGGGCGCCCCACTCGTAAGTAGGCTGAGCATGCGCGTTCGATACTGCGGCTGCCGTTGCGGCTCCCAGGAATTGACGCCGGTTGAGCGTAGTATACATATGGTTAAGATTCTAGCCTAAGGATCGCTGGACGGGCGTTAGGGAGCCGACGCTTCGCGTTGACAGGCCAAAGATGGCAATGCTATATATTGGGTCGAGCGTCTACAAACAATCTACGGCATACTGTGCTTGGCGTCGCGGCTGACCCGATTCCGCGGTTTGGATGCTCCCTGGGAGTATGGAATGAAAAACAGATTGATGCTGTTGACTTTGGCTGCTAGTTTCCTTTTAGTACCAAGCTTGGTGCTCGCGCACCATGGGCAGGCAGCGTACGATGTGACGCAATCGGTCACGATCAAGGGAACTGTAAGTAATTTTAAATTCACTAATCCGCATTGCATCGTGAGCCTGGATGTCAAAGACGACAAAGGCCAGAAACAAGAATGGCAAGGCGAACTCACCAGTCCGAACCACTTAGTAAGAGCTGGATGGACAGGGCAAACATTTAAGCCCGGCGACGAAGTTACTCTTACCGGTTTTCGCGCTAAGACGGGCGCGAATTCGATGTGGATAACCAGGGTTGTTCTGGGGAACGGCGAAGAGATGAAGACCGGCGGCGGGAATTAACGTCGCGGCGGTGATGTGATATGCGAAATCGCTTGATGGGATTGATCCTTGTGTTGGCGGCCGTGGCCGCTTCGCCGCTCGTTCTGCGCGCCCAGGAGTCAGCAGCGGCCAAGGCCCAGGCTTCCACGCCGGACCTCTCGGGTGTGTGGAACAAGAAGAACATGCCTGGCACCCGATTCGGTGGTTACACCTTTAGCGCGGATGAACCGTCCATGACGCCGTGGGCACAGGAGAGGTTCAAGGCCAATAAGCCTTCTTTTGGACCTCGCAGCGTTGAAGATTCAAATGACCCAGTCAATCCCACGACCGTGAGCGCGACGGGCTGCTTTCCTCCCGGCGTGCCCCGTGTGTACCTGCACCCCTTTCCGATGGAAATAATTCAAAGTCCCAGCCGCGTGCTCATGATTTTCGAGTTCGACCACTATATCCGGCAGATCTGGACAGACGGACGTCCGCACGATACCGCCCTGGGTCCGACTTGGTTTGGCGATTCGATCGGACACTGGGAAGGCGACACGCTGGTGGTGGACACGATCGGCTTTAACGACAAAACCTGGGCGGACCGTGGAGGTCATCCGCACAGTGAAGATCTGCATGTCGTGGAGCGGATGCGTCGCGTGGATCCGAAGACTTTACAGATCGACGTAAATATAGAAGATCCGAAAGCTTACACCAAGCCCTGGGGCGGCCGGATGATGTTCGACTTACACCCGACCTGGCATATTTCGGAAATGATCTGCGAAGACAACGTCAATTTCGACGATTTTCTGAAGAACGAAAAACCGAAGAAGTAACTGCTCGCTCAGATGGCGAGTAACTACGCTTCCGTCACCAAATGTTTGGCTGCCCAATCCGGCAAAATAGCCGGCCGTCTATCTCTAGGGCCCCCGGCGTTGGATGCCTGGGTGTGACCGGTACCTTCGATCATCTCGCGCTTGGAATTTACAGCGGCCTTATACAGGCGCAGAGATCCTTGAGGGTCCATAATACGGTCGTCCCGGCTATAGCCGACTAACATCGGACACTCGATCCGGTCCGCTCTTCCCTCCAGCGTGTATTCCGCAAGTTTCCTGCGCGCATCCTTCAAATCCTCCGCTCCGACGATCCACCGCACACGTTCCTGAATGGGCGGATAGTAATCGAAGAGATCTTGCAGCAAGTTGAACGAGCCACTGCTCATGAGCGCCGCTTTAATGCGCTTTTCTCCACTGGCGCAGCGCGGAACTCCGTAGCCACCCATGCTGATTCCCTGCATCCCGATTCGATTGGCGTCGACATCCGGACGCGTTTCCAGGTAGTCGATCATTACTTTCGCGATTCGTTCGGTGTCGGGCGGGAGATGGAGATTCTTGAGGCGCAGCGAGCCTGCCTGCCCCGGAAAATCGACTGCCAGATACGCCATGCCTCGAGCCGCATACCCACCGGCGTTCTGAATAGTGGCCTCGCACATCGTATCGGCGCCTTGAAACGCGATCACGGTGGGGAAGCGTCTGCCCGCGGGTCCGCCGGGCTTCCGGAAATATCCGTCCAGCGTTTTTCCTTCCCAAGGGATCTGGACACGCTCGAAGGGCGGCCTCACTAACTGCCAGGCTTTGTCGAAGGTCTCACGCATTTTCTTGTAAGAGCTGAGCATGCGCGGCTCAGTAACAGGCTGGGGCCAGCAAGCTTCTCGATAGAAATTGGATGCGCGCAGATAATACTCGTTGGCAGTGACTTTCCGTCCCTCGGCCGCCAACTTCTCGGCCTCCTGTTCATTCTTCTCGGCCACTCGCGTCCACTCCGCGATCCAGGAATCCAGATTGAAGGGCTTCATCCGTTGAGCCACGTCGAGTTGATCCGGATCGCTGGTATAGATTGTCGCGGTCAGCCGAATTTCCAATTGTCCGCCGCCGGGCAGTCCTTTTCCGGGAAAAAGCTCTTCTTCCGCTCGTCCACCCACGGCTCCGATCTTCCCGCCTTCGGGGCCGGCGTCCTGAGCGAGAGCTGCGAAGGGGGCAACGCCCGCCGTAGTCAGCCCCAGTTTGACCAACCTTCTTCTGCTCACATCCAGCAACGAATCCATACTGCAACCTCCTTTTGCGACACGCTCACTCTTGGCACTTCTTCAGGGATTGTATCAGGTCGGTCTGTTGTTCGGCGTCATTCTTTCTTGCCTGGTTATCGTTCGGGGTGATATGATACCCGTCACTGACTTACCGCCGGATGATGTCGAGCGTATTACCAACCGCAATCTTTTCGGCAATCTTTTTCGAAGGAGAAGTTTATGCGTAGATCCATAGCAGTGCTTCTGGGAATCACTGTTGTATTCGCATTAGGCTTTCTGATTGGAAACAAGGTGTCATCGGTTCAGGCGCAAGGTAAGCCTGGACTCGGTTTTGCGGCGATTCCGGGCGTGGTGGGCGGCCAGGATCCGTTCGGCCCCTATGAAGTGGTGAAGGATTGGCCGAAAGACATCAGCACTCTTCCTGGTAATCAAAACTGGACCTGGGGTGCCGGGCAAAGCGTTTACGCCGAGAATCCCAACCGGATCTTCCTGCTGTTCCGCGGCGAGCTGCCCAAAATCAAAAGGCCCGAGACCCGGCTGATTCCCGAGTTCGGACCGAGCCTCTCGTTCCCCATCGGACGCCTCCCGTGGCGTGATGCAACTGTGGCCGCGCTGCCGGGCGCGGGTGGAAGCGGCCAGGATCCCGATGATGGACCCAAACTGTGGAAGGGCACTCTAGGCGTCGACGCGAAATGGGAACATTGCCTGACCGTGGTGGACGCCAACGGAAACATCACCGAGCAATGGACGCAGTGGGACAAAATCATGAAGCGGCCGCATTTCATCACCATCAATCCGTATGATCCGGAAAAGCACGTCTGGGTCGTGGATGATCACATGCACGCCATCTACAAATTCACGCACGATGGAAAACAGCTGGTGCAGACCATCGGCACGCCGACCGTAAAAGGCGCCGATGGCACGCACTTCAACCGGCCGACGTTCTTGAACTGGCTGCCGGACAGTACGCTGTTCGTCGCGGACGGCTACAACGGCACGCGCGTCGCGAAGTTCGATAAGGATGGAAAGTTTCTGCTCGCCTGGGGCCAGAAGGGCAATCCTCCGAATGACACGCGGCCGGGCTACATGAACAACGTCCACGGTATGGCGCTCGACCCGCAGACGCGGCACGTGTTTGTGAACGACCGCGCCAATCACCGGATTCAAGTCTTCGACGAGAACGGCAAGTTCCTTTACGATTTCAGCATGGGGCGGGAGCCTTCGGACATCCACCTGATCTACATCGGAGCCGACCGCAGTCTGTGGGCGTTTGATCGCGGGACTTCCAAGATGCTGAAGTACGACTTGGATGGTCACTTCCTTTACTCCTTTGGCACCTGGGGAGATTTCCCAGGCGGCTTCTGGGGAGTTCATGGTTTCAGCACCGATCAGGACGGCAACTTCTATGTTGCCGAAGTAGACAACGGGCGCGTGCAAAAGTTCCAGCCGCGCGCGGGAGTGAACCCGGCGTTCTTAGTCAGCAAGCCGGTATACGCAGCGTGGAAGTAGGAGCGCGCAGTCAAATGCGTCCACGACTGACATGTTAGAAATCCATTGACTTTCAAATCGTTAGGTGATATACACACTTAGATTACGTTTTCAGGTTTGCAGTCCATCTTTCCGACTTCTGACTTAATTAGGAGGTTCCCCATGTTGGGTTCTCGACGCTTCGACGCGCGCGTAAATAAGTATCGGGATGTCAGGAACGCCGCTCTCATTCTAGTGGCTTGCTTCTTACTGCTCTTAGCCGCCGCTCCGCTTTTTTCACAGGGCAGCGCGGCCCGAATCGCGGGCACCGTCACAGATCAAAGCGGTGCTTCGATTCCCGGCGCAATGGTTACGATTCAGGACGTTGATCGAGGCACTGCCAGAACCCTCACCACTGATTCGGCAGGCGAATACAATGCTCCCAATCTTCTGCCGGGACATTACAAAGTGCACGTCGAGTTCCAGGGCTTTATGACCCTCGAACGCCAGAACATCAACCTCGAGGTCGGCCAGGACATTCGTGTGGATGTTTCGCTTCAACCCGGGGAGCAGCGTCAGGTGGTAACTGTCCAGGCTGAGGTCCCGCTGATCGAAACCAACAACGCCGAACTGGGCGGAACCATCCCTAACCAGGTGATCAATGACCTGCCTTTGAACGGACGAAACTTCGAGAACCTGATCGACCTGCGTCCCGGCGTTTCTAAGTATCCCGGGAACTCCGGCTGGACAAACAGCACCAACGGCGGACGGCCGCATGATAACTACTTCATGGTGGATGGCATCAACAGCAACGACCCTTGGATGGCGCAAAGCATGATGAATGCCGTGATGGCCGCGGGCGATGCGGGAACGATCCTGCCCATCGATGCTATCGATGAATTCAAGACCCAACAAAATCCGAGTGCGGTATACGGTTGGAAGCCTGGAGCGGTGGTCAACGTGGGAATCAAGTCGGGCAGCAATTCGCTTCACGGCACTGCCTACGCTTATGGCCGCGACGGCGACTGGGATGCCCTGAACTACTGGACGACGCCGGGGAGTCCGGCGGCGCCGGTCGAACTGGAGCAGTTCGGTGGCAGCATGGGCGGCCCGATCAAAAAAGACAAGCTCTTCTTCTTCGGCAATTTCGAGGAACAGCGGTACAGCGTCGGCAACCCGGTTCAACACAATGTTCCGATCACGTCTTCTAGCAGCACGTCACCGCAGAGCCTGGTGGGCGCCTGCAATGCCGCAAGGACAGCGGGAACGCTCGCAGCCTTAAGCGCGCAAATGGCGGGACTGAGCACCAGTTGTGCGCCGCTGTCGAATTTCCCCGGCCTATTCCCGGTCAACAACGGTTCGACGACCACCACCAACACGTCGCTGGCCAGCGTGAATAAGATCGACTCTGGCCTGGTGAAGGTGGACTATCGCCTCAATTCCAAGAACTCGTTCAGCGGAATGTATTTCATCAGCCCCGGCGCCGGACTGTTGGTGGATGCTCCCACAACCCAAATAGCGGAGCAGTGGCTGACCAATCAATATGCCCGCTCTCAAGTCGGTTCCGGAAGTTGGACCTGGGTGCCCAGTTCTACCGTAGTGAACTCACTGCGAGTCGGCTACTCTCACTATTTCCAGGTCTTCAACAGTGCTGATGGAACCCAAAACCCCGCAAACTATAACTACAACGGGAGTACCTATCATATCTACACAGGCCAGACGAATCCTGCTTACTATGGCCTCCCAGCCATCACCTTTCAAGGCGGTTACAGTTTCGAATTAGGAGCGAGCTGGCCTAAGACCGTTGGCCCCAACGGCGTCTACCAGTTCACCGACAGCGTTTCTATCCTGCGAGGGAAGCACGCGTTCACTTTTGGCGGCGAGGTGCTGGTAATGCAGAGCACGAACAACGTTACCGCCAATACCAAAGGCCCTCTTCGCTTCTCGAGCCTGACCAACTTCTTCAGCGGCAACATGAATAGAGCGCTGTTCACTGCCGGTAATTTGCTGCGGCACCTACAAAACGAAGCGTATGCCGGCTTCGCACAGGACGACTGGCGCATCACTCGCAGGCTGACCATAAACATGGGATTGCGCTACGAGCTAAACACAATTTTCAATGAAAGAAACAATCTGATTGGCAACTTCGACCCGACTCAAGGCTTGGTCCAGGCCGGCAAACAGGTTGGTTCTGTGATTAATGGCGATCACAATAATTTCGCTCCGCGACTCGGCGTAGCATGGGATGTCTTCGGAGATGGCAAGACCGTGCTTCGCGCGGGCGCCGGCATTTACTACGAGCAATACAGCTACGATTCGTTTATGGCCATCGGCAACCTGCTTGGACTGCGCACTGTGCCGACTGGCGTAGCTCTATACACGAACGGCAACCCAACCCCGACGAATGCCGGCGGCACCATCAATGTCGGACAGATCACCTTCACTGGCGCCGCGCTGGGATCGGCCACCAAGCCTGGCACGATCAAATACAACTACGCGAATAACAGTTCCAGCAACCCAATTTATAGTGCTTCCCCTGCGTGCGGCGATGGGACGGTCACTTTATCCTCCGGCCTGACCCCGCAGCCTTGCGTCACCCTGGCTGCGGATCGCAATATTCGCACGCCCTATGTTAGTAAGTGGAATCTGGATATTCAGCGGGCAATAACGAATAACCTGTCCCTCGATGTTGCGTACGTGGGCAATCACGCGACGAAGTTATTCGGATTGACGGACTTGAACCAGCCTCAGTCAGTCGGCGGTTTCAGCCCCGGATGGGGAAATCCGGCAAATCCCAATAGCCCCGCCGGGCAATGCTTAGCCAGCGCTTCAACTGGCTACGATAATTGCAATCCCGATAGCGCCGCTGAACAGGCCGCCCGCCCGTATAATGCAAAGTTCCCCTATCTGAGCTACATTTATTGGCTATCCAACAGCAACTTTTCCAACTACAATGGCCTCCAGGTATCTCTTACCCAGAGGACATGGCATGGGGTTTCGTACGTGCTGGGCTACACTTATTCGCATGCCCAGTCCGAGTCGCCGGACAATTGGAGCTTTTTGTCCCCCATCAACAGCAACAACACCAGAGCTCTTTACGGAGACAGCCAGTTTGATCTCCGTCACCGGTTCACTTTTTCGTTCACCTATCAGATCCCGGGCATCAAGTCGCCTGGCCAGATCTTGCAGGGTTGGTCGCTCAATTCGATCGTGTCAGCACAGAGCTCCTTGCCATGGGGCGTCAATGACGTCTCGACCGACTTCAGTGGAACCGGCGAAATCAACAACTCGACGACAAATGGCGAACAATGGGACTTCTTCGGAAATCCTGCAGATTTTAAGACCACCAAGGCCTTCATCAACACCAACGATGGACAAGGAGGAATTCCTTATTTCGCAGGAACCAGCAACGCTGCATGTCTGGCGAAGGCCACGGCCATGGGGCAACTTGCAGTCGCTTCTCTGGCGAACCTGGGCTGTTACGCGGCCGGCAAGTCGGTCCTGATCCCGCCCGCCTTTGGAAGCTATGGGACGACGGGTCCAAATATTTTCCGCAGCTTCCCGTACGTCAATGTGGATTTTTCGGTTACGAAAACATGGTCGTTCCGCGAGCGGTATAAGGCCCAGTTCCGAGCCGAGTTCTTTAACGTTTTCAACCACCCCAACATCTCTAATACATTTGGCGGTCCCGGAGGCGACAACACCTACACTGATCCGACCGCGGACGGGGGCATTCTGTTCGGTTTGCGGCCGCAAACACCCGACGTGACCAGCTCGAACACGGTGCTTGGCTCAGGCGGACCGCGCGCGATCCAGCTAGGGTTGAAAATTATTTTCTAAAAGAGCTGCACCAAGATCACTTCGCCGGAGTAATACTGGAACGTTCCAGGGATCGAGGTGCCGTCGTTCAGTTCGATCGTGAACAATCCCGCCATGCCGGGCTTGCTACTGATTGAGAGTGAAAGCGTTGCCGTCGCCGGTGGCTGGAAGGAGGCCAGGAGCAGTGCTGGAACGGTTACCTGGCCGGCCGTAGCGGGAACCTGGCAGAGCACTGCGCTCGAGCTAACGTACAACAGGGACGGAATCTGCGAGAGTAACTGCACGTATACGAGATCTGCGCCCGAATAAGTCGTAGGATCCCAGGCGATGGTTAGATCCCGGTTGTGATCGATCATGGCTGCTTGACCGATGTTTGTGATTTGGATCGGATTCGGTATGGAAAGGGTCGCTGTGAACGGCTGAACGTTGGACGTTCCCGGGGCGCTGACCTGCCACTGGCCCGCGGAAAAGAAGGGCGCGGGCAACTGATCCGGGTTAGTAACTGCAGGCCCCGTCGGTTCAGTGCCACTGTACACCGAAAGCGGACGGGGGCCCGGTAGCAAGGTGAGTTCCTGGCTTCCCGGCCCCTGAATTGTAACTTGATTACCTACATTCAACGAATCATTTACCGCCAGCGTACGCGCAGTTAATCCACCAGAAGACGTGCATCCCACCAGGTAATCATTCGCGAAAAGTGGCCCGCTTATTATGGAAAGAGTGCTTGCGTTGTAAGTGAAGAAATGAGCCTGCGCTGACTCCATTCGGACATAAGCCGGGCTGAAGAGCGAGCCGGCCGGCGCACCGATGGTGCTGTACAAGTTGATTTGGCCGAGATAGACTTGTCCGCCCGAATCGAGCGCGGCCAACTCGTCCGCAGTCAGGCCGAATGGATGCGCGCATGGACCGGCATTGGGAGAGAGTGAGAGCGTCGCCAGATTGCTGGTCGTGTTTCCGATTTCGACATTCACCGCGACGTAGCAGCCTTGCGGGATCGTCGGATCGTCCGGCACCTGAAAATTAATTTGATCGAGCCCCGCGAAATCGCCCGACGGTCCAGCGTAAGTGACCGGAAAAGGATGCCCGCCCAGCAGTACAGTGACTTGGTCCGCAGTCGCCGGCCCTAAGCCCGTTCCCCAAAGCGTTACGAAATCTTGCGGGTGTGCGGGATGGGTCAGATTGTTGAGTTGAATCCCGTTGCTTTTAATATTCTGCGCGAGCGCGGCTTCGCCAAAGCCGGCTGAATACAACCCAAAGCTCGTGGCAACGATGTTTACGTTTTGAGCAGCGCTGTTCTGGCCGTTGAAGCTCAGCGTGATGATCGCTGGCCCCACCGGCGTGGCGCTTGGAATCAGGACGAGCACCGACGTCGCATCCAAAACTTCTAGAACGGATAAAGCCAGGGGATCTTGAGAACCCACAGGAAGAATCTGTGCCGAGACCGAGGACGGATCGATGGGCGTAATCGGGCCGCCCTGGTAAATCAACTGCAGCTTTACTAGAGAGCCGGCGGCGATATCTCCGGTCAGGAGGCTGGCAGCGTTCTCAACCTGAAGCTGTTGCTGCGCAAATGTACAACCGCAAAACAATAAAGTCAGCACCCGCGCGGCGCTACTCGAAATCGTGGCCGCTTTGTGCATGATGCTTCAAAACGTGATTGTCCGCTACTGTATCATAGAGTTCAAGACCCTAGGACATACAGATGATGCGACCCAACGCGCAACGATCTCTAGCGATTCTTGCAATTGTGATTCTGGCGGGAGTTTATGCCGGCTTGAGCCGCGCACAGCAGCAGAGCCCGACGGTTGACGCCCAGGCCATAGCTCCGGATCGCGGCGCCGCAGGCATGTCACGCCTGCTCCGTTCTCTTCAAACACGCGCGAGCTTTTTGTTATTCACCGCGCATCCGGACGACGAGGACGGCGGCATGCTCGCTTACGAGGTTCGCGGACTCGGCGCGCGCGGCGGAATCATGACGCTGAATCGTGGCGAAGGCGGCCAGAACGTCATGGCCATGGATATGTACGACGCCCTGGGTCTAGTGCGCACTCAGGAATTACTGATGGCCGACCGTTACATGGGCGTCGATCAGTTCTTCTCCCGTGTAGTCGACTACGGATTCTCGAAAACGCGTGAAGAGGCGCTTGAAAAATGGGATCACGAGCGTATTCTTTCCGACTCCGTCCGCGTATTGCGGATGTATCGTCCGCTCATAGTGGCGTCGGTGTTCGTCGGCGCGGCTACCGACGGCCATGGCAATCACCAGGCAGCCGGACAAATGGCACAGGAAGCGTACGTCGCGGCGGGC
>Ga0210386_10003483_pt1 | contig 13194 bp, 15 predicted proteins | sample IncBWH32OmetaG_FD_160091 | JGI IMG/M metagenome (GOLD analysis project Ga0210386, IMG submission 160091) | Forest soil microbial communities from Barre Woods Harvard Forest LTER site, Petersham, Massachusetts, United States - Inc-BW-H-32-O ... | reverse complement strand
ATCGGCACTGCGGCGGCCGAGCACGACTGTCCACAGACGGTCCAGCACGGTGGCCGACAGGCTGGGCGCCGGAGGCGTGTCTGTGTGGGGCAGGTCGGGCAGCACCTTGATGCGCAGCTTGGACTTCGCCCGTTTCGCCGGCTTGGCGGTCTTCATCTGCTTGGTTGTTTTGGCGGGCTTCGCGCGCACGGCCTTCTTGGGCTTCCTGCGCATCGGCTTTTCGACGGACTTTCCCATGGTGGCGTCCCTAGGCGGCTAGGCGCGGCAGGCGAACGGGCAGGCCCGCCTCGGCCAGCGCCGCCTTCACTTGCGCAATCGTGAAGGTACCGAAATGGAACACGCTGGCGGCCAGCAGTCCCGTGGCGCCGGCCTGCGCGCCCGCGATAAAATGCTGCAGGGTGCCAACGCCGCCCGAGGCGATCACCGGCACGCGCACCGCATCGCATACTGCGCGCAACAGAAGCAGGTCGAAGCCCATGCCGGTGCCGTCGCGGTCCATGCTGGTCAGCAGGATCTCGCCCGCGCCGAGTTGCGCGACCCGCTGACACCAGGCGATCGTATCGATCCCGGTCGGACGTCGGCCGCCATGGGTGAAGACTTCCCAGCGGTCGGGCGCGGTCTGTTTGGCATCGACGGCGACCACAACGCACTGGCTGCCGAATTTCTCCGCTGCCTCGCGCACCAGGTCGGGCCGCGCGACGGCGGCGGAGTTGATGCTGCATTTGTCGGTGCCAGCCAGCAGCAGACGGCGCATGTCTTCGATCGAGCGGATGCCGCCGCCCACAGTCAGCGGCAGGAAGACGCGCGCTGCGGTGCGGGAAACGACGTCGAGGATCGTGTCGCGATTCTCGTGGCTGGCGGTGATGTCGAGGAAGCACAGTTCATCCGCGCCGGCGGCGTCGTATACGGCGGCCTGTTCGACCGGATCGCCGGCATCGCGCAGCGAGACGAAGTTCACGCCTTTGACGACGCGGCCGTCCTTCACGTCCAGACAGGGGATGACACGCAGCTTCAACATCGTTCGCGTCTTACATCCGTCGTTCGTGCGCGTTGCAAGCGTCTTGCGTGCAATGCGGGCACGCGCCTGGCCGTTCACCTGCACAAGCAGATTATTCATCCAGATGGGATGAAGATTAGGTTGATAACAGAGCCAGTGCCGCGGCAGGATCGATCCGCCCGTCGTACAAGGCGCGGCCGACGATGACGCCCGCGATGCCGGTGCCGGTGGCGACGTCGCGCAGGGCCGCCAGATCGTCGAGGCTGCCGACACCGCCGGAGGCGATCACCGGAATTGCCACGTGCTTCGCCAGCGCGACGGTTTGCGCGAGGTTCAGACCGCTCAACATGCCGTCGCGGGCGATGTCGGTGTAGATGATCGCGGCGACGCCGGCGTCTTCGAAACGGCGGGCGAGGTCGGGGGCGGCGATCGCGGAGGTCTCGGCCCAGCCCTCGGTCGCAACAAAACCTTCACGCGCGTCGATGCCGACGGCGATGCGGTCCGGGAAGGCGCGGCAGGCTTCGTGCACCAGAGCGGGGGTTTTTACCGCGGCGCTGCCCAGGATGACGCGGCGGATGCCGGCGGCGAGCCAGGCCTCGATGCCGGCCATGTCGCGGATGCCGCCGCCGAGCTGTACGGGGACGCGGGCGGTCTGCAGGATGGCGGCGACGGCGTCCGCGTTGACCGCGCGGCCGGCGAAGGCGCCGTTCAGGTCGACGACGTGCAGCCAGGTGAAGCCGGCGTCCTGCCAGGCGCGGGCCTGGGCGGCGGGGTCGGTGGAGTAGACGGTTACCTGGTCCATGGCGCCGCGCTGCAGGCGGACACAGGCGCCGTCCTTCAGGTCGATGGCGGGGTAGAGAGTGAGGGGCATGGCCGCCTTATAGCCCCACGCGTCCGCGCCTGAGAGGGCCCAAGAGCGTTATTCACCACGACGGCGGAGAACCACGAAGGACCACGAAGCCGTGCCCGGCACCCGGCCTTATGCGTGTGGCAAATGTGTCTGCTGCGCTTCACGCGGAGCGCATCAATCGTACCTGCCACGCCCCGCGGCTGAAACCTTATCGCCATCCAACCGCACACCGCGTGAACCGTCGGCGGAAGCGTGATCCGCCAGCCGCGCCCGCGGCCACCGGATCCTGAGGCTTGTTAGGCGTTGGAGATCCGTTCCAGCGCCAGGTTCAATGTCTTCGGACCGAAGCCGCCGATTGAGATCACGACGATCAGCATGGCGAAGGCGATGAACTCGAACACCGCATTCACACCGCCGAGGTTGATCAGGAAGGCTACCGCCAGGCCCGATAATGCGGCTGACAGCCGGCTCCAGGAATAGACGAAGCCGATCGCGCGGGAGCGGATGCGGGTCGGGAACAGCTCCGACTGGTAGTTGTGGAAGCTGTAGGACATCAGGTTGTTGCACAACGTCACGCACACACCGAACACGATGATCAACGTGGGATCGACGGCGTTGGCGAACAGCATGCCGAACGCGCCGATGCCGATCGCGCCCAGGCAGACCTGCCATTTCCGCTCGATGCGGTCGGCGATCAGCGTGCCCAGCAGCGGGCCCACCGGGTTGGCGATGGCGATGATGAACGAGTATTCCAGGCTGGTGGTGATGCTGATGCCCTTCGAGATCAGCAGCGTCGGCACCCAGGCGGCGAAGCCGTAGTAACCGAAGGTCTGGAAGAAGTTGAACACCGACAGCACGATGGCGCGCTTGTCATAGGGCGGCTGCCAGATCTCGGCGAAGGTGCCCTCGCCGGATTCGCCCGCCTCCGGGGCGCCCACGGGGGGCAGGGTGCCGCCCGTCTCAGCGGCCACGCGGGTTTCAATGCCGACGACGATCTGCTCGGCCTCGGCGATGCGGCCGTGGCGGGCCAGCCAACGCGGCGATTCCGGCAGTGCGAGGCGGATGAACCAGACGAAGATCGCGCCGACCGAGCCGATCAGCACCACCCAGCGCCAGCCATCGAGCCCGAACGGCGCCTGCGGCACCAGCAGGTAGGCGAGGAACGCCATCACCGGCACGATGAGGAATTGGAAGCCCTGGTTGAAGGCATAGGCGCGACCGCGATGGGACCGCGGCACCAGCTCGGACACGTAGGTGTCGATCGTCACCAGCTCGATGCCGATGCCGATGCCGGCGATGAAGCGCCAGAGGTCGACCGCGAAGCCCGTGGTCTGGAACGCCATGATCGCGGTCGTGATGGAGTACCAGACCAGGGAGAAGGTGAAGACCGTGCGGCGGCCGTAACGGTCGGCGAAGTGGCCGAGGAAGATGGCGCCGACGAACAAGCCGGCGAACAGAGCGAAGACGAAGGTGCCGACGCCGGCGACGCCGTAGGGGCCGAGGACGTTGAAGACGCCGAGGGAGTCGGGCTTGAAGTAGCCGGCCCTGACCAGCCCGGGGGCGATATAGGCGGTGAGGAACAGGTCGTAGAGCTCGAACCAGCCGCCCATCGAGATGAGCGTGACCAGCATCCAGGTGTGCTTGGACATCGGCAGGCGATCGAGACGCGCCGCCAGTTGCGGCGCCGTAGTCGTGGCCATTGATTTCCCCCCAGTCTTATTGGCCCGAGACGACTCCGGCCCTTCGGACGTATCGGGGACGATCCGGCAGGGTGCGTCAAGGGTGGGGTGGTGTTTTGTGGGGGCTGTTTGGGAGTGAGTCAGTTTGAACTTCGGGGTTCGACGCGAGCTGGTCATGTCCCGGCACATCACGCGTTCTCTGAAGCAGATGTTCAACGCCGCTCCCGCTGCCGGCTACCGGAGACGGTGCTGGTGCAGCGGCGGCCGGAGTACCACGCTTGCTGGGGCCCGGTAAGGATGGCGGTGGAGGTGGACCAGCCGATGCCGGCGGCGGTGGTCGAGATGCCGGTCGAGCCAAAGCCAGACGGCAAGCTGGAGGATCGGAACGGGTTTGAAGCGGAGCCGCCGCCTCGGTTCCAGGGGATGCCGAAATGCAAGCAGGCAGGCGGCAATTCTTGGATGAGCTGACGGAGGAGGAGCGGGACGAGCTGATTGAGGCGCAGTTGGTGCGGGGGGAGACGATCGAGGAACCACCACAGCGGCCGGAGGCGTATATCGAGCCGTAGGGGGAACCCCAGGCACCGTGCGGATGGGGCAACGGCCTTGGGGTAACGGGATCGCGATGCGCGCGGATCAGCCCCGACCGCCGCGCGGGCTTGTGTCCCTTCCCCGTCTCGCCCATCTAGCCGCGATGCAAAACATTCAGCTCGCCGCCGCCGACCCGATTGGGTGGCACGGCACCACCATCCTGTGCGTCAGGCGGGATGGACATGTGGCCATGGCCGGGGACGGCCAGGTCTCCCTGGGCCAGACCGTGATCAAGGGCAACGCCCGCAAGGTCCGCCGGATCGGGGCCGGCGGTGCGGTGCTCGCCGGCTTTGCCGGTGCCACGGCTGATGCCTTCACCCTGCTCGAGCGGCTGGAGGCCAAGCTCGAACGCTTTCCCAACCAGTTGGAACGCGCCTGCGTGGAACTGGCGAAGGACTGGCGGACCGACCGCTACCTGCGCCGGTTGGAGGCGATGATGGCGGTGGCCGACAACGACCGCAGCTTCACGCTGACCGGCAACGGCGATGTGCTGGAACCCGAGGACGGCGTGATCGCCATCGGCTCGGGCGGCAACTTCGCGCTGTCCGCCGCGCGTGCGCTGATCGAGGTGGAGGGGTTGTCCGCCGAGGACATTGCCCGCCGTGCGATGAAGATCGCCGCCGAGATCTGCGTGTATACCAACACCAACGTCATCATCGAGACACTGTGATGGAAGTCCCCACCTATTCGCCGCGCGAGATCGTCTCGGAGCTGGACAGATTCATTGTCGGCCAGGACGATGCCAAGCGCGCGGTGGCCATCGCGTTGCGCAACCGCTGGCGGCGGCAGCAGCTGCCGGAGGCGATGCGCGAGGAAGTCGTGCCGAAGAACATCCTGATGATTGGGCCCACCGGTTGCGGCAAGACCGAGATCGCGCGCCGGCTGGCGAAGCTGGCGCAAGCGCCGTTCCTGAAGGTCGAGGCGACGAAGTTCACTGAGGTCGGCTATGTCGGCCGCGACGTGGAAAGCATCGCGCGGGATCTGGTCGAGGCGAGCATCACCATGCTGCGCGAGGCCAGCCGTAAGGGTGTGCAGGCGCAGGCGGAGCTGGCGGCCGAGGAGCGGCTGATCACCGTGCTGGCCGGTGAGGGCAGCGCGGCGGACACGCGCAGCAAGATGCGGCGCATGCTGCGGAATGGGGAGTTCGAGCAGAAGGAGATCGAGATCGAGCTGGCGCAGTCCGGTGGGTCTCCGATCGGGCAGCTCGATATTCCCGGGATGCCGCCTGGGCAGGTGATCAACCTGGGCGAGATGATGAAGGGAATGTTCGGCGGACGGCCGATGCAGAAGCGGAAGCTGACGGTGGCGGCGGCGCGGCGGCTGCTGGAGCAGGAGGAAGCAGATCACCTGCTTGACAATGACCGGCTGACCAAGGACGCGGTGGCGCATGCCGAGAACAACGGCATCGTGTTCATCGATGAGATCGACAAGGTCTGCGCACGGACGACGGAGGGCGGGTTCCGCGGCGCGGATGTGAGCCGCGAGGGCGTGCAGCGGGATCTGCTGCCGCTGATCGAGGGCACGACGGTCAGCACGAAGTATGGGCCCGTGAAGACCGACCATGTGTTGTTCATCGCTTCGGGCGCGTTCCATTTGGCGAAGCCGGCAGATCTGCTGCCGGAGCTGCAGGGGCGGTTGCCGATCCGGGTGGAGCTGGCGCCGCTGTCTCGGGAGGACCTGCGGCGGATCCTGACGGAGCCAGAACATTCGTTGTTGAAGCAGTACGCAGCTCTGATCGGGACGGAGAAGGTGGCGCTGGTGTTCACTGACTCGGCGATTGATGCGCTGGCGGATCTGGCTGCTGACATCAATGATCGGGTGGAAAACATTGGCGCGCGACGGCTGCATACGGTGTTGGAGAAGCTGTTAGAGGACGTCAGCTTCACGGCTACGGATCGGGCTGGGGATACGTTCACCGTGGATGCGGCGTATGTCAGCGAGCATGTCGCGCCGCTGGCGCAGAAAGGTGATCTGAGTCGGTTTATTCTGTAGCCGGTATCACTGTCATTGCGAGGAGCAAAGCGACGAGGCACTCTCGTTGTTCACGTGCAGGTTCAACGAGATTGCTTCGGCCTGCGGCCTCACGATGACGGTCACGGATTGAGCGCCTTCGCCAATCGTTCCGATAATGGTGCGGCATGTTCTTCCGCGACGTTGGTGAAACCCAACAGCAGTCCCTGCTGGTCGCGGCGGCGGAGGCAGACCTGAGATAATGCCGTTGGTGCCAAGCCACCACACGCGGCGCGCTCGGCCAGTTCGGTGTCCGCTATATCGCTGGCAAACCGCGCGAGCAGGTGCATGCCGCCCCGTTGCAACGTGACCGAAACAGCTTCGCCAAACGTGGCCTGCAGCGCCGTGGCCAATGCGGCCCGACGCGCGCCATACAGAGCCCGCATGCGACGCAAGTGGCGTGCGAAGTGGCCATCGCGCATGAACGCGGCCACCACGCGCTGCGCCAAATCCGATTGCCCTGACTGCAACTGTTGCGCTGAGGCCGCCAGCCGCTTGAGTAGGCGCGCCGGCGCGACCACGTATCCGAGCCGCAGCCCGGGAAACAGCACTTTGCTGAAGCTGCCGGCGTATATCACGCGATCCGATCGATCGAGGCTCTTCAGTGCTGGCAGTGGATGTCCGGCATAATGGAATTCGCCATCGTAATCATCCTCCAGGATCCATGCATCCTGCGTGGCGGCCCATGCCAGCAGCGCCAGCCGGCGCGGCAGGCTGAGTGACACACCCAGCGGGCTTTGGTGCGTTGGCGTGACAACAGCCAGCCGAGCCGCCGGTTCCAGCGCCTCGCCTCGTGCGACTTGTAACCCCTCGGCGTCAACCGGCACGGGAACCAGTTGTGTGCGTCTGTCGCGCAGGCCTTCGCGCGTCATGTGGTAACAGGGGTCCTCGACCCAGACGCTGTCGCTCTCGCGCAGCAGCGCCCGTGTCACCACCGCCAGTGCCCCTTGATAGCCGCCGGTGATCAGCACCTGGGCCGCGTCGCAGACGATACCGCGTGATAACCCGAGATAGACAGCGATTGCTTCTCGCAATGCCGGATGGCCGGACGGATCGGGATAGGCCAGGTCGGTTTGTCGCACGGCACGGGCTTCGCGCGCCGCCAACCGGGCCCATAACGTACGCGGAAAGGCATCGAGCGCGGGCAGTCCCAGACGGAATGGCCGCGGCGGCTCTGGCGGGGGCAAGGGGTTGCCGCGCGTCGCTGCCACTTGCCGCACCGGCCTGGCGTTACGGCCGCGCAGCGCCAGTGATACCACCGTGCCCGCCGCGCCGCGGGTGACAATCAGGCCTTCGCCGGCCAGCACCGCGTAGGCGGTTTCGGCCGTGCCGCGCGCGACGCCGAGCTGCGTCGCCAGGACGCGGGTCGCCGGCAGGCGCGCGCCGGGTGCGAGCGTGCCTGCGGCGATCGCGGCACGCAGGCGGCTGACGATCTGCTGATACATCGGGCCCGCGACGGTGGGATCCAACGCAACGGGCAAGCCGCAGGGCAAGGTCATGGCCCAGTCCATTACACCAGACATGGCCCTCATTGGTAGGCCATCGGGCACTTAAGTTGACGGGACTTGATGCTGGAGGAATATGCCATGTCACATCAACGCTTGGATTTCCGTGCGACGGCACCCGACGCTTATGCCGCGGTGAGCGGCGTGGAGCGCCACATCCGGTCTTGCGGGCTCGAGAAATCGCTGATCGAGCTCGTGAAGATGCGTGCCTCGCAGATCAACCACTGCGCCTACTGCCTGGACATGCACAGCCGCGACGCGCGGCAGAATGGGGAAACCGAACAGCGCCTGTATGTGTTGTCGGCCTGGCGGGAGTCGCCGCTGTACAACGCGCGGGAACGCGCCGCGCTGGCCTGGACCGAATGCCTGACGAAGGTCGCCACCGACGGCGCACCGGATGATGTCTACGCCGCGGTGCAGGCGCAGTTCTCGCCCAAGGAAATCGTCGAGCTGACCATCCTGGTCGGGCTGATCAATCTGTGGAACCGGCTCGCGATCGGTATGAATGCACAGCATCGCCTGGACGAAGCGGCGTGACGGCAATCGCTCTGCGCGAGGCGGAGACCGACGCCGAGTTATTGGCCTGCTGCGCGGTGATGCGCGAGCTGCGACCGCATCTGGACCCGGGCGATGCGTTTGTTGCCCGGGTGCGGCGGCAGCAGCGTGACGGGTATCATCTGCTGGCCGCGTGGGATGGCACCACGGTCGACGGCCTGGCCGGTTGGCGCGTGCAAGAGAATCTGATCCGCGGCCGCTTCTGCTATGTCGATGATCTGGTGGTACGCGCGGCGGCACGCCGTGGCGGGCTGGGTGCGCGATTGCTGGATGGCATCGCCGCCGAGGCGCGTGCCCTGGGGTTGGTGCATCTCGTGCTGGATACCGGCCTCGACAACCTGTTCGGTCAACGGTTCTACTTCCGATACGGCATGCTGCCGGCCGCGCTGCGGTTCGCGATGAAACTGGATACCTGATGCGCACGATCCTGCACCTGACTGTCAGCCCGCGCGGGGCGGAGGCGTATAGCCATCGGATCTCCAGCGAGCTGGTCGCCGCGCTATGCGCGCGCCACCCCGGTGCGCGGGTGTTGGCACGCGATCTCGCCGCCGAACCGCCGGTGCTTGTTGATCTCTCCTTCACCCGCGCGATTCGTGATCCCGCCGCGCTGGACGCGCCGGCCTTCACGGTCTCGCAGATGCTGATCGCGGAACTGGAGCGCGCGGATGCGCTAGTGATCGGCACGCCGATGCATAACTTCACCGTGCCCGCGCCCCTGAAGGCGTGGATCGATCAGATCGTGCGCATCCATCGCAGCTTCCGCTCGACGCCGTCGGGGAAGGTTGGATTGTTGCGCGACCGGCCCAGCTTCGTGGTGATCGCGTCCGGTGGGTATTTTTCTGGTCCGTCGCCGAGTGGCACGCCGGCGCAGCCCGATCACCTGACCCCGTACCTGCGCGACATCCTGGCGACGATCGGAATCACCGACCTGACGTTCATCACGCTCGAGGGCGTAACGCGCGGCGAGGAAGCCATTGCCGCAGCACTGGCGAACGCCCGCACGCGTATCGCCGCGCTGCCTGTCATTGCGAGGAGCGCCAGCGACGGCGCAATCTCGATGCCGGAGTGAACCGATGCCGCGACTGCGTTCCCCCGCTTTCGCAGGGGTCGCAATGACAAATGTGACTACGCGGTCTCCAGCGCCGCTGCGCGCTTCTGTACCGCGACCGTCGCCTGTTCGCGCCGGTCGGCGAATTTCTCCAGGTTCTTCCGGCTATCACGCGGCGCCGGATTGTCCGCCTCGCCGGGGTTCTTCTGCGCACCGCCCCAGCCGCCTTGGCTGATGTCGAAGATGATCCCGTTCGGGTCGGTGTATTTCACCTCGTAGCCGCTGTTGTCGGTGGGATCGCCCATCAGCCACGCGGCGCCAGACCCGCTGGCGGCCTTGGCTGTTGTCGGCACATCGTCCACCCAGAACCCGACATGATGCAGGCCGACATAGTCGGTGCCCTTGCCCTGCGACGCATGCTCGTCCTTGAACTTCAGCAGCGCCAGATTGATCACGCCGTCGGTCAGGAACACCCCCTCGGCCAGGCGCGAGTCCGTCTCGCCCACCTCGGTCATGCCGAACGCCGACTTGTAGAACGCAGCGGTGGCCCATGGATCGGGCACGCTCAATGCGATGTGCCGTAGACGTCCCTTGGACATTGTTCTTCTCCCTCGCTTGCTGGTTTCCGTCGTTCAGTCCGCCGCTGCTTTCATCAGCTCCGCCTTCGCGGCGGCGCGATAGGCGTTCAGCGTGTGCTCCACGTCCGCCGTATCGTGCGCCAGCGAAACGTAGTACTTGGAGTCACTGCGCAGCACGCCGCTGGCGCGCAGCCGTTGATTGATCCGCTTCTGCATCGCCTCATTGGTGCGCAGGATCGCGCGGTAATCATGCGGCACGCTGGAGGCGTAGGCCACGTCGAACATCGGCGGCTCGCCCACCACCGTGCCCATCAAGCCGGTCTCAGCATGGATCTTGCTGATGCCCTCCATCAGCGTGCGGCCGGTGGCGAACACCTTCTCGTACGTACCCGGCTGCTTCAGCACCTGCAACGTCGCGAGGCCAGCCACCGCCGCCACCGGGTTGCCGGACAGCGTGCCGATCTGGGGCATGAAGCCCTCATCGCCCGCCTTGGCCTTGTCGAAATGCGCCATGATGTCTGAGCGGCCGGCGACCGCGGCCAGAGGGAACCCGCCGCCGATGATCTTGCCCAGGGTGCAGATATCCGGTGTGACGCCGTAATATTGCTGCGCGCCGCCCCAAGCGAAGCGGAAGCCGGTAACGACTTCGTCGAAGATCAGCGGGATCTCGCATTCCGTGCAGACATCGCGGATCGCCTGCAGGAAGCCAGGCACCGGCGCGATCACGCGCTGCAGCGGTTCCATGATCACGCCCGCCAGCTCGTGGCGATGTTCGTGGATCAGTTGGCACGCGATAGCGGCGTCATTGAACGGCGCAATCATCACCTCGCCCTGCACGCTGCGCGGGATGCCTGCCGAGTCCGGCGATGCCTGCGGGAAGTTGCCCGGGCGCTTGGTGGCGTAACTCATCAGCGCGTAGTCGCTCATGCCGTGGAACGCACCCTCGAACTTCAGGATCTTGTCGCGCTTGCGATAGGCGCGGGCCAGGCGCAGCGCGTAGGCATCGGCCTCGGTGCCCGACGACGTGAACCGCACCTGCTCGGCGCAGGGAACGGCACCGACGATCTCGGCTGCCAGTCGGATGCCGTGCTCGTTGTTGGCGAAGAAAGTGTAGCCGCGGCTGATCTGCGCAGTGACGGCGGCGAGCACCTCGGGATGGCCGTGGCCGACGAACATGGGCCCAGAGCCCAGCAGGAAGTCGACATACTCATTGCCGCTGACATCCCACACGCGCCCGCCGCGCCCGTCGCGGATAACGATGTCGGCGGGGAAGTTCCCGAAACTGCCTGCCGGCAGCACGCGCGCCGCAAGGTCGATCAGCTCGCGCTCGGCGTCGGTCTTCGGGGGAACGGACATGCAGGGCCTCCGGCGGGGTCGATGAGAGGGAAGCTGAACACCTGCTTGCGGGCAAGGGCAAGGGTCACGCCGCGATCAGAGGGTCATGCGGGTCGCCACAGAACCGACGCCGGCGAACTCGGTGCGAATGCTGTCGCCGGGTGTAATCGGGAACTGGCGCGTGAAGGAGCCGGTCATGATGATCTCGCCGGCCTTCAGCGATCGCCCATACGTGCCCAGCTTTCCGGCCAACCACACGACCGAGTTCAACGGATTGCCCAACACGGCATCGCCGGTGCCCTCGGCCACCACCATGTCGTTGATCAGCACGCGGGCCGCGACGGATTGGGGATCTGGCGGCAGGCTGACCGGTGCCCCCATGACCACGGTCTTTTGTTGTGCGTTGTCGGCGAGCGCGAGGGCGATCTGTTCGGTGAATGGGCCGCGTGTCTCAATGATCTCCAGCGAAGGGTAGACCAACTCGATCGCGGCACGCGCCTGGTCGAGTGTGACCTGCCCCACGAGATCGCGGCCAAGCCGCATGCACAGTTCATTCTCGAAGCCCGGCCTGATCAGGTCCGCCGGCGTAAACACATGACCCGACGCGACCGTCTCGAGGATGCAGCCGAACACCGGTTCGTGGAAGCCGAACTGCTGTTGGATCGCCGGCGCGGTCAGGCCGACCTTCCAGCCGATCTGCCGTTCACCCGCGGCGCACCGGCGGGCAATGACGCCGAGCTGGACGTGATAGGCTTGGTCGATCGAGAGCTTGTCGAAGTAGGCGCGTGGGAAATACTCGCCGCGCGCCTGGGCGGCCCAGAAGGCGTCGATCAGATCGTCGTTTGAGGTCATGGCGCTCTCCCCTATGCCGACCGCACTGCCGGGAACACTTCCTCGGCCAGCAGCTCCATCTGTTCCAGTGCCAGACTGGCAGGCATCCCGGTCCAATGCACCCCCACCACCATGTGATTGACGCCAAAGCGCTTGCGCAGATCGAGGATCTGCTCGGTCACCTGTTCCGGCGAGCCGAACAGGAAACGATCGCGCACGAGGTCATCGAACGCCAGGTTGAAATGGTCCTCCGCCGGCATGACTTTGTCCTGTCCCCAGGCGCTGTACGCCTTGTACTTGGCTTCCAGTGACGGACGTGCGAGGCGCATGGCGTCGGCACGGGTGCGCGCTACGAACACTTCGCGCAGCATTGCGAATTCCGCGGGGAAGGGTTTGTCACACGCGTCCAGTTCGCGCTTGTAGATATCCATCTGCCGCGCCAGCGTTTCGATCTTGTTGTGCGGATTGACGAACCAGCAATCGGCCATCCGTGCCGCGCGCCGGATGCCGACATCAGCATTGGCGCCGATCCACACCGGCGGCATCGGTTGCTGTACCGGTTTGATCGAGCAGTTCGCACCGTCCAGCTCGAAATGCGAGCCCTTCATGGTGACGAAGTCTTCCGTCAGCAGTCGCTTGACCGCGGTCAGGCACTCCTCGAAGCGTGGGCCGGCTTGCTTCAGCGTGGTGCCGAACGCCTTGAATTCCACCTCGCGATAGCCGATGCCGGCGCCGAAGACGACCTTGCCGTTGCTCATCACATCCAGTGTGGCAATCTGCTCGGCGACATCCAGCGGCTTGTGCAATGGCAGCAGCACGACGCCCGGGATCAGCCGCAGCTTCGGCGCGATCACCGCGACCTGGGCGAGGAAGGGTATCTGCTGCAAACCCAGCAGCGGGTGCGAGCTGTAATGGCTGCCGCGCGCGACGCTGGCGAAGCCGAGCTGCTCGGCCCGCCGCGCCATTTCCAGATCGTCGTGTGCCCGCGCCTGAAGGTCGTCGCCGGCCGGATGCTGGCCGCGGATCAGTAAACCGAATTGCATGGGCGGCTCCTCATTGCTTCGCGTCACTATAGGGCGTGCGCACATCACCATTCTTCAGTGCCGGCGGCCACAGGATCACCTCCGTTTTGGCATCCTTGAACTGGTCCAGATCGTGGCCTCGCACGCCGCGGAACTGCACGGCGAGCACGCGCGACTCGGTCCATTCGCCATTGGG
>Ga0210386_10003479_pt1 | contig 13209 bp, 14 predicted proteins | sample IncBWH32OmetaG_FD_160091 | JGI IMG/M metagenome (GOLD analysis project Ga0210386, IMG submission 160091) | Forest soil microbial communities from Barre Woods Harvard Forest LTER site, Petersham, Massachusetts, United States - Inc-BW-H-32-O ... | reverse complement strand
AGCACGTCCGCGCAAACCCCGAGGCCCCCTTCCACTACGAGAACTACGCGGAGATGTACGGCCCCCTGATAGCACAAGCGGAAGCGTCAGCAACACCGGAGCCGTAACCACAGCGAGTCGAACGGCCTGAGATCCATGGCGGGTCGCAGGCCTATCGCTACGTGTGCCGCGATGATGCCCGCGTACGGACCCGCCGCGGCCAGCCGCGCGCCCGGCGCCGAGCCGGGCAAGATCCGTCCGGACCAAGCCAGATGAGACGACCGTTGCGATACAGCCGCTCTGGAGCACCTTCTCGTTCAGGACGCTCAGCAGCGTGAGTAGCTCGTCCCAAAGCTTATCCTCGCGCCGTTTATGCAGCAGGCTGATTTATATGCAGCGGCACCCTGGGGTGACCATCCTGAATTGCCGCTGCGGGCGCGTAATGCGCTCAGAGACCGAGTACGCAGCGCGGTCCGCGGCTGGCGGTTTGGTCAGAGCCGGACGCGCAGGCGTGCAGGCACTCGGGTGGGTACGCGTGGCGGACCCGCCCGAGGACTCGGGTGCTACGTCCTGAGGCCCGCGCCGGCCGGGGCCCTCGGCCGGCGCGCGGAGACGACCCGCGCCAGCGGTACCGACTGGGCGCTGGGAATCGAGGCGCGCTCGCGCGCGCTGCTGAGCATGGATCAGGCCGCGGAGGATCTCTACCGCGAGGCGACGCGCCGCCTCAGCCGCACTGGCCTGCGCATTGACCTGGCCCGCGCCCATCTGCTCTACGGCGAGTGGCTGCGCCGCGAGCGCCGCGGTGAAGCCCGCGATCAGCTTCGCGCCGGATAGGAGATCTTCGCCTCAGCCGGTGCCGGGGCGTTTGCCGGACGGGCACGGAAAAAACTGCGCGCGAGGGGCGAGCGCGCACCGAAACGCACCGCGCAGACGCGAGATGCCCTGACCGCCCGTGAAGCGCATATCGCCCGCTTGGCCGGCCAGGGTGCCTCGAACGCCGAGCAGCTATACATCAGCTCGGCGACCGTTGCCTACCACTTGCGGAAGGTGTTCACCACGCTCGGCATCAGCTCCCGCAGCCAGCTCGCCAAGGCGCTTCCCCCAGAACCAGACTGAACCCGACGGGCAGGTTGCAGGACTGAGGGCCTACCGGGCGGTGGTGCGATGCGGCGTCGGCTATCACGACGACTATCAGGTCGTTGGCGACGACTATCCGCGTATGCGGATGCAACCCCAACGACCGCATACGTAGCGTGATCATCATCTTCAAGATGAGGCTGATGAGCTTCGCCTTAGGGCGCAAGCTCCCGGGTCCAGGCGTATTCGGGGCTAATTCACCGGACTCGGAGACAGCTGTGCTGCCGTGCGACACCCGCGCGGGAGCGGCCTCATCAACCGCACCGCGGAGGTGTTGAATGTCCGACCCCATTCGCCCTTCAGACCGTCCCTCGGTCCCGGGTGCGCACGCCTATTTCCGCGTCTCCCGCTCTTCCCTGCTCGACAAAGATACGAAGGAGAGCAAGGGCGCAGGCCCGACCACGGTCCGCGGGCAGGCGGCTGAGGACACGGCGCAGCAGACCGCGGACCGGCAACTCGTGCTAGCCGCGCTACGGACGCTGTCGACCGAGCACCGTCAGGTGCTCCTCGAGTGTTACTTCCGCGGCGCATCGGCGGCCGAGGCCGCCGAAACCCTCGGCGTGCCACTGGGCACCGTCAAGTCCCGCGCTTACTACGCGCTCCACGCGCTGCGGCAGGAAATCAACATGAAGTACCACGCTGACGGATAGGCGCGCCAAGGAGGAGGGCCAGAATGACTCTTGTGCCTTCCCCCCACAATGGGCTCCGCTACCGGATTGAAGTCTGGGTCGAGACCTGGAAGGACCCGGCCAGGTGGCCTGGCCGGACTGGCTGGAAGCCGAGCACGCTAACCTCGCCGCTGCGATCTCCTGGCTCCTGGACCAGGACCAGCCCGGGCCGGCGCTCGAGCAGCGTTCTTCGCATACGAAACGCCGAATCTGATCGCGCGGATGTCGGCCGGTTAAGTTGAGTCGCAAGCGCGCATATTCACTCTTTTGTTCGTCGTGGCAATGGGCTGCCTGCCGGAGCCACATCCTGGGGCGGAACGGTGATGGGTCCGGATCCGGCCTCCAGCGTCGCTGACGCGTACGGGTGAGCGCATTGGCTGGACAGCGTGTACGTCGCGGACGGACCTGTCTTGCTACCTCGTTGGCGCGCTGTCCGACCAGCACCGTCATGTCGTGGCGCCGCGGAGAATGCGCCACCTTGCAAGAGCGGGACGGCGGGGTTCTGGCGGCATAGCCGGCCTCCCAGAGTATGGTCGGCATCGAGCGGGCGGCAGCGGATCTGAGGTCCTGGCATGTCTCGAGCCGATGACAAGAACAGCACCAGGTTCTGGTTCGACCGGCAGACGCCGGGTCTGAGCCTGCTGTGCGCGGATTTCACGACGCACGAGTATCCCGCGCATATCCACGACGCGCTCATGATCGCGGTGACCGAGGCGGGCGGATCAGAGATCAATGCGAGCGGCGTCCCGGATGAAGCCCACTTCGCGGCGCTGCTTGTGGTCAACCCCGCGGAACCGCATTCCAGCCGGATGAACGGGAGCAGCCGCTGGCGGTACCGGTCCTTCTATCTTGAGCGATCCGCGATCGACGACGTCCTGTGCGGTCTCGGCATCGGTGAGCTACCCAGGTTCAGCCGCAACATCCTGAAGGACCCCGGCCTGATCCAGGGCTTCATGGGATTGCATCAGGCGCTTGATGGCGGGTGCAGCGACGAGTTCCGGCGGCGGGAGCTTCTAGTCGGCACGTTCGGCCAGCTAGCCAGGAGGTACGGCGACGGTGGCAGAAAGGTGCTGCTGGCTCCGCGAGACCGGGTCGTGCTCGAGTCGGTCATCGAGGTAATGCGCGACCGTTTCACGGAGAGCGTTACGCTACAGGACCTCGCCGCGGCCACGGGCCTGACGCAATTCCAGCTCATCGGGCTGTTCCGGAAGGGTGTCGGCATGACACCGCACGCGTACCTGACCCAGATCAGGCTCGAGTCCGCGCGCGGCCAGCTGCGCAGGTCAGCGCCGATCGCCGAGGCGGCGATCTCGTCCGGCTTCTATGACCAGGCGGCCTTGACCAGGCAGTTCAAGCGCTGCTATGGCATTACGCCGCGCCAGTTCGCGCGGGCCGTGCAGGCCTGACTTCAAGCGCAAGCCTGGCTTGGCGACGAGCCTGAGCCCGGGTCCACGCGCAAGCCCGGTCCCGGCCACTGCCCGGCAATTTTCGCCAATAGCGGCCTGCCTGCTCTGGCCGATTATCAGCTCATGACGGTAGCGCGGGCTTTCTATCATGAATTTCCCGATGTCCTGGTCATCGAGACGCAGGTCGTAGATTCCCGGCCCGGCCGCGTGTTGCTGGCGAACTCAGCGTTGTTTCCCGGCGGCGGCGGGCAGCTCCCGGACCGGGGCCTGCTGAAATGGGCGAGCGGCGAGGCGGCCGTGACCGGGTTCGAGCCGTCCGGCGAAGGCATGTGGCACCTACTGGCCCGCGGCGATGCCGAGGTAGCCGGGACCGTCGAGGTGAGCGTCGAACCGGCCTTCCGCGAGCTGATGCGCGAACTGCACACCGCCACCCATATCCTCAACGCCGCCGTGTTCCAGGACTTCAAAGGCGCCCTGGTCACCGGTGCGCAGATGTCGGCGGACGGCAGGGCACGGATGGATTTCGACCTGCCGGACGCGGACAACGATCGCCTCCGGGCACTCGGGCCAGCCCTCAACGACACCATCCGCCAGGACCTGCCGGTGATCTGCACATATGTGCCGATGTCAGAGGCGCGGCAGCAGTACGGGCTGATCCGCAACCAGTCCGTCGCTCCTCCCCCAACCGCCGACGGCCAGGTAAGGATCGTGGACATAGCCGGCCTTGACCGCCAGGCGTGCGGGGGTACGCACCTGGCGTCCACGGGGACGTCGCCGCCGATCCGGGTTCTCCGCGTCGCCAGCAAGGGCCGGCACAACCGCCGCGTCTATATCGGTCTGAACGGACGCATGGCATGACTGGCTACCTGATCGCCGACGTGACCGATGTGAAAGACGCATCGCTGTACCAGCGCTATAAGCCGCTTGGCCCAGCATCGCCGCAGGCCTTGGACGGCACCTATCTGGCCCGCGGCGGCAGCGTGACCGTCCTGGAGGGCAGCTGGCACCCGGAACGCATCGTTGTCGTCCGCTTCGACAGCGCGGCGCGGGCGATGCAGTGGTGGGCCTGGGACGAATACCGGGAGGCCAGAGGACTGCGGCAGGCCTCGACCGAGACGAACATGATCGTCGTCGAGGGCTTGGCGTGAGCATGGACATCAAGGTCACCCCGGTCAGCCGGTCCAGGATCGGCGAACGGCGCCTGGACCCGCAATCATTCGGCACGATCTGCTGCGATCACATGCTCGTAGCCGACTACCGGGACGGCGAGTGGACGGACGTGCGGATCGAACCCTACGGGCCGCTGCCGCTGCCGTCCTCGATCAGCGCTCTGCAGTACGGAATTTCCGTCTTCGAAGGGCACAAGGCCTTCCAGACGGTGGACGGCGAGGTCGTCCTTTTCCGGCCCGATGAGAACTGCGCCCGCCTGCGGCGGTCCTGCCGGCGGCTGGTACTCCCGGAAGTGCCCGAAGAGATCTACATCGAGGGCCTCAGGCAGCTGATCCGGATCGACCGGGAGTGGGTGCCCGGCCCGGACGAGGGCTCCCTGTACATCCGGCCCAGCGTCTTCGCCACCGACCAGAACATCCGGGTCAGACCGCCGTCGAGCTGCCGATTCGTGATCTTCACCTGTGCGGTCGGGCACTACTACCCGGAGCCACTGAAGCTTCTTGTGACCACCGACTACGTCCGCGCGTTCCCAGGCGGCACCGGCGGCGTCAAGTCGGCCGGCAACTACGCCCCCGCGCTGCTCGCCGAGCGGGAAGCCCAGCGCCGCGGCTTCCACGGCGTGCTCTGGCTCGACGGCCGGGAACGCCGCTTCGTTGAGGAGGCAGGCGTGATGAACGTCTTCTTCGTGATCGACGGCACCGTGGTCACCCCGAGCCTCGGCGGCACGATCTTGCCCGGCATCACCAGGGACAGCGTGATAGCCCTGCTTGCCGCGATGGGGATCGACGTGCAGGAACGGCTTATCTCCATCGACGAGGCCGCCGAAGCGCACGCCGCCGACCGGCTGCGGGAGTGCTTCGGCACCGGGACCGCCGCCACCATCGCCCATATCGCCGAGATCGGCTACCGGGACAAGATCCTGACCCTGCCGCCAGTGGCGGATGGTGACATAGCCCCGACGGTGCTAGCCCGCATGACGGCGCTGCGCACCGGCCGGGAACCGGACCGCTTCGGCTGGCTGAGCCCAGTCTGACTCTGGAGGAATCGTGTACTACCTGCTGCTTTATGACGTCGTCGACGAGTTCACCGAACGCCGGGCACCATACCGCGAGGCGCATCTGAAGCTGGCCCGCGCGGCCAGCGACAACGGCGAGCTACTCATGGCGGGCGCATTCTCTGATCCAGCCGATGGAGCGGCACTCGTCTTCAGGGCCGTTGATCAGTCAGTCGCGGAGCGCTTCGCAACGCACGACCCCTACGTCACTGCGGGACTCGTGAAGCACTGGACTGTCCGGGAATGGACGGTGGTGGTGAGCACGCCTGGCCTCCGCTAGCTCCGGCCGCACCACAAGATCACCAGGCCGCGACAGAACATCCTCATATGTGTACACCGAAGCCACGTTGTCGTCGCCAAGACCAGCGAACAGACCAGGCGGATCTCGCGTGATGACGCAGCCTGCGGCCATTACGCAGCGCGACTGGCGTTCCAGAGTGCAAGCGTCCCTGCCGATTCTGCAGGCATGGTTTTGCCGACTGGTGCTCTGCGCTGTCGCCCAGAACGTCCGCTTACGTCCGGCTGGCCAGCGGTGCCGGGGGATTTCTGCACTGGCCAAGAAGTCTGACCGCCACCGGCCGCACATAGCCAGGCCAGGCCACGTGCTAGGTACGGTGGTCAGACTCCCAGGCTGCTCTTCGCCGCGGCCTGGAAGGCGCGGAACGGCAGCAGTCGCTTGGCCAGCAGGCCCGCTCGCTCGCCCGCCTTGCCGGCCGATACCCTCCGGGGCGGGCGGCGGGATTCCAGCACCCTCCGCACCACGACGGCCACCTCAGCGGCGGGTACGCCATTGGCCTCATCGCGTTCCATGAGACCGACGGCCCTGGTAACGGCGGCGGCGTAGACCGGATCGCCGCCAGCGGCCTGCGCCCTCCGGCGGCTGGCCGTGAAGTCGGTCTTGACATTGCCCGGCTCAACCAGCGTCACATGCACGCCAAACGGTGCCACCTCGTACGCAAGGGCTTCACCCAGACCTTCCATGGCGAACTTGCTCGCGCTGTAGAAAGCCTGGAACGGGATACCGATCACACCCGCGATGGAACTCATCAGCACGATACGCCCGCCGCCTTGCGCCCGCATGACCGGCAGCACCCGCTGCACTATCCGCACGCAGCCCCAGAAGTTCGTCTCCAACTGGGCCTTTGCCTCCCCGATCGTGCACTGCTCGACGGCACCGGCCAGGCCCCATCCAGCGGAAGCGACAAGCGCGTCGATCCGGCCGCCGGCTGCCAGCATGCCCGCCACTCCAGCGCGCACCGAACCGTCATCGTCGACATCCATGACCAGGCCAGCCCACCCGCCCGAGGTCGTGCCGCGCCTGCTTGCTCCCGTCACGGCCCAGCCGGCCGCATGCAACTCCTCTGCGCAAGCCCTGCCGATGCCAGCCGACGCTCCGGTGACCAGCGCCCGCCTCGCCCCGCCGCTCATGGGTGCTCCAATCTCCCAGCCGCCCCGGCGGACAAGCCAGTCACCGAATCGTATGCCCGGTACTACGCTGGGCCAGCAGGACAACGCGACTCGCCGCAAGCACTTCGAGCATCTCTGCACGGGCTAGCCGACCAGCGCCACCGCCCGGGTCGGGCCGCCGTGCCCCCCCAGCAGCTTGAGCGGGAACCCGGCGAAGGTGAACCGCGCGTTCACCACCTGATCCAGGTTCGCCAGGTTCTCGTAGTGGGTGATGCGCTCGCGGCGGCACATCATGTGGATCGGGTAGCTGACGCTAGCCGGGTTGTCCGGGGTCGGGCTGTCCACGCCGAACGTCTTGACCTGGCGCCGCACGATCCACTCACCGGCCGATTCGCCTAGCCCGGGAAAATCACTCAGGTACCGCTTGTCCCCGGCGAACTTGTTCCACGTGCCGGTGTAGAACAGCACGATGTCGCCCGGCCTGACCTCCACGGCCGAGTCTGCCTCCACCCGGTCCAGGTCCTCGGCGGTGATGTCAGTGCGCGGCGCGAAACCGGTTACGTCCAGGCACACCGCGGGTCCGTAGAACAGGTCCAGCGGCATCTGGTCGATGGTCTCCGCGGACGGGTCCGGGTCCAGGTGGGAGAAGGAGTCGCAGTGGGTAGGGCCGTTGTCGTTGAGGATGAACCCGGTGGTCTGGAAGGAGAACCCCCCCTCGAACCGGGGCGCGGTCTCCTCGTGTGTGGCGTGCTCGAACTGGACCGTCTTCAGGTGCCCGGGGTAGACCTTCATCCCCTCGTAGATGTCCTGGGACAGGTCGACGATCTTCATGGATTTCCTTTCCGGGTACTCAGTACATGACCACGCCGGCGGTGACATTGAGGTCCTCACCGGTGATCGCGGGCGCGGAGGCGAGGTAGACGCAAGCTGCGGCTACGTCCTGAACTGACACCATCTGGCCCAGCGGGGATCCGCTGCTTACCTCGGCCCGGACCTGCTCCTCGGGAACACCGCGGACCTCGGCCTGCTTGCGTACCACCATGTCCATCCGCGGCCCGGCCACGTAGCCGGGGCTGACCGCGTTGACCCGGACGCCGTACGGCCCGAGTTCCGTGGCCAGCGTGCGGACCAGGCCGATCACGCCCATCTTGGCCGCGGCGTAGGGGGTGCGGCCGTGCAGCGGGCGTTTGCCGGTCATCGAGGAGATGGCGATCAAGCTGCCGGACCGGCGCGCGATCAGGCCGGGTACGAACGCGCGGAAAGTGAGGAACACCCCGTCCAGGTCGGTGGCGATAGTGTCTCGCCACTGCTCCAGGGTGATCTCGTGCAGCGGGGCGGTCGGCCCGGCTACGCCAGCGTTGGCCACCACGGCATGGACGGGGCCCACGTTCTCTGCCGCGGCGGCCAGCGCCGCCATGGACGCCTCGTCCTGGACGTCGCCGGCCGCGGCCACGGCCCTGCCGCCGCGCGGCTCTGCGGTGGCCGCCTTCTCCGCCTCGGCTACCGTGTCCGCCAGGCTGGCCGGGTCGCGGGCGCTGGCCAGCACGGTGTAGCCCGCGGCGGCGAACGCCACTGCGATGGCCCGACCGATGCCCCGGTTGGCGCCCGTCACCACCGCGACCGGCGGGCTCATCCCTTCTTCCGGGACGCTCGGAGGGCGGTGAGGATCCGCTCGGGAGTCATGGGGAGCTCGGTCAGCCGGACGCCGAGCGGGGCCAGGGCGTCGTTGACCGCGGCGTTGATCGCGGCCGGGGCCATCATCCGGCCGCCTTCGCCGCCGCCCTTGACCCCGTGCGGGGTGTACGGCGAGGGCGTCTCCACGTGCCCGATGGCCAGCTCCGGTACCTCCATGGCCGTCGGGATCAGGTAATCCAGGTAGCTGGAGGACAGCAGCTGGCCGTCGGTGTCGTAGACGAACTCCTCGTACAGCGCAGTGCCGATGCCCTGGGCCGTGCCGCCTACGATGTGCCCGGCCAGCGAGCGCGGGTTCACCAGCGTGCCGCAGTCGTGCACCGCCGCGTAGTGCAGGAACGTGACCGCGCCGGTCTCGATGTCGACCTCGACCACCGGGATGTGGCAGGCATGCCCCATGAACGGGTAGAACACGCCCAGGTCCTTGCGGTCCGCCGACGGCATCGTGGTCCAGGGGTGGTCGTAGACCTGCGACCCGTCCAGGCCGCTGGTCATGTCGGCCGGGAAGCTGTGCTTGAACAGGTGCAGCATGATGGCGATCTCGCCGAGGGTCTTGCGCCGCTCCGGGTCACCGCGGACACCGAAGCCGCCGTCCGCCCATTCCAGGTCGTCCTCGTCGATCTCCAGCAGGTGGGCCGCGGCCCGGCGGGCCTTGGCCTTGATCTTGCCGGCCGCGCCCTCCACCGCCCCGGCCAGCATGACCGTGGTGCGGGAGCCGCCCGGCCCGGTGGCCGGCAGCCCGTCCCCGCTGCCGTGGTAGACCACGGCCACGTCGTACGGGTCGCAGTCGAACTCCTCGGCCACGAACTGGGCCACCATGGTCTCCGGGCTGTTCCCCCAGAACGCGCAGGAGTACAAGATCGCGGTGATCCCGCCGGTCGTGTCGACCTTCAGCGACACCGACTCCGGCGTGGAGGTCACCGGCGCGGCCGGCTCATCGAACCAGAACCAGAACTCGGTGGCCGAGAACACGCTGCGTTCCTGGGCCGAGATCAGCCCGATGCCGATGTAGCGGCCCTGCTCCCGCAGCCGCTTCTGCTCGGCCCGCCAGTGCTCGTAATCGGCCAGCTCCAGCGCCTTGTCCAGGACCTTGTCGTAGTCGCCGGAGTCGTAGACGTTGCCGGTCGGGATGTAGTACGGGAACTGGCGGATGAAGTTCTTACGGCGGATGGCGGCCGGGTCCAGGTCCAGCTCGCGGGCGGCCTTGTCCACCATCTGCTCCAGCATCCAGTTGTTCACCTCCGAGCCGAAGCCACGGTAGGCGCCCTGCTGGTTCTTGTTGGTCAGCGCAGCCCGGACCCGGTACCGGACGCTGCCGATGGTGTACGGCCCGGTTACCTGGGCCAGCGCGTTGCCGTGGTGACCCACGCCGAACTGGATGTAGGCGCCGTAGTCGTCGATGGTGTCGATCTTGATGCCGCGCATGGTGCCGTCGCGCATCACCGCCAGCTCCACGTCGTACAGTCGGTCAGAGCCGTGGTGGTCGCAGTTGGAGATGTTGTCCACCCGGTCCTCGATGTAGGCCACCTTGCGCCCGGTGGCCCGCGCGCACATAGCCGCGATGACGGCGGGCTTGTTGGCGAACAGCTTGGAGCCGAAGCTGCCCCCGGCCGGGGCCGGCCTGATGTCCAGCCGGTTAACCGGGACCTTGAGCGCGGCCGCCACCATGAACAGGTAGCTGGTGAAGCTGAGCGTGTTGGTCTCGATCACGAAGCCGCCGGTGCCCGGGTCGTAGTCGGCGATGGCCCCGACCGTCTCCAGCGGCTGCCCGCCCGACCGGTGCCAGCGCAGCCGGTCCCTGATCACCAGGTCGGCCTCGGCGAAGTCGCGATCCACGTCGCCGAAGTCGAAGCTGCGCTCGTACGCGCAGTTGGACTCCAGCGCCTCATGCACCAGCGGGACCCCGGCGTCCAGGGCCCGCTCCGGGTCGACCACGGCGGGCAGCGGCTCGTAGCCGACCTCGATTAGCTCCAGCGCGTCCTCGGCCAGGTAGCGGCTGTCCGCCACCACCACGGCCACGCCCTCGCCCACGTACCGGACCTTCTCCGCGGCCAGGCAGCGCCAGGTGTGCCTGGTCGGGTCGGGGCCGAAGTCGGGCATCGGGTCGCACAGCTGGGCCGCCTGCGCCCCGGTGATCACCGCGTGCACGCCGGGGGCGGCCTGGGCCGCGGCCACGTCGAAGCCGGTGATCCGGGCGTGCGGGTGCGGGCTGCGCAGCACCGCGGCGTGCAGCGTGCCTGGGGTGATCCGGTCGGCTATGTAGCCGCCCCGGCCGCGCAGGAACTTGGGGTCCTCAACCCGGCGGATGGACTGACCCACCCAGCGCCGCTCGGCGGAATGCGGGCGGACCGGGGGAGCGCTGGCGGCCCGGTCGGCGGCGATACGGTCGCCCGTGGTGGAGTCGACGGTGGTCATGAGGCGGTCTCCTTCTCGGCGCGCATCCGCTCGGCCGCGCCGAGCACGGCCTCGACGATGAACTGGTAGCCGGTGCACCGGCAGAGGTTGCTGGCGATGGCCTCGCGCACCTCGGCCGGGCTGGGATCCGGATTCCCGGCGAGGATCTCGCTGGCCCGCATCAGCATGCCCGGGGTGCAGTAACCGCACTGCAGGCCCTGCTTCTCGGAGAACTCGTCCTGCAGAGGGTGCAGCTCGGCACCGTCGGCCAGGCCTTCCACCGTGCTGATCTCGGCCCCGTCGGCCTGCACGGCCAAGGTGATGCAGGACCGGATGCTGCGCCCGTCGAGCAGCACCGTGCAGGTGCCGCAGACCCCGTGCTCGCAGCCGATGTGGGTGCCGACCAGCCCGAGGTCCTCGCGCAGGAAGTCGACCAGCAGCCGCCGCGGCTCGACTTGCGCCGTGTGCGGCCGCCCGTTCACGGTCACGCTGATGGCAGTCATCCGATCACCTCTCGTTCCGCGCGCGGGACACGGCGAGCTCCAGGCCGCGCCGCAAGTAGACCTGGGCCAGGGTGAGCCGGGTTTCCGCGCTGGCGTGCAGGTCCCCGGCCGGTGACAGGTCCGCTGCGGCCAGCTGGGCCGCCCGGCGGATCGTCTCGGCGTCGCCGGAAGTGCCCAGCAGAGCCCGTTCGGCCGAATGAGCCCGGACCGGGGTCGGTCCCACTCCGGCCAGGGCCACCGAGGCCCGCCGGATCCGGTCGCCGTCGGCGTCTACCAGCGCGGCGACCGCCACCACCGCGAAGTTGGCGTGTATACGGGAGAACTCGGTGAACGCGTGCCCGCCAGGCCAGACCGGCAGCCGGACCTCGGTCAGGATCTCCTCGGGTGCGAGCGCGGTGCCGTACGGCCCGGTGAAGAACTCGCCGGCCGGGATGGTCCTGGTCCCGCCCGGCCCGGCCGCGACCAGCTTTGCGTCCAGGGCCAGCACCACTGCGGGCAGCTCGGCGGCCGGATCGGCGTGCGCCAGGCTGCCGCCTACCGTGCCGCTGTTGCGGACCGGCACGTGCGCTACCAGGCCGATCGCCTCGGTCACCAGCGGCGCGGCCACGGCCACCTCCGGGGACCGTTCGACCTCGGCCATCCGGGTCATGGCTCCGATGACCAGGGTGTCGCCCTCGCGCCGGATCCCGGCCAGCCCGGCCACGCGGCGCAGATCAACCAGGTAACCCGGTTTGGCCAGCCGGAAGTTCATCATCGGGATCAGGCTTTGGCCTCCGGCCAGCACCCTGGCCTCGGCACCGGCGTGCTCGGCGAGCAGCCCGATCGCCTCGTCCAGGGTGGTGGGGGCGGCGTAGTCAAACGGCGGTGGTTTCAACGGTGACCTCCCGAGTGCGCACTCCCGATGCTGCCCCCCGCGCGTACCCGCCGCCATGTGCACCAGCCCAGGAAAGCGGTCCCGTTGCTGGTCTGGTTCACATACATCCGGACCGCAGGCCCCGCCCGACTACGCCGGGCCGACCTCGGCGATGTTCCGGATCATCAGCGCCATCTGCAGCTCCAGCCGGGTGCTGCTGTCGGCCAGGCGGCGCCCGGTGAGCTGCTCCACGCGGCCGAGCCGGTAGGTCACCGTGTTACGGTGCACGACCAAGGCCTGCGCCGCGGCCGCGGTGGAGCAGCCCGCCGCAAGCCAGGCGCTCAACGTGGCGATCAGGTCGCCGCCATGCCGCTGCTCGTGTGCCTCCAGCGGCTCCAGCAGCCGCACGGAGAACCGCCGGAGGGCGTCCGGGGTGCCGATCTCGAGCAGCAGTGCGGACAGGCCGAGCGCTCCGGCGTCGATGAACCCGCCGGCCAGGCCACCGGTAAAGTGCAGCGCCAGCGCGCCACGGGCGACCCGGAACGCGGTGGCGTAGCCGGCCGCGTCCCGGGCCACCGGGCCGGCCACCATCGTCACCACCCCGTGCCCGCCCACGGCCTGGGCCGTCTTGGCCAGGACGCGACGCAGCGTGTCGCCCGGATCGGGTTCCGCCGGGTGCAGTAGCACGTGCAGCCCGTCGTAGGAGCCGACCAGCGGGACCGGCCCCGGCTCGGCCGCCGCGCGCACGAGCTCGGGCAGCCGGGCCGTGGCCGGGACCACGCCGTCCACAGCCAGCAGCGCGACCACGTGCGGCCGGGCCAGGTCGTGCCCGATGGCCGCGGCCCGGTCCAGCACGGCCGAGGGGTGGACCGGACCGCCCTCGCGCAGCAGATCGCCCAGCAGGTCGCCGGACAGCCGGCTCCGCACGTCAAAGACATGCCGCTGT
>Ga0210386_10003477_pt1 | contig 13213 bp, 13 predicted proteins | sample IncBWH32OmetaG_FD_160091 | JGI IMG/M metagenome (GOLD analysis project Ga0210386, IMG submission 160091) | Forest soil microbial communities from Barre Woods Harvard Forest LTER site, Petersham, Massachusetts, United States - Inc-BW-H-32-O ... | reverse complement strand
ATCAAATTGATAGACACAAAAAGACTTGAGAATAAAATTACAGTTTTGGATAAAGCAACTTTTGAAAGTATACGAAAAGCCGTCAAAGCATTACTATGACGGCTTCCCTTTTTTCTCCCTCCGTGGAGGGCAGCCCGAAGGCATTTATACCCCTATTATAGTCTATGAGTAAATATTGTCAACTTGATACTATCCCCAACCACTTGACAGCGATTCCCTCTTAGGCTACACTCCTCCCGAACAAAATTCTTAAACAATTAAATCTTTTTATTATGAGTGAAACAACGGTGAAGCGGGATGTATATTCTATCGTTACAGATAGGATTATTTCGCAATTAGAACAAGGGAGTATCCCCTGGCGTAAACCATGGAGTGATGCGGGACAACCCAGAAACCTTATTACCATGAGGCCATATAGGGGCATGAATGTCTGGTTACTTGGCTCATTGGGTTATGAGCTCAATTTATTCCTGACCTTTAAACAGGTCAAGGAATTAGGCGGAACAGTCCGCAAGGGTGAAAGGTCACATATGGTGGTCTTTTGGAGACGAAAGCCTAAGGAGATGGAGAAGAATGATGGGGAAAAGGAAATCAAGGTAGTTTCCATGCTTCGATACTATCTTGTCTTTAATGTCGCCCAATGCGATGGGCTTCCTAAAGAAAAAATTCCGGTAAACACACGTGAGGTTTTTAGTTTGGAACAGTGTGAAAGAATTGTTACTGAAATGCCACAGTGTCCACCAATCAGGTTTGAAAAGCACCAAGCCTTTTACAACCGTGAGCATGATTATGTGAATATGCCACGCTTGGAAACATTTAAAAGCAGTGAAGAGTATTACAGTACCCTTTTTCATGAGTTAGTGCATAGTACTGGACATCCAGGCCGATTAAATCGTAAGGAGTTGATGGAAAGCAAAGGCAAGAATACTGAAAAGTATGCAATGGAAGAACTTACTGCGGAAATTGGAGCATGTTATCTTAAATCTTACGCTGGGCTGTCAGACGATTATTTTAAATACAATGTAGCCTATATCAAGGGCTGGTTAGAGGGACTCCGCAATAACAAGCGGTTTATTTTTTATGCGAGCAGTGCGGCACAGAAAGCAACGGATTTCATTTTACACGAAGTACGTGAAAATGAATCGGAGGATGAACAGAATTCCCAGATTGAAAACAATTAATTTTTTTATTATGGAATATTTAGAGTTAAAAGTGCTGCCGGAATCCCCTACTGTTATTATGAATGACAAGGATGAAGTTATAGGGAATATTTCAGTTAATGGGGTTGGCGAGGTTCAAAAGAACAGAACCAAACATATTGCCAAAGCCATTAACAGCTATGAGCTACTTATTGATGCGTTAATGATGATTCATTTAGAACTTGATAATGGTGGGGCGGATAAAGCGAAAGAATTAGCTTGTGATGCCTATTACAAGGCGACTAAGGAGGTAAGGTATGGCTAGTTACGAAACTCCAAAACGTCGGAAGAAAGTGTATTATTCATTTCGACATTCACGCTCCCCTCTTGCTAATAAACCAAGCGGAAAACTGTATCCTGTAATCCACTTAGCCGGGAATTATCTTGCGGAATCTGATTTCAAAATTGGAGATGCGATTGAAGTTTCATTAAAACGGGGGAAAATTGTGATTACAAAAGCGCCATTGAGTGATGAATAAATCGAAGCCTGACGAAATTTCGTCAGGCTTTTTTATGAGTCAGGGATTTTTACTTTTTTTCTCTTGCACTCGCATAGCAGCTAATTTTTGGTCTGTAACTCCTCGCACATAAGCAGTAATATCATTCCAATTTATTTCAGAAAGTTTATTTTGTCTTGGAAAATGTATTGTAAAAGTCTCTTGGTTTATATTTGCAGCAGGCTTAACGTCTTTTAGCATTATCCAGTATGCCTCGTCCTCTTCCGCAATATATTTGACCAGCATACAAACCCTGACATTATTCCACAGATAATTATAGGTAGAAACCTTTATCCGCCCTCGTTCGGTATTGTTTAATGTATTACATTCCTCAGATGATTTTAATTGAACTATTAAATCCAACCCTCTATATTGCTGGTTTTCGCAGATCTCAATATTCAAATCTTGACCATAGTCTTTATTAGGTATCGAAACAGTCCAGTTCGAAGGTAGACATTGCCTAAAAAAATTCTCCGATTTTTGTTCTAAGGTATGGTTAGTGTGTCTTTCAGGGAATTGCATATGCAGTATTTATTGTTGTGAATTAGCCCAATTATCAGGTATAGACAATAGCTCTTGTATGCTTTTTTTATTCACAATAGTAGCTTTCCTATCTCCCTCAACATAGGTAATTTCAAATTTTGAATAATCTAATTTATTTACTGCAAATGGGTGCGCTATTAACCAATGTTTTGCAATATGAAGGTTATCGATGCGCACGTTTGTAAAAAGAACACCGCTCATTCTCGTAAATTGAGGCCCATGAGTATTATAAAATATTCCATCCCTTCCGCGTTCTAATCTTTCATCCCTGTTAGCGGGATTGGTTGACCATGTTACCGCCAGAGTACCCCATAATGCATTCCTAATATCCATTTCGGCAATACCCCTATGGCTAGTAGAGTTAATGCAAACTAAGAAGGGCTTATTTAGTTTACCATATCTATTCGCCTTTTTTTCAATGGCTGATTTGATTGATTCGTCTGCTCCCCCCCAAGAGAAATTACCAGGATAAACTCCTATGGGCCTTATTTCAGGATTCCCTCTTATTTCAGGTGGTTTAGGAATTATTGTAACCACAATTTTCATGTCATTATTCTCATATTTTATTGTCGGCAGATTGTCAAATCCTTTTTCATTTAAATCTTTCGTAACCTCGTCTGGGTCAAAGGATTTTAGTTTTCCTTCTATTGAGCCTCTTGCATTTTTTAGGCTTGGTTGATTATTGGATTTAAGTAGTAATTCATCAATTTGTAAAAGAAAATTTGGTGATTTAATTTTGTTTAACTCATTATAAACTCCCCCCATTTTATTATCATTTGACCTCTCGGAATCTGTTTTATCGGTTGCTTCTTTTGCTTCTATGTAAAATTCAAAACCATCTTTTGAGGCCAAAAAATCGGGTTGTTTTCTTGTGCCAGGAACTTTTGGATGTACGCTCAATTGAAACCCTTGTTGGGAAAATAGCTCATGGATAAACAATTCATAAAAAGCAGGAGAAAACTCGCCTGCAAACCTTGACTTTAAATCTTTCTTGTCTTCCTTCGGATACCTATTAAACCAAGAATTAAGAAGCTTTCGCATTTCAGAAACTTCCTCTTTCGCACTTCTGTCCAAAAAATCAAAAGTTTTATCAGTATGGCTTGCTGGGCTTAAATCTGTTCTATCTTTCTTTTCAAAAAGTTGTATCATAATTGAGTATTTATCTATATATAGGCTATGTAGTTTGCCGAAGGTTCAATAGTAATCTCAGGTTTTTTTGTTTGTTAGTCTTTTCTATAACTGAGGTTTTCTCCTTTAAACATATCTGACCACATACTTGACAGCCAAATACCATTACCAACATATTTAGTAATTACTTCTTCAACAATCTTGCAGCCATCTTCGAATTCCCTTTTTGTAAAATACCGTGGCGTACTCCAAAATTTAGTTTCTCGTAAAAATCCTATATAGAAACCATCATTTCGAATTGAATTTGCTTTATCTAGCCACTCAACAATTTTTTCATGCTCAATTTCGCCAGTTATGCTTTCAAGCTTTTCATGAATTTTTTTGTTGCCTTTTAGTTTCTTTTTTATAGGATTGCTTTCATTTTTTTCACTCCGTCCAAATGCTCTTTTAGATACATTATAGATAATTTGACCAATTGTATTCACAGGGTCAAGTCTTGTAAGAGAATCCTTCAGAAAGTTATGCTTATGTTTGTGGGCACTGAAAAAAAGGTCAAAGTCCTTGTCACTTAATACAAACCCTTTGGATGCCTCATAAAGAATGAGTGCTTTAATAGCTTCTTCTACTGCAAGCACCAAATGAGACGTGGCGATGCCATAGTTTACATATCGAGCTAAATGTTTCGCCGCTTTGTAATGAGCCTTAGCATTCTTTATTGCAAATCTATAGCCCAAAAAATACATTCTTTGGTCGAGCATTATATATGGGATTAGTTTTTTAAGTAATTATCTAATTTATCGATTACAAACTCTTTAAATCCGGGAACGATTTCTATTGTGGGGCTATTTTGTCCCCCTGATAAATTTATGTATTGTGAAAGGTTTTTAATAACAGTAGCGCTATCGGGATTCACAATAACGATTTTCTTAATTCCATAAGCATGTGTTTTCATCAATCGATTAAACCCATCTTCGTTCCCCTTCCATCCAATTAAAAATAATTCTTCTGTTTCTCTAAAGGCATTAGTTAAAGCTTCATAATGAGTAAAAGGCATTACAAACTCATCTTTATCTCTGTATGGCAATTGTAGAGCTGGCAAGTATTTTTTTTGACTCAATTTATCAATAACCTCAATCACATTCTTATTGATTGTGAATCTCCCCATATTATTTGGATTCATATCCTGTTCATAGCCCCAGCTTTTTTCCCAAATCATTTTTTTATAATCTCCCAACAAATAATAATAAATATAACTTGGAACATATTTCTTTTCATATAAAAATTCAGGTAGAGATTTGCCGTTCATATTTCCAATCCGTTCCATCATAAAGGGCCACCCCCAATTTGAAGAACCATGGGGCTTAAGTAATAAAATATTGTTTCTTTTAGAATCGATATAGTCCGACATCTTGCTAAACTTTACTTGCATTGCTCGTTCAAGAAACGTATCAAGTATTGTGTCGTAGTTAAATGAAACAATAGAAACTTGTTCATTCCCCCCTGAAATAGCATTTAATAATTTATTTGCAAGCCTTGCATATAAATTATATCTAAAATATTTTTGAGTTACTTCTTCGGATATTTGGCTGAATAGGTTTTGTAAATAGAATTGAATATTTAGGTGTCGGGCAGTAATGTGAGGGCTATAGCTATTTCTTATGAAACTCCAGTCGTCTTCAAGGCAGCCTTCTATATCCCTTTCCATCGCCTCAAAATCGGGTATTGAAGCAATGGCACCGGCATATTTTAAACTAATAGGGTCAAATCTTCCATCAAATATTTCATACCCAGTTGGCGGCTTCAGCACAGAGTTGTTGATTAAATCCTGAGTATCATTAAATGAGCAAAAAGCAGAGGCACCTGCTCCAAAAATGAACATTCTTTTCATTTTTTTATTCCAATCTCTCGAATAAGACTGAGGCATTGTTTCATTCCCGAGCGCTTCTGTTCTGGGAATATATTTATAAATAATTTTCGGGTCTCTAATTTCCCATGCTATTTTTTGATATGCTTCTAACGTATGAGTTTTTAGAGCCTGATAATCATGAAACTGATTATTTGAAAGAATAAAGAATCTATCATTTGCTTGGTGAAAGTCTATATATGTGCCAGAATAAATATCTCCGAAATATGTAATCCAATAGGGCGGAGGTACATTACTTCGTGCCGGAGCCATCCATTCAAAAGGTACGCCTTGCATCATTTTCCTATCTTTTTAAAAGGGTTAAAATCTTTTCAGTAAGCTCACTTGGCTGTTCCTGTTCTCCAGCAGGGTGGTGTACTCTAACTGCAATCGTATTATTCATATTATAAGATTTTCCCGAAGGTTGGGTGACCGGGCATAAGACAATACCAACTTTTTCATGTAATTGGAGATACCCATCAAAATTATAAATTCTATTCAAGGATTGCATACTAGCATACCTAAATAATTGCCCTTTCTCCTTTAAATTCTGACCATCAGTAATAATCATTACAAAAATGTAGCATTTATGGAATCCTAAATTAAAGAGAGCATTAGCCTGATGAACGCCTCTCATAAGCCCTTCAACCTTATTTAAGTATTCATTTTTTGATTCATCAAAATGTACTTTTACTCTTTTGCATTCAAGAGCAATGGAAAATTGAGGATATTTTTTATTGCATAAAATAACATCAATATCTCCAGGTTTAGAAGTAGAACCATTAATAATGGGCTCTTTTACCTCTAAAAAATGTATGCAGTTAGGAGAAATGTCCAACTCTTCTAATATTAAATCTTTAACCCCCGACATATTAAAAAGCCAATATACCATTTGTTGTTCCGGTATCCTTATTGCTCGTTCATCTGAGTATTCTGAACTATCATTGAAGAAAGTATATGTTGTCCCCCCATGAAAAGGCTGCGTATCAAATGCACTTTGCCTAAAATAAATATGAGTAGCCGTATCGGGTGGCTTGGGAATTTTCATTCATCAAATATTTAATTTTACGAAAATAAAGAAAAAGATGTAATCTTTTTATATTATGCTGCCATCACTAAGTCTGCAGCCCAATCATGTCCAGAACTTTTCAAATGATATTTTATTGCGGCTGAATACTCAGAATCTGGATGAGCAAGTTTTCTAAGTTCTTTCCATATTCTCATAATTTCATTTTCTCTTGCCTGATCATGATTAACAGTTTGAAGAGCAATTAAGTTTTGTGATTGATTTATTAATTTACCAGCGTCAACCTGTTTTTGTCTACGGCCTTCTTTTAGTCCTTCAGAATTCAAGTTGTATTTTTCAATCGAATATTTAGCCCTTCTGTAATCTCGGGAAGTAATATCTTGTGATTTAGGGATTGCTTTCCCCTCAATATCGAAAGCTAATTTACCTGGGTCACCGATGACCACAGGATCTAATAATAGTATCTCCTCAATGGAAATATTATCTCCATAATTATTAGCCTTATTTCGCAATACTGGGAAATAATCTTTTTTCCGAACATTAGAAGCAGGTCCAGAGTACCTATAATTCATCCACTGAAAAGCCAACCACCAATATCCACCTTGATCGATACCGTTTTCATCAAGTGCATTTGTTTTAGGTCTAAAATGATCTACATGGCAATGAGCACCGTCATTAACTGATTCCGTATACCAGCATTTTCGTTTTCTTAAATCCCGCAAATGATTTTTCAACTCACTCCATAATTCCTTGTTAGCTTCAATAATTGCTTTTTTTGCATCTATATTTGGTTCATGGATGAGTTGTTGGGTAACAACTTCAGCTCTTCTTACCCAATCATCATTTGGTGGATTATTTTCTAAATCTATAAATATCATTTTTTTTGTGCTTCCTTTAGAAGTTTTTCCATTATTTCAGAAGCAACTTTATTTTGTTTTTCTAAATCTTCAGCTGTTAATTTTTCTATTTTAAAGTTTTCCGTTTTACTCATTTCAATTAGGAATTTCTCATATAATGGGTCTCTGTCAGTAGTGTTTATTCCGAGCTGACCTAAAGTTTGAAAAATTTCCTTTAATTCTATTTTTTCTGTATTTGAAAGAACTTGCAAATCTTTCTTAGCGATTAATTCATTTCGCCTATTTATTAAATCTAAAGTTTCTTTATCTAAAGTACTAGGTAAACCAAATAAATCACTTGTTAAAATACCAGCTACACCTAATCCTTTAGGATCAAATTCCGGTTCAATCGATTTAATATTCTTTTCCTTCTTATCTATATAAAATATTCTGATTTCCTCTTTTTTTAAACCTCCTATAACCAATGGGTCGTGAGTTGTCATTATAATTTGGCTACTGTCATCCTTCTCAACAATTTTTTCAAGTAATGACATATATTTCCATTTCCATAATGGATTGAGGTGGGTATCAGGTTCATCTAGCAGCATCAAGGATTCTTCATCTTTTGTAAACCTTAAAAGGCCTAAAACAGTAAGGAGTTGTTGTTCACCCTCGCTCAATTCCTTAAATGTAATATGACCTTTAACATTCTTTTTCCTTACCTTGACTCTTACCTCCTGAATTAAATCAGAGATATAAGTACTTTCAAGCATTTTAAAGAAGTTTGCATTTGAGCCATATTTTTTGGCTAATTGTTCAAGCTTACTCTGATTAGAAATATATAGATAAAGACACTCCTGTTTATGGTTTCTTCTAAAATCCTCTCTAACTGTTTCCTCATAAGGAATAGGAGCTAATGAAGCGTCCCAAAGGTCATTTAAGAACTCCCTAACAACACCTCTAGCACCCCAAAAATCCAACACTTCCTTTTTTTTCTTAACCCACACAGGTTTGTGTAATACAAAAAGAATTGATTCCAAACCTTGAATACTTAAGTACTCCTCCAGAAATTCCTCTATATGTTTCTTTCCAAAAGAATAAAATGCCATTAAAACAAAATGGCTATGAATAAGCCGGGCATAAAATAAAGGACGCATAGGTTCATCTTTCCCAGCTAACAAATCATCATAAAATCTTCTTTGGTGAATATCAAAATGCTCAACCAATCTGTTGCTTACACCCGAATAATAAGAAAAGACATATTTTGGTAAGTGTTCATCTTTAGATTTATAAAATGCAGCTTTTGTAATTGGTTTTTCAAGGTTATTCACAAAAAATTCATAACCGCCTTTAATCTCAGGACCTCCAACAATACGAATGATGTTTGTCTTGCAATAATATTTAATGTCGAAGTCAAATGTTGGATTTACTCCTAAATCTAAATCACGAAAAATTATAACCAATGCTTCCAAAAAATTAGATTTACCGGCAGCATTTTGACCTAGTAAAACCGTATGCTTTACAGCACTATTCAAATCAATCTCAAACTGATTTAGGTTCTTGAACCCATTAATTTTCACATTGGTAATTCTCATTTTATAAGTTCTAAAAATCCTTTTTCTTTACTTTCCATTATTGTTTTCTTCTTCTCTATTGATTTTTTTAATTCTTCATAAAAAGCATCAATATCATGTTCGAACTTGGACATTTTCCAAAGATTTACAGCTGACATTTTACCGTTCTCTTTTAGTAATTCTTCTAATTCCATGATTGTTTTGTTTTTATTGAGGGTATAGCTATTCATTAGTAGTAATGGCAGAATACTAATTGACTCTTTACGTTTAACAGAAAGACCAATATTTAGATTTGCATTTGTACTTTTAAAATATTTACTTAGTTCAGATTGAAATAAAACTTCACTATCGTTTTTACTTTTCTCAATTTGATTTTCTAATTGAGTGCAATTCGCTAATAGATGCTCTATTTTATTCGCAATTTCCTTTTGTTCCTCTAATGGAGCTAGGGGAATCATTTGATTTTTAATATCTTTACGAGAAATATTTTTCATTGAATCACTTGTACCACTTGCAACTGTTAAATAATAATTCCTTGCAAGTGGACCGTTATTATAATAATTGATATATTTTAAATTTACAAAGTTAGAAAACTTAATTCTCAATTTTTTATCATTTAACAATAGTAATGGCCTTACATTTTCTGGCACAATTACACTTTTAGCAATTAATTCAGCCGTATTTGCTCTGGTTAATATAAAATCACCAGGTTTTATTTCTTTTTCAATAAATGGTGCTAGGTTTATTGGCAATTTTTTGTTTTCATTTTCTAAAAACCTATCCCATGAGACCGCGCTAATTTTGATAACTCCCCATTCAAATAATTGTGCCTTTTGTGGTTCACAAAAAGGACTTTTCCCTGCTTCTATATCAATTATTAAGTCTCCATATCTGCACCAACACCATGTATCTGGCACTCGAAATGGAGGTGTTATCTTATTGCTTTTAAAAAGAAGTTTTTCTTTAGATGTCTTCTTCTTTAAAATGAGTTCTAGTTTTTCCCGCTGAATTCTCCTTAATAGGTCATTGGCTTTTTCTACATCTTGGTGGTCATTTCTCCATTTTTCTGTGTGGCTACCATGGAATGCATCTTGAAGTATGCTACTTTTTAATTTAACTAATATGTTTTGTTGGTTCTTAAATTCCTTATTCGCTTCCGAAAATTTATGTTCGAAATCTTTTATTAAATCAAGTATTTTCCGTTGCTCCTCTTTTGGGGGTAAAGGAATGTCTAATTCAAAAAGTTGCTTTGGATGTATCCTCTTCGAGCCAACTCCTTTAGACAATGGCTCGAGTTTTAGATAGAAATTACCTTGCTTAAAGAAATAAAAAATCCATTCAGGGAAGCATAAATCGCTCACATCAAATGCTGGAATATCGGCACTTGACTCATATCCATCTAATTGAGGTGGCACAATTCCAAAAGCGCCTTTATCCAGATTTTGTTGCCCATATATAAATTGCCCCGCCCGACGAATATAATACTTAGTAGCTCCTTCTTTATCTTTTGAATCAGGTCTTTGCTCAACACCACCCAAATTAAGTCTTACCCTAATCCTTTTTTTTGAATCGGGCTTGCGAGACTCATTTTTTGATTCACTTAGGAGTTCACCTAGTTTTACGATTGGCCAGTCATTCATTAAAATTCAATCTTTAATGTTGCTACTAATTCTTGACTTATTCTAATTGATTTTTCCAATCTTTGAATTAATTCCAAACTTGTAATTTGCTCATTATCTTCCCCATAGTAGGGACTTGAAATATCTAAATTGTAGTTTCTTTTTCTTATGTCTTTCATTGAAACCTTCCAAGCGTAATCGGTTTCAACTCTTTTATCCCACCAATTTTTTTCTAAATCAAATTCACCAATACTGATTGGATTTGATCTATTATAATTTTTTTGTCCTTTCGGATACTGATGCTCGAAATACCATACATATTGCGTTGGCGTACCCTTTTGAAAAAAGAGCAAATTTGTTTTTATGCCTGTATATGGATTAAAAACACCTTTTGGTAATCTAATTAGAGTATGTAGGTTGCACTTAGTAAGTAAATCTTCTTTTATTCTTGTCCTTACACCATCACCGAATAGAAACCCATCAGGTAATATTATTGCTGCCCGCCCATTATCTTTTAACAATTTTACAATTAATGCAACAAAAAGGTCTGCTGTTTCTTTTGTTCTATACTCTTGGGGGAAATTCAGTTCAGTACCGTTTTCCTCTGAACCACCAAAAGGTGGGTTAGATAGTACAATGTCAACCATGTCATTTATTTTCCAATTAGTATATGGTTTAGATAGTAAATTATCTCGCCTTACTAAAGGCGAATCTAATCCATATAACATTAGATTTGTTGTACACAAAAGATGAGGAAGAGGCTTTTTTTCTATTCCTCGAATATTTTTTTGCAGTATCTTTTTATCACTTTTTTTCTTGATCTGGCTATTCATGTGTTCAATACTGCAAGTAAGAAATCCTCCCGTACCACATGCAGGATCCAAAATAGATTCCCCTAATTGTGGGTCGGTCATTTCAACCATAAACTGTGTTATTGCCCTTGGTGTATAATACTCACCTGATGAGCCTGCACTTTGTAGTTCTTTTAGAATGCTTTCATAAATATCATTGAAAACATGGCTGTCCGACGAATTACTAAAATTAATTTTATTGATCTCATTTACAACCTGACGAAATAGAGTTCCATTTTTCATATAGTTGTACGTATCTTCAAAAACTGAGCGCACAATACCTGCCTGTTCGCTTGCGGTAGAATCCAATTTTTTTAAAGAGGGAAATAATTTTACATTAATAAACTCTATGAGTGAATCTCCGGTTAGCCCATTAGCATCTGCCGCCCAATTTTGCCAACGTAATTTTTTAGGGATTGGGCTTTCATATCCTTTGATTGATTCTTTCCATTCATTTTCTTTATCAGCGAATATCTTCATAAAGAGCATCCATACCATTTGAGATATTCGCTGAGCATCACCATCTACTCCTGTATCTTTCCGCATTACATCACGAATAGATTTAATAATTGAAGTCGTATTACTCATATTTTGTATCCGGTAGAATCTTTCATTGTATATTTAATATTTGGGCTATTTCAAATTCAATCGCTACACAAGCCTAATTGCAATTGAATATTAGTATCATAGCATAGTGTTTCTTAAGTTTTTAACTCCATTATGACGCCTATTCCCTATTTTCTATGTCCTTAATAATTTAAACTGTCGTGTTTAAATTAGCACGGTAAAAGTAGTTTTTTAATTGTGAAAATATAAGAGTAGTAAAGAGATTTTTATTAACGGTGCTATCAGATGGCGCCACAATCAGCCCCTATCTAAAAGGCTTGGTAAGCAGTACGGAGTCTGTAGAGGGCTCAATAGCCAGATAGCGTGTTGACGGACTACACTATCGTTTCGTCCGCAACACGCTATCTGGCGGGGGACACCCCCGAGCCCCCGAACAGCCAAATTCAAAAAACCAAAAGGAAGCCTGCTTCATTCCACTTCCCTGCCATTTCACCCCGTGAAATGTGTCGGTCTTTATATTCTTCGGGCACCCTTTTCATAAGATAATGGAGGCAAGTATATCCCCTGTTTTTAATAATTTTAGAGGATACACTTGCCGGAAATGGACGTCGCTTTCGCAATCCCGTAAACAAAGGTATTGGAACGGTAAGACGTTCGGTTTTACCGAAACGCCCGCCGGGAACGCAAGGATTTTCTCGGCATAAAGCGCCGCTGGCTATTTATTCCAATTCCTCCTTGCCGTTTCTTAACGTTCCTCCAATAACGGATGTTTACGGGATTATGAAGCGTTTTTGTATTGCATTTTGAGTTTATTTCATGAGATTACTGTATGAAAATACGTAAAATTCCTATTTTTGCCCTTCAATGAAAGCAACCAGGCCCAAAGAATATATATGCTTTTTACCTGTGGCTATACACACAGCATTGGATGGTGACGTCTATTCTATTTTCGCTTTAGATACATTCTCAAAATTCATGTTCCATACAGGAACCGAGCGAGAATTGACGAAAGAAACCATATTAAAGAATATTAAGCTCTTATTGGATAATAAGGACTTTCGCAAGCATAGGATTAAAAATTTCACATTAGTTTTCGGTTCATTCGCGGAGTGGAAAGAGGAAATCGAAGAACTCATTGCACCGTATGGTAAAATGCTTATCAATAAAGAATTCGTCACAGAAAACTTTACTCCGGTTTTGGAGAAGCTCTCCAACAATCTTAAGACCCCGCCCTCCACATTGAATTAGTCACTCGGGGCGGATAAATATTCTCATTATATATTTTCGTAGACAAAGCCACTTTTCTATTGTATAGTGTTGCTCCCCTCTTGACTTTTTTCCCTATCTGAATAGGATAACGGGGAACAAATTCATTAATAATTTAAAACAATTTATCATGAAAACAGCAACAAAGAAGGCTTTGCCCGGAAATAACCCGGCGGCTATTTTAACCGAGAAAACAATTGATT
>Ga0210386_10003474_pt1 | contig 13216 bp, 10 predicted proteins | sample IncBWH32OmetaG_FD_160091 | JGI IMG/M metagenome (GOLD analysis project Ga0210386, IMG submission 160091) | Forest soil microbial communities from Barre Woods Harvard Forest LTER site, Petersham, Massachusetts, United States - Inc-BW-H-32-O ... | reverse complement strand
CCCGAGAACGCAGGTGAATATCAATCCCCTGCGGGTAATCGGGTCATCGAAGTTCTGATCGACGTTTCGAAGCTGACTACGACTGCATCTATCCAATCCGATACGACTTTCTTCCCCTCCGGGACGAATATCTTTATCGAAAAGGTGGAAGCTGTTGTTGAGACTGCTGTCGCAACAATCACTAGTATTAGTGTCGGACTCATTCAACAGGATCGTGCTACGATCCCCAGTAATTACAGCACCGCATTCATCAACGCCGAAACGGCATTGTCGGATGCAGGTGACTCGATTACTTACAATGAGGATACTACTAACGCTGGTGGTCTGATTGGGTCTTCCCCTTCATCCACTACAGGTCCCTACTACATCACTGCCCTTATCGCCGGTTCTGTCGGCACGGGTAAAATTCGTGTTAGGATCTACTACCACGGCATTGGAACGATATCGTTCTAATACTTATTATGTTGGTGGGGTTAGCAATAGCCCCACTACATAACCCAGAAAGGAAATATAATGGGTACACAAGTTGATATGGCTGGGGATGACCTTTACGTAAATGCTATTTACACTGGGAATACAACCCCTGGTTCTCTAACTCAAACTGTTGCAGACTCTGCAGGCAGTGTAAGTCTTACTACTGCTACGGCAACGCTTACTCCGTCTCAGTCTGGTATTACTTTTGTTTTTAACAGTGCTTCAGGAACTACGGTTACTTTACCAGCAGCTACCCCTGGAATTACTTATAACTTTGCAATCGGCACTGTTGCTACTTCTAATGCTCAGAAGGTTATCACTCCCGCGTCAGTCTTTCTGACTGGTGGGATTAATTTCGATAAGTCTCTGACCGTTACTAGGTATGCAGCAGATAACTCGACCATTCGTTCTATCAATCTTAATGGTACTACGACTGGTGGAGCGACCATCGGAGATATCTTTACCATCACCTGCGTCAGTTCCACTTCGTGGACTGTCTCCGGTACGGTGACTGCCTCTGGCACGTTAGCTACTCCGTTTGCTACTTCCTAAGGATAAATCGGAATGACAGACAAAATTACGCTTACCACGTTCGGTAGTTTGCAGAACGATACGTCTGCCACTTCCGATCTTAATTCTAACTTCAGTACTATCGTCTCGGCGATAGATAATACTTTATCTAGAGATGGCACCTCTCCTAATCAGATGGGTGCCAATCTGGATATGAATTCTAATCGTATCCTTAACTTACCTCTCCCTGTTAACTCTGCAGAACCTCTTCGTCTACAAGATGCAGCTCTGCTTAATGGAGGGGGAACTATTACTTCTGAACCCTTACCTATTGGAGGAACGACTGGTCAAGTCTTAGCTAAGAATAGTAATAACAATTATGACGTAGGTTGGACTAACGTTGTCTCTGGAGTCAATGTTACTTCGGGTAAGACTTTATCTGCTACTAATACGTTAACCTTATCTGGGACAGACAACACTGTATTCACCTTTCCTCCGGTTACTGGTAATGTTCTTACAGATGCATCTAACAATGCTCTTACTAATAAGTCCTTCAATACAGCAGGGACTGGCAATGCTTTCCAAATCAATGGTCAATCTATTACAGGTCTTACAGGAACTGGGAACTCAGTTGTATTAGCTACTAGCCCTAGTATTAGTTCACCTACGATTACTTCTTCTTTCACTGCAACTAATTTAGTGGGAAATACTGCTCTAGCACAGTCTCCTGCAGTTACTTTGAAAGGTAATCCTACTAACGCAACTGCGAATGTTTCAGACTTTACAATTAATAGTTTAACTACTTCTAATAGTCCTGATGCTGCTAACGATTACTTAGTAATCTGGGATCACACTGCAGGTACATTAAAGAAAGTTAACCCAGTTACTATCGCTGGATCTAATACTGCCGGTGTCAGTTCTTTAGGAGGACAAGTAGGGACGCTTTCTTTAGGAGCAGGTCTTACTAATTCAAGTACAACGATTCTTACAGATGCCTCTTATATGCGAGGGTATATTTCTGGTTGTACTCTTTCTAATGACAGCGGAACCCCTAACACTATAATTGATATTTCTGCAGGGGTTGTTTGCTCCGATGATCAGTCTACTCTAATTAAGAGCGCTGCTATTACTAAGACTACAGGTTCTTGGACAGTAGGTTCAGGTAGTGGTGGTTTAGATACAGGCTCTGTTGCTGCTAGTACTTGGTACCATGTCTATATTATTCAACGTCTGGATACTTTAGTTGTAGATGCTTTAATCTCTACTTCTGCGACGACTCCAACAATGCCAACTAACTATACGGTTAAAAGACGTATTGGATCTTTCCAGACTAATGCCTCAGTTAATATTAAAGCATTCGCTCAAAATGGTGATGAGTTTTTATGGTTAGTTCCTACGACTGACTGGACTACTCAAATCACTACTGCTGCTTCTTTGGCCACGTTAAGTGTTCCATTAGGTGTAAAAGTTAATGCCTTAATCGTTGGACAAATAACTTCGGCAGGGGGACCGTTGGCTGCGTACTTCTCTTCACCAGATGTTACTTCTACCGCAGTATCTGCAACAGTTCAAAATTTAGCGCAGCAATCTGCCGCTGCTGTTGTTGTTATTCCTAATCTTAATGTCAGGACAAACACTTCTTCACAGATAAGAGTAATTGGAACAGGCACTATGAATTCGAGTTTCGGAGCTTCTGGTTGGTTAGATACAAGAGGTAAATACCTTTAATGAAAACAAGTGATAACGGACGTAAATTAATAGAAGGCTTTGAAGGTCTTATTCTTCAAGCTTACGACGACCACAACGATAAGATTGTACAGCCTGGAGAAAAGCCAATCGGCACTCTCACGATTGGTTATGGGCATACTGGCTCCGATGTAACAGTCGGAGAAAAGATTACTAAAGATCAAGCAGATCAGCTTCTATCTAAAGATCTTGCTGGTGCAGAGAAAGATGTTAACATTCTGGTTAAGGTTCCTCTGAACCAGAACCAGTACGATGCTCTAGTCAGCTTCCAGTTCAACACTGGCTGGTTGGCACATCAGCATTGTTCGCTCCTATCAGCACTCAATTCAGGTAATTATAACTTGGCTGACGAAGACTTCATGCTTTACGATAGAGCTCAGGGCGTAGTCCTTGCAGGCTTAGATCGTAGACGTGCTGCGGAGAAAGCTTTGTTTAATACGCCTTACGTAGCTCCTAAACCAGATGTAGTTACTGTCAGCTATACTAGAATTCCTATGACCACAGGGACTGTAGCCGGTTCAGTAGCTGCTGTCAGTACTGTAGCTGTTACTCGTTCCCCAGATCATTTCTGGTATATTGCCATTGGAGTTGTTATTGCAGGCATACTTGCAGATATCATCTACCACAAGATTATGAATAGAAAGGTAATTACAAATGTGGCTTAAGTCACTCTGTACTTGGATTGAAACTAAATGGGCTACATTTGAGGCTTGGGTTGCTTCTTGGGCTCCAGGAGCTAAGACACGTATTGTGTCTGGCTTAGGTGCTCTAGGGATGGCTGCTGCTTCTATGCAGGAGTACATCTCAGGATTGACTGGACTTCCTGGTAACGTAGTCTCTGGTACCCAGATTGCAGTGACGTCTCTGGTCCTGTTCACCTTAGCCTTCTGGCTCCGCGGTATAGGCGATAGAGTTCAAGCGCGTGCTCAGTAGCATATTAAGCTTACTAGGTCTTCTACCTAAAGCTTTCGATACTATCGACAATATTACTAATGCTATTGCTAATGAGAAGATAGCACAAATAAATGCTACTACTGCTCAGGCTCAAGCAGCTTCTGAAGAAAGAATATCTGCTCTTCAATCTGCTAGAGATGTCTTAGTAGCTGATGCTCAGAAGAGTAGTTGGGATATCTGGATGCGAACTATAATCGCATCCGGTCCTGCCTTCATTCTGTGTAAGATTTTCTTCTATGATGAGACTGGTTTCGGAACTACAACCATTCCTACTGATAGTCCTTTATGGACAGTCATAATGGTTGTACTTGGCTTTTACTTCTTACATTCGGTGCTTAAATGAAACTTACATTACTTGAACTAACTCAAAGTATCTTAAGTTCACTTAACAGTGATGAAGTAAACTCTATTGGAGATACCGCAGAAGCTAAGCAAGTTGCTGAGTGTATCAAGACTAGTTACTTGAATATGCAAGGTAGGTATGACCTTCCTGAACATAATCAGTTACTACAGTTAGTCCCCTCTGAAGATATAACTTCTCCTGTCGTAATGTATAGACCAGATAGTGTTAATCGTATTGAATGGATTAAGTACTACAACTCAGCCATCTCAGGTACAACTACCCCTAGTTCTTTCATCCATGATCTGAACTTAGACTTAACTACAACTACAACTACTACTCCTTTTCCCCCGGGGTATACGGATGTAAAGATCTTAGATATTAAAGACTTCTTAGATTATGTTAATAATTTCAACCCTAATGAGAATGATGTAGATACTTTCTCATTAACGGTTAATATCAATTCTAACAATGAGCCTAATGTCTTTAACTTCCAGTATAAGAACGATAAAGTCCCTCAGTACTGTTGCATAGTTCAGAACTATTACTTTATCTTCGACTCTTTCGACAGTTCTGTAGACTCCACACTACAAGGTTCCAAGACCTTATGTCTTGGTTGGGTTGTCCCTAAGTTTGAAATGGTAGATACCTTCATCCCTAACTTAGATGAAGCGCAAGTACCTATGCTTCTCAATGAAGCTAAGTCTCTAGCTTTCTTAGAACTTAAGAACAGACCTCATCAGAAAGCAGAACAAGAAGTCCTTAGACAGCTCTCTAGTCTATCTAAGTTTAAAGCTCTGGCTAACAGACCCACACCCTTCGAGCAATTAAAACACTTTGGAAGACGATAATGCCTTATGAATATACAGTAACTCCTTCTAAGAATACTGGTGACGATAGAATCCTTAGTCTAGCACAGATAGACGACAAAGCTCCAGTTTCCAGTACTGGTCTAGTTGATAAGCGACTATTCTCAGGAGAGAACAAGCTTCACGCTATTAAAGATCCAGAGAATAACTTCTGGTATCTTAAATACGAGATGGGCTCCTTACCTGAAGTTCTTAAACATTCTAGATACACTACGTTTGGTAGACTATTCAAGCATGCTGAAGATTACTTTAGTAAGAGAAATATAAAGATTGTAGAAGTTATCGACTAATGCCTATGCAACAGCAAACCCCCATCGAAGTTGTAAATAACTTTACAGGGGGTTTAAAGACAGAATTTACCGGTCTGAACTTTCCTGAAAACGCATGTACTTCAACAGAGAACTGCGTTTTCACTCTTATTGGGGATGTGACTAGACGTCTGGGGATAGACTTCGAAACTAACTACAATACCATTCAATCCAATACTCCTGAACAAGCTATATCCAACTATAAGTGGAATAATGCCGGAGGTGATGGCTCTACTCAGATTGTAGTCTTTCAAGTAGGTGCTACTCTATACTTTGCTAGGTCTAGTTCAGCTACAACGACTGCACCTTTATCTACAACTGTCTTCTCTACTGTTAATATTACCCAGTTCTTGCCTTCAGGATCTACTACAGTTCCTAATGGAACTGAATGTACTTATGCCGATGGTAATGGATATCTATTTGTCTTCCATCCTAATTTAGATACGTTCTATTGTACTTATAGTTCAGGGACTATAGCTGCTAATAGAATTATAGTTCAGATTAGAGATGTTGTAGGTGTTGTAGAGAACATTGCGGATAACGTAAGACCTCTGCCGTCTAATGTAACAAGCCAGCATTTATATAATCTACAGAACCAAGGCTGGGCTAGCTCAGTTGCTTGGACAGCTACTTCTACCACCAATGTCAATTTGACTGTAGGAAACATTTCATTCACTGTTCAAGCAGGCTTACCTATAACTCCTGGTGTAACAGTAACAGGACGAGGAAGTCACAATACAGGGTTCAGCATTGATAATGCTAATTTCTCAGGTGTAGTTAACTTCTACTCAGGGACTACTTTAACTGTAGATGTAACTAGTTTTAGTTCTGACTCTACTGCAGTTCCTTATAGTAACTGGTCTATTACTCCATCTGCTGCAACTCAACAGTTAAACACATGGACATCTGAAATAGGAAACTATCCATCTAATGCAGATGTATGGTGGACCTTCAAAGATGATACTAACGTATTCAATCCTGCAGTAACTATAGCTAACGTTACTTTAGGAACAGGTCCTGCACCTAAAGGTCACTACATCCTCAATGCCTTCAATCAACTAAGAAGTTCTGTCTCTGGTATAGGAGGTTTTGATGTCTCTACCAATATACGCCCTAAGACAGGAACATGGTTCCAAGGACGTGTCTGGTACACAGGCGTAGATGCTGCTTTCCCTACAGGCAATTCCCCTGTGTCTTGGTCTGAAGCTTTATACTTCTCTCAAGTGGTTAATACCCCTGTAGACTTTGGTTCCTGTTATGAGATCAATGATCCTACTGATGAGAACTTATTCAATGAACTTCCTACAGATGGGGGGGTGATCAGTATACAAGGCTGTGGATCGATTTATAAACTGTTCCCTATACAGAATGGGATGATAATCTTTGCTGCCAATGGTGTATGGTTCTTAACTGGTGGGTCTAGTATTGGTTTTAGTGCTAATGATTATGCCCTGACTAAGATATCTGGAGTGAAGAGTATCTCTAGACATTCCTACGTGGATGTTAATGGTTTCCCTATGTTCTGGAATGAAGAAGGTATCTACTCTGTCGAACCCCAAAGAGCTGGTTCCGGAGAACGTACCAATGAACAAATGGGTCTAGCTGTCACGCCTATTACCTTAGGAACGATACTTACTTTCTACAACAGTATTCCCTTACAAAGTAAGAAGTTTGCCAGAGGTGCTTATAATCCTATTACTTACGTACTTAGGTGGGTTTATAGAAGTACTAATGAAACTGACATAACTTCTAGATATCAGTTCGACTCAGTACTAAACTTAAATACAGTTAACAAAGCTTTCTACCCATATACAGTTTCTAATACAGGACCAAGTATAGCAGGAGTACTATACGTAGAAGGTCCTGGAGGAAGTACTTCTCCATCTCCTACCTTTAAGTTTATTACTACAGCGTATACAACTAATTATCAGATTACTTTCTCTGAAGAGAACAATAGTAATTACTTAGATTGGCAGGCTTATTTCAAAGCAGGGTTTCTTCCTTCTGCAGTAAACTATGTCAGTTCTTTTGTTACTGGATACAGGCTTCCTGGCAATGCAATGGTTAAATTTCAGCCTCAATATATAAAGATGTACACCAGGAATACGACTAATACTCAATACAGTATTCAAGCTGTATGGGACTTTGCTACATCTGGTAATTCAGGTAGATGGTCTACTCCACAGATAATTAATAGCTTTACAACGTTATACGATAAACTATTCAGACGAATTAAACTCAGAGGACATGGAACTGTCTTACAATTCCAGGTCTCTTCTTTAACCGGACAACCTTTTGATATTATGGGATGGTCAGTGATAAACGATATGGACGCAGGAGTTTAACATGGACCCTATTACATCAATCTTAGGTATAGCCGGAATAGGTATGAGTCTGTTCGGAAGCATAGAAGGAGCTGCTACCGCTAAGAAGTCTGCTGCTATATCTTCCAATATAGCTAACTTACAAACTCAAGAGAACCAACAACGTCAGCTAGCTATGCAGATAACTGGACGTAGAAATCAGATGCAGACTATACGTACTGCTCAACAGACTGCTGCTCAAGCTAAGGCTGCAGGAGTCAATCAAGGAGCTCAGTTTGGTTCTGGAGTTGCTGGAGGTCAGTCTCAGATTGCAAGTCAATCTTCTTCTAACTTGACTGGTGAAAATCAGCAATTACAGGTAGGTAACGCTATCTTCGGTCTGGATGCTCAAATTGGAGTAGACAAGATGAACCTGTCTAGTCTCCAAGGACAGCAAGCCACTTACTCGGGTATCTCTTCAATGGGAAGTACATTGGCTAGAAGTAGTGGGACAGCAAGCAATATCTTCGGTAATCTATTCCCAGGTAATACTAATACTCCTGGTAATCCAATAACAAATATAATGAATTCTTCTGGGTTCTCAGTAGGCGGAGCATAATGGATCCTATTCAACTTCCTGGTCCCGATCCCGTCCAACAGAACCCTATTAGCATAGACACTGGTGGGCTAGGGGATATATCGGTCAATCCTAAAATAGCTTCTGTACGGGCTTCTAAAGCCTCCCTAGGACTATCCCAAGTAACAGGGATGTCTCAAGGTGAGATACAAGATTTGATCTTATCTGGTAAGGAAGGTAATTTCAGAGATAATGCAGCAGCTCAGTTAGATCGATATAATATTGCTAAACGTAATCAAGTATTCCAACAGGGACTAGTCCAAGGAGTTCCTCTAGACCAGCTTAATCAAATAGCTACGTCTTACAATAGAACTGACCCGTCTACTGTAATAGAGACCTCCTTTGCCAATCACTACGTCAATCCTCTTCTGAATAGAACTGATCCATTCATCTCTAACACGTCTATGAGAGATGCTCAGAGAGAGATACCTCAACAGGTAGACTCTCTAGCAGATATCAGTTCTAGAGTAATAGCTAAGCAACAGTATTATCAGACCTTATCTGAAGGTGTAGACACTACTCTGCAGAATCAATCCAGGTTAGGCTGGTGGGCTGACCAGATTAAGAATATGTTCCAGCCTTATGTAGAGTTTAAGATGCGTGGTCTTACAGACCAAGCTAATACATTCGCAGAAGGTATGCTTGGGTCTACTCTTAAAGCTGAAGCAGACGATATCAACAGACTTCCTTTAGAACAGGCTAAGCCTAAGCTTGATGCTATTGTCGAGAAACTTAAGAATGATAATCCTACCTTAGCTCATCAATTCTTAGCTTACGTAATGCACTCTCAAGATGCTAGCCCTAACTTAGATAACTTCTGGACAGCTACTATGGCTGCTGGAATGTTAGGAGGCATAGCTCGTAAGATTGGTCTATTCAAGCAAGCTACTCAAGCTGCTAGAGACTTAACTGAAGGTGCTAAAGATGTAGGATCTGCAATAGATAATCCTGATATAGCTAGATGGGAGAATGCAGGTGGAGCTATACCTCCTGAAGTATCTCGTCCTGCTGCCCATGGTGACTTAGAAGAAGCTGCAGTAAAGAAAGCTACTATAGACGTAACTAAAGATGTTATAGGTACTAGTAATCCTACTCAGAGAGCTCTAGAAGCTCTGCCAGACTTATACAAGAAACAGATCAGAGACAATGAACTTAATCCTGGCAATCACGGACAAGAATTAGTCAACAGGATTAATCAAGGTCTCTCTTCTCGTCTCAACAACGTAATAGAATCTCTCAAGAGTCAATTACGTCCTAATCGTATTCCAGACATCACTAAGAGTGAAGAACTTACTAGAACTGTCTTAGAACAAGAAAGAACTAAGTATCCCGGTATAGCTGGAAACATTATGAATGTTAAAGGCTTCTTTCACGAACCTATTTCCAACACTTGGACTTACGATCTTATATTCGGACAGAATGATGCTACCTTCTTCAAGAGTGAAGGGGAGGCTATCGAATGGGCTAACGACAATAGAATACCTCTAACTAGAGAAGAACTAGAACCCATCAAGATGATGGGCAAGTTCAAGCTGATGCCTTTCTTAGGAAAGCGTCCTAAGATTAAGAAGTTCGGCGCAGAGGTTAGAAACGATGGTGCTGGTTCAGGCTGGTATATAGCTAAGAATATGCCTTTCGATGAGACTCAACCAGGACTTAAACAATTCTATGGACAGACAGAGTCTTCTAAAGCTCCTACCAGTTTCATACGTTCTTTTACATCTTGGATAAGTACTCCTGAAGATACTCAGTCCAGAGATCAACGTATCAACAAGATGTTGTCTACTGAAGGACCTGCTCACTTCTACGATCTTATGAGAAACAATATCAATGAGCTTAAGAAGTTATCTAGGTCTCAAGCTAATGATCTAGAGACTATCCTTGAGTCCTTGCAGAATAAACCAGATCCTAATAACAATGGAATACCAGGAACCTTTGCACGTAGCATCGGAGACTTAGACGACGAATACTTACGTGTTCTCAATCGTCTCCCTGAAGACAGTGAAGTAGCAGCTTACTTTGAATTTAGAGGTAACTACATAGCAGATCAATACTTCCGTATTGCGTCTAAGATGAGGATTAAGAGCCGTCTAGGTGGTAAGTCTGTTCAAGCTGTATTAGAGGATGACGATAAGAATGTTGTAAGATCTCCTGCCTTCGAAGGTAAACTTCTCAGTGAATTACCTATTGGTTCTAAAGAAGGTGGTAGTAGTATCTTAATAACTAAGAGACATATAGACCATACAGTAATTGGAGATACTAGTAAGATTGCTGGTGATACTCGAAAAGAAATGATCGAGAACATCAAGACTGGTAAAGCTTCTCTATATGAAATACTCAATCCTGATGAGCATCCTCTTACTGGATTTGGAGGTGTAGAAGATACTCATCGTATCAGATATGTCTATGCTTATAAACCTGAAGAGAACCCTCTGGATTGGTTAAATCAAGTACCTACTAGAGGTGGTGGACACTTAGATCAAGAATACGATCATTACCTTAGTCAAGCTAATATCTACTGGGACTCCAGCACTAAGACTCACAACTACGTAGGTGATACTAACTTACATCCTCTAGACAACTCTATGACTCTTTCTCAGAAGAAAGCAGTGATGGAGAAGTACGACAATGTTCGTAAGTTAATTGAAGCAGGTAATGAAGATGGAGCTAGACGTCTAGCTACTGACCCTACTACAGCTATACCTATAGACTACGATAGATTTAGATCAGACTTCGAGACTTCTACAGGACCAGGAGGCAAGAAGATTAAGCCTCGTCTAAGTAAGTCTGAACCCATTCAACTAAGACCTAAGGATAAGCAATTAATAGACTTAGGTAGAGATCGTATCGAGTCTAGATTTACGTCTAAGAAAGGTAAGACAACTTTAGTAGATGGGACTAGACAGGGTAACTTACTACGTACTTCTGCTGTCCAATATACAGGTGAGAGAGACGCCTACGAAGTCCATGCTATCCAAGACAGAGGGTCTCTGAACAATCCTCTGTATCAAATAGCTCCTGCTCAACACATCAACGCTATTCCTATGATGAACCGTGCTTTAGGTAGGATCATCAATAGTCTATACATGGATGACTATAAGACGTCTGCTATCGATCATTGGCTCTTCGGAGCTCAAGTAGCTGATCCTCTTACAGGTAAAATGCACGGAGCAGCTAACTATTTAAAAGCTAAGAACTTAAGTGAGATCTTACATTCTCCCTTTACTTTCTTTAATGATCCTGAGTTCAGACCTGGAACACCTATAGAAGTCAAGTCAGCCTTATTAGCTGATCGTATGAAGATACGTCAGTTCATGGGAACACCTTCCGTAGTGGATACAGCCTTACATTCTATAGAACAAAAGCTAGCCGACTCCATACACGGTAAGTTCGGTCCTAAGGCTATGAAGTTATCTCCTCTATGGCATGTCTCTTCTCTGTCAGATGCACCCAGAGTTCTTAGGTCTATTATCTACAATACTAAGATGGGCTTCTTCTCTCCTAGACAATTCTTCATCCATGCCTTCACCTTTATCAACGGTATGTTGATATCTCCCATGCATGCACCATCAGGAGCATTTGCTTCTATGTTACATGGTTGGTCTTATCTAAATGCTTCTGAGAATGTCTTAAAGCATATGGATGAGTTAGCTCAGAAGATGGGCTTTAGACCTGGAGAATGGTTAGAAGCTAGAGAAGGGATGTTCAGGACTAACTTCAATTCTGTAGAGAAGGGACAGTTAGCTCTAGTAGACAATCCTATGTCTAATAATATAATCAAGAACAAAGGTGAACAATTCTTAGATGCAGGTATGCTTCCATTTAGAGGCGGTGTTAAATCTCTCAAGACTGCTTCATGGTTTACCGCCTATAAGGAATGGAGAGCTGCACATCCTACAGGTAGAATTACAGATGCAGAATGGGGAGACATACTCCTTAGAGCTAATGACTTGTCTCATAACATGTCTAGAGCTTCTACGTCTGCCGTCCAGAAAGGTCTAGTAACCTTCGGAGCTATGTTCTCTTCGTATAACTTACGTCTTGCAGAACTTCTGTTAGGAAAGAGACTTTCGGTAGCTGAGAAGTCTAGACTGTTCTTAGGCTATATGACTCTGTTCGGAGTACCTACAGGCGCAGGCATCTTCGGTCTATCTACTCTTATTCGTAAGAATGTAAACGAAGGTAATGTGCCTGGAATGGAAACCTATGTTCCAGGTTACTCGACACCATCTACCTTATTCATGGAAGGTGCTCTATCCACTCTAGTAGGAACTATTAGTGGTGGTGGAGATATCCAGAAAGGTAATATCTACAACATAGGTGAGAGCTACGGAGCTAAAGACTTAGACTTCATAGAGAAGTCTCTGTCTGGAGACACCAACATGTGGCAAGCCTTCGGAGGAGCTTTGTATAGTACATTCTCTTCTGCATGGGCTAACAGTGATGGTTATAGAAATGCCATCTCTTCTATGTGGAGACAAGACGGACAGTTCAAGATGTCTCCTGAAGATATGATCAATCCCTTAAGAGAGATATCTTCTGTCAACTATGCTTGGAAGACATACATGGGCTGGGAGACTGGTAAGTGGATGTCTCGTAATAACTCTTACTTAGAACCTACTTCTCCAGGTAATGCCTTATTCATGGGTATATCTGGTCTGTCTAGCGAAGCTGAGTCAGACATGTATACTAAGTCCTTGTCTGCTAAAGACAACAAGGCAGCGATAGAACAGACTATGCGTGAGTATGGAAAGGTTATGCAGCAGTACATTCAAGCTGTAGCCAATAACGATCCAGACAATGCAGAGAGGTTTGGTAAGAATGCTGCCTGGATATTAAACGGTATCCCTGAGCAGATGAAAGCAGAAGCTGTAGCTCAAGCTTACAGAGACAATCAAGACTTGATTAGTAGAACTAACTTCCAGAATGCTACCTCTAAAGATATTCCGGATGCTGAGAAGAACAGACGTATGGATATATACAATAAACAATTACAATTAAGACAAAAGCAAGGATTACAGTAATGCCTGATTTTAACCCAGCAGTACAACAGACTCCTGATTATCCATACATAA
>Ga0210386_10003473_pt1 | contig 13218 bp, 11 predicted proteins | sample IncBWH32OmetaG_FD_160091 | JGI IMG/M metagenome (GOLD analysis project Ga0210386, IMG submission 160091) | Forest soil microbial communities from Barre Woods Harvard Forest LTER site, Petersham, Massachusetts, United States - Inc-BW-H-32-O ... | reverse complement strand
GCACACGAGAAGGTCCAAGTCGCCGGTTCACCGAAGATAGGTGACTGCGGCGTCGGCGGCGCCTTGCACGAATCGCTCGTTTCACATGGAGCGGGTGCAACGAGCGGCTGCAGACACGGCGTAGCGACACTACAAATATGGGCGTCATACATGTCGGCGGCTTCGTCAACATCCTGAACGGTCAGGCGACTACTTGTTATGAAGAAAGCGTCACCGCCGCTTGCGCTCGCATCCACGAATGCCGATTCCTTGTCGCTCGTCCCCGAAGAGATCGACGAGATGCAACCCGCCGATCTCGTACAGCCGCCCAGCCCTTCCGGCTCGTACTCGTATACGTTCTCCAGGCCATTCACATCCTGTGCCACCAGCTTGTCGGGACTGTCGAAGAACAGCATGCCGCTATCGGTGACATAACGAGGCTGATGAATGCGCACACCGCAGCATGACCGCGCTTCGAGCGACCAGTCTGGGAGAGTCCCCGCCAAACGGTGCCCGCTCCACTTGGTAGTCGGGTCGACCAACAGCGCCTTTGCCGTGATGAATGTGTTGTTCTGACCGTCGTCGAACTGTCCGGCGGGCCGCGCGCCGGTCGGATTACACGAAGCGCAGGCGAGGCGATTCTCGACGGCATCGTAGAGGTAGACCTCCTCGTCCGCTTCACCCGTTACCGCGTCGCGGTTGTCATACCCGGTCAAGCTTAGTTCTGACATGAACGCCACATAACGACCATTGGGTGACAGCTCGACATAATCGCCGCTCCATTCCGGCACTCCAGTACCCGACAGGCTCGAGATGAACGTCGTCTTCCACGCGCCGTCTTCGTAATGGGAGACATAAAGTGGATTTTCTCCGCTCGCCCCGGGGGAAAGGAGCGATTTGGAGTTGAAGTACACGTAGCAACCATCCCGACTGACTGCATCCACCCCTTCGCCTTTTGCCGGCGACGTGCCGGCATCGCAGCTTGGCGGCCCCTGTACACGGGCAAGCTGTTCGGCATACCATTCTTCAGGGTTCAATTTTGTTATCGAATATGTGCCAGTGGTCATGTTGCGCACATAGCCGCTGCTGTAATGTAGAGTGTTTGGTGGATTTTCTTCGGGGGCGGGCTGACCGGGCGCCAGTGGCGTTTGTGCTTCCGGCTCCACATAGGCAAGCGACAGGTCCGGGGAGAAAGCCATATATTCCGCGAGAACTGAGATCCTTGGTTTTACGTCACCTTGGTATTCTTCGCTGCTACCTCGATCATGCGGCGTGGCGATATCTTCTGATTCCCAGCCGTTGGAGCCACGCCTGGAGAAAACTTGGGGCTCGATCGGATTGCCTCGCGCGGCCTCGCTAATCGGCTGGCTCGTTATATACGTAACGGCATCACCGTCTTCTGAGGCCTGGAAATCTCCACCGCCAACGAGGTGATTGGTAGCAATCTCGGAGCCGTTCTTGTTTGGAGGGGATACCATTTCCCAGGCGCGACCGTCAGGCAAGGCAAATGGCGCGGCAGCGAGCTGTGTCGTGAATGTGTGATCGGGACCGGTGACTTCTGTGTCGATTTCGTTGCTCGCTACAAGTCGGTAGTGATAGAGCACACCCGGCGCGAGGTCCTGCAGATGCACTTCGACATTCACAGTTTCGGGCCCGGCATTCAAGCGGCCCGAGAGGGTTTCCCCATATGATGCGGTTGGGCCATATTCGAAACGGTAGGTCGTCTCCGCCCCGCCCGGGTTCACTTGACCATGCAACGTCGCGCTTCCCGAAGAGACTTCGTCGACGAACTCTTCGGCCACAGTCGGCGCGATCGCCGGGGTGGTAAAGGACACAGGGTCGCCGAGCGCTTGTTCGCCCGCGCCGTTAGTCGCGCGCAGACACACGGTGTAGGTCGCACCGGGGAACAGGCTGGTGACTTCTTCACTTACGGGTTCGGGGGAGAGCCCGTTCGCTGCGACACCAGAGGTTGCTCTTTCTCCCTTGCCCTGACATTCGGTTGCGGACTCCCGGTATACGAATTCATAGGTGCCTGCTTCGCCGGCGTGATTCGGGTTGAGTACACCGTGCAGCTTCGCCGCAAACGGCCCGATTTCGGTCGCGGCCTTCGTTTCTGGAACTTCAGGTGTACCCGTCGTGAGTGCTTCTTCTTTGCCTTCTTTGGTACCCGTCCCATTCTTGGCGAGGATTCGATAATGATAAGTCGTGTGCTGAGTCAAACCGGCTAGGTTCAAACCGACGCCCACCGGTTCAATTCCTTCCAGGACCGGCTGTTCGCAGGGCACTTCGTGTTCGGTAACGGATGCAACGCCGTACTCGAAATGACATTCGGTCACTTCGTTGCTCGGGTTCACGGTCCCTTCGATACGCGCTGTGCTGGCAGTCACAGACGAAGCGCCCTCGCCGACCACCGTCGGGGGCGCCGACGGTGTTTCAAATGACGCTTCGTTGCTGCTCAATGCCGATTCGTGAGCCGCATTGACCGCTACAAGGCAAAACGTATATTTCGTGTGCGGCTCGAGGCCGGTCGCTTCAGCCTGCTCTTTCAGCGCTGTGCCTGTGACTTCGGGTTCCAGCGCGGTCTCGAAATACGGACACCCACCTTCATACGGGCTGTAGTAGAAGAACCAGCCATCCTTTGCGTTGACGTGAGGATTCAGCACCCCTTCAAGCACCGCCGTGGTAGCCGTGATCGATTTGGCCAGGCTCAGCGTTTCCGGCTTTTCCGGAGGCAAAGCGGTTGTGAACGTCACCACGGAGCTCAGCGCTTCTTCGTGCGTAGTGGTGTTTTCCACACGCAAGCAGACCGAATATTCGGTGTTCGTAGTAAGATTCGATAGAGTTTCGACGACTGGTTCAGCTTCGACACCCGTCATCAGGCCCGGCGGCACCGGCGCCGCGCTACCGCCGGTGCACCCCGTTTTGCCTTGCTTGTACAAGAATTCGTATGAGCCCGCTTCGACCGGTTTCGTCGCGTGAGGGTTCAGGACTCCTTGCACGCCGGCTGCGGTCGCGGGGACTGGAGAGACCACCGATATTTCGGGGGTTTCCAACCCGGCCGCGAGCGCGGGCGCGCTCGCGAGCATCTGTGTGCCGAGTACAGCCAGCAGAGCCACCCCAAACGTCAGCCCGGCCACGCGCACGCCTAGCCTGCGAGCAATCCTCCCCATCGCTTCTCCCCTCATCGCTTGCGGCCCGAGCATTCCCCCGGGCAGTCCAGCGGGTGCGTCAGCCGCTATCGACCACTACAGACCGGGGGGCGACCCCGGGACGCAGAGTCATATTGGCCGAGAGTCCCACAGGCACGCAACTCAAAATTTACCTACTTGAGTTTCAAGTACCTACGTGTGGACCGAAGACAAGCTCGTCTCTGCCGCGCGGCGCCAACCTCAATCCCCAAGCGCCGCCTGTGGCGAGACGCGCGCCGCGGCGAGGCCCGGCAGGGCGATCACCGCGACGGCGATCGCCCCAAACAGCGCGACCATCAACAGCGCCTGTGCGGGGCCGAGTGAGAACGGGGCGGGGAAGCCGGTCGTCAACTGCAGAAAGCGCCCTGCTAGCGCATGACCAACGATGCCTACGAGCGCGCCCACCAGCGCGCCGAGGCCGATCGTGATGCCGCACTCCAGCAGCACCGCGCGCCACAGCTGCGCGGCGTCGTAGCCCTGGATCTTCAGGGCGGCCAGGCGCGGGCGGCGCTGCCAGATGGCGGCGCTCAGCGCCGCCGCAACCGACAGCGCCGCGGCCACGATCAGGAGCGTCGATATCTCTTCGAGTGTGCGCAGCCCTTGACGCGCGCTCGACGCGCTCTGCGCGGCTCGTTCTTCGGCCGTGCGCACCTGCAGGCCGCTGCCGGCGCCCAGTGCCGCGAGTGCCGCACGCCTGCCCGCCGCCGGGCTCACCCCCGGCTTCAGACTCACTTCCAGCGCCGCCGCGTCAGCCGTGTGCCACAGACGCGCGTAGTCGGCGGCGCTGAGCGTGATCGCGCCGGCCGGCCAGCCCGAGTTGGTCGTGACCGCCGCCACGCCCAAGCGCGCCGTCCCCGAGGGCGTGGGCAGCAAGAAGCGACTGCCGACGTGCAGCCGGCGTTCGCTCGCGAATTCGCTGGAGACGGCCGCCCAGCCGCCCGCGCGGATCAGGCGCGTGGCGCTCGCGTATTCGCCATGAACGAGCTGGCTCGATTCGAGCAGGCTTTCGTCGCCCGCCGGCTTGGCTCGCACCCACATGCGCCGCTCGCCCACGTCGAGCAGTCCGCCACGATAGACACGCACGGAGGCGATACCAGGCGCGCGCGCGATCGCGGTCGCGGGTGCGGTCGGGGCGAAGCTGTTCGTGTTGAACACGTCCCTGCCGGAGGTCACCCAGACCTGAGCGGTCGAGAAGTACTGATCGGTCGCGCGTTCGATGCCCGCCAGCAGGTCGCGGCGCGCGCCGCCGATCGCGATGCCGCCGTAGACGGCCAGGCACACGATCCCGGCGAGTGCGACCGTGCGCGTGGTAGTACTGCGCAACTCGGTCATCGCCACGATCAGCGCGCTCGAATGCACGCGCTCCCCCACGCGCGGCAGCAGCCGCGCGAGCATCCAGAACCCGCTCGGGATCAGGCATACGCTCGCCAGCGCCAGGACGACGCCGGCGGCGATCGTCAGCGACGGGGCCAGCAGCGCGAGCACGCTTGCCGACGCGATCAGGCACGCGCCGAGGATGCCGAGCACCGCGATCGTGCGCTCCCCCACGACCTCGCTGTGAGCGCTCCTCTGGTGCAGGCCGACGTCCACCGGCCGTCCCCCGCGCAGGTCGAGCAGCGGCGAGAGCGATGCGAGCGCCGTGGCGAGCACGCCGCAGCCGATCGCGGCGGCGACCGTGCCGGCGCGCACGACCTCTTCGGCGCCGATCGGGAAGGCCGCCGTCAGGAAACCCGGGACCTGCTGGAAGAACAGGTGCGACAGCTCGTACCCGAGCCCGATGCCCACAAGCGAGGCAAGCAGGCCGAGCGAGATCGCCTGCATCCCCATCAGCAGCACGATCTGACGCGCCTCATAGCCCTGCATGCGCAGCTCGGCGATGAAGCGGCGGCGCTCGGGCACGGTCAGCAGCATCGCGTTGAGCGCCAGCAGGAAGCCGATCATCACCGCGATCGCGGTGAACAACGAGGTGGACTGGCGGTTGGGCCTCGTCGCCACGTTCAGCAAGCGCAGTTCGTCGTCGGCCGGGCGCAGGTCGAGGTGCTCCACCGCGGCGAGTCGCGTCAGCTCGGCAGAGACGATCCGCTCGGCACCGGCGGACGGGCGCACCAGGATGCCGCTCACGCGTCCCCGGGCGCCGACGAGTCCCTGTGCGACACCGAGCACGGCAACCGCCACCGGGCTGGCCGAGGCGCCGGCGACCGATCCGTCCAACAGCGCGCGCATGCGTGCGCTGTGAACCTCGCCGCCGCTTGCAAGCAGCAGTTGCGCGCCGGGCCGAGCGCCGAGCGCGCCGGCCACACCGCTCGGCAGTCCCAGGCCACCCTTGAGCAGCACCGTCGCGGCGCCAAGCTCCTGCGTGGCCACTCCGCCGAGCGCTTCGATGCTGGGCGTGACGCCGATCAGCTGCACCGCCTGCTGGCCGTGGGGGCCGCTGAGCGTGACGTTCTCGCGCAGAACCGGTGCGGCCACCTGCACCCCTTGCATTTCGCCGACCTTCGCTACCAAGCCTTCGTTGAAGCCCTGCGAGGAGCGCGCAACCAGCTCGTAGCGCGCCGAGCCCGTCAAGCCATGAATCAAGCGACCGGCCGAGCTCGTCAGGCTTGCGTTGGCCAAGAGCACGCCGAACACCAGCGCCACGCCGATCGCCACGCCGGCGCCCGCCAGCAGCTCCGCCACGGGATGGGCGCGCAGGCGACGGCGGTAGAGGTAGAGCAGCATGTCCACCCGCACACCGAGGATGCGCGGATTCATTGCCCGCTCACCTCGACTCGCGCGCGACCGCGACTCGCCGGCTCATCCGTGCCTGTGCTCGCCATGCGCTGCGCCGACGCGTCAGTCAGGAGTGGTGGGCCTTCGCGCAAACGCCCGTCGCGCAGCGTGTGCACCCGATCGACGAACACCGCCGCGTCAGAATCGTGCGTGACGAGCAGGCCGGGCAGTTCGCGCTCACGACAGATATCGCGCAGCAGCGAGAGGATCTCCCCCGTGCGCGCCGAGTCCAGACTGCCGGTCGGCTCGTCGGCGAGCAGCAGCTTCGGATCGGCCACGAGCGCGCGGGCGATCGTGACGCGCTGGCGCTCGCCCATCGAGAGGCGCTCGGGGGTGTGCTGCGCGCGCCCCGCCAAGCCGACGCGCTCGAGCCACGGGACCGTGCGTGCCCGCGCCTGCCTCAAGCTGAAGCCGAGCACCGGCAGCTTGATCATCGCGTTGTCGAGCGCCGTGGCGCCCGGGATCAAGTGGAACTCTTGGGAGACCAGACCCACCTCGCGGCGGCGATAGTCCGCGGCCTTGGCGCCGGACAGGCGAGCGACGTCGCGCCCGCCGAACATGACGCTGCCGCTGTCCGGCGCGAGCAGCGCGGCGATCAGCATCAGCAGCGTCGACTTGCCCGAGCCGCTCGGGCCGTACAGCGCGACCAGCTCGCCCGGCTCGATCCGTAGGCTCACCCCGTCGACGGCGCGCACCGCATCCCCGCCGCTGGAGTAGTGCTTGACGAGCTCGCGCAGCTCCAGTGCGCCGGAGCTCACGAGCTCTCGATCGCCCCGGCACGCCGGCGCGGGAACTCCACGACCGTGCCCGGCTCCTCGGTCGAGCACAGCTCGCCGGCGGAGATCGAGGCGAGCGCCGGCAGACCCTGGAGCGCGCTCAGCTCCTCCGAGGCCACGAGCAGCGCAATCGAGCTCTCACGCGCGAGCGAGCGCAACAGTGCACAGAAGCGCTCTCGCTCGAGCAGGCTCGGCAGCGGCGCGGGCTCGTCGACCGCGAGCAGTCGCGGCTCGCGCACGAGCGCGCGCGCGAGCATCACCCGCGCGCGTTGCGTCGGCGAGAGCGACACCGTCATCTCCTCGGCGCTGACACCCGCCACGCCCGCGCGATCGAGCGCGGCCAGCGCGCGGCGGCGGGCCTCGCGCAGGGACAAGCCGGCGCTGCCGGCCGACATCGCGACGTGATCCATCACCGTCTCCCCCGGGCTGGGGAGCCAACCGTCGGCCGTGAGCAGCGCTATCGGGCCCCGCAGCAAACGGGCACGCTCGCCGCCCGACAGGCTTGCGAGCTCTCGACCTTCGAAGCGCACGCTGCCCGAATCCGCCCGCTCGAGCCCGACGGCCAGGCGCAGCAGCGTCGACTTGCCCGAGCGCCGCTCTCCGTAGATCCCGAGCGCGCCGCCGGCCTGCAGCTCGAAGGACACGCCGGCGAGCACGACGCTCTCGCGCTCGCCTTCGCGGCGATGCTTGCCGGCGCCCGAGAACGACAGCAACGGTGCGTGCGCGATGGTGGGGCTGATCCTGCCCGAAGCCATGTCACGCCGCATCTTAGGCGTGCCCGGTCGCGTACTCGTCGATTCGCCGCAGTGTGCGATTGACCCAGTCGAGCTCGGTCTGCAGCATCTGATGGATGCCATCGCGCGTGCAGTCCATGAACAGGGCACCCCACGAGCCGGGCTCGCCGTCGCCGGGGCACATCATCGTCGCCAGCATCAGGCATTCCCTACGGTGCTGCACCAGGGCGGAGCGCAGACCGGGAACATCCCGCTCGCGCGCGACCGCGAGCTTGGCGTGCAGGCCGAGACGAAACGTCTCTCGCGGCAGGAGCGTCTCGATCCAGCGCGTGAGCGCCGCCGATGTCAGCTCGGTCGGGTGGTAGACGATGCGCGTGCCTGGGCGTTTGTCGCGCCTGGGCTCTTCGCGTACCTCGATCAGGCCCTCGTCGAGCAGGTTCTGCAGCAGTCGATAGACGTCGTTGGAGTCGATCCGCCACGTCTCACCGAGGCGCATGGCGAGGCGGTTGGCAAGCTCACCACCGTGGCTGGGGCGCTCTAGTACCAGACCGAGCAGTGCCCCGCGCAGATGTGTGGAACGTCCCCGTATCCATTTGGCAGTCGCCGTCTTGCCATCCAACGCTCCGACCATACGCCGCCTTGACTCCCCGACCTCGACATTCTCTTGAGAACATACCCCAGTTGACTGTCCTTGGCAAGGGGAGATGCGATTGTCTTCTAACTGGCACTTGGGCTCGCCGGCACGCGGTATCGTTCTCAGCACAATCCCGGTGTCATCGGCGTCCGGGCGAGGGGCAGGGGATCGCACGATGATCTGCAAACTGACGCGCTCACTTCGACTGGCAGTTGCTCTGAGCGCGACGCTTGCCCTCATGGGAGCATGCGCGAGCACCACGATCGCCTCTCGAGCCGTGAGCGTCGACGACACGGGCCATCTGCATCTGCTGAAAGCGTTCGGCTCGGTGCTGCTCGAGGAAGGCTCCGCAGGCGGGACGCTGCCGGGACTGGCGAAAGTCCGCCTCGTCGTCGGCTCGACGGTCACCGCGTCGTTCACGATCCAAACCAGATACGGGACGATTTACGGCAGCGGCAGCGCCGCTCTGCATTCCTCCGGCAGATACGCGAGCTTCGGCGGCTCGCTGTCGGTGAGCCACGGCACGGGCAGCTACGCACGCGCCCACGGTGCCGGCAGGCTCTACGGAGTGATCGACCGCCGCACCAGCGCGCTCACGGTCCAGACCGTCGGCACGCTGAGCTATTGAGCTGGTCGCGGTGTGTTGGCATCGCTCACGAGCACTTCTGGTGGGCCTCGCTTGCGCATGGGCATGCTCGCCGCTCACCGTGCTCGCAGCGGCGGCAACAGCGGCCCCATCGGTCAAGCTCGCCGCCTCCTTCTCGCCCGAGCGCCTCGGCAAGGACACCACGATTCAAATCGGCTTCCACATCGGCTACCCGAGCAGGGAAGCGCCGCTCGCGGCGACCGAGATCCAGTTCTTTCTGCCCCCGGGACTGGGCATTGCCAGAAGCGAACTGGGACTGCAGAACTGTCTGCCCGCGCGACTCGAACTGCTCGGTCGAGCGGCTTGCCCGTCGAACTCGCTGATGGGCCACGGCAGCGCGACAACGGCCGTGCCGTTCGGCTCGCACTTCGTGGTGGAGCACACGAACGTCACACTCTTCTCAGGGCCGGTGCAAGGCAGCGATCCACAGCTGCTGTTCGTGACTGTCGGCGAATACCCGGTGATCGCCGAAGTCATCTTCAGCGCGCTCATACTGCCGGCCGGCCCTCGTTTCGGCGGACTCATCGAAGCAAAGCTGCCGCTTGTGCCAAGCGTTCCCAACGGGCCCGACATCGCGCTGCTCGGCCTGCAGACGACGATCGGCCCGGCCGGCATCGTCTATCACGAAGACATCGACGGCAGGACCGTCAACTTCCGTCCTCGCGGCATCTTGCTACCCGAGAGTTGCCCGCGGGGCGGATTTCCCTTCGCCGTCCGCCTCTCCTTCAGCGGCGGCTCGAAGGCAAGCGCGAGTGCCACGGTGCCATGTCCGCGCGCACCCGGCGGGCATCGTACGCCCCTCGGGCGACCGGACACCAGGGGAAGGAGTCTCTCTGGCTGACTTTCCCCCATTCTCGAGCTGGGATCGGCGCCCAGCGACCCCTCCATCTGGTATCACTTCAAGCATAATTCGAATTGGCAGAGCGTTATCGTCGAGTTGGGGTTTGGACTGTTCGAGACGCGAAGACAAACACCACAGGGAGCAATCGCAAGGAGGCTTGTAGTCGAAGACGGGGGAGGTCGGAGCGAGGATCGTTCCGACGGGGAGTCACATGGATCCTGGGGGGTCCGGCGTGCGCAAGAACACTGAGGGACTACTGATGGCCGCGGAAGCTTCCGCCGCGGAACTGGAGGAGACTGAGACCGAGCTCGGGGATGGCGAGGTACACGGGCTTGGACGGATGCGCGCTGGAGAGCAGCGTGAGGCCGAGATCGATCTGAGCGTCGAGCCGAGCCTCGACTCGCTGCGCTTGTACTTGCGCTCGATCGGCCGCATGGAGTTGCTGAGCGCCGAGGAGGAGGTGTGTCTGGCAAAGCGCATCGAGCGCGGTGACGTGGCCGCAAAGCAGCAGATGATCGAGGCCAATCTGCGCTTGGTGGTTTCGATCGCGAAGGGTTACCTCGGGCGTGGCCTGAACTTTCTCGATCTGATCCAGGAGGGCTCGCTCGGCCTGATCCGCGCTGTGGAGAAGTTCGACTACCGGCGCGGCTACAAGTTCTCGACATACGCGACTTGGTGGATCCGCCAATCGGTCACGCGCTCGATCGCCGACAAGGGCCGCACGATCCGCATCCCGGTACACATGACGGAACGGCTCAACAACGTCGTCTACGCCGAGCGCGCGCTGATCCAGCGACTCGGCCGCGAGCCTACGGCAGCCGAGATAGCGGCAGAGCTCGAATACTCCACGAGCGAGGTGCGCGAGGTGCTGCGCATGGCTCAGCTTCCGATGTCGCTCGAGAAGCCGATGGGCGACGAGGACGATGCGGCACTTGCCGACTTCATCGAGGACTCGACCGCCGCGTCGCCGTTCGAGGTCGCTTCCGAGGCGTTGCGCCGGCAGAGCGTCGGTCGGGTGCTCGCCTCGCTTCCACGCCGCGAGCGCGAGGTGCTGGAGATGCGCTACGGGATCACCGGCGACCGCGTGCGCACCCTGGACGAGGTGGGCAGAGCTTTCAACATAACGCGCGAGCGCGTCCGCCAGATAGAGAGCCGCACACTCAAGAAGTTGCAAGCTTCGCCGGAGGCCCAGGAGCTGCGCGAGGCCAGTTGAGGCAGAGCTGGTCCTCGCGGCGCGCGGCGCTCTCAGTCGGCCTCGTCGCGCGAGCAGGCACTACAATCAGCTCCTCGCCCACGGCCCATGCCGGGGATGCCCGGTGGGGTGTCCGAGTGGTTAAAGGAGATCGGCTGTAAACCGATTGGCTCTGCCTACGCAGGTTCGAATCCTGCCCCCACCACCTCGTCCGATCCGCTGTCCAGCCGTCGTGCCAGCTCGCGTGCATCGGGGGTGCTGACCGTCACGTGCTCGAGCGCTCCCTGGTTGCGGACCGCGAACGAGAGCGCCGGTACACCGCGGCGCACCGCCCAGACCCGATCCAGGCGCATCGAGCGGCAGACGTAGTAGAGCCAGGGCAACCGCAGGCCGATCTTCAGACCGGAGCGCATGACTTCGCGCATCGGATCGTCGAGCACTTGCACCTCGCTCACATCCGAACGGGGGACGCTGATGTTGCGAAGCAGCCCGAGGATCTTCTCAGCCGGAGCCAGTCGGACTTCGAGCTTCTCTTCGGATAGGTGCACGCGCATCGCGGGAAGGGTAACCAAGTGTTAGGGCGACCCGACTCGGGAAGACCCGATTCCCATCGCCAAATCAAACGCAGCCAGAAGGGAGTTCCAGCCATGGAGTCCTCCATCCAGGCAAGTCAACCGAGAGTGCTCGTCGTAGAGCACAAGACATCCATCACCCAACCGTTGCTCGACGCAGTCTCCGAGCGAGCGCGTCGCGGCCCGTGCGCGTTCGTGCTGCTTGTGCCCAACACGACTCACGGCCTGCACAAGGTGGTGGACCCGAACGATCAAGGCGCCGGCGAGGCGCGCCACATGCTCGATCGGGCGCTTCCCGCGCTGAGCGCGGCGGCCGGAGTGGAAGTGGAAGGCTTGATCGGCGATCCCGACCCTGTGGCGGCCATCGAAGACGCCATCAACCTGCACGGCTTCGACGAGATCATCATCTCCACGCCAAGTCCACGCCTGGCACGCCTGCTGAGACTCGACCTGGCGAGCAAGGTGTCCGGGATGGGCATACCGGTGACGACCGTGGGCTCCTCCCATGAGTCCCATGCCGTGGCCGCGGCATGATGGCCGCATGATCGGAGATCGCGCGAGGCGGCACCCGAGACCGCGCCGACGATCGTCTGTAGACCTTCCGTCTGCGGCCAGCGACAGTGTCGTCCATGGAGTCCGTCCGTGAGCAGTTCGCCGCCAACCTACGCAACCACCGAAGGCGAGTCGGGCTCTCCCAGGAGGCGCTCGCCGACGTGTGCGACCTGCATCGAACCGAGATCAGCTTGCTGGAGCGTTGCAAGCGCTCACCGCGCCTCGAGACGATCGTGATCCTCGCTCGAGGCCTCGAGCTCGCCTCGCCCGCCGAGCTGCTCGAGGGGATCAGCTAGAGGCTGCCAGATGTCACAGCTCGAGCCGGTCGAAACTGGAGGCCGCTCGCGTCACGAACACGTAATCGCCGATCCGGTGGATCAAGCCCGCCGCGTGCAGACTTGCCAGCCCGTCGATCACCTCCAGCCGAGAGGCGCTGAGTTGGCATACGACCTCCTCCACCGCCCACAGGCTTCCCGCTTCGAAGTTCAAGAGCAGACCCAGGATCGCACCCTCCGTCTGCCTCTCCTGATCTGCCATGACGCAGCTACCGCGTCCGCCCATTTGTACGGCCCTCCTTTGCGCCGGGCCTCGACCGCCACACCTGGCGGCTGCCAAGCCTGCCCTTTCCGTAGACGCCGACAAAGCTACTCAGCCATGCGGACAGTATTCGCGAACGTGTGTTCCCATTCGATTCGGGTGGGTGAGCCCGGTATTCGTTGAGTGAGCCCGATGGGCCCTGGCTAGGGGGCGGAGGAGGGCAGCGCGGCACGAACCGCGGTCATGTCTTCGCCGAATAGAGAAATTCCTGTTCGCCCATCTGACAGTCGAAGAGCGCGTTCGGCAGACCCGTGAGCGTACCCTCCGTTCCGCACCTGAATCCTGCCTGCGTAAAGCGACCTTCGCCGGCACCGAAGCGCATCGTGTTCGTTTCCGCGATGATCGGACTCGCCACAGCACAGGTCATGTGGATCACTTTGACTTCGGTTGCCATGCCCGCTTTGTCGGTGAGCGGCACGTCCGGACACGCGGTCTGCGGCTGGACCGTTCCCACATACCTACCCGCGCAGATGTCGATGTAGGAGTTGGGGTTGAACGTCTGCCCGTACTTGGGGAAGTACCACTCGATCGCGTTGTAGGAGGCGTGGCCACGGCAAGTGCCCAGATGGAACGCCACGACGCGCGCTCCGGACGTAGGCGCGTTGCTTGCCACAGAGGTCCCGGGCCACACGTACTCGGCCTCGCCTTCGCCGATCGCCTGGCTGCCGCCCCAGCCACTCCAGTGGACGTGCTCCACGCTCCCGGTCGGGTCGCCACCGTTGAAGATGCGCGTCGGGC
>Ga0210386_10003472_pt1 | contig 13220 bp, 9 predicted proteins | sample IncBWH32OmetaG_FD_160091 | JGI IMG/M metagenome (GOLD analysis project Ga0210386, IMG submission 160091) | Forest soil microbial communities from Barre Woods Harvard Forest LTER site, Petersham, Massachusetts, United States - Inc-BW-H-32-O ... | reverse complement strand
AGCGAAGGCCGCGAAGTGGTTGCGGCGCACGGAATGGGAATTACGGTCAACGTCGAATTGTCGGATCCGGAGCCGGCGCAGATTGTGGCATTTGCGCGCGAGAAGTTGCGCGGTCAGTCGTTCGACACTTTATTCGTTTCTTGCACCAATTTCCGGGCACTCGAAGCCAAGTCTGAGTTGGAGAAGGTGTTTGGCAAGCGTGTTATCACAAGCAACAGTGCGGTCGTCGAAGCCATCGAGAAACGGTTCGCGCTCGAACTGGCGTAGTCCGATCAGGAACGGCTAGATGATGGTCGCGGACAGCCGCGGCCGCCCCTGCATGACAGTACGAATCTTCGACAACTGATCCTTCAGAAGCTCGATATCCTCTCCACCACCCAGACAGATACGGATGAAGTTATTCTCGTTCGACTCCGAGATCGCGAAATGCTGGGCCGGGGAAACCCGCACACCCAGCGTCATCAGTTCAGATACGAAGTCGTCTGATCTCCAGGAGGAAGGAATTTGCTGCCAGACGTGGTAACTGGGCAGGGAGGTCGATGGCTTCTCTTTCGTGACTTCGTTATATAATTCCAATCTCCGGGTCGCTTCTCGGCGGTGCGCTACCAAGCATCTCTCAGCGCTTCCGTTTGCACGCATGAGATCGAACAGCTCCGCCCAAAACGATGGAGCGGTCCAATGCATGGCAATCAAAGCATTCTGCAGACCCGGAATAAGCTGATCCGGTGCGACCAGTGCTCCCAAGCGAATTCCCGGTGAGAGGCACTTTGATAAGCTGCTGATATGAACGGTTTGCGCTGGGTCCAAGGATGCCAGCGACGGGAGATCCTCTCCGGACAGGATGCCATAGATGTCGTCCTCGACTACGATCGCACCCGCCTTCTTGCAGATGGCCAAGATTTCGCGCCGACGATGCAAACTCATCGTCGCGGTGGTGGGATTCTGAACCGCGGCGGTACAGAAAAGGACCTTGGCGCCGGTCTCTTTGAGCTTTTGCCTTAGGCTGGCAGGTTCAAGGCCTTCGGCGTCCATATCCACACTCGCCGCCCTGACATGGCAAAGGTCCGCCAACCGTCTGATGCCGGAATAGGTCCATTGCTCGCACAACACGGCGTCGCCCGGGCGCGTCAACGCATGAAAACAGGCCGCCAGCGCATGCTGGCCGCCGTGCGTGAGCAGGAGCTGAGAAGGTTGTACCAGTAACTTTCGTTTCCTGAGCCACGTTGCCATGCTCATTCTATGTTTCTCATGGCCGGCACTTGGCTCATATGAGCAAAGGGTTTCGGCAGCATGCCGACCGCCGAGCTCCTCGATAGCGGCATCAAGGAAGGCTTTTGTCGGGCTTGTAGGCACGGTATTGAGACTGAGGTCGGGCGAGGGACGATCGACGTTCGGCGGGCTTTCTCCGATCCGGATAAATGTCCCGCTTCCCGTCCTGGCGGTCACGATGCCGCGTCGGATCGCCTCCCGAATCGCCTTCGTTGTTGTCCCAATGGTGATTTCCAGTTGTTCGGCGATCTCGCGCTGCGGCGGTAGCCGGTCTCCGTGGCGAAGCGCGCCACGAGCGATATCGTTTTCCAACGCTTCTACGAGCGCCAAGTATTTCGGCTTATTCGTTTCGGCGAGGGTCGGTCGCCAACTCATGAGATCTCCTGTGCGCAGAGCGGCTCGCGATCTGAACTGGCTATACGGCAAAATAGTTGCGGATCACAAGTTGCCGGTCGATGAAGGGACGGGTCCAAGTTTGGCTCGAACGGCGATCTGAGGATGTATTGGGGCGGCGGCGCTTGGCGACAATTTTATATTGTATCACTCCATTTGAAATATATACTAGTGGAAACTGAAATCTCGAAAGGCATTGTAATCATGATCTGTCGTCTTCTGAAGGGGGGCTCAGGGCTCTTTCGACTCGCTTCGATGGCGCTTGGGCTCTTAATTCCCGCCGTATCGCTGGCCCAGGAAACGATCAAAATCGGTGATCTGGACTCCTACAACCGGTATGCGGCGTTCAGCGTGCCTTACCGAAACGGATGGCAACTGGCGGTGGATGAGATCAATGCGCAAGGAGGTGTTCTGGGAAAGAAGCTTGAGGTCGTTTCCCGGGACGATGGCGGAACGCCAACGGACGCCATCCGCGCTGCCGACGAACTCGTCAGTCGCGAGGGCGTGTCGGTCCTGATGGGGACGTTCCTTTCGAACATCTCGCTCGCGGTCGCCGATTACGCGAAGCAAAAGAAAGTGATTTTCGTTCCGGTCACCTCGGCCACCGACGCGCTGTCCCTGCAGGGCAATCGGTATACGTTCCATTTCCGCGGCAATGTCTACATGTACACCAACATGTTGGTCGAGGAAGCGGTCAAGTCGGGTATCAAACGTTGGGCGATCGTAGCCCCCAATTACGAATTTGGCCATTCCGCAGCAGAAGCATTCAAGCGTCTGCTTAAGGCGAAGGTGCCGGATGCCGTTATTGTCACCGAGCAATATCCCACGCTTGGTAAGCTGGACGGCGGTGCGCTCGTCAACGCAATCGAGGAAGCAAAACCCGACGGTATCTTCAATGTTCTGTTCGGCGCGGATGTAGCTCAGTTCGCGCGCGACGGTCTCTCACGTGGCCTGTTTGAAAAACGGACCGTGCTGAGCATCGCAACCGGCTATCCAGAATATCTCAATCCACTCAAGGACCAGGTCCCGGTCGGATGGATCACGCACGGATACCCGTGGGCGGAGATCGCGGACCCAGCACACAAGGCGTTCGTTGCAGCGTACCAGAAGCGGTATAATGAGCCGCCGACGGCGTTCTCGATGATGGGTTACGTCGCCTTCATGATGATGAAAGATGCAATCGAGAAGGCAGGTTCGACCTCGCCCGAGTCGTTGGTCAAGACGATGAAGGGCATGCAGTTCAACTCAATCATTGGCCCGCTTCAGATTCGCGCCATCGACAATAAGGTCAGCCTGGGAACCTGGGTTGGAAAACTCGCTCTGAAGAACGGCACCGGCGCCTTCGTCGATTGGACCTATCGGGACGGCGCAAAATACATGTATTCGGAAGACGAGGTAAAGGCAGTCCGCAAGGAGTGATGTTCACCCTTTGCCCGTCGTATCGGCAGCATACAGCATAGCGGAGGTCCGAAAACGAACGGACCTCCGTTATTGCAAGCCAATCTTGATCATTGGGTTTAGACGGCCAGATAGGTTTCTCTGACCTCTTCGTTGGTCGAGAGAACCGATGCTTCGCCACTGAACGTGATATGACCGCGGTCGATGACATAGGCGCGATCGCTGATAGATGCCGCGAAGGGAATATTCTGCTCGGAAAGCAGAACGGAAATACCCTCTTGCTTCATACGAAGAATAGCTTCCGCCATCAGATCGACGACGACGGGAGCGATCCCCTCCGAAGGTTCGTCGAGCAAAACTGCAGTTGGATTTCCCATCAACGTGCGGGCGATCGTGAGCATTTGTTGCTCGCCGCCCGACATGAGGCCGGCTTGGCGTCGGCGCATTTCTGCAAGGTTGGGAAATATTTCGAACAGCCGCTCCGGCGTCCAGGCCTTACGATCTTTATCGGGGGCGTGCCGGCCTACCTCGAGATTTTCCTCGACCGTTAGGTCTGTGAAGATCCGGCGCTCTTCAGGAACGTAACCCAATCCCAATCTCGCGATACGGAAGGGGGGCATGCCGGTAATTGGGGTTCCGCCAAAAATGATCCTGCCCCCACGAGGTTCGATCATTCCCATAATCGTCTTGAAGGTCGTTGATTTGCCCGCACCGTTTCGTCCCGTAAGTGCGACGACCTCTCCTGCGTTCAGTTCAAGGCTTACATGGAACAATATTTGTGCCAATCCATAACCGGCATCGACAGCTTCCAGGCAGAGAAGAGGGCTGCTCAAGACGGGTTGATCGACCATCATCGCGTCATCCTCGCTCGTTGCGCCGCCGTTGCGCCGATTTCCCCGAGGTAGAAGCGCTTGACCTGCTCATTCTCCCGCACGTCGTCAGGATGGCCTTCGGCGATGATCTGACCTCTTACGAGAACGATTATCCGGTCGGCATGCTTGAATACCGAATCCATGTCGTGCTCCGTGAAAAGAACGCCCATGTTTCGCTCAGAGGCCAGTGAGGCCACCAAATCCATCAATCGAGCCCGCTCAACCGGTGCCATTCCCGCTGTCGGTTCGTCCATGAGAAGGAGGCGCGCGTCGCCGGCGAGTGCGATCGCGAGTTCGGCGCGTTTTATGTCTCCGTAAGAGAGCGCGGCGCATGGACGGTCGGCAAACTCGGTCATGTTCGTGAGGGACAGCACATCCATGGCTTCATCACGGAAAAGCTGGCGACCATCGGGTATGGAAGCGAAGTCGCGGCACCGGTGTGCCGCGATGGTGGTCTGAATGTTCTCGATTACGGTCATCGACGAGAAGATGGTTGCGACCTGAAAGGTACGCCCGACTCCGTGCTTTGCGATTTCGCGGGGAGGGAGTCCGGTTATATCCACGCCCTCGATCTCGACCTTGCCGGAATCCGGTACGAGTTGTCCGCCAACCATCCCAAATGTAGTGGACTTTCCCGCGCCGTTCGGACCGATCAACGCGAGAAGCTCGCCCTTCTTCAGGCTGAAGCTCACGCCGCGGGCAGCGTGGACACCACCATAGCTCTTGGTCAACCCCTCGACTTCAAGCAGGTTCATTGTTGCACGCCTTCGGCCAGTTCTTTCGGTCGACGCGCTCCAAGCCACTTCCGAAGCCGAACTTGCAACAAGTGCAGTGCTCCCATCAACCCCTGCGGCATCACCATGATCAGAAGGATAATCGACGTTCCCAGGAAGAACCTCCAGTAGTCCGTCAGTGTAATGAATTCGTTCTTAAGTTCATGGAGTGCGACGGCGCCGGCTATTGTTCCGACTGCTGACTGCAGGCCTCCGAGAAGCAAAATGATGAGACCGTCGACAGACGTCGAGACAGATAGCAGCGTTGGATCAACGGAGCCGTTCATAAAGGCAAGAAGGCCGCCTGCAATGCCGGCGGCTCCTCCTGCCACTGTAAATGCGAGCCAGCGGTGGAGGCGGACGTTAATCGACACAGACGCTGCACGGACCTCACTGTCCCGAGTTGCGCGCAAAGCAAAGCCAAGCGGCGCATTCGTTAGATGGCGCAACCCGAGGATCGATGCCGCGACGACTGCCAGGACAAAATAATAGAAGGCGATACGGCTCGAAGCCCAGGATGATGGCCAGATGCCGATCATCCCGTTGTCTCCTCCCGTGAAGCTGGTCCATTGGAATGCCACGGCATAAACGATCTGTGCCGCGGCGAGCGACAGCATTGCCAGATAGATGCCTTTGAGACGAACAATGAAGAAGCCGAAGAAGGCGGCGCCGATCAGGGCCGCGGTCGGAGCCGCGAGGAGTGCCAGTTCCATCGGCGCGTTGAGATGTTTGACGGCCAGCGCCGCTCCGTAGGCTCCCAAGCCAAAATAGGCCGCGTGACCGAAGCTGACGAGACCGCCGGTCACCACGAGATACCTCAGGCTGACGGCATAGAGAGCCATGATCATCATCTCCATGACGACTTTGAGGCCGTACTCGTCGGACAGGACCGGGAACAAGACCAGACCAGCTGCAAAAAGCGCGAACGCCGTAGTGTGGAATGTGGTCCAGGCGAAGGAAGGCTGTTCTGTCTCGGAAGGTGCTGGTATGGAGGTTTCGGGTCGACCCAGAAAGCCCCAGGGCCGAACGACCAGAACTACGGCCATCAAAAGGAAGACGAGCACAAGGCTGATCTTCGGAAGAATGAGAATGCCGAAGGCCTGAAGTTGTCCGATTGCCAGGGCAGCGAGGAATGCGCCCGGAATGCTGCCCATGCCTCCTACTACCGTGACAACGAAGCACTCGGTGATGATCGAGATATCCATCTGCGGGTTTGCCGGCAATCGAGGAGTTTGAAGCGCACCCCCAAGCCCGGCCAGAAACGAGCCGACGAACAAAACTCCCGTGAAGAGAAATGCTTGATTGACCCCGAGTAGGCCGACCATTTCGCGGTCCTGCGTGGCTGCTCTCACGAATACGCCGAAGCGCGTCTTCCTGAGCAGGAGGAGCAGGAACATCAACACTGCGGGGCCCATCGCGATCACGAAGAGATCGTATGTCGGAAAGCGGCGTCCGAGAATTTCGACCGCGCCTTGCAGGCCCGGTGCCTTCATTCCGAAGATGTCATCTCTTCCGAACAACATCGTTACGAGATCGCTCACGACGAGCACGGCGCCGAACGTGACGAGCAATTGATAGAGTTCCGATACGCGATAAACCCGTCGAAGCACGAGCACCTCGAAGAGTACGCCAGCGACGCCGACGGCAAGCGCGGAAATCAGAATGCCCACCCAGAACCCTACAGAAGGGTTCATCGAGTGGACGAGCAGGGGAATCAGGGTTGCCGCGAAATACGCGCCCAGCATGTAGAATGAGCCGTGCGCGAAATTGATGATCCGCGTCACGCCAAAAACCAGCGACAGGCCGCAAGCTGTAACGAATAGGGTGGATGCTGACGAGAGCCCGTTGAGAGCCTGAATGATCAAGAACGAACCGTCCAAAATGTCCCACCGTTTCTGGTATATACGCTGGCCGCTGAACGGCGCTCTACGAGAGCCTAGTTTTAACCGGCAATCCTCGCAATATGTAATATTACGATTTTGCATGGTCTACGTCAAAAAGACGATTGAAGGCTAGGGTGGCTAGAATAGCTCTGCCATGATTGATCATTGCACTAGTACATTAGGCGTTATCTCGTCATCCCTCGGGGGCTACGACGGTTGCTTCTTTGCTTCCGGCCCTTCCAATCGGCGCCGCGGTACCGTCGCCCCCCGTGCGGAAGCGCGGATCGAAACATACAGACTGGAACGGCAGCAACCGGCGGTGAGGTCGCTCCCTGTGCGGGAGCGCGGGTCGGAAAACATCGGATTTGGCGTTGAGGGCGATCTGCTCTAAACGCGTCGCTCCGCGTGCGGGAGCGCCGATCGAAATAGATAATAGGTATTAGAGTACTCAAACCACCTCGGAGAAGCGCGCATCCGGCCGCATCGCCTCCAGAAGTATCTGCCGCTTGTGTGCTTCGCTGAACCTCCGACGACGATCCAAACACATGCGCGACGAAGCGGGCCTGCAGCGGCTCCGCGCCGCCGATGGCACTGGGCCCGTAGATAGCGCTGTGACTGCTCAGGATTGAGGCCGGGCGCCTCGAAGGGCATTCAGTCAGTGGACGACCAACTTGTCCCTTTGCACAGTCCCGCCAGCAAGTGATTGGATTTTTTTGCGCACGACGGTGCGATCGGGACAAATTCGTCGCCAGCTAATTTTTTACGAGGCGGTGTGAACCACCTCATACTCCCACGACAGCCTTAAGAGCACACTGGCCTCACAGCTCGGCTACCTGGGCTCTCGCGGAGCCTTTTCCTAGCTAACTGCTCTAGACTTTTCGTGCGTCAAAATGAACGTACGGTCGGAACCAAACCCTTGTGTCAGTTTCGCCAACGGCCGCGCCGATGTCAGTGAGCTGAAGGGAGCGTGACATGTCAGTCAACGAAATCATTTCCTTGATAAATTCTGACGCGACTTGGTCAGCCGTTAAAACCGGTTGGACTGTTCCTGTAGGAATGGCGGTTCTCTATTTTTATGGTCGCAGTCACTTCAACACGCCGGCGTATTCCCTGGACTTGACAATCAATACCCGTGTTCGACTGATCACCCCTGCACCGCCTATGTTCACTACCAGGCGCTCTCGATACAACAGCTACGCAAATAGGTACGTACTCATTCTTGAAGCTGCTTTTCTTGTGATCATATTTCTATATTCGATGATCCAGGACATTGCGAGAGCTGGTGAAGTACAGATCCCGGATATCACTGGTGAGACGTTGCAGTACAAGGTCATTTTTGCGCTGTTTGTCCTAACAGGGCTACTGTCATCGTTTCCTGCGGTGAAACAAATAGACGTTTGGCTTCTTGAGAGACTTCATAGGGCTGCATTCATACCAGGTGACGTTCGGGATCTCGCTGCGAAATTGTACAATAGTACTTTCGTGCCCAAGCCGGATGCGATTGCGGCTGTGCGTCCAAGCTTGTCAATGCGGGATGCACGACGCGTTGCCGACGGACTAGCCTCGGGATCGCTAGAGAACAGAATCTTCGATATCATGTGTCTGCGGACCCAAATACAGACCGGGATGGAAGCGGACAAATTCCAGGACTTCAAAATTACGCTGGATAAAGATTTCAAGGCAATTGGCGATCAGTCGCAGGGTCTTAAGTCCGCGGTTCTCACCTATTTGAAAAGCCAGGAAAGAATCATACCGGCGACGGTACCGGACATCGATTCGTACATCGCCAATAATTTGGAAAAAGACAGAGTAAGCGAGCTCGCAGAGCGCCGCCAAGAGCTTCAACGCAAGAGCGACGCCCTTTACGAAATGATGTGTCTTGTCATCGCACTATCTCTTTTTGCTACCCAATTCTGCCCAGAGGATATCGATGCCACGATAAATGAAATGGGATTTACAACTAAAGTGGACGTTATCCCGATACTCGATTGGGATGCCGTGGCTTTGGTGACCATCTCAACCTTCGTGTTGATGCTGGCGTTCAATAGCCTCTTTATCCTGGGCGGATACTTCTCTGGTCTTTTCGCGACAGTGCCTAGCCTGATGCCGGACAAAGCAAGCATCATCCGCTTCTCGCTGCTATACACGTTCGGTTACGCAGTTGTTATGTGGCTGGCCATCCGACTGAAACGAAACTGGCGGCGTAAGGGGGCGGCTGGCGATCGCCCAGAGAATCTCCTGATAGCAATCCTTACCTATTTCTCGACAGTACCTCTCAATATCATCATTAGCCTATATCTTCGTCATGGAGAACTTACCTACGCGCCATTTCTATATGCGCTCAACCAGGCGATCCTCGGCTATTTTGTTGGCCAATATATAGATCGGTCGCTAACAACGTCTCCAATATCGGTTAGGCTCGCTTTGCTACAAGGAGGTGCACAGGCGGTAGGAGCGGTCATTGCAACAACGCTATCTCCGACCGTGTTTTCGCCGGTCGTTGGGCTGGCAATATTTTACCGAATCGAATTATCGATCGCATTATTTTCCTTGCTCCAAGCTGCTATTAGCGGCTTCCTCGTCGGAATTTTGTTTCAGTATTTCTACAAACGAACTGATACAGCGGCCCAAGTTGTCGATGGAGTAAATCCTACCCGTGTCGTCAACGCTTTCCAAACCTCGTCATAGTAGTGATCTTGGGATTGATGGGCCGTGGTCTGTATGAATAGGCTTATAAGATACAGTGCCGACTACAATCGGCTCCGCGCCGCGTTTTAGTGGCGTTTTTTGCTGCCCCGTCTTCGCGTCTAAAATTCCCGTTGTGCCTGTCGTAAATTAAATCCGGGCATATTGGTGATGTGGTTCAAGGCATTCCCTGCGGATCGAACCGATCAGCCTTTCAGCGTATCCATTTTGCCAAGGGGAGCGCGGCGACGTCGGTCGATCGCGAATACCCATTGATCGAAGCCGTCGGATGAAGACCTCACCATAGGCCCCCTCCCGGTCACGAATGAGGTAGCGGGGAACATCTTCCCAGCCGCAGGCTTCCGTGATCTGATTTGCGATCCGATCTGCGGTCGGATGCGCTGTGGCGCCAAACCATAAAATCTGCCGTCGACCATGCCCCACAATCAGCAGGCCGTAGAGCAGACGAAATGAGATTGTCGGTACGACGAACATATCCATCGCGGCGATGCCGTCGGCATGATTGCGAAGGAACGTCCTCCAGCCTTGACGCCCGCTGAGGACGATCAAGGTTTTGCGTTGCGATGACACAACGATATCCAAGCGACGCCGCTCCAAGGCCGGCAAAACTAGCCGCGGGTTCCCGAATTAACCCGGAACGCTGATATCAAGCTTAATAAGCGAGTCTGGTTGCAGCATGATGCGCGTGCGCTATCACTAATGAACCGGACAACTTCTCCCTTACGTCCGGCCGCACATGCAAAGCCGTCAGGCGATTATATTCCGCTTGGCGGGAACTTCAGGGTACTTCCAGGGGTACTGGCGTTCGTGGGATGAGCAGCTGGGAGCCATCGAGGCTATGGACAGCGCACAACATTGCAAAGACCAGGCGGCAGAATGTCTTCGCCTAGTGAAATTAGCGCAGAGCAAGGATGAAGCCGAGGTTCTGAGAAATCTCTCCTCTAGCTGGTCAAGACTTGCTGGCCAAATCGACCGATACAATGCGCTCGTGCGTGAACGGGGCCGCATTTCGCGGAAGTAAGGCCGCCGCAGTTGGCGGCCTCTTTCATTGTGGATCACGTTTGTTGGAATGTCGGCGTCGGCCAAGGCGATCATTAGCTTTCCGAGAGCGGCCAATACAAAAAGTCGCTTAATGGAAAATGATGCGTAGATCGGGTTGCGAGTGCTGCAAGGGGACGGTCTGGATGCCGTTCAAGATGATCCGCATCGCGCCGATGCCGTCGGGCAGAGGCGTGACGTTACGCGGTCATCAAACGGGTGAACTCGTCAGCGTGAACTTGGCGAACATCACGGAGATGTTCGGCTACTCGGATGACCCTTTCTCTATGCTCTACCAACAACCCACGGGCGCGAGCGCGACCTGCAGCGAGATGTGATTGGATCTCGTCCGATACGAGGCCCTCGTGATGCGCTCGGATCAGGATTATCGCCATCAGGCGATCACGGTCGCCCGCAGTTTCAGGTAAGGGACTTTTGAACTCCCGTTCGGCCTCTACGCCTGCAGCGAGCGTCGCTAGTTGATCCGTCAAAGGTAGATGATCGGGCTTGTCGGTTTTTGTCCCACTATTACCCGCACCGATCTCGCGGATGTATATGGTTTCCACGCGTAGGTTCAACGACCACGCAACCACGGCATGGCCTGCTTCGTGGAAAGCTAACCCACGCAGGTAATCGTCGGCGCAGATTTCCATGGCGGCCGTCCAGTAGAGGGGGCCGGGAAGCCTACCACCAGATCAACGGCGATGGCCCTCGTTCGATCAACGGCGAAGCACTATAACGGGTTAAGTCTAGCACGGTAGCGCACCAGTGACTGCCCCTAGAGGACTACCTACTTGGTAACGCCCCGAGACCGATCACCCTGGCCCCGATGCCGCTGGATGCGAAGCGGTAGCGAGGGCCTATCGAACGATCATGCAGGCTTTGGCGCGCTGCCGGAAGTTGGTCTTTCAGTTGTTGACCATCAATCTGACGGGCCTATGGCCACCGAAAAAAATAGCCGTTGCCACGTTTGGCACTTTTCGGACATGCCGGGCCGGTCTGACGATGTAGAGCGGACTCTCCGCGAATGGCTCTCCACTTCCGAGTTTGACCCGATTCGGACGTTAGCCGTTGGGCGCGGAACAATTAAATGGCCGTCCTATCCGCGTGCGATGTTTGCATTTCCGTTTCCAGCAGGGAGCCGGATGTGGCATCATTAACTGACCAAGAGCTCCGACGGATCGGCAGTGAGAGCGATGGGTCAGCAGGAGAGACACTCTCTGAACCTTACTGGCTTTGCCTTACCTGTTGCCGCTGCGTGGATGGGCTCGGCCTTCTGCGCGGCGCTCGGTCTGGCGGCTCTGGTGCTTGCAGCACTGGGACCGGGAGAGCACGGCACCATCGTGGCACTAAAGGTAACCGCGCGGTTCTCGTTCCTGTTGTTTTGGCTGGCTTACGCCGCCGGAGCGATGACGACTTTATTCGGACCAGCTTTCGAGCCCCTTAAACGGCGCGGGCGTGAGTTTGGCCTCGCCTTTGCTTCAGCGCACCTGGTGCACTTCGGGCTAGTCGCGTGGCTCACTTACATTGGCCACGCGCCAGGTCGCGGGGTATTTCTCTTTTTTGGAGTCGCCGCCCTGTGGACCTATCTTCTTGCGTTGTTCTCAATCCCTCGTCTGCAAAAAGCGCTGGGGTCAAAGGGCTGGTGGTTCTTACGCGTGGTCGGGCTCAATTACATAGCCTATGCTTTTGCGACGGATTTTTTGGGATACCCGCGATTTGGCAGTTTCAAGTACTTGGTAGCATACTTGCCTTTTGCCGCTCTTTCCGTTGTGGGACCATCGTTATGTCTTGCCGCATTCGTGCAACGCGCTGCATGGTTGCGGAAAACTTCTTCAAGACAAACCGGCTGATGGTCGTGCGGCATTCACCTGGGACCATTCGAGACGCGTTCGCACCTTGGCTACAATGATCGTACTTCCGGTTCTGGCACTTTTGAGACATGCCGACGGGCGCGCAGGGTCAACTCCAACGGAAAAAACTTACATCGTTCAATATCGAAGTGCCCAAAGAATTCCCGACGTTTGTCGTGGCTGATGCACAAAACTCGGCTCAAGCGCAGCGCGCAATTAAGTTCAAGGTATACGGCGCTTCAGGAGAAGAAACCGCGCCGGAAGCTCTGGACTAGATTGACCAGAACCGGCGGAATAAACATCTTCACATTTTGCTTAAAGCGGAACTTGTCATTCTCGGACTGGAAAAATTCCGCCGTGCGGGCCCGTTCGCTCTCGTCTTCGCGGCCATTGGAATAATAATAGCAAGCGGCCGAACGCCGCGGCTTGGCGTCGCGCGCTTTCTTCGTCGGGCTGACACCATGCAGGCTGAGCGCCGATTGGTATAACAGGATGGTGCGCCCTACGAGGGGCACAACTTCCCTGGCGCAGGCATTTGCCTCCTTGTCCCATAATTCCAGCAAACCGCCGTCGTCCTCGGTCCAGCCTTCGTTAAGGTAGGTAATCAAGACCAACCGATTGTCGAGATTGGTGACCGGATGGTGGGTAAAATCGGTATGGACGTGAAAATGGCCGCGGTTCGGGATCTCATGCAACCCGCCATTGTATAGTTCAGTATCGCAGACCAGACCGTCGATCCGGGTGATCTGTTTTAGGATATCGATGAACCGCCCGGAAGCGATCGTCTGGAAATAGATCTGCGCCGCCGGGCCGAACGTCGCGTTGGGCAGCGAACCGCGCTTGATCTCTTCCGCCGTCGCCGCGACGCGCCAATCGTTCCACGTCATATCGTCGAATTCGGCGTACATCAGCTCAAGCAATTTCGGCGAGAACAAACGATCGATCACGAGGTGGGGGAATGGCGTGTTGGTCTGGAATTGCTGGCGCATCGCCTTGATGCCCGCCGACGTCAGCATGTCCTTGTTGATGATTTCG
>Ga0210386_10003466_pt1 | contig 13225 bp, 14 predicted proteins | sample IncBWH32OmetaG_FD_160091 | JGI IMG/M metagenome (GOLD analysis project Ga0210386, IMG submission 160091) | Forest soil microbial communities from Barre Woods Harvard Forest LTER site, Petersham, Massachusetts, United States - Inc-BW-H-32-O ... | reverse complement strand
GAGGAAAGCTTCCCGTCCTCAAGCATCCCGTCTGAGTTGTATTCATACAGAGCCCACGCACCCACGTCATTTGCGGCCCCGGTAATGCTCGAAAGCGCGTCGTAATCGAACTTGATCCAGTGACCGTGTGGAGTCCTGATTTCCTGCACACGCATTCACCCGGGCGGATGGCTGCAGTCCGCGTGGTACAAATTACGGGCAGGTCGATTTACGGCAGGTCGAGGTGTCAATTTCGATCGTGGATGAGGGAATCTTCGCCTGCAGGTGTTTTAGATCAAAGTTGCTGGTTCTCTCAAGGAGAAGAGGATTCATGGCGCAGGGTAGAGCAACGGGCGAGAGGGTAGTTTTCAGGTCGGCGCGGGTGTTTGACGGTGAGTCAAGCGAGCTGATCGATGACAAGGATGTAGTTGTCTCCGGAGGGACAATCGAGGACGTGATTGTGCCCGATTCCAAGAACGATGAAAACGCTGAAGTGATTGACTGCAGCGGGTGCGTCGTCATGCCGGGATTGATCGATGCGCATATCCACGTCTACACGGCGGGGTTGAACCTTACCCGCGTGGCCCAGTCGCCCATGTCTTATCTGGCTCACTATGCGGCAGGGTTCTTGCACGCATGCCTTGAACGCGGATTTACAACGGTGCGCGATGTGGGTGGCGCGGATGTGGGTCTGGCTTCCGCGATCAAAGACGGATTGCTTGGGCCCGTGCCACGGCTGTTCTACGGCGGCCGCGTGATTACGCAGACAGGTGGCCACGGAGATTTCCGGCCCGGCGATCATGCCCTTGATGGAGTAGTGTGTTGCGGTTGTTCTTTCCACAGCGACCACCTCGCGGTGGTTGCTGATGGCGTCGATGCGGTGCGTCGAGCGGTGCGCGAGGAATTACGCCGAGGTGCGTCGCATATCAAGATCATGGGGTCGGGTGGTGTTGCGTCTCCTACAGACCCGCTCGACCGCTGTCAGTATTCGGATGATGAGATTCGAGCGGCGGTGGATGAAGCCAGCCGGGCCGGATCGTATGTTGCCGCGCATTGTCATCCGACAGAAGCAGTTCGCCGGGCTGCTGCGTTTGGAGTGAAGTCGATTGAGCATGCAACGCTGATCGATCGCGAGACGGCGGAATTTGTGGCCGATCGCGGTTCATTTACGGTGCCGACGATGGCAACGCTTTTTGCCCTTCTCGAAGAGGGGGAGACGCTCGGTCTTCCCGCAGTCAGCGTGGAAAAGCTGCGGAAGATTGGCGATTCTGCAATCGCGAGCCTGGAAATCATGAAACGTGCCGGCGTGAAGATGGGATTCGGGACCGATCTCTTGGGTTCGCAGCACGTGCGTCAGAGCACAGAATTTACGCTGCGTGCGCAGGTACTGCCCGCCATCGACGTCCTGCGATCGGCTTGCTCCGTCAACGCCGAACTACTAGGACAATCGGGGAAACTGGGCTGCATTCGTAAGGGCGCAGTGGCTGATTTGCTTGTTGTTGAAGGCAATCCGCTGAAAGACATTGCGCTGCTCGCGAGAGAGCACAAGGGCATTGTGATGATTATGAAAGACGGTCAGTTCTGTAAGCGCACGAAGTGAACCTGCAGGAGTTTTACCTCTGCCGCGTGCCTGAACCCTGGAGGCTGCGGTTGCGGAACCATTTGGCGACGCCGAGGACCAGCAGCAGTCCACCGAAGGGCAGGCACATGAGTGCGACGATCAGAGCAAACCAGCCGGTATTGGTGCTGGCGCCGGTCGGTGAGAAGCCGCCGAGCAGAGTTTGCAGCAGAATTGCGGCCAACAGTCCCGCGCCTACCATCGACGAACCCCATTGCAGAAGCTGGCGTGTGCCGTCGCTGGATGAGGCGATGCGTTTCGCCGGTGCGGGGATGCGTTCGCTCACGGGCATACTGCTCACGATCCCTGCGCGAGGCGCAGCATCACGTATGTGATCACGCCAGTGACCGAGACATAGAGCCAGAGCGGAAATGTCCAGCGTGCAACCTTGCGGTGCTGGGGAAAACGCCCTGTGAGCGAGAAGAAAAACGTGACCAGCACCAGCGGAAGCGCAATTACCGCGAGGATGATGTGGCTTGCGAGCAGGGGCAGGTAAACCGGGCGCAGTGCGTCGTGGACCGGGTAGCGCACATCTCCGTGCAAGTAATGATGCAGAATGTAGCTAACCAGGAAGAGCGTGGAGAAAATGAATGCTGTAATCATCGATGCGCGGTGTGCCGCGATCTTGCGCGCGCGAATAAATGTGTAGCCGACAAGCAGCGCAGTCGCGCTGAGACCGTTGAGCACGGCATTGAGCGCGGGCAGGAACGGCAACTTTGCGCGCGAGACGTCGGCGGCAGGGTGCTGGTAGATTAGCCAGAACAGAAACAAGGATGCCGCTGCGCTGATGGCCAGGATCGCGAGGATGGCTGGCCGCGTATTTGCGCGAAGTTGCGATGTTGTTGCTGCGACGCCCATTCTTCCCTCAGTGTTTGGTGATGGCGCACACCATCAAAGTGGTAAGCAGCAGGGGCAGATAGATGACGCTGACCTTGAGCAAATCGCGGGCCACCATGCGGCTTTCGGTTTCACTGGTGGCGCGCAGGATGCGGGAGAAGCGAATGGTATACCCGAGATAAAAGAGTCCGAGCACTGTCGCGGGGAACGCGTAAACGGTTCCGGCCATGCCGAGACGCCAGGGCGCAAGGCTTACGGGAATCATGACAACGGCATAGAACAACGCTTCTACTACGGTCGACCATCCATCGGGCTGTACGACGGGGAGCATACGGATGCCGGCGCGCGCATAGTCTTCGCGGTACAGCCACGCGATGGCCATGAAGTGCGGAAATTGCCAGACGAAGAGGATGGCGAAGAGCGCGACGGCGGGCCACTCGATGCGGCCGCGGGCGGCGGTCCAGCCGAGCATGGGGCCCATGGCGCCAGGAAACGCGCCGATAAATGTAGCAAGCGAAGTGACACGCTTGAGCGGTGTGTAGATCGCGACATACGTGAACGCGGTAAGCAGCGCCAGAGAGACGGTCAGCAAGTTGGTGTGGAGAAGCAGCCACCATCCGCCGAGCGCGAGGGCGCCGATGCCTGCCACAATGCCTTGGATCAGCGAGATGCGTCCGGCGGCAATTGGGCGATCCGCGGTGCGCTTCATTTTGGCGTCACTGGTGCGCTCGAGGGCCTGGTTCAAAGCGCTGGCACCGGCCGAGACCAGGCCGATGCCAATGAGGGTGTCGAGCAGACCGCGCTGTACGCTCGAAATTCCTGATTGCATTGACCCGAGGTAGAAGCCAGCCCAGCCGGTGACGAGCACCATCCCCGTGACGCGCACCTTGAATAACTCGCGCAAATCGTTGATCAGCGTGGCCGTCGTGCCCGGGCTGGGGGCGTGAATCGGATGCGCAGGATGAGCGCTGACTGGCTCTACCGGAAGAGTCGCGTCGTGCGTGGCAAATTCCGGCGAGGTGGCAGCCTGGGAAACAGGAGTCATAGGTTGGAGAGTGACCTCGGTGCGGCCGCAGCAGGCTTCAGCACCTTCATTCGATGATACCAAGTGCGGCGCAGGTGTGGTTTTGGCCGAAAATTCAATCGATTTCGAGGTATTTCAGTTTCAACCTTCTGATTTGACTCTCCAGCCAATTCTCACAAACAGAAACGCACGGGCTTTAGATCATCTCAGTCGAGAAGCCGCAGTCTGGCGGCTTGAATTACAGCATCGGCCACCTGATCGGGCGTGAGGGCGTCTGACCTGACGGTGACATGCGCGGTGCGGTAAAGCGGAAGCCGACGCTCGTAGCGTGCCGCGAGGTTGGCTTGGTCAGCCAAAACGGGGCGCGTGTCCTCGGTTCCACGGCAGCGGGCAAGCGTCGTGTCGAGCTCCACTTCAAGGTGTACCAGCAGGGTGCCGGGACGGTTGAGAAGGAGTTCGCGCGTGTCCTCGCGTTCGATGGCGCCCCCGCCAAGGGCCAGGACCAGATTTTCACCAGTAGAGAGGCGCGCAATCGTGGCGTGTTCACGGTCGCGAAATGCGCCCTCGCCATGGCGCGCGAAGAGATCGGCAATGGGGGTACCCGTCTCGGTCTCAATCACATTGTCCACATCGATGAATTGCCAACCAAGTCGAGCGGCGACGAGTGGACCGACAGTCGACTTGCCAGATCCCATGAAGCCTGTCAGAACGATGCGGCGCGGTGCTGTCGCGATTTTTTCCTCTGTTTGATTTTTTGAATCCAATGAATTCTTCCGGTCTTTGCGTGAGTCTCTACAACCAGTATATGAATGCGCGTCATATGAATGCGCGACAAGGCGGTTATCCCAGCACCATCACAACGGCTCCGGCCGTGATCAGTAGACCCCCGGCGATCGTGGGCACGGTCAGCTTTTCACCCAGCAGCAGCCATGCAAACACCATCACCAGTGGCACACTGAGCTTATCCAGCGGAGCCACCCGTGAGGCCGGACCAAGCTGCAGAGCGCGGAAATAGCAGAGCCACGACAGCCCCGTGGCCATTCCCGACAGAACCAGAAACAGGAGTGTGCGCCGGTCGATGAGACGGATTTCTCCGTGCTTGCCGAGAGCCAGGGCGATTGCCCACGCGAAGACCAGGACGACGGTGGTGCGAATGGCGGTGGCGAGGTTTGAGTCGATATGCGCAACGCCGACTTTGGCCAGCAACGCGGTAGCAGCGGCGAAACATGCGGAAAGAAGCGCCCATCCAATCCAAGTCATAGCAACAATGGTATGCGGCCCGGGTCGGCACTGGGGTCGTCTAAACTCGGATTCATGGAGACTGGCCGGGCCAGCAAGACTGCTTTGGGTGTGGCGATTCGGCGCGCTGCCCACCAGTTGATCGATAAGCCTCCAGTGTTGAATGACCCCATCGCGTTGCGGTTAGTTGGCGAAGGGTATCCGCGGCTCATGGAGCGCGCGATGCAGTCGGTGGGGCGGGACTTTCGCGGGTTCATGGCTGCCCGCAGCCGTTATACCGAGGACGGGTTGACAGAAGCCGTCGCCAATGGCCTGATGCAATACGTCGTGCTCGGCGCAGGGCTCGACACCTTCGCTTATCGCAATCCCTTTCCCGCCTTAAGGGTTTTCGAAGTGGATTTTCCCGCCACGCAAATGTGGAAACGCTCCATGCTCGACGAAGCGGCGATCGCTTTGCCGCCCAATCTCGTGTTTGTGGCGCTGGACTTTGAGCGTCAGACGCTAGCCGACGGGCTGACAGCAGCGGGACTCGATTTCCAGAAGCCCGCCTTTTTTGGCTGGCTCGGCGTTGTGCCGTATCTGACGCTCGATGCATTTCGCGCCACTTTGAGCGTCGTGGCGCAGATGCCCGCCGGAAGTGCGGTCACGTTCGACTACGCGGTGGCACCGGAGACGCTGAGTCCCATCGGACGCATCGCGTTTGATAGATTGTCAGCGCGGGTCGCAGCGGCCGGAGAGCCGCTCCGCCTCTTCTTCACGCCAGAGGATTTGGAAGTGGAGATTCGCCGCGCGGGGTTCCAACGCATCGAACAGGTGGGTTCCGAACAGCTTAACGATCTCTACTTCCGCGATCGCGCGGACGGGCTGAAGCTATCGCCTCTGGGGCTGGGCATGATGGCGACGGCCTCGGTGTGACGGCGAAGACGATTTGCGACGCTACAATAGTGCAAGCATGATCCGCAATTTTCTTCAATTGGGTGTTGTGGTCGCAGTCGGCGCAATGTCCGGCTGCGGATACCACACGGTTGGCGCGGCTACGCATCTGCCCCCGGATGCGCGTACGCTTTCGGTGCCGATTTTTGCCACGCAAACGGTGACTTACCACACCGAGGCGGCATTGACTGACGCGGTGATCCGCGAGTTTGCTGCGCGGGCCCATTTGCGCGTGACGCCGGTCCCGGGTGGAAACCCAGACGTCGTTCTGCATGGGACTCTGCTCAAGGAAGTGGTTCAGCCGCTGACCTACAACACCACGACGGAGCAGTCGTCGAGCTATCTGATTACGCTGGTCGTCTCAGTCACGCTGAACGATCGGGACGGCAAGGTGCTCTACGAAAACAAGAATTACGTCTTTCGCGAGCAGTACCAGGCGACATCCGATTTGCCAACCTTCCTGGATGAGAGCCCCGCAGCGGTCTACCGCTTGTCGCGGGACTTTGCGCGGGCGCTGGTGGCGGATGTGCTGGAAGGAATGTGAGAACTTCAGCGAACAGGGAACAGGGAACAGAAGCGACGAGGCCCTTCAACTGGCATGTGTGGCCGCCGACCCAGGCTGGAAACAGGGATTGGGAAGCAGGAATTAAAGACTGTTGCTGTGGAGGTTTCGGCCGGCTAATCCTCAGCCTCTGGTTTGGGTTCCACTGTTAATCTGTATGGGCATGCTCACTGCACGGCCAATCTGGAGCTTTGTGCGATGACCGGCTCTCGCTGGGGTGCGGGCTTCAGTGCTGTTGGACGTTTTGTTGGAGAGATCGAGGCTGCTGCGGCGGGCAAGGGCACGCCGCGACCGGGATATGTGCTTGCCGGCGATGAGATATTCCTGCTGGATCGGTGCCGTGAGGCCGTTCTGAAAGCCTTCGTTCCGCCGGATCTGAAAGATTTTTGCCTTTCCGATCTCGACCTGGGGGCCACTTCGATTTTTGAGGTTCTGGACCGCGCGCAGACACCATCGCTGATGGCTCCGTTTCAGGTGATCTTTGTCCGTAATGTGCGCCAGTTATATACGCGCGGAGCAAAGAAGGACGAATTTGCCGCGCTTGATCGCTATTTCAAGTCACCGAATCCGCAGGCTCTGATCATATTTGTCGCCGACTTTCTGCGTATACCCACCGACACCCGGCGCATGGAGCTTGACGACAAGAATCGCTTTGAACGGCTGACGGAGACCCTGGGCGAACACTGCGGCATGGTCGAACTGGCGCGCGTGGGCGACGAGGATGCGATGCGCTGGGCTGTCGCTACGGCACAGGCCGCCGATACCAAGCTCGAGCCGGATGCGGCGCGGGAACTCGTCGATGCGCTGGGTGCGGACATGATGCTGATTGCGTCGGAACTCGAGAAGCTGCTGCTGTACACGGCTGGCCGCGGCCGCGTCACGCTGGGCGATGTGGAGACAATGGTGCTGGCAGCCAAGCAGCGTTCCCTCTACGAACTAACCGACGCTATTAGTTCGCGCAATACGGCCCGTGCGCTCGCGTTGCTGCATGGCCTGCTGAACAGCTCGGATGCGGGCGAGGATGCAGCGATAGGCCATCTTTATATGTTGGCGCGAACGTTCCGGCAGATGCTGGTAATCGTCGAGAAGAATGTGCGGGATTCGCGCGCAATCTGGCAGGCGTTGTGGCAGGGATTTCGCATGCCGCCTTTTGCGGCGGACGATCTGATTCGCCAGGCGCGCCGGTACAAGAGCCGGCGTGAATTAACGCGAGCGATTCGGCTGATTGCGCGAGCCGATCTCGAGCTGCGTTCCTCGCCGCCTGACAAACGCCTGGTGCTGGAGCGGCTGGTGTACGACCTGGCCGCGGAGCCGAAGGCGTCGTCTTCCTCTTGGGCTTCGTCACAGTTGTCGTTCGAAGCGTAGATAAAATCCGCTCACAATTGAACGCGCGGCGCGGACCCGTTTTTTCTCTTGATGAACAGCTAAAACCGCAGACCCGCCTGCGCGAGCCATGCACTGTAGGCGCGATCTTCACGCAGGATGTGTTGCACGAGCCAGTCGCGCAGGAAGTGGATGAGGTGCACGCTGAGTGTCGATTCTCCACGCTTATACCGTTCGGCGTACTCGGCGACCTCGTCTGTCAATTTTTGATGCTTGAGGCGATGGGCAGCCAGGTCAGGATACTTCGCCCTTGCCAGCATTGACTCTTCCGCGGAGAAGTGGCTCCGCGTATACGCGAGAAGGTCCTGCAGAAGGCGGCCCGTTACTGACTTTTCCTGGCCCTTGAGCATGGCTGCATGCAACTCGTTCAGCGAATCGAACAAGCCGGCGTGCTGGTCGTCAACGGACTTGATGCCCACCGAATATGTGTTGTTCCATGTCATTAGAGCCATTGCGATTCTCTCCTGCCTAAACGACCGGCAATAAGGATATCGGCCCTCGTGCAATGAAGTTGAGAGAATCCGTTGTTCCACACTGCGCTTCTCACGATGGGAGTGTGTGGAATGAGCGGTAGCTCTTGATTAATAAACGCCGCGATCGTTCAGCCATATGCCGTAGGGACGGTCGAGTTGCTCCACGTGCTCCAAGTACCACGCGGGCAGGAACTCGAGCAGCGAGCTAAAGTGTTCGCAGTCGTCGTGGTTCAGCTGTTCCAGGGCCGCATAGAGCTTTGCGAGCAGATGCTTGTGTGCAGTTTGGTGTTCTTTGACGCCGGGAAAGCCCTGCTGTTGCAGGAGTTGTTCTTCACACTCAAAGTGCATCCGGGTGAACTCGATGAGGCGCTCGAGTTGCAGGCAGATACTGCGGCGTTCGCCGCCGTGGACGAGCATGGTGCGTAATTCATTCAGGGTGTCCATCAGGATGCCGTGCTGATCATCCATGGCCTGTACGCCGACGATGCACTCGTGACTCCACGTCAAGGTCACAAAAAACCCCCACGACCAAGTGCGAGTCTAGCGCTCTGGCAACAACTCTCAATGGCGCTATAGTGGTGCCGGCATGAGACTTTGGATTTACCCGGCATGTGACTTCCGGCGCATTACTGAGGGGGTGTTTGCGCTCTTACTCCAGGATCACGTCGGGCTGGGGTTCGTGGCCGCGGGTGGTCAAAACGATGGCGGCCGCGAGGATAAGCGCTCCGCCGAACCAGGCATACGGGCCGAGGTGTTCACCGAGCAATTTGACGCCCAGGTAGGAGCCGAGCGCGGGCTCGATGTTGAGGAAGACGCCAGCGCGCGATGCGGGGACATGATGGATGCCCCAGTTCCAAAGGAAAGTAGTGGTGGCGGTGCAGGCCAGGCCGCTGATGGCCAAAGCGATCCAGGCGGTCGTGCTGACATGGGCGAAGGGCGGCGGCGCAACTTTCTGTGCGCGCCACGGATTGAGGAGCATCGGGCCGAGGATCCACACAGCCAGCATGATTGTTCCCGTAACGATGCTGTAGGCCGTGACCACAACTGGACTATGCGTTTGCATCAGCTTTTTGCTGAGGAGAATCCAGCTAAGCGCGGTGCAAAGCGATAAGACGACCAGCAGGTCGCCGTACAAGGACGGTTCGCCTTGCGCTGCAGGCCCGCGATGGCCGCCGAGGACGATCAAAGCGGCGCCGAAGGTGGAGGCAACCAGCGCAGCCCATCCGATGCGATCGAGACGCTCGCCGGCGAATATGGCAGCGGCAACGCCAAGGAGGACGGGCATGGAACCGACCATCAACGATGCGTGGCTGACCGTGGTGTGGGCCAGGCCGTGGAACTGGATAAGGAATTGGACGGGAATCCCGAAGGCGGAGGAGATAAGGATGATGCGAATCTCGCTTGCCGTGAAGCGTACCCGATTAATCAGGGCCACTGGAAGCAGGCCGACGCAGGCAAAAAGAAATCGGTAGAGCACCATGTGCTCCACGCTCATCTCGTTCAGAGCCAGGCGGCCGAAGTAGAAGCCGGTGCCCCAGAGGCTTCCGGCTACCGCGCATGCGCCATAGCCCAGAAACTTGGTGCGCGGTCCTAATGTCGTGGTTTCGGCCATGCTTACTTTCACTGTCGCACGGCGCTCGGCTATCGGTTGCATCTGCTGAAAAGGGGGATTACTCGTCGAAGAGAGAAAGCTGTTGATTCGTGGCGGTTTTTGAGGGCTTGCGAGCGTCGTCGAGCACGGTTCTGCCGCCAACGGAAGATGAGATGCTGCGCTCGTGATCGATTGCGGCGCTGAAATCGGCCAGAGGCTCCAATTTGGTTTCGACATTGCGGGTAAGGCTGTCGAGACGGCGGAAGCCCTCGAGTTTTTCCGTGTGGCCTAACTTTGCTGCATCGAGAGCCCGGCGCAGCGCACCGAGCGATTCGTCGTAGGTCCTGAGCGGAACCGGGAAGGGATGGCCGTCCTTACCGCCATGGGCGAAGGAGAAGCGAGCAGGATCGGCGAACCGGCTGGGCGCGCCGTGGACGACTTCTGCAACCAGCGCAAGCGATTGCAGGGTGCGCGGGCCGAGGCCTTCAACCAGCAGGAACGACGCGAAATCGCGAAGCTCCTGCTGGTGGGCGACGGCCAGCACGGCGCCAAGCCGCTTGAGATCGACGTCCGCCGGCCTGACGTCGTGATGCGATGGCATGACCAGCCTGCGGATTTCGTTCAGGGAAGTTTGCACCGGTTCGTGTGCGATCGTAAGCAACGCCTTTTGCGCATGGCTGGCGCGGCGATCGACGAGGTTCAAAATCGTTCCCTGAGGCATTCCGATGATGGCGGTATGCGGTTCAGAGACGAAGTCGCGGACGGCGCAAGAGTGCCAGTGATAGCGCCGGGCGAGCCGGTTCTCCTCGTTCATGCCCTGTTGGACAACGGCCCATTCGCCCGTCTTATCAATGATGAAGGAATGCAGATAGAGCTGGAAGCCATCGGCAATGGCGTTGTTATCGATACGGGCGGTGAGACGGCTGGTACGGGCAAGGTCGTTACCATTCAGACCCGCGCGGCCCGCGAAATCAATGAGTTCAGCCGGCGTGCGTTGAGAGTGTTTGCCGCGGCCGCCGCAAACGGTGATTCCGAGTTCGGAGAAGCGCGGATTGAGCCCCCGTTTCAGCGCGCCGATCACTGAGGTTGTGATGCCCGAGGAGTGCCAGTCCATCCCCATGACGCAGCCAAGCGCCTGGAACCAGAAGGGATCGCTGATGCGCGTCAGGAACTCATGCGGGCCATAGGACTGTATTACCCACTCGACGATGGCGGTGCCGAGTTGGGTCATGCGGTTGGCCAGCCAAGCCGGGACACGTCCGCCGTGCAGAGGGAGATCGGCGGTGCCGGAGCGTTTCACCTTTCCATTCTCTCGCAGATGCTTTTTGACCGCATTGGGATGGAGTCTCCAGCTTTGAACTGGCAAATGTCATTGCAATGTCAGAGTGTGACTTTGCTCGTCAGTCCATCTCAGTTCGTGCTAGCATCATTGCCACGGTGCGCCTTGGCCGGTGCTCCTTCCCCAAGGCGTCTTCAACAACGTTCGCCAACCAAAAAGAGGATGCGAACATGAGAACGACCCTCCTTTTCAAGGCCATCACTCTCTCTTCGCTTTTGCTGCTTGCAGTGCCAGCAATGGCGAATGACGCAACGAATACAAATCCCGGCGGCTCCAAGGTTCGTATTGTCCGCCTGAGCCAGGTAAAGGGCGCGGTTGAGATCGACCGCAGCATCGGACGGGGCTTTGAGCCGGCCATCGCCAATCTGCCGATTGTCGAGCAGAACCAGCTTCGCACCGGTGATGGCATCGCCGAGATTGAGTTTGAAGACAACAGCTCGGTGCGACTGGCGCCAAATTCAGCGGTGGAGTTTCCGAGCCTTGAGCGCGACGCCGCCGGGGCCACCATCTCCGCGGTGCATGTCGTCAAAGGGACCGCGTACATCAGCCTGCTGAAACCGCAAAGCAAGGGGCCTGCGAATCAGTTTGTATTGGTCTTCGGAGCGCGAAAGCTGAATCTCGATCCCGCAACCCATGTCCGGCTGGAACTCCAGGGAACCAAGGCGAAACTGGCGGTGCTTGAAGGCGCTGTTCATGTGGCTGATGCGGGCGGAGAGACCGTTATTGCCAAGAAGAAGACAGCAACCTTCGAAGTGTTCGATCGGAATGAGCCTCTCGTTGCCAAGGATGTCGAGTCGACCCCGTTCGATGGTTGGGATCATACCGCCGCCTCGTATCACTCGAATGTGGGGGCTTTCAGCGCATTCAACTCACCATACGCATATGGCTTGAGCGACATGTCGTACTACGGGAGCTTCACCAATGCCGGCGGTTGCGGTTCGATGTGGCGGCCATATTTTGCCAGTGCTGCATGGAGCCCCTATTCGAACGGCTCATGGGCCTGGTATCAAGGTGCGGGCTACTCCTGGGTATCGCCGTATCCATGGGCGTGGACTCCGTATCATTCCGGTTCATGGGCGTATTGCGATAACGTCGGCTGGGGATGGATGCCGGGTGGAGGATGGAATGGCCTCAATAACGCAGGTACGCTGACGCCGGCTCAACGCACTTTGACAGGAGGTCCAATCAGCGGTCCGCACATTCCGGTCCATCCGCCTCTTCCGCATGGGCCTTCGATGATCGCTGTAAACACCAAGCCGATTCCTGCATCGGAGATTGCATCGCCCACGTCCTTCGTTTTCCGGAAAGATTCGGCGGGATTAGGTGTGCCGCGGGAGACGCTTGGACATCTGGATAAATTCTCAAACGAATCGTTGAACCGCGGCAGTGCGACGACCCAGATTTACACGAGTGTTCCGCAGATGGGAAGAGCTGACGGGCGATTCACGATGTCGCAGTCGTTGGCGACCACCGTTCATCGCGGCTACGCGCCGTCGAGTTCGAGGTCCTCCCAGGATTCCTACAGCCCGTCGTTCGGCGGGTCTAGCAGCGGAGGCGGATTAGTCAGCAGTCGCGTGAGTGCGAGTCCGGCTCCCACGGCTCCCGCTGCACCTTCCAGTGGTGGTGGCGTCAGAAAATAGCGGCAATGGTTCGCATTGAGGACGCCCGTTGTGTACATGCTCATTGCAGACTGTATACGACGGGCGTTCGTGTGACCCACCGCAACCGCTGCACCTTCGTAGATCGTTTGTGAGCGACTTGGATTTCCAACTGCCCGGCGGTTGAATCCAATTCGTGCTTTTCCTTAGATCGGAGAAGCCGTAATTTCCCCCTTTGCGCAGGCAGGCAAATGCGCAGCCGTTCCAAGCCGGTCGCGGTCGTCACTTCGCGTGCTTCGCGTGCGGACCTAAATCCTTGAATTGGAAGCAAATAAATCCTTCCCTCGATTTGCAGTCTATTTTCGTGATCCGGTACACAATGGACCTGAAAAGTTGATCCCTGCGCCATGATGAGGTTTAGCCAATTCCTGCTGGATAAGTGCAATGGCAAGAGTATTTTGCGGCTGAACTTCGTTCATCCATTGAAAGAGAGGATTTCAGCGCCAGAATCCCGCCTAAAGTCTCTTCCGCGTCCCTCGGGTACTTGCCCGACGCACGAGCGAAATGCGAACAGGCACCTCTTTTAGATCGCCCGTCGCGATTCGCACATCGCGGGAATCTGCATATTGCGGTGCATCCTGACGCAACC
>Ga0210386_10003465_pt1 | contig 13230 bp, 7 predicted proteins | sample IncBWH32OmetaG_FD_160091 | JGI IMG/M metagenome (GOLD analysis project Ga0210386, IMG submission 160091) | Forest soil microbial communities from Barre Woods Harvard Forest LTER site, Petersham, Massachusetts, United States - Inc-BW-H-32-O ... | reverse complement strand
CTCCTGACACCACCGATCGCGGGCCCCTCGCCTATAGCCGGTCCTACCGGTCTACCGGACGGACGCGTCTACGAAGAGGTCTCGCCGGCGTACAAGAACGGGAACTTCTATGGCGTACCGCTGTCCGAGACGTTCGGACTCGCGTCCGCTGAAGGCGATGCGGTTCTCTACACGATGACCGGGGCCACCGGTACTGCCTATTCGGGAATGGTCTCCGAGTATGTTTCGAGGCGTACTCCACAGACAGGCTGGCAGACGGTCTCGGCAGAGCCAAGACCACTCACCAAAGAACTCTCAATCGAGAATTCGCCCTTGATGATCACTCCGTCGACCGATTTCGGTCGCTTCGTATATATGAGTCCGGCCGCGGCCGTCGCCGCCGAGCCATTGCACGAAGTTAGTTTTGGCACCACGTCGAGCGTAAACATCTTCCTGAGCGAAAACGCTGCTTTGGAACCGACCTGGCTGGGCGAACCGCGGATACCCAACCCAAGTCCGGCTGAGGGTGACGTACATTCAGGATTCTACGTTGTAGCCGGTATCTCGCCGAGTCTTGAAACCGTCTATTTCACTTACGCCGGTACACTCATCCCGGAAGATGGTCCACGTGAACCGCTTGTCAGGGCCGCCAATCCTCCAGGTCATTCGAGCGTAAACGGGCCATGGGGATTCTATGAATGGACCAAAGGCCAATTGGTCTCGGCCGGCGTGCTGCCAAACGGGACCGTCAGCCCGTATGGCGCAGTACCGGCCGCCATACTAGACGTAGAAAGGCAAGCCTATGGCTGGGAACCGCAAGCGTGGGATTTCCATAACGAGGTCTCCGAAGATGGCTCGAGAGCGTTCTTCGTAAGCCCGGACCCCGACAGCGGCTCCCCAGAACCGCCGCAGATATACGTACGAAAGCCCTCTTCCAACGGCGGCCGCGCATCGGTACTGGTATCGGGTTCTGAGATCGAAGGCCATGAAGGTCAGCCCGCGCCAGATGGCGCAAGCTTCTCGTTTGCCTCCCCGGACGGCTCACAGGCCTTCTTTTCGAGTATCGATCGACTGACGGCGACAGCGCCTGAAGGCACGGAACCGAAGGAGTACGACTACGACGTTGACACAGGGAGCTTGACCTACCTGCCCGGTGTCTCGCGCGCGATCGCGGCTGTTTCTCGCAACGGAGCAGACCTACTTTTCGAAGTGGAAGGCCAGATCGACAAAGGCCAGATTGACATATGGAAGCGCGGGGCCAATGGTGGCAGTGTCGTGCCGGTTGCCGCCGGCGGTGGCGAAGTTGGCGTGAGGAATGCGCACGTGACCGCGGATGGGGGTGTGTTTGTGTTCAGAAGTGAAGCCGGTATTCCTGGATTCAACAACACCAAGCCAGAATCCCCGCAGATCTACCGCTATGAAATGTCCACCGGAGAGCTTGACTGCATCTCGTGTGCGCCTGCAGGAATGGCCAGCGGCGAAGCGCGTCTGTCTTACAACAATCGTGAGCGTCACGGATTTATAACCGTAAAAAGCAACGGTGGAGCAGGTGATCCGGAGACGACAGTCGAAACCCGCGGCATGTCGGCCGATGGAGAGCGGATCTTCTTCGATACGACATCGGCGCTCGTACCACAAGACACAAATGGCACGCGTGACGTGTACGAGTGGGAGAACGGAGAGATATACCTCATCTCTTCAGGCGCAAGCACTGAAGAATCACAGATCCTTGATAGCAGCGAATCTGGTGACGACGTGTTCTTCGCCACGGCGCAGGGCCTTGTGCCCGGCGATAGGGATGACTCGTACGACATCTATGACGCGCGCGTCCCGCGACCGGGGGACAACCCGCCGCCGGCAGCGGTGCCGTGCCAGGGCTCGGTCTGCCAGGGGCCGCCGAGTGTGCCCGATCTGCTGGGAGCTCCGGCAAGTTCGACCTTCTCCGGTGCCGGGAACATCGTTGTCGCTCCTGAAACCAAGATCAAGCCGAAGCCGAAGCCGAAGCCGAAGCACAAGCGCAAGCCAGCCAAGAAAAAGAAGAAGTCCGGCAAGCAAAAGCCCAGACACAAGGGTAAGGCTTCCCGCCGAAGCGGTCGATCGCGTAACTCGCGAGTGAGCAAACTGAGCGACGGCCTGCGTGCCGGGAGGGGCAAATGATGAGGGGGACGATCTTCAGCAGCCGTATAGCCAGAACGGCGCTGCTCGCTTCTTTGGTAATGCTCGCGAGTGCCTTGATAAGCGCCGCGTCGGCTGACGCCGAATCGCCGCGCTGGGTGTTGACCGCCGTCCCGAGTCCGACAAATATAAAGCCGAGCTCGCCACGCAACGAGGTGCAGGACGTGACCATCACCGCAACGGGTGGCACGTTCGAACTTGAAGTTCTGCCCGCCGGCTTTTATAGCGAATTCGAGAAGACGACAGCACTCGCCTACGATGCGAGCGCCGCCGAAGTGCAAGCAGCGTTGAATGCACTGGAAGGCGTTAGCGTCACGGTGACCGGTGGCCCTGGCAGCGCCAGGCCTTATGAGGTCACCTTCGAAGGAGCTGACAGTGAAGTCAAAATCGAATCGCTGCGCGCGGACAGCTCCGGTCTGACCGGTGGTACGGCGACGGTCAGCGAGGTGACCAAGGGAGCCACGGCGGCACAGATCACAGTGACTGCCGTCAACGTCAGTAACGTCTTTACAGACGGAACCGCGATCACGCTCAGTGATGCCCTGCCCTCTTGGCTGAAAGCCACGAGCGTGACAGGCTACGATACGTATGGCAGTGGCATCGCCGTAACAGGCAACGGCTCCGCATCGATGAGCTGCTCGACTGCGCCGATCAGCTGCAGCTACGAAAAGCCGGTCGATCCGGGCGATCAGTTGGTGATGGTCATCACTCTCGCCGCAGGTGCGACGTCGCCGTCAGGTTCGCTCAACCGCGCGGAAGTATCGGGTGGCGGGGCTGCGCCGGTTCAGGCAGAAAGAGAACTGGCTGCCGACGAAGCGCCGGCCGCGTTCGGCCCGGCGCCAGGCGGTGTCTTTGCAGCGCTCTCGACCACGCAGGCGGGTGCTCATCCGAACCTGACGACGTTCTTCGAACTGTCCTCGCTTGAACGGGACAATGGTGCGGGCGATCCGAAGGACATCCGCTTCGACCTTCCGCCGGGACTCGTAGGGAGTACGGTAGGCATGCCGAAGTGCAGCATGAGCCGCGTGATTTCTGCTGCGACTCGAGACGAAAAGGTGTGTCCGGATGACACGATGGTAGGGTTCGCGGACGTCAGCGCGACTACCAGGGCCCCGCACGGCGAACGCTTGACATTCATGGCTCCGGTGTACGACATCGAACCGGCGCCGGGCGAGCCGGCGGCATTTGGGTTTGACGTGCTGGTACTGCCGGTTCGTCTGGATACGAGCGTGCTCTCGAATGGGAGCTACGGCGTACGGGTGACCGCGCCAGACTTGCCGGAGTCTTTGGAAACTCTGGGTAGTAGTGTCACGATCTGGGGGGTGCCATCGGAACACAGCGGACCTGGTGGCAATGGAGAGAAAACGTTTGTGCCACCGGGAACCTATGGTGGTGTGGACCCGGGCCAGTCGCCGGTGCCACTGTTGACAAATCCCCAACAGTGCACAGAACCTTTGGTGGCGAGTGTATCGGCAGACGCATGGGCGAAGCCGGGCGTGTTCAGCTCGGAGGAAGCTCTGATGGGTACGCCTACTGGTTGTGCGCTGGTGCCGTTCGATTCGTCGTTCACGTTCCTGCCCGACACGCTCGAAGCGGGCGCCCCTGCCGGTTATGCATTCAATCTGAACATCCCTCAGAGCAACAAACAGAACACGCTCGCGACATCTAGTCTGAAGAACTTCACATTGAAATTGCCTCTCGGGGTCGTCGTGAACCCGTCGGCCGCGTGGGGTCTGAAAGCGTGCAGTAAGACCCAGTTCTACGGCTCGAAATATCCGTCCCAGGAACCGGCGGCGCCGGCCGAATGCCCGCGTGAAGCGCAGGTCGGGGAAGTCGAAGTCGAAACCCCAGACCTGGAAAAGACGCTGAAAGGACAGGTGTTCCTGGCCGAACCGGAATGCAACCCATGCACTCCCGCGGATGCCGAAGGCGGAAAGATGGTACGCCTGTATGTCCAGTTGGTCGGCGAAGGCGAAGCGGGAATCATCGTCAAGCTGGAAGGGCAGGGTCATGTCGATCAAGCGACAGGGCAGATTACTACGGTGTTCGACAACAACCCGCAGGTCCCGTTCGACAAAATGCATTTCGTACTCGGCGGTGGCCCCAGGGCCGTGCTTGCCAACCCGAGGACATGTGGGACGGTCACGGCAAATGGCGATTTGATGCCGTGGAGCACGGGTCCCGGCGTGTCCGACTCGTTGCCGTTCTATGAACTCGAAATCAACCAGGGCTGCTTCGGTCCGCAGTTCAAGCCGTCCTTCGTAGCCGGGATGACCAACATCCAGGCAGGCGAATATGGACCATTCACCTTGTCCTTCGGCCGCTCCGACCACGATCAGTTCCTGGGCGGATTGTCAATGCAGACGCCCCCAGGCTTCCTTGGCAAGCTGAGCGGGGTGGAACTCTGTAAAGAGCCTCAGGCCAGTACGGGCACCTGTGGGCCCAACAGTCTGATCGGGCACGTCCAAGCCCTGACGGGCCCGGGAGCCGACCCGTTCCTCGTCTCCGGCGGTCAGGTCTTCCTGACCGAAGGATATGGGGGAGGCAACTACGGCCTGTCGATCGTGGTGCCTGCCGTCGCGGGCCCCTACACGCTCTCAGGTACGACTGGCCATGGCACCGTGGTCGTGCGAGCCAAGATCGTGGTGGACCCGCATACCGCCGCGCTGACGGTGACGAGCGACCCGTTGCCAACGATGCTCGACGGGATACCGTTGCAGCTCAAAGCGGTCAACGTGACGATCGACAGACCTGACTTCACCTTCAACCCGACCAGTTGTGCGAAGACCAGCATCGTAGGGACGCTGTCCAGCGCGGAAGGCATGAGCGCTACCGCGGCCACCCCGTTCCAGGTGACGAACTGCGCGACGCTCGGATTCAAACCGCAGTTTGCTGTATCGGTCTCGGGAAAGACTTCGCGAGCCGACGGTGCGGGCCTGGATGTGAAACTCACCTTCCCCGCGGGGTCGCAGGGCAAGGAAACGAATATCCAGTCGGTCAAGGTGGATCTGCCCAAGCAGTTGCCCTCGCGTCTGACGACGCTGCAGAAGGCGTGCCCGGACACGACGTTCAACGCGAACCCGGCGGCGTGCGCACCGGAATCGAGGGTCGGGCAGGTCACGGCGGTAACGCCGATTCTGCCCGAACCGTTGCGTGGCCCGGCGTACTTCGTATCTCACGGCGGTCAGAAGTTCCCCGAACTGATCTTCGTGCTGCAGGGCTATGGCGTCACCATCCACATCGATGGCGAAACGTTCATCAGTAAAACGGGCATCACCAGCGACACGCTGCGGGCCGTGCCCGATGCGCCGCTGTCGAGCTTCGAGCTGTCTTTCCCGGCGGGGCCCTATTCGGCGCTTGCGGCAAACGGCAATCTGTGCAGGGACAAGCTCGCGATGCCGACCGCGTTCACCGCGCAGAACGGGGCGGTCCTCCACCAGTCCACGCCGATCGTGGTGACCGGCTGCAAACCGACGATCTCGGTAGTCGGCCACAAAGTCAGGGGTGCTCACGCGACGATCTCCGTCGGTGTGCCCTCGGCGGGGACACTCGTCGCAAGCGGGAATGGTCTCTCGCCGTCGCGTGTGCGGGTCGGCGCTGCCGGTACCGTGACGATCCGCCTCGCGCTTTCCAAGCGGCAGCGGCTGCTGCTGGCCCGCCATCCCGGGCGCAAGCTGAAGTCCACGGTCAAGCTGAGCTTCACTCCTGCGCACGGGCCTCGGATTACGAGTTCGGTTGCAGTCCTCATGGGTTGACACATCGGCCCATGGGCAAAGAGCAGTTCAAGCACATGGGTCGGTGACAGCGGGCTCTTCATGGCTACCAAAAGGCCAGGCGTTCGCGTTTGCTTGGGATCGGCCGGTCTTGCCGTGACCGGCAATCGGTTGGCCCCGGAGCTTGGTTCCGGGGTCCTGCCCGCCGGCTCGGAGGAGCCGGCGGGCAATGCCCACGACGGCGACAGCGCGAATACGGCTGTCCGCATGATCGACATCCAGCGTGCCCGGCTGCTGGCCGGCGCGGTCGTGGCGGTGGACGAGCACGGATATGCGCGTGCCTCCGTAGCTCATATCTGTGTCGGCGCACGCGTGTCGCGGCGCACGTTCTACGAGATATTCCGCGATTACGAAGACTGCATCGTGGTCCTGCTGGAGACGACGCTCGGCCGGATGGTCGCGCAGATTGTCGCTGCTCGGCTCGAGGACCTGTCCTGGTGCGAGCGCGTGCGCACCACCCTGTGGATTGTTCTCTGCTTCCTGGACCGTGAGCCCACACTCGCACGCGTGGTGCTGGTTCAGTCCGGCACCGGCGGGCAACGCATACGCGAGCTGCGCGAGCAGACCATCACTCGGCTCGCCGCTGCGCTCGAGGAGGGTCGCGCGGTGTCCGAGGAGGATGGCGGACGCTCGCTGCTGACCGCCGAAGCGTTCGTAGGAGCCGTGCTCTGGATCCTTGCCGGGCGTCTGGCGCGCCACACGCCTGAGCCGTTGGCGGATCTGCACGGCGAGCTGATGGCGATGATCGTGCTGCCCTATCTCGGCCGCTCCGCCGCGCAGGCCGAGCGCTCGCGTCCGACTCCGGCTTGGCGCTTTTCCGATCTCGCTATCGATCCCCCACCCGAAGAGCGTCGCGACATGCCCGCCGCCGCGACGCATCGGGCCGGCCGCGGCGACCCGTTGGGGGGCATTTCGATGCGCCTCACCTACCGCACCGTGCGCGTGCTCGAAGCGCTCGCGCACGAACCGGGACTTTCCAACCGGCGGGTTGCCGAGGAGTCGGGCATCACAGACCAGGGTCAGGTCTCCAAGCTGCTCGCCCGCCTCGAGGGCCATGGGTTGCTGGAGAACGCGCGTGCCCCTGAGGTTCGGGGCCCCAACGAGTGGCACCTGACTTCCGCGGGAAGACACGTCGTGCGGCAGTCCGGATAGAAGAATACGTCGTGCGTCAGTCTGGATACAAGACACGTCGTGCGGCAGTCCGGATAGAAGCGTCGATCTTGGCCGGGCCGTGAGCCGTCTACGGCTATGGTTGCTCGCAGTGCTTGCCACTCCTGCGACAGACCCGGGCGCCGGCTCCCAGAACGGCCGTGCGTCGAGCGAGCCGGCCATTTCCGTCACCGGCCTGAGCAAGACCTACGGCGAGATCGAAGCGGTGCGCGGGATCGACTTCGAGGTCGCGCGCGGGGAGACGTTCGGTTTCCTGGGCCCGAACGGGGCGGGCAAGTCGACCACGATCTCGATGCTCTGCACTCTGGCGCGTCCGACGGGCGGCTCGGCGCGCGTCGCCGGCCTGGACGTGGTCGAGGAGCGCGACAGCGTGCGCAGGAACATCGGCCTGGTCTTTCAGGACACGACGCTCGACAACTATCTGTCGGCCGAGCAAAACCTGCGCTTGCATGCCGAGTTGTACGGGATGCCGCGCGAGCGCATCGCCCCGCGCATGCAGACGGTGCTCGAGATGCTGCAGCTGTGGGAGCGGCGCGAGAGCCTCGTGGGAACGTTCTCGGGCGGCATGAAGCGGCGTCTGGAGATCGCGCGTGGACTGTTGCACTCGCCGCGGGTCCTGTTCCTCGACGAGCCGACGATCGGCCTCGACCCTCAGACGCGCAGCTCGATCTGGTCCTACATCACCAAACTGGAAGACGAGCAGGACGTCACGATCTTCCTGACCACGCACTACATGGACGAGGCCGAGTACTGCGACCGCATCGCGATCATCGACCGCGGCAAGATCGTCGCGCTCGACAGTCCCGAGGCGCTGAAGGCAAGCGTCGGCAAGGACCGCGTGCAGATCACGACCGACGACGACGAGGCGGCGATCGCGGCGCTGGGCGAGCGCTTCGGGCTCGAGGCACAGGTGGCGGAAGGCGAGGTCACGTTCGGGGTCGAGTCGGGAGAGCAGTTCGTGCCACGTCTATTCGCCGAGCTGGGCCTGCCCATCCTTTCGGTCAGCGTCGCGCGCCCGTCCCTGGACGATGTCTTCATGTCCTACACGGGCACCACGATCAGAGACGCCGAGGCCGGCTCGACCGACATGATGCGCAACATGGCAAGGATGATGAGCCGCTGATGGCTACCACAGTCGCTGCTCCAACACCCCAACTGGCGCGCCCGCACGTGCCGGCGCGCAGCCTCCGCTCGGAGTTGCGCGCGATCAAGGCGGTGTGGCGGCGTGAGCTGATCCGCTTCAGCCGCGACCGCTTGCGCATCCTCACTTCGCTGATCCAGCCGTTCCTGTTCCTGTTCGTGCTCGGCACGGGTCTCTCCTCGCTCGTCTCCAGCAGCACGCACGGCGTCAACTTCCGCACCTTCATCTACCCGGGTGTGCTGTGCATGGCGGTCATGTTCACCGCCATGTTCTCGGCCGCCTCGATCGTGTGGGACCGCGAGTTCGGCTTCCTGCGCGAGATGATGGTCGCGCCGGTCCGACGCTCCTCGATCGTGCTCGGCAAGTGCGCGGGTGGAGCCACTGTGGCTGCCTTCCAAGGCGTGATCGTGATGGCGATCGGTCCGTTCGTCGGCGTTCACTACACGCTCGGACTGGCGCTGGAGGTGTTCGCCCTGCAGCTGCTCTTGGCCTTCTCGATCACCGCCTTCGGGATGATGGCCGCGGCGCGCGTAACTCAGATGCAGTCGTTCATGGCGCTGATGCAGATGGCGATCATGCCGATGTTCTTCCTCTCGGGCGCGATGTTCCCGGTCAACAACCTGCCGACCTGGCTGGCGGTGCTCAACCGCCTCGACCCGCTCACCTATGCGGTCGACCCGATGCGCCGCGCGGTGTTCGCCCATCTGAACATTTCCCCGCTCGTGCGCCACGCGCTCGCCCCGGGCGTCACGTGGTGGGGCTGGCACGTACCGGGCCTGCTCGAGGCCGCGATGGTCGCGATCATCGGCTTGGTGATGCTGGCGATCGCGATCGCCGAGTTCTCGAGCGTGGAGTAGACCGGCTCTATACGTCGGTGTCGGCGAGCAGCGCGGCGACGTCTAGGTCGGTCAGGCCGTCAAACGGCGAGGGCACGACGCTTCCCTCGTGGTAGGTCTCGCACTGTTCGTAGCCATGTCGTCCTGGCTGCGTGCGCACCTCGACGGCTCTGCCGGGCACGTCCACGAGCCAGTAGATGGGGATGTCGGCGCCTGCGTAGCGTTCGGCCTTCCTGCCCCGGTCGAGTCGGTGTGAGCTGACGGCGACCTCCACCACGAGCAGTGCGGTGCTCGGGTGGGCGCCGGCCGGCGGTCGCTGCGCGAGCAACGCGATATCCGGCTCGGGCTCGCAGTCGGGTGGGATGCGCAGCGGCGACTGAACGCGCAGGCGCACGCCGGTGTGGGCGAAGTGCTCCACCAGCGCTTCGAGCACCGCGGCGTGTGACGGCGACTGGGGGCTCACCTCGACCACAAGCCCGTCGAGCAGCTCGACGGGTTGGCCCTCCAGCGCCCCGGAGGCGACCATGCGGTGGTAGGTGCCGACGTCGATCCGGTGGGTCGGGTCCTCGCGAGCGCTGTCCTTGTCGATGAGCAGCCCTTCGTGCAGTTCGACGTCGATGCCGTGGAACGCACCTGCCTCTACCAGCCGGCGATAGGTGCCCCCGTCGAGCCGGTAGATAGGCGGGTCTGATGTGGCCGTAGCCATGAACACATCCTACCCGCGCTGTGGCGAAAAGACAAATGGGGTCATGTCTACTCGTCCGCCCGGAATCGCCGAGCGGGACATGACGCAACCAAAGTTCCGCTCCCAGGGGCCGGCGTCGCATCGAAGGCCGGCTCAGCCAAAAACAGGAGGCCTTGACATCCCTGTCTTAACGATATATCGTGAGCTTACTTTGATAGATCACGATAGGAGATAGATATGTTCGCTCACGCGATATATGCAAGCGACGAGGGTGGCTGTCTGCACGAGCCCCCCCGCTGTCTACACGGCGTTTCTCGCCACGACTTGAGGAACTACCTGCGCGCGATGACAGGGCGCGGCGGCGGGCCGGAGGGCGGCGGGCATCGCCATGGCCACCATCGCGGACCGCGCGATTTCGGTCCTGGTGGCCGCGGTGGCTTCGATCCCTTCGGTGGGTTCGGCGGCCCCGGTGGCGGTCGTTTCGGTCGCGGCCGCAAGGCCCGGCGCGGCGACATCCGCACCGCCGCTTTGCTGCTGCTGGCCGAGGAACCGCGCAACGGCTACCAGATCATGCAGGAGGTGGAGGAGCGCAGCGAGGGCGTCTGGCGCCCCAGCCCGGGCTCGGTCTACCCGGCCTTGCAGCAGCTCGAGGACGAGGGCCTGATCCGCTCGAGCGAGGCCGGCGGCGGCACCGGCAAGGTGTTCGAGCTGACCGACGCCGGCAGGGCCAACGTGCAGGAGCGCGCCGCCGACGCACCGACCCCTTGGGAGCAGATGAGCGGCAACGTCTCAGACCAGGCACACGAGCTGGCGAGCACGATGCGCGAGTTTGCCTCGGCTTTCACCCAGGTGATCCGCAACGGCAGCGAGACCCAGATCGGCGAGGCCCGCAAGGTGCTCGCGACGGCCAGGCGCGACCTCTATCGCATCCTCGCCGACGGGGATCTCGGTGACTCCGCGGAGGACTAGCATCCTCGCCGACGGGGATCTCGGCGACTCCCACGGAGGCTAGCGAGAGGGTTCGGTGATCGATCTGGTCAACCCGCAGGGTGCACAGGTAAGGCGGGCGCTCGCCGGGCATTCTCCGGTGAGCGCCCTCGTCCGCAGCGACTCAGCGCTCGACGGCTTGCATCGCCACGCCAAGTAGCGGGTCCTGCTTGCTGGTCTCCTGTGAGGCCTCGGCGGCGCGAATGCTCTCGCGCAGACTGTCCTGTTCGCGCGCAAGCCGCCGTTCGGTGAGCGGCTGGATCAGCCCGCGCAGCGCGATCATCGGGCCGACCCAGCGCGGCGCCCACAGGCGCGCCGCGCGGCGTTCTATGCCGCGCTCGATCGCGTCGACGGCGGTCGAGACCGGCGCGGGCTTGGTCAGGAAGCCAGGGCTGTTCTGGCGCACCCCTTGCGTCGAGGGCTGCGCGAAGCTGGCGCGCACGAGGTCGGTGTCGATGAAGCCGAAGTAGGCGCAACCGACGCGTGCCCCCGTGGGCATCGTCTCCATGCGCAACGAATCGGTCAACGCCTCCACCCCGGACTTGGCGGATGTGTAGGGCGCCATCAAGGGAGCGTGCGCGAGGGCAGACAGCGAGGAGATGTTGAGCAGGTACCCCTTGCGCTCGGTTATCTGCCCGATCAGCGCGCGGTCGGTGCGCCACACGCCGAGGAAGTTGACGGCCAGCGTGCGCTCGACCTGCTCGATCGGAGCGCTCGCGAGCGGCCCGGTGAAGGCGATGCCGGCGTTGGCGATGCCGACGTCGACGCCGCCAAAGCGCTCGACGGTGGCGCTGACGGCGCGCTGCAACGCCTCGTAGTCGGTGACGTCGGCCTCGAAGGCGGCGGCACGGTCGCCGAGCTCGGCCGCGAGCTTCTCCAGCCGCTCGGGCTCCAGCCCCACGAGCGCGACGTTCGCCCCCTTGCGATGCAGCCGCCGCGCGGTCTCGGCACCGATGCCGCGCGCGGCGCCGGTTATGAACACGGTGCGGCCGTTGATGTCGAACAGCATCTGGTTGCGGTTGCGGGCCATTGGTCGGTAACTCTATGTGTTCCGCTGTGATGAGGAGTGCTTGTCCCCGCAGGTTGGGGCGGGCACTATGCCTCCCTGACGACGCTCGTGCCCCGCGCGGGGATCAGCGTGATGTGGTGGTTGCGGGTGCGCTCGCCGGCGGCCCGGTCGGGGCGCAGCGTGGTGTTCTGCAGGATCGTGCGCAGCGCCACACGCATCTCGAAGCTAGCAAAGGCAGCGCCGAGGCAGCGCCGGCGCCCGCCGCCGAAGGGGATCCACGTATAGGTGGAGGCGGCGCCGTCCTCGAGGAAGCGCTCCGGGCGAAAGCGCTTGGGCTCGGGGAAGAGCGCGGGGTCGTGGTGCATGAGCATGATCGCCGGGATCAAGGTCACCCCGGCCGGCAGCTGCCAGTCGCCGAGCTCGATCGGTGCCTTCAGCTGGCGCAGCACCGCGGGGATCACGGGACGGATGCGCAACGTCTCCTGTACGACCGCGTCGAGATACGCATCCTCTCCCTCGCGTGCGCGCGCAAGCGCCTGCGGGTGGCGCAATAGCCGCTCGAACGTCCAGGCAAGCCCTGTCGCCGTGGTCTCGTGGCCGGCAAGCAGCAGCGTCATGATCTGGTCGCGCAGCTCCTCGTCGTCTATCTCCCCTGCGCGCACGAGCTGAGACAGCACGTCTTCGCGCTGCTCCAGGTCGGGGTCGGTGCGGCGCGCGGCGATCTCTTCGCGCAGCAGCCGGTTGGCGCGCTCGACGGTCCGCCGGAAGCGCCGCCAACGGCCCACGTATTCGAGCGGAGAGACGACCCACATCGCCATCAGCGTCGGGTCGGTGGGCACGGCCGCCGGCAGCGTTTCGCGCAGCGCGCACAGACGCACGGGATCGGTGACGCCGATCACCGCCTGCAGAATCACCTCTAGCGTGATCGCCTGCATGCGGGGATGCAGCGGGAAGGGCGAGCCGGTCGGCCAGCGGGCGATGTCCTTCAAGACGATGCGCTCCACGATCTCGCCGTAGCGACGCACCGAATCGCCGTGGAATGGCGGCAGCAGGCGCTTGCGCGCCTGCAGATGGGGATCCTCGTCGAGCACGAGCACCGAACGCTCACCCAGCACGGGCGCAAGCAGGGAGTTGCCCTCGCCGGCGTGGTAGACGGCCGGATCGCCCGTGAAGATCTGCTTGACGAGCCGCGTGTCGTTGACGATCACGGCCGTGCCCCAGGGGAGCGAGCGAATCGTGAAGACGGACCCGTACTTGCGATGGTTGGCATTGAAGAAGGAGACCGTCCTGCTCCAGGTCAGCGCGCTCTGCAGCAGCATGGGCATGCGTGGGCCCGGGGGAAGCGAGGCCCGGCCCGGGGCGGGGGAGGTCTTGTCCGTGGGGGACGGCGCCTGGTCTGTGGGGGGTGTGCTCCGGCCCGGGGTGAGGGAGGTCTTGCCTGTAGGGGACGGCGCTTGGTCTGTGGGAAGCACGCC
>Ga0210386_10003464_pt1 | contig 13233 bp, 10 predicted proteins | sample IncBWH32OmetaG_FD_160091 | JGI IMG/M metagenome (GOLD analysis project Ga0210386, IMG submission 160091) | Forest soil microbial communities from Barre Woods Harvard Forest LTER site, Petersham, Massachusetts, United States - Inc-BW-H-32-O ... | reverse complement strand
TTGAACGCTTTTCGCCTCCCATGACCGAGGGCCAGGAGACTTCTTCGCTCATTCAGCATGCGCGGCTGTTCGACGCCGGCGCTCACGTTGTGGCGGCGGCGTTCGTTGGCGGCGCGCCGGCGTTGGCCCTGGCCGACGGCGTCGTGCTGATCGGCGAGCCCGACTCGCAGAAGCGCCTCGTCGTCCACCCCGACGCCGCGATGCTGACGGCGATCAGCGACGGCAAGACGCTGCTCACCGGCGGCGACGATGGACGCGTCGTAGCCGCGCGGGCCGACGGCGGGCTTGAAGAGATTGCCGACGAGAAGGGCAAATGGATCGACGCCCTGGCGTTGCGCGGCAAGGCTTATGCGTGGAGCGCTGGCAAGCAGGTTCGGGCGCGCGATGAAACCGGGGCCGTCAAGACCTGGAGCGCGCCGACGACCGCTCGCGGCCTTAGCTTTCAGCCCAAGGGCTTTCGCCTCGCCGCGACCCATTACAATGGCGCGACGCTCTGGTTTCCGAAGGTCGACGGAACTCCGCAGACCCTGGAATGGAAGGGCGCGCATCTCGACGTCACCTTTTCTCCGGACGGGCGTTTTCTCGTGACCTCGATGCAGGAGAACGCGCTGCACGGCTGGCGGATCCAGGATTCGCGCAACATGCGGATGACCGGATATCCGGGCAAGACGCGCTCGCTCTCCTGGTCGCACGACGGCCAATGGCTTGCGACCTCCGGCGCCGACGCCGCCGTCGTCTGGCCGTTCAAGGACAAGGACGGGCCGATGGGCAAGGCCCCGCGGGAGTGTGGCGTGCGCCAAGCGCGCGTGACTCAGGTGGCCTTTCATCCGAAGGCGCTCGTCGTCGCCATCGGCTATTCCGACGGCCTTATTCTGCTTGTCCGCCTCGCCGACGGGGCCGAAATTCTGGCGCGCGATCCGGGCGGCGGCCTGGTCAGCGCGCTCGCGTGGGACGCTTTCGGCGCGAGGCTGCTGTTCGGTCTCGAGTCGGGCGCGGCGGGACTTCTGAGCCTGCCCGCCTGATCTGGACACCATAGCGTACGCTTCTCTAAACCGGAAGATACTTCTCTGCCTTCTGACCTATAGAGCATTCTGCGATACGATCGAACCGCCGCGGACTTTAGGCGGCCGCGGGTTACCGCCAGCCCGCCTCGGCGCTTCCGCTTGCCAGCGACGCCGGAAACGGAGAATTCTCCTAGCCCAAGCGACGCCAGGGATTCCATGCGCGAGGCTTATATTGGAGTGGATGTCGGCACCCTGAGCGCCAGGGCCGGCGTCTTCGATTCTATCGGACAGCTCATCGCCAGCGCCCGGCGGCCGATCGCTATCTGGCGCGAGCCGGGCGAGATCGTCGAGCAGTCGTCGGATGACATTTGGCGCGCGGCGACGTCGGCGGTGCGGGAAGCGGTCGAGGCGTCGGGGCTGCCGCCCGAGGCGGTCCGCGGCATGGGCTTTGACGCAACGTGCTCGCTGGTCGCGCTCGACCGCAATGCGCGTCCCCTGTCGGTGAGCCCGACTGACGCCCCCGAGCGCGACGTGATTGTGTGGATGGATCATCGCGCCGTCGACGACGCCGAGCGGATCAACGCCGGCGGGCACAAGATGCTGCGCTATGTGGGCGGCAGGATCTCACCCGAGATGCATGCGCCGAAGCTCATCTGGCTCGCCCGGCGCAAGCCGGAAACGATCGGCGCCGCCGGGCATTTCTTCGATCTCACCGATTTCCTGTCGTTTCGCGCCACCGAGTCGCTGATCCGCTCGGCCTGCCCGGCGACATGCAAATTCGGCTATCTCGCGCATGAGAGGCGCTGGCCGGACGAATTCTTCGACAGCGTGGGCCTCGGGTTCCTCAAAGACGAGCATTATGCCCGCATCGGCGCCGGGACGGCTTGGCCCGGTGCGCCGCTCGGGCGAGGATTGACGCCTGAGGCCGCCGCGGCGATGGCCTTGCGGCCCGGGACGCCGGTCGGCGCCGGGCTGATCGACGCGCACGCCGGCGCCGCGGGCACGTTGGGCGCGCGCGGGGCGGGAAACTCATTCGATCCGCGCCGCCGTCTGGCGTTGATTCTCGGCACGTCGTCGAGCTGCATGGCGCTGTCCGATGAGCCGCGATTCGTCGACGGGGTCTGGGGACCGCATTTCGGCGCCCTGACCCCCGATCAATGGCTCATCGACGGCGGCCAGTCGGCGTTTGGCGGAGCGATCGATCATCTGTTGGGGCTGCATCCGGCGTTTCGCGAACTCAAGGCGCGCGCCGGGCCGCACGCGCTGCACGCGCTCGAGAAAGACATCGTCGCGCGCGCCGGCGGTCTGTCGCAGGCGGCGCTGATCGCCGAGGGCCTGCATGTCCTGCCTGACTTCATCGGCGCCCGATCGCTGTCGGCCGACCCGGGCGCGCGTGGCGCCGTGATGGGGATGGACCTGCGCGAAGACGCTGCGAGCTTGCAGGAACTCTATGTCTCGGGGCTCTGCGGCCTGGGCTATGGTCTGGCCGACATCGTTCGCAGGCTCGAACGGTCGGGGTACGAGTTCGACACGATCGTCGTCAGCGGCGGCGCCGCGCGCAGCGGATTGGTCCGCCAGATCATCGCCGATGTGTGCGGCAAGACGGTGGAATCGCCGGAGACCCCGGAGCCGGTGCTTCTTGGCTCTGCGATGGTGGGCGCTGTTGCGGCCGGGACGCAGACCATGGCCTCTGCGATGTCGTCGATGTCGACGCTCGGGAGAGGCGCCACGGCGCCGGCGGGCGGGGCGATCGCGGCGTTCCACGCGCGAAAGCGGCGGGCCTGCGAGACAATGCGCCGGGCGGAGCGAGAGATTCGTGAACTGGCGCGCAAGTCCGGCTGGCCAGAAGTGGTCATTTTCGATTGCGACGGCGTGCTGGTCGACAGCGAAGTGATCGCGCTCGCGGTTACTCGCCACAAACTTGGCGAGGCTGGCCTCTTTCTAACCGATGATGAGACGCGCGCGCGTTTTCTGGGGCTCCGGCTCGATTCGGTGGTGCGCAGAATCGAAACCGAACTTGGGGCGCCGTTGCCCAAGGAGTTTCCCGGCGACCTTTCGCGCGAGATTCTCAGCGCCTTCGCGCGTGAGCTGAAGGGAGTCGAAGGCGTGCGGGAGGCGGTCGGAGGCTTGCGCGCGCGTGTTTGCGTCGCTTCTTCGAGCACGCCCGAGAGGCTGCGCTTCGCGCTTCGGGTGACCGGCTACGAGGCGCTGTTCGCGCCCAACATCTTCTCCGCCGTCGAAGTCGCGCAGGGAAAGCCGAGTCCTGATCTTTTCCTGTTCGCGGCGCGCGCGATGAGCGCGGCGCCGAAAGATTGCCTCGTCATCGAGGACAGCGTCGCGGGGGTCGCCGCCGCGCGGGCGGCTGGAATGACGGTGTTCGGGTTTGTCGGCGCGAGCCATTTCTCGCCCTTTGACGAAGGGGCGGATTTGATCGCGGCCGGCGCGGAACTCCTCTTCGACGACATGACGCGGCTGCCCGGCCTCGTCGCCGCGCGGGCGGCGTGCGCGGACTCTGCGGGCGCGGACTGAAGCCATGGCGCGTAAGTCGGATCACGACGGTTTACGGCTCGACGAGGCCGCGCGCGCCGGATGGCTCTATTACGTCGCCGGCAACACCCAGGACGAGATCGCGCGTAAGCTCGGCATCTCGCGTCAGGCGGCGCAGCGCCTGGTTTCGCTGGCGATCAGCGAGCGGCTCATCAAGGTCAGGCTCGATCATCCGATCGCGCGCTGCATGGAGTTCGCCGCGGCGCTCAAGCTCCGTTACGACCTGAGGTTCTGCGAAGTCGCCCCGAGCGATCCCACCTCGACGTCGTCGACGCTCGGCATCGCCCAAGTCGCGGCGGCGGAATTCGAGCGCTGGCTGCGCCGTCCCGAGCCCGCGATCATCGGCATCGGTACGGGCCGCACGATGCGCGCCGTCGCCGACCAATTACCGGCGATGGAATGCCCCCAACACAAACTGGTGGCGTTGGTCGGCACCACCAAGACCGACGGTTCGGCTTCGTTCTACGACGTCATCATTCGCGTGTCCGACAGCGTGCGCGCGCCGCACTACCCGATGCCACTGCCGGTCATCGCCCGCTCGGTCGAGGAGCGCGAACTCCTGACCAGTCTCGCCTCGGTGAAGAGCCTTTTTGATCTTGCCGAGCGCACCGACGTGAGTTTCGTCGGCGTGGGCGCGGTCGGCGACTCGGCGGCCCTGGTGCAGGACGGTATTATCACCCGCCAGGAAGCCGAGGCTCTCCGCCAAGCGGGGGCGGTCGGTGAAATCACCGGCTGGGCGTTCGACTCCGCGGGCAAGGTGCTCGCGGAAGGGACCAACCAGCGGGTCGCCTCGGCGCCGTTGCGACGAGCCGACAATCGGCTGGTGATCGGCGTGGCGATGGGGCCATCGCGGCGGGCGCCGGTGCGCGGGGCGCTCGCCGGTCGGCTCATATCCGGCCTGGTCACCGACGAGGCGACCGCGGAGCATCTGCTGCAGCGGTGAGCGGGGGCAAAAAAAGGCTTTAATTTCATTTTATTAGCCTATGAGCGCGCCATTTTAAGCGGCGCGGCACAAATTCGCATTGACTTGGGCGGAAGGATGTGGCGAATATTCGCCCGCTAGTTTGGCAAATGCCCATAGAGGGCAGCCGCACGGAGGAAACGCTATGAAGGTTCTTGTGAAGGGGCTGCTCGGCGCCGTTGCGCTCGCAGGCTTCTCGCTTCCCGCTTACGCCGAAACGACGCTGACGATCGCGACCGTGAACAACGGCAATATGATCGACATGCAAAAGCTGACGGACGATTTCACCAAGGCCAATCCCGACATCAAGCTGAACTGGGTGACGCTTGAGGAGAACGTGTTGCGCCAGAAAGTGACGACCGACATCGCCACTCACGGCGGCCAGTTCGATGTTCTGACCATCGGTACTTACGAGACGCCGATCTGGGCGAAGAAGAAATGGCTTCTGCCGCTCGACAAGCTCGGCGCCGACTACGACGCTGACGACCTCCTGCCCGCCATTCGCTCGGGCCTCTCGCTCGACGGCAAGCTGTACGCCGCGCCATTCTACGGCGAGAGCTCCTTCGTCATGTACCGCAAGGACCTGATGGATAAGGCCGGCCTCACAATGCCGGAGAAGCCGACCTGGGATTTCATCAAGCAGGCGGCCGACAAGATGACCGACAAAGCCGCCGGCATTTACGGCATCTGCCTGCGCGGCAAGCCGGGTTGGGGCGAGAACATGGCATTCCTGACGGCGACCGCCAATTCGTTCGGCGCGCGCTGGTTTGATGAGAAGTGGAACCCGCAGTTCAACTCGCCGGAGTGGAAAGCGACGCTCGACTACTACATTCCGCTGATGAAGGCTGACGGCCCTCCCGGCGCCTCGTCGAACGGCTTCAACGAGAACCTGGCTTTGTTCGACGGCGGCAAATGCGGGATGTGGATCGACGCCACCGTTGCTGCTGGACTTATAGGTGGCAAGGATTCGAACGTTGCCGGCAAGGTCGGCTACGCGCTTGCGCCGGACGACGGTCTTGGCAAGCGCGGCAACTGGCTATGGTCATGGGCGCTCGGGATCCCTGCTGGCACAAAGAATGCGGACGCGGCGCAGAAGTTCATCTCTTGGGCGACCGACAAAAAATACCTCGATCTCGTCGCTTCGAAGTTGGGCTGGCCGAGCGTTCCGCCTGGCACGCGCACATCGCTTTACAAGAATGCCGACTACACGAAGGCCGCGCCGTTTGCCGATCTGACGCTGGAGTCGATCAACTCGGCCGACCCGCTGCATCCGACCGTGAAGCCGGTTCCCTACACAGGGGTGCAGTTCGTGGCGATCCCTGAGTTCCAGGGCATCGCGACTGACGTCGGGCAGGACTTCTCGGCCGCTCTCGCCGGAACGATGACCGTCGACCAGGCGCTCGCGAAAGCACAGGCCTCCACTGAAACCGCAATGAAGAAGGCCGGTTACATCAAGTGAGCTAAGCCGCTTCCCCGCCGCTTCGCGTCGCGCAGTTCGGGCGAGGCGGCAGGAAGGGGTGTCCTTCCGCCCCGCCCCCTTCTCTTTCGGGAGAAGGGGGAAGGGGAGGAGTTCAGAAATACCGAGTGAACGCGTCGGCGACCCGAACGGGCGACCGGCGGACCAGGCGGAAGGAGAGGGCCACAACGATGGCGACGCAGCAAACGGCGACAGCGGGTCGCGCACTCGTTTCACCATCGGTCATCCTGCTGTTCATCTGGATGATCGTGCCGCTGGTGATGACGCTCTATTTTTCGACGTTGCGCTACAGCCTGCTTGATCCTGATAACAGCGCGTTCATCGGGCTGCAAAACTATGCGTCGTTCCTCACCGACCCGGATTTCCTGACCGCGCTTTTCAATACGTTGATCCTTGTGATCTCTGTGCTCGTCATCAGTGTTTGCGGGGGCATGCTGGTCGCCTTGCTGATGGACCAGCCGGTGTTCGGACTGAACATCCTGCGGCTCATGGTGATCGCGCCGTTCTTCGTCATGCCGACGGTCAGCGCGCTGGTGTGGAAGAATCTGCTGATGAATCCGGATTCCGGGCTGTTCGCCTGGATCGCCCGATCCTTGGGGTTCGAACCCATCGTCTGGTTCACCAATTGGCCCATGCTGTCGGTCATCATTGTCGTCTCTTGGGAATGGCTGCCGTTCGCGAGCCTTATCCTTCTGACCGCATTGCAGTCGCTTGATGAGGAGCAGAAGGAGGCTGCCTCGCTCGACGGCGCGGGCGCTCTCTCCTATTTCGGCTATATCGTCCTTCCGCATATCGCGCGTGCGATCACGGTCGTCATCCTGATCGAGACGATTTTCCTTCTCAGCGTATTCGCGGAAATCTATGTCACGACCTCTGGCGGCCCCGGCGTCGCCACGACGAACATCCCCTTCCTTGTCTACAAGCAGGCGTTGCTCAACTTCGATGTCGGCAGCGCGTCCGCAGGCGGCATCGTCGCGGTCATTCTCGCCAACATCGTCGCCATCTTTCTGATGCGCATCATCGGCAAGAACCTGGAGGGCTGAACGATGGCCATAAAGAAATCCGCGGGCCAGCGCGTCGGCGTCACGATTCTCGCCTGGGTCGTCGCCTTCCTGATTTTCTTCCCGATCCTTTGGACGATCCTGACGAGCTTCAAGAGCGAGCTGGACGCCATCGCGATGCCGCCGAAGTTCCTGTTCTTCAACTGGACGCTGGAAAACTACGTCGAGGTCCAGCAGCGCTCGAATTATCTGAAGTTCGCCTTCAATTCGGTCGTGCTTTCGATCGGCGCGAACCTCGTCGGCCTTATCATCGCCGTTCCGGCGGCCTGGTCGATGGCGTTCGCGCCGGGCAAGCGCACCAAGGATCTCTTGATGTGGATGCTGTCGACCAAGATGATGCCTGCCGTCGGCGTGCTGGTGCCGATCTACCTCCTGTTCAAGAACTTGGGTCTGCTTGATAGCCTGTTCGGTATCGGACTCGTCTTGATGCTGCTCAATCTGCCGCTCTTGATCTGGATGCTCTACACCTACTTCAAGGAGATCCCGAACGATATCCTTGAAGCCGCGCGCATGGACGGGGCTTCGCTCCTGAACGAGATCGTGTATGTGCTCACCCCCATGGCGGTGCCAGGCATCGCCTCAACCATGCTGCTCGCGATCATCCTGTCGTGGAACGAGGCGTTCTGGACCCTCAATCTCACGACATCGAACGCCGCGCCGCTGACCGCCTTCATCGCTTCTTACTCCGCGCCGGAAGGCTTCTTCTGGGCCAAGCTTTCGGCCGCCTCGACGCTCGCCATCGCACCGATCCTCATCCTCGGCTGGTTCTCGCAGAAACAGCTGGTCCGAGGCTTGACCTTCGGCGCGGTCAAATGATCCGGCAATAGGGAATTGCTGCCATGGGAAGCATTCAACTGAAGGACGTGCGCAAGGCGTTTGGCGCAGTCAGCATCATCAACGGCGTCAATCTCAATATCGAAAATGGCGAGTTCGCGGTGTTCGTGGGCCCGTCCGGCTGCGGCAAGTCGACGCTTCTGCGCCTCATCGCCGGTCTCGAGGACGTCACCTCCGGACAGGTGCTGATCGACGCCAAGGACATGACGAATGTCGGTCCCGCACAGCGCGGGCTCGCCATGGTCTTCCAATCCTACGCGCTCTATCCGCACATGAGCGTGCGCGGCAATATCGCCTTCGCGCTCAAGATGGCCGGACAGAAAGCCGACGTCATCGAGCAGAAGGTCCGCAAGGCCGCCACGACCCTGAACCTGACCGATTATCTCGATCGCAAGCCGCGCCAGCTTTCCGGCGGCCAGCGTCAGCGCGTCGCCATCGGGCGCGCGATCGTGCGCGAGCCGAAGGCGTTCCTGTTCGACGAGCCGCTCTCCAATCTCGACGCCGCGCTGCGCGTACAGATGCGGGTCGAGATCGGAGAGCTTCATGAGGCCCTCAAAACAACCATGATCTATGTCACTCACGATCAGGTCGAGGCGATGACCATGGCCGACAAGATCGTGGTGCTCGACCGCGGCTCGGTCGCGCAGGTTGGCTCGCCGCTCGAGCTCTACAACAGGCCCAATGGCCTGTTCGTCGCTGGCTTCATCGGCTCTCCGACCATGAATCTGATCAAGGGCCCGTCCGCCGTCAAGCGCGGCGCGGATACTATCGGCATTCGGCCCGAACACGCCGACGTATCGACCACCGCTGGCGAGTGGCCAGCGAAGGTACGCCTTGCCGAGCACCTTGGCTCCGACACATTCGTGCACGCGGAGGCCGACGGCATTGGGGCGATGACCCTGCGTTTGGAAGGCGAGGCCGCGTTGACCCCGGGCCAGAGCATTTACGTCACGCCGCGCGAGGCGCACCTGCATCGTTTCGACAAGGACGGCAGGAGGATCAACTGACCGCGGGCGAGCGGCGAAAGCGCCGGCTCCAGGTTTGATAGTTTGATGGGTGGATTCGAATCATGAGCGCCAAACTTTCGACCTCGGCGCTCGCACGCCTGCCCTCCGACGTTGCGGCTCCGAAATATCGGCGCTCTCATCTTAGCGCCGGTATCGTTCATATTGGCGTCGGCAATTTTCACCGAGCGCATCAGGCTGTATACCTCGACGACCTGTTCAACACCGGCCGCGATCACGACTGGGCGATCATCGGGTCGGGAGTGCGTGATCCAGACATTGCGGTCCGTGAGAAGCTAAAGGAACAGGACTGGCTGACGACGGTCGTTGAGCAAGAGGCGGAAACGACCAATATTCGCGTCACCGGGCCGATGATCGATTTTGTCCAGCCTTACGACATCGCGGCGTTGCTCGACGCGCTTTCAGAGCCGCGCATTCGCATCGTCTCGCTGACCGTCACCGAGGGCGGCTACTACATCTCGCCGGCGACTCAACATTTCGATCCGGGCCATCCTGACATCGTCCACGACGCACAGCATGCGGGAGCCCCAAGAACGGCCTTCGGGCTCATCGCCGCCGGGCTCAAGCGCCGCCGCGCGGCCGGCGTTGCGCCTTATACCGTGATGTCCTGCGACAACATCCCAGGCAACGGTCACGTCACGGAGAACGCCGTCGCGGGTCTCGCGGAGCTTGCCGATCCCGACCTCGCGCGCTGGATTCGCGCCAACGTCGCTTTTCCCAATTCCATGGTCGATCGCATCACGCCGGCGACGACCGACCGGGAACGGGCATTTCTGCGCGACAAGTGCGGCCTCGATGACAATTGGCCGGTCTTCTGCGAACAGTTCCGCCAATGGGTGGTGGAGGACCGCTTCCCGGCCGGGCGTCCTGCGCTCGAGACGGTCGGCGTGACGTTTACGTCCAACGTCGCGCCATACGAACTGATGAAGATTCGCATACTCAACGGCGGTCATGCCGCAATCGCCTATCCGGCTGGGCTTCTCGACATCCATTTCGCTCATGAAGCGATGGCGGACGCGCAGATCAGCGGCTTCCTTGAGGCTTTGACCAAACGCGAGATCCAATCGGTCGTCCCCCCGCCGCCCAACACCAATCTCGACCACTATCGCGCCAAGGTCGCCAGCCGCTTCGCCAATCCGAAGATCGGTGACACGATCCAACGCCTTTGCTTCGACGGCTCGAATCGGCAGCCGAAGTTCATCCTCCCCTCCGCCGCCGATCGCCTGAAAACGGGCGGGTCCGTCCGGGGTCTAGCGCTCGTGTCGGCTCTCTGGTGCCGCTATTGCTACGGCGAAACCGAGAGCGGCAGGGCGATCCCGCCGAACGACCCGAGTTGGGAGCGTATTCAGACGGCGGCGAAGCGAGCGCGCAGTGATCCGCGCGCCTTCCTTGAGTTGCGCGACATTTTCGGCACGCTTGCCGAAGAACCGAACTATATCCGCGCCTTTTCTGACGCGCTCTCTGCGCTTTGGGCGCGTGGCGTTCGATCGACGCTGGCCGACTATCTGTCGGACGAGCCTTGAGCGGGATGGAAGCCGATTCGCGCTCGCAGGGCAGCGATCCGATGATGACGACAAGGGCAACGCCGCGATGAAGCTCGAGAACAAAATCGCGCTCGTAACCGGCGGCGCGCGCGGCATCGGGGCTGCGATCGCCGATCGATACGTCACTGAGGGAGCGCGCGTTGCGGTTGCCGATATTTCCCTCGCCAATGCGAAGGAGACCGCCGTGCGCCATGGGGACAAAGCCTTCGCTGTCGCGCTCGATGTCACCAAGACGGCTTCGGTCGAGGCTGCGGTCGAGAGCGTCGTTCAACGCTGGGGCGGCGTCGACATCCTCGTCAACAACGCCGGTGTCTTCGACATGGCCCCAATCGTCGATGTCACCGAGGCGAGCTACGACAAGATTTTTGCCGTCAACGTCAAGGGCCTTTTCTTCACTCTTCAGGTGGTCGCCAAGCGCATGATTGCGCGTGGGCAAGGCGGCAAGATCATCAACATGGCCTCGCAAGCGGGCCGGCGCGGCGAAGCGCTGGTGTCGATCTACTGCGCCTCCAAAGCTGCAGTCATCAGCCTCACTCAGTCGGCGGGACTCGACCTCATCAAGCACCGCATCAACGTCAACGGCATCTCGCCGGGAGTCGTCGACACGCCGATGTGGACCGAGGTCGACGCCCTGTTCGCCAAATACGAACATCGGCCGCTTGGCGAGAAGAAGCGGCTGGTCGGCGAAGCGGTGCCGTTCGGACGGATGGGATTGCCGGAGGACCATGCCGGCGCCGCCGTGTTCCTCGCCTCGTCTGACAGCGATTACGTCGTCGCGCAGACGTTCAACGTCGACGGCGGCAACTGGATGAGCTGACGACATCGCCGTGGAGGCTGCGGGCCCATGTATCTGGATCGCTTCAATCTCAAAGGCCGCGTGGCGGTCGTCACCGGCGGCGGGCAGGGGATCGGCCTCGCCTGTGTGGAAGCGCTGTCGGAGGCGGGCGCTCATGTCTATATCGCCGACCGCAATCTGAAGGTGGCGAAGGACGCTCAAGCGGCGATGAAAGCCAAAGGCTACGCCGCCGAAACCATCGAGATGGAGGTCACCGACTCAAAGCAGGTCGACACCGCCGCGGCGCGAGTGATGGCGGAAAAGGGCCGCGTCGACATCCTGGTCTGCAACGCCGGCATCGCGCGATCCGAAACCCCGGCGGAAGACGTCACCGACGAGCACTGGCTCAACGTCATCGACGTCAACCTCAACGGCCTCTTCTGGTGTTGCCGGGCTTTCGGCAGGCATATGCTGGCGGCGGGACGCGGCTCGATCATCAACCTCGGTTCGATGTCCGGATTCATCGTGAACAAGGCGCAGCCGCAGGCCTATTACAATGCTTCGAAAGCGGCCGTGCATCATCTGACGAAGTCGCTCGCCGCTGAATGGGGCGCGCGCGGCGTGCGGGTCAACGCCGTCGCGCCGACCTACATCAACACGCCGCTTACCGCTTTCGCGAGGAGCAACGAGGCGATGTTCGGCGTTTGGATCGACAACACGCCGATGGCGCGGATCGGCGAACCGGATGAAATCGCCGCCGTCGTCATGTTTCTCGCTTCCGACGCGGCCAGCCTGTTGACCGGGTCGATCGTGCTGGCTGACGGCGGCTACACGTGCTGGTAAAGCCCAGGCGGCGTCGATCAACGGAAAGGGGGCGGGATGGACCTCGGGCTCAAGGGGAAGGTCGCTGTCGTCACCGGCGGCAGTGTCGGCATTGGTCTTGCGATCGCCGAGGGCCTCGCGGCCGAGGGCGTCGACATCGTCATTGCGGCGCGCGGCGTCGAGCGGGTTCGCGGTGAGGCGAGCCGGATCGCCAAATCCTTCGGCGTCCGGGCCGAAGGACTGGCCTGCGACGTCGCCACTCGCCAAGGGGCGGACGACCTCATCGACGACATCAAGCGGCTTTTCGGCGGCGCCGACATTCTCATCAACAACGCCGGCACCGGCAGCAACGAGACGGTGCTGGAGGCGCCGGACGAGAAATGGCAGGCCTACTGGGATTTGCACGTAATGGCGGCGGTGAGACTGGCGCGCGGCCTTGCGCCGTTGATGAAAAAACGCGGCGGCGGCGTCATTCTGCACAACGCCTCGATCTGCGCCACCCAGCCGCTGTGGTACGAGCCGATCTACAATGTGACCAAGGCGGCGCTGATGATGTTCTCGAAGGCGCTATCGACTGAGCTCATCGGCGACAATATCCGTGTCGATTGCGTCAATCCAGGTCTCATACTAACGCCGGATTGGATCAAGACTGCGAAGCAACTCACCGTCGACAAGGGCGGCGACTGGCAAGCCTATCTGGACAGCGTCGCGCGCGAACACGCGCCGATCAAGCGTTTCGCGACGCCCCAGGAATTGGCGAACTTCTTCGTCTTCCTCTGCTCGGAGCGCGCGAGCTATTCCGTCGGTTCAACGTATTTCGTCGACGGCGGAATGTTGAAGTCGGTCTAACGCCAACGTCGCGCCATCCGAGCAGCCGCACAAGCCGCAGGCGCCTGCCGAATTAAGCTTCCAGAAAATACGTGCTTGTACAGTAAATTTGGTGACATCGTTCGACCACAAGCACAACCGAAGCAGTATGGCGCGGTTCATTCTGTCAACGGGCGCCGCGTCGCACCGGTGCCGCTCACTCTGACGATCTGCGTAATCCATATTAGTGTGGGGACTGTAAGCGATGACCGAAGGCGTCTTGAGCGGCGGGCCCGGAGAGGCGGTCATCCGCTCGTTTTAGCGTCGCCTCGTCAGGTAGGAGGAGCCGGCTGGGCGCCGCATCGGCTCCCCTCAA
>Ga0210386_10003463_pt1 | contig 13234 bp, 12 predicted proteins | sample IncBWH32OmetaG_FD_160091 | JGI IMG/M metagenome (GOLD analysis project Ga0210386, IMG submission 160091) | Forest soil microbial communities from Barre Woods Harvard Forest LTER site, Petersham, Massachusetts, United States - Inc-BW-H-32-O ... | reverse complement strand
GGTCTTCGAGACCACCTCCTGGACGGTGAACTCGCCTTCCGCGGTCTCGAGGTTCGCGATGCACCAGAGCAGCTGACGTTGACGGTCGGTCGCTCGTGCCCATCGGCCTGCGAAGAAGTCGGTGTCGAGCTTTTGCGTGATGCCATCCATGGGGACGGGCTGAGGCTCGCCCGTGTCCCTCTGCGATTGGATGAACGCGTCGTATACCTCGCGACAGATGAATTGGATGAAGTACGGATAGCCGCTCGATTGGTCTGCTATCAGCTTCACGGACTCGTCGTTGAAGCGGACGGGACACTGGGAGTGCTCGATGGGCTTCGTGATCGCGTCGCGGCTGTCGGCTTCGTCGAGTCTGTCGAGCGTGAGAACGCGAAACATGCGCTCCGCGTAGGTCCTTGCCTCCACAAGCTTCGGTAGCAGCGTCGGAAGCCCTGTGAGGACGAGCATGAAGGGGAGGCCCTTTCGCTGGATCGACTGGAATACGTCGAGCAGCACCGACAGCGAGAACTCGTCGTCGTCTTGTCTATCGGCGAGCGTCTGTGCCTCGTCGTAGGCAAAGATCACGCCCAGCGTGTTTTCTTGGGAGACCGAGGCGGCGACGACTTCGAGGACGGCCTTGAGCTTGTCGGCGACCAAGCCGGGAGTTGCGGCGTAGATCTGCCTGAGCGTCGTGAAGTCCAGCTTGGTCTCGTCGCTCGAGCCGGCGAATCCAGCGGCCCTCTTCTCGAGGAGGGTCATGCGTGATCCGATCACGGAAAGGTCGGCGAGTATGCGCAGTGCAAGCGACTCTTCGCTGACGCTCACGGACTCCGAGAGGTCGGCTCCCACCCAATGCCAACCGCGCTGGAGGGCAATCGGCTTGAACGAGTCGAGCAGAACCGTCTTCCCGACCCCTCGCATGCCGGTCAGCACCAGGTTCTCGAGGATCGTCGTCTGGCCCAGAAGGCGTTCGAACTCCTCGCGCTCGGCGACCCGGCCGGCCAGATAAGGCGGCGAATGGCCTGCTCCTGGCCGGAATGGGTTCTCGAACTTGGTTGTAGCCGTTTCAATACTCATTTAGCAATCAATCTAAATTTAGTGGGTCAACATGATATAGCAGTCATGAGAAAATTAGTCAAGCAACTTTTTTCTTCCTTGAGACTTGACTTCCTTGGGGACTTGACATTCCTAGAGCGCTCAGGCGAAATGAGCGGCGCCGCGAGCGCGCGGCCGGGCCGGGAGGCTGGGCGCGTGAGCACGTGACACGCGCGGGGAGCGGATCGATAGGATGCCGCCGATGACTACCGTGCCCGGCTGGGGCTCCTGGAGCCTCGATCCCGTCGCGATCCTCGCGCTGCTCGCCGCGGCGTTTCTCTACGCGCGCATGTATCGCCGCGCCGCCTCGCGCTCCGCGGCGGTCGGCGCCGGCCACTGGGTGCCTTATGCGGGCGGCCTGATCGCGCTTGCGATCGCGCTGCTCTCGCCCTTGGATGCGATCGGCGATCGCTGGCTGCTATCCGCGCACATGGCCCAGCACGTGCTGCTCTCCGACATCGCCCCCGCCCTGATCGTGCTGGGGCTGCGCTCGCCGGTGCTGCCGCTCGGCCTCGCCCGGCCCGCCTTGCGCGCCGTCGCTCCCGGTGGGCGCTTCGGTCGCACGCTCGCGCTGATCACCTCTCCTTGGTTGGCGATCCCGCTGTGGGCTGCCGCCACCTGGGTATGGGCCGTCCCGGCCGTCTTCGACTTCGCCGCCCAGCACTCGGTCGTGCACGCCTTCGAGCACGCCACCCTCTTCTACACAGGGCTCGCGCTGTGGTGGCTGATCGTCGATCCGCTGCCGCGCGTCCGTCCGCGCCCGGACGGCCAGCGGCTGGCGCTGCTCGGCTTCACGCGCATCGCCTCCGCCGCGGTGTGCCTGCCGCTCACCTGGATCACCGCCACGCAATACCCGCTCTACGCCTCGGCGCCACGCGCTTTCGGCATCTCGGCGATCGCCGATCAGCAGCTTGCGGGCGCCGGCATGTGCTTCGTCGAGTTCCTCGTCTTCGGCATCGCCTTCGCCGCGGTCTTCATCAGCATGCTCGGCCGCGACGAGTCGCGCGTGGCGATCGCCGAGCAGGCTGCCGCCGGTCACTGAGACTCTCGCTGCGAGTGAGTCCCCTGGCCTCGTTCGCCAGTGGATTACCGGCTGCTCACCGGGCTGGGGCGAGGAAGAGCGTACGGTCGATCCAGTCTGCGGGGTCGGGGCGAGCCCGCAGCTCGCGTTCGATCGCGCCGATGATTACGCCAAACTCGCCGTGATCTATGCCGACTACGATGGCGCATCCCGTGTGCTGTCGGCCCGCCTCCGCCCAGCGGCGTGCGATGACAGGGAAGTCCTTGACGTCGAACGTGAAGAATATGCGCTCTTCTGACGTCGCGAGCGAGAGCAACTGCTCGTCGCTGGAGCCGTCGAGGTTGCGCTCCTCATCCGCGGCCCGGACGTCGTGGCCTCGCTCGCGAAGTTGGATCGCAACTCGCCGTGCGGAGATGTGAGCGTCGAGAAAAAGCTTCACGGAGTTCGACGCTCAGCTCAGGCGTCTATCCGGCTGACCTCGATGAACGGGTATTCCTCTTCGAGGCGCTCGATCGGACGTCGGTTTTCGGCGATAGCCGCATCGATCTCCTCGGGGAACCGCTTGTAGTAGTCAAGGGCCAGCCGAATGTGGCGCTCGCTGGCCGAGCCGCCTTCGACCATGCTCTCGACAGAGCCCATGTCGCGGTGAGCATCGACGATTTGCCAGACATCGAGGGCGGTGCCTATGACCCAAGCTCGTCGCTCCCAATCGGTGCCTCGAAAGGAGACTCCCGGGAATAGCCTCATTCGCATCGCCTCCTCGGCGAGGCCCTCTACTATGGCTCCCTTGCTGCGGCCCGTGCGCTGCGCCTCCGACTGGACCAATGCCTCCATCCTCTCGGAGAGGCGCATACTGAAAGGAGCAGACTTTGTAGGCATCGTCCTAGTGTACACATTTATTACGGTGTAATACAGTCACAATCAGATCCGCGAGGAGGAATCGATGGGTTTCGACCAATACCACGAGCCACCCGAGGAGCTGCCTGAGGAGACGCGCACGTTCGCGAGGCTGTGCGCGTCGCTGACCGAGGAGGCGGAAGCCATCGGCTGGTATGAGCAGCGTCTGGCTCTCGAGCGCGATCCCGAGGCGCGGGCCGTCATGGCCGACGCGGTCGGCGAGGAGTACAAGCACTTCAGCATGGACTTCGAGTTTCTCCTGCGCCGCAAGCCGAAGTGGCGCGCAATCGCGCGCGGAGTGCTCTTTCAGGAGGGGGACATCGTCGCGCACGGCGAGGCGGCGGAGGCCGCTGCCGGCGACTCCGGCTCGGGCTCGGACTCCGGCTCGGGTCCCGACTCGAGCCCCGGCTCGGGCAACGACTCGGGCAACGACGCCTATCCCGAGCCGGGAGTCACCGGCTCGTTGACTATCGGGAGTCTTCGAGGGGAGGGGCTGTGAGCCATCTGCTGCGCGAGCATGCGCCCATCACCGAGGCCGGTTGGCGGCTGATCGATACGGAGGCTCGCGAGCGCCTCCTTCCGGGGCTCGCGGCCCGACGGCTTGTGGACTTCGCCGGGCCTCGCGGTTGGGAGCATTCCGCGACCAACCTCGGCCGCGTCGAGAGCGCCGAGCTGAGCGCGGTCAAGGGGGTGCAGGCTAAACGCCGTGTCGTGCTGCCGCTGCTCGAGTTGCGTGCGCGCTTCACGGTCTCCCGCGAGGAGCTGCGCGCCGGCGACCGTGGCGCCGAGGACGTCGACTTCGGCGATCTCGACGCCGCGGCGCAGCGGCTCGTCGAAGCGGAGAATCTCTCTGTCTTTCATTCCTTGCCAAAGGCGGGGATCGAGGGGATCACGCAGTGCTCGCCGCACAGTCCGATCAAGCGCGCGGGGAGCTTCGAGAACTATCCGGCGAGCGTTGCGCGGGCCGTCGAGCTGCTTTTGCGGGGCGGTATCTCCGGGCCCTATGGACTTGCGCTCGGGCGCGAGGATTACACGCGCGTGGTCGAGACCGCCGAGCACGGCGGCTATCCACTGCTCGACCATCTGCGCAAGATCCTCGAGGGGCCGATCGTCTGGACGCCCGGGGTGAATGGAGCGGTCGTGCTGAGCATGCGCGGCGGCGACTTCGCATTCGAATCCGGCCAGGACATCTCAGTCGGCTACGAGTCTCACGACGGCGACACCGTCAGTCTCTATCTGGAGGAGTCCTACAGCTTCCGCGTGCTCACGCCGGAGGCGGCGGTGGCTATCTCTTCGTCTAAGAGGGGGTAGTCTCTCGGCGAGTCTTCGAAGTTCGACTCGACAAGGCTCGCTGCGCACTAAGTAAAGACAGCGGTACGAGGAGACCGGGAATGAGGAAGATCGAGCGCGCTACGCGCTCGATGCCGGCAGGTCGTCCGGAACAGGGACGGCGACGACCTCGAGTCCGTCGATGTCGTTGAAATCCCTCGGGTTGCAGGTGTAGATCGGTAGGTCGTTGGCAACGGCCGTGGCGGCGATCATCGCGTCGTAGGTCCGCGCGGTTGGCTTGCGGCCGGAGCTTCGCAGTGAAGCTGCCACGCGACCGAACGCCCGAGCGGCGCTCGCATCGAACGGGAGCGGCTCGAAGTCTGCCTCGGCCTGTTGGAGCTGCGCTTGCCGGGCGACGCGTTCGCTCTCCCCCTTGGCGACCAGTGGGCCGACCGAAAGCTCGGCGAGCGTCACTGCCGTGATGAGCGGCTCGGCGGGGAGTGCCTTCGCGTCCGTGAGCCTCCCCAGCAGGATGACCGTCGAGGTGTCGAGGATCCCTTGCGGGTGCGGCGACATTTCGCTCACAAGCTCGAGTCCAGCAGCCGGTCGACGTCTTCACGGAACGCCACGGGGTCTACGGACGGCAGTCGCCGCCAGCGACTCAACAGGGCCTCCGCCGAAAGGCCGCGTGGCGATATCGCCCGCAGCTCGGCGACGGCCTTGCCCGAGCGCGTGATCGTGATCTGCTCTCCGCGCGCGGCGCGGTCCACGACGTCGCCGCCATGGTTGCGCAGGTCTCTGATGCTGACCTCAGCCATGAGGCCGAGTGTATCACCCGTGATACAGCATCGGTCAACGGCCGCTTTGTCCATCTCGGGGCGAGCGTCCCGTACCGGCGTGGGGGTCAGCGGAGTCTCGCGCCGCAAATAGCTCTGCGGCGTGTCAAATGCTCGGGCCCGACTGCTTGGCTGGGCGTGAGCGCGGATAGCGCTCGAGGCCATCGTCGGGGACGGGCTCCCACGCGGCCGCGGAGTCCACGAACTGACGGTATTGCGGCCGAGTCCCGGGATCGGTGTCGAAAGCGCCGAGTCGGATCGCGACCTGCTCGTCGGAGGACGGGTTGCCACTGAACAGCGCCGATCCACACTCGCAGCAGAACAGCTTTGGGACACCGACCTGGTGTCGATAGGAGCTCAGCTTCTCAGCCCCGCTCAGGAGTTGAAAGTCAGCTTGTGCCACCCGACAGTTGGCCGACGAGCCGGTTCCCGTGCGCTTCTGGCAATGCGTGCAGTGGCAGTAACCCGCAGAGAGGATCGGCCCGCTTACCTCGAACCGAACCGCTCCACATAGGCAACCGCCCTGCAGATCAACCACAACCCGTGTTGTTGCCGCAGCTACTGCACGTGTAGCAAGAGCCCGTGCGTTGCATCATTCCTCCGCACTGCCCGCAAGCAGGCCCGAGGTCGAGACCCTGCAGGCGGGCAGGGACAACGGGCGGGGAGTCGGTTAGCGCCGAGGTCGGTGGGGTGGAGCCGCCACCGACCGCCGTGGCCTGCGGACCGTTGCCGGAGGGGCTGTCCCCGTCAGGCGTGCCCGGTCCGGCTGTGTCGGAGGACATCACCGACTGGGTGGCCTCCTGGACGGCCTTGCGAGCTCGTACCTCGGGTGTGAGGATGCCGAGCTCCTCCTGGGCGTCTGTGTCCAGGAAGCGCGAGGCTAGCCAGCGCATGATGTAGTCGGGCATCGACTTGGCGAAAGGTATCTCCGGGTTGCCGGTGATTCCCTCCGGCTCGAAGCGCATGTAGCTGAACTTCTGCACTAGCGTTTCGAGCGGCACGCCGTACTGCAGTGCGATCGAGATGGCCGTCGCGAACGAGTTCATCATGCCCCTGAGCGTCGAGCCCTCCTTGCCGATGTCGGTTAGGAAGATCTCGCCGACCGTGCCGTCCTCGTACATGCCGGCGGTGATGTAGCCCTCGTGGCCGCCGATCGAGAACTTGTGCGTGATCGACTGGCGCTCGCGCGGCATGCGCTTGCGACGCGGGCCCGCGTCGGCGAGAGCCTTGGCGACCGCCGCGTCCACGATCGCGTCGACGTCGACGGGGCTCGGCGCGTCCTTCTGGGCATCGGTGCGCAGCGCCTGTGCGGTCTTCGAGCCGTCGCGGTAGATCGCCAAAGCCTTGACGCCGAGGCGCCAAGCCTGCGTGTAGGCGTCGGCGATGTCCTCGACGGTGGCCGTCTGCGGCAGGTTTACGGTCTTCGAGATGGCGCCGGAGATGAACGGTTGCACGGCGCCCATCATCTTCAGGTGGCCCATGTGCGAGATCGCTCGCTCGCCTACGGCCACGTCGAACACGGGCAGGTGCTCGGCTGCCAGGCCCGGCGCGCCGATGATCGTGCCGTGCTCGGCGAGGTGCGCCTCGATCTGCTCGACCTGCTGGTCTGAGTAGCCGAGTGTCTCAAGCGCCAGTGGCACGGTGCGGTTGACGATCGTCATCTGGCCCCCGCCGACGAGCTCCTTGAACTTGACGAGCGAGAAGTCGGGCTCGACGCCCGTCGTGTCGCAGTCCATCAGGAAGGAGATCGTGCCCGTCGGAGCCAAGACCGTCGCTTGGGCGTTGCGGTAGCCGAACCGCTCGCCCAGCTCCACCGCCTCGTCCCAGGAGCGCCTTGCCGCCTCGAGCAGCTCCGTGTCGAGGCAAGTCGAGTCGGGGATCGCCCGGGAGGAGTCGCGGTGCATGCGCATCACGTTGTTGTGCTCTGCGCGGTTCTCCTCGTAGTGCTCGTAAGGGCCGAGCGCCGCCGCCGCGCGCGCCGACTCGCGGTAGGCGCGACCCGTCATCAGCGCGGTGATCGCCGCCGCCGTGCCCCTGCCCGTGTCCGAGTCATAGGGCATGCCGTTGCTCATCAAGTACGCGCCCAGGTTGGCGTAGCCGAGGCCGAGCTGACGGAAGGCGCGCGCGTTGACGCCGATCTGCTCGGTCGGGTAGCTGGAGGGGCCCACCACGATCTCCTGGGCGAGCAGCATGATGTCGACCGTGTGCTCGAAGGAGCGCACGTCCAAAGTGCCGTCCGGGCGGCGGAACTTCATCAGGTTCAGCGAGGCCAGGTTGCAGGCCGAGTCGTCTACGTGCATGTACTCAGAGCACGGGTTGGACGCGTTGATGCGGCCGCTTTTCGGGCTTGTGTGCCACTGGTTGATGGTCGTGTCGTATTGCACGCCCGGGTCCGCGCAGCGCCATGCGGCCTCGGCGATCTCGCGCATCAGCTCGCGTGCGCGGATCGGCTCGCCGACCGGCTCGCCTGTGGCGCGGGCTGTCAGGTGCCAATCCTCATCGGCCTCGACCGCGCGCATGAACTCGTCGGTGACGCGCACCGAGTTGTTGGCGTTCTGGTATTGGATCGACTTGAAGCCCTCGCCGTCGATCGACATGTCAAAGCCCGCGTCGCGCAGAGCTTCGGCCTTGTCCTCCTCCTTGGCCTTGCACCAGATGAACTCGCGAATGTCGGGGTGGTCGACGTCGAGCACGACCATCTTTGCCGCGCGCCGCGTCTTGCCGCCGGACTTGATCGTGCCCGCCCACGAGTCTGCGCCACGCATGAACGACACCGGGCCCGAGGCGGTGCCGCCCTTGGCCAGCGGCTCCATCGAGCCGCGGATGTTCGACAGGTTGATGCCCGAGCCGGAGCCGCCGCGGAAGATGTTGCCCTCCTTGGTGTTCCACTCGAGGATCGACTCCATCGTGTCCTCGACTGAGAGGATGAAGCAGTTATGGACGGCGATGTTGTTCGAAAGGTACTCGCCAGACTCTGTCTGGATGTCATAGACCTCCATCTCACCGAGATCCTCGATCGCGACGATCTCCTCCTCGCGCAGGTCGGGGCAACGCTTGGGATTGCGTAGGTCCAGCGAACCGAGCAACTTGTCCGACTTCTCTTGGCTGATGAAGCCGATCATCTCCGAGAAGCGCGCACGCTCCGAGCCGATCGAGATCGACAACTCGTGCATGTCGTGACGATCCCCTCTCTTCTCGGCCTTGCGGGTTCGTCGTGAATAGATGCCCAGCGTACAGAGCAGTAGTTGCACGTCCTCCGTCCACTGCTCGCCAATGACCGCGAAGCCGATTCGCGCGTTCTCGAACTCATCGCGACGCTGCACCGTAATGTATCCGTCGGCCTGGAAGATGCTGCGCAGGTAGGCAACGATCTCGTCGTGCGAGGCAGTGAAGAGGCGAGCGGGGACGCGAATCTCGGTGCCACGCGTAAGCAGGCCCCATGACTCGACGAATTCCCGCAATACCTCGCCGTAGAGACGAATTCGCCGCACACGAATGTGCTGGGTATCAGCCTCGCGTACCTTGCGGTGGACGTGCGGGAAGGCGACGTCGAGATGACCCATGACCCACTCATACTCCTCGTCGGTGGCCACCTGGAACTCGATCGTCAACGATCGGTTTGTGCCTGTGTACTGGCCGACGAAGCCATCGGCCTGTAGCCAGCCGGCGAGTGCGGCCTCGGAGAGCGCGACGCGGTCCACCTCCTCGGCGAGATCCTCGAGTGGGGACCCCTCATATGAGCCCATGCCGACCGCAACACGAATCGGATCGCTGACCTTCGCGCGATGCGGATGCAAGTGCATCCGCATGCCCACCTCGAGCTGATCCATGCGCAGCCATGCCGGCTGGGAACGTCGCTCGGACACCGCCTTTACGACATGGTCGGGCGTAGCTTCGACGAAGCTACCGTTGCGCAAGCGAGCACGGAGGACACGCTTGCGACCGTTTGCCTTGGTGGCCACTATGCGTGTCACGCCGTGGGCGTCGTACACCTCACGCCCGACTTGATCTCCCTCAACGAGCTCACCGATCGGCACCATGCCATGCGGTGTCGAAACGAATTTGTGATAAGGCTGGCATGCCGAGCACTGCGGCGACTCCTCGAAGCCGACGTTGAACCACACGGGGGAGTTGAACGCCGCCAGCTGGTGCAGCAGGATGTGGGTCAGCTCGGCCTCGAAAGCCTCGGCGTCCTCATCGCTTGCGAAGTAAGCGCGCTCGCGGCCCCAACCGGCGATCGTGCCCGCCACGCGGCCGATCATCTGCTTGACCGAACGCTCGCGCTCGGGGTGGCCGATCTGGCCGCGGAAGTACTTCTGGGCCACGATGTTGGTCGCGTTCTGGCTCCAGCTCTTGGGAAACTCGACACCTGCCTGCTCGAAGGCGACGCGGTCGCCGTGGCCGATGCGCGCGTCGCGCAGCTCCCACTCGACCGTCTCGAAAGGGTGCGTCTCAGAGGAGGTGAATAGGCGCTCGACACTCAGCGCCTCGCCGGCGCTCGTGTCCTGCTGGATCGTGGGGTGCGGGGTGAAATCCATCGGCCTTACCTCCTCTGCGCCGTGTTGTGCGACGCCCACTCGACTCTGTTCACTTGGGGGCCGAGAATCCTCTCACGCGCATCCACGGAAAAACCGACGCGCGTCCACGGAAAAAAATACGGGCCGCTCTAAATAGCCATTTTAGAGGGGTTTTCCGTTTTCTCGGCAATGGCCGAGGGGGGCTGGAGGAGCGACGAGGATGCGCCGAGCGCAGTGCGCGGTCGCACATGAGGGGTGCGCAACCGATCGCCGAGCGAGGGGATCGCCGATCGGCCGGCATAGCCCGGCGAGCCCTCAGTGGCCCAGGCGCGCCCAGTCGCTGAACTCCGCCCAGGTCTCCGACGCGTGGTATGCGGCCTCGCGCAGCGAGTGCGTCAGCGAGACCGTCCAGCGCGGTTCGAGCGCAAGCCAGCGGCCGAGTGCCCACGCGAGGCAGCCGAGTAGGAGTAGCGCGCCGAGGATCGCCAGCGCGAGTGCGATCGCGGACAGGTGCGTGGCGTGCGGCTTCTGCTTGTGCGCCACGATCACCGTCGTGGAGCCCGTCGCGGTGGTGCTTGCGGGCGCTGTCGTGGTCGGGACCGTCGACGCCGTGCTGCTCGTCGTTTGCGCTCCGCTGCTCGCAGGGGGGGTCGTTGGGGGCGCCACGGTGCCGGGTTGGGCCGCGCCGGCGGGAGCGGAGGTACTTGTCGTCGCTGAGGTCGGCGTTGTGCTTGACGAGACCGACGCGGTCGGTGTCGTTGTCGTGGCCGGAGTTGTGGTCGTGGCGATACTGTGAACCTTGGCCGACGCCGGGATCGTGATACCCAGGGCCTTGTCGGTCGTGGCACCGGCCGCTTGGGCGCTGGCAGGCAGCAGCACCGCAAGCGCGCACGCTGCCGCCACGATCGAAGCGGTGCGTGCTTGGTGCAAGCTGCGGCTTGGTTTGACGGTCATCGCTTTCGCCATGCTAACGGCAGCTTCCTCACTCGGGGGAGGGCTGTCTTGAGGGGCGGGGCACGAACATCGGTGCGCGCAGCGCGCCTCCCCCCACATAGAGGAGCTCCGAGAAGGTCCCGTGTCGCTCACGTGCCGCGCGCCGGCAGCAGATCCTCTATCTCCGATAGGGCCTGCTCGAGCACGCGCGCCACTGGTTGCTCGCCGTCCAATGGGCGAATGCGCTGCGGCTCGGCTTGCGCGAGCTGCTCGTAAGCGCCGGCGATCCTCTGAAAGAAGGATTCGTCCTCACGCTCCAGCCGGTCGGGCTCGGTGCCGCGGGTCTGTTGGCGGTCTCGCCCGGTGGTCGGGCTGATCCGCAACAGCAGGGTGCGCTCGGGCGCGAGCCCACCGGTGGCGAGCAGATTGATGGCGCGCACCTGCTCGATACCTAGCCCGCGGCCCGCGCCTTGGTAGGTAAGCGAGGAGTCAACGAAGCGGTCGAGCAGCACCCAGCTGCCATCTTCCAGCAGCGGCTCTATCCGCTCTTGCACCAGCTCAGCGCGGGCGGCTGCGTACAACAGCGCCTCGGCACGGGCCCCGATCTGAAGTGCGGGGTCCTTTACCAGCTCCCTGATCCGCTCCGACAGAACGACCCCGCCCGGCTCGCGCAAGAGCTCGACATGCACGCCCCGCTCTTTGATTGCCTGAGCCAGCGCTGTCGCGAGCGTCGACTTGCCCGCGCCGTCCAGGCCCTCGATCGTAATCAGCCTGCCCTCGCCCACGTGTGCAAGGTACATGCGGTCGCGGCTGCCCGCGCGCGCGGCAGCGCCTCTCCGGAGCAACACGGACACATCCAGGCTGGCCCGAGGGTTGTGCCTCCTCGGAGCAACGTATCCAAGCCAGCCCCAGAGGTGTGCTCCGCAGAGCAACGCAACGTATCCAGGCCAGCCCCCAAGGTGTGCCTCTGACCACGGCACATGCACCCAAAACAGGCATGCCCTTGCGCGGGGGGCGTTTGGATGTTCCACCTCCTCTTCCTCTCGATGCGCGGCTTCCTGGTCGGCCCCGCTCTAGGATGCGCCGAGTGTCGTCCACATCGGCCGAGCCGACCGCTCCGGAGGGGATGCTCGTGGGGGTCGAGCCCCACCCGCACGCTCGGGCTGTGCTGCTCCCGGCGCTGCCCCCGACGGGGACCCCTTCGCACGCCTACCTCTTCCACGGCCCGCCCGGCACCGGTAAGCGCATGGTGGCGCGCGCGTTCGCGGCGGCGCTGCTCACCGACGGTGCTCAGCGGCCCGACACCGTTGCCTCGCGCGTGGCCCGCGACGCCCATCCGGACCTCACCTGGGTGACTCCCAGCGGGGCCAGCGAAGTGCTCGTCGGCGACATCGACGAGCCGGTTGTGGCGGCATCGGCGCACACCCCCTTCGAATCCAAGCGCCGCGTGTTCGTGATCGAGGCGGCCGGCACCATGAACGAGCAGGCGGCCAATCGTCTTCTCAAGACGCTGGAGGAGCCCCCTTCCTTCGCTCACCTGATCCTGCTCGCCGAGCATCGCGACGATGTGCTTCCCACGATCGCCTCACGCTGTCAGCAGGTGCGCTTCGACCCGCTCTCCGACGAGCTTCTCGCTAAGCGTCTCGAGGGGAGCGACGGTGCGAAGATCGAGCCCGAGCGAGCCGCCGCCTGCGCGCGCCTGGCCGCCGGCGACGGCCGGCTCGCCGAGCTCTTGGCGAGCGAGCGCGGTATCGCCTTGCGCGACTGCGCCGAGCAGTTCGTGCGCTCCGCGCTGCACGACGGTGTCGAGCAGCGGCGCTGGATGGGGCTGCTCGAGGCGGCCAAGTCCGCCGGCGCCGTGGCCGGCGCGGCGGTCACCGAGCGCCTGCAAGAGCAGGCCGGGTTCCTGCCGAGCAAGGAGCGACGCAAGTACGAGCGCGAAGGCGCCGACATCGTGCGTCGCGCCGAGCGTCGCGAGCGCACCGCCACGCTGGAGCTGGGCTTGCGCCTGGTCGAGCTGTGGCTGCGCGACCTCTGGTGCCTGGCCTCCGGAGTCCCTGAGCTCGCGTTCGCGTGCGATCGCTCCGCCGAGCTCGACGCCGACGCGTCTGGTCGCGACGCGGGTTCGTTGTTGCATGGCGTCGAGCTCGTGCGCGACACACGCCTGCGCCTGAGCCTGAACGTCTCCGAGGAGCTTGCGCTCGAAGCGCTCGCCTACCGCCTCGCGGCTTTGCTCGTTTTGTCTTAGGCCTATCCGGTAGGCCCGCACGTCTGACGGCCGATTGAGGTCTATCCGGTAGGGCCCGGCGTCTGTGACGGCCGAGGTGGGCACGCGCGTTTGTGACGGTCGATTGAGGCGCCCGCACGTCTGTGACGCCGATTGGATAGGCCTAACCATCTTTGGCGAAATGAGTTGTGCGGCGGGACGTCCCTGGACCGGGGACGTTGGGTTTGGCAGTTCATTTTGAGTGATCTTCGCAACACCCCCCTTGCGCGAAGCTCTTGGTAAAGGTTAGGTACCTAAATGAATCTCCGAGCTTTCACGCAAAGGGGTATTGAACGTGCAGCTCATTTTGAAAGACCTTCTTCAGCCCGTCGCGTCGATCGGCCCGAGATTCGGCGTCAGCTCGTAAGTCTCAAATGCCATGAATCGTGAGAACAGCCGGTTCTCGGGGCCATGGAAGTCG
>Ga0210386_10003462_pt1 | contig 13240 bp, 12 predicted proteins | sample IncBWH32OmetaG_FD_160091 | JGI IMG/M metagenome (GOLD analysis project Ga0210386, IMG submission 160091) | Forest soil microbial communities from Barre Woods Harvard Forest LTER site, Petersham, Massachusetts, United States - Inc-BW-H-32-O ... | reverse complement strand
GATCAAGCTTCCTGAAGTCGTAATGTTAGCGCCGCTGATGGTCAACTGTCCGCCGGTTGCGGTCACTGTCCCCGAGATATTTGCCGCGGTCAGCGCGTTCTGCAGGTCAGTAGCATAGGTGCTTACGGACTCGCCCGCCGTAACGGTGGGTGCGTTAATCGTTGTTGAAACGCCCCCCGCGGAGCCGGTAATCGTCAGGTTGGTTGAGGGGTCCACAGTGGCCATGGTTCCGGAACTGGAGCCGAAGTTATATACCTGCGTGTTCACTCCGCCTGCGCTGCTGCTATTCGCCGCCAACGTATCGGGGAGGGTTACGTTGTATGACCACGTGTTGGTTGCGGTTTTGGTATACGTTACCTGCGCTTGGTACGCGTTGCCCAGAGAATCGTAGACCTGAATTTTGCCGGAAAGGCTATCACCAACTTTAGCTCCTGAATCGAGAGTGGCCGTCATGCCAAACGTTGTCGTTGCGCTCGGTGGTTCCACTTCGCCGACGGGGATGTTCACAGGCGCGAGGGGGGCGTTGGTATTCACCACGCCATTTACGGCTGGAAAGCCCATGACGTTGAGTCCGCTTGAAGTGATCAGGTTTCCGTTCAGATCCAGAGAGAAGTCGCCATCCCTGGTCAGAAGGGTGTTAGCGCCGCTGCCAACGACGAAGAAACCGTTGCCCTGCAAGGCCACGTTGGTGTCTACGTTCGTCGTATTCGGCGAGCCATTGGAAAAGTCAGTATCGATGGAGCATACCTGCGTTCCCGATCCGCGTTGGATTGGATCGCCGGAGCCTGCTTCTCCCACTTGCTGATAGAACAAATCGGAAAAGTTTACGGATTGTGATTTATAACCGGTGGTATTCATGTTGGACAGATTGTTCGCTATCGTGTTCAGTGCAGTCGAATCTGCGTTCAACCCGGTCAGCGGAATGTAAAAGCTTGCCATGTTGCATCTCCTCTACGATGACTCCGGTTTGTGCGGCCAATTGTGAATGAAATGCGGCGACAGTCTCTGGGTGTCACAACCCCTTGGATGGGGTGGCCAACGACTCCGCGACGCGCTGTGCTGCCGGATGGTTTACAGGGACGGTTAGATTGCCGTCGGCAAGGCGCGGCAGGGTGGGTTCGGTCGATGCTGCCTTGGCGCCTTCTGTTTTGACGCCCGGGCTGACGGGGTTCGCGGTTGAATCCGTGGTTAGCGTCTGGTTGATGGAGATGAGCTGCTCAAGACTGTTTACCTGAACCAGTTGATTGATGTACTCGTTCGGATCGGTATCGGCAGTCGGATCCTGGTTTTGCATCTCGGTTACCAGCAGCGTCAAAAAATCATTCGCCGAGATGGTTGCGGAATCATCGCCAGAACTGCTGCTCGTCCCCGTGTCCTGGCTCTTGACAGTCTGCGCATTGTTGAAGCTGTGCGCTGCCGCAAGCTGGTTCCAGATTCCGGTCATTTGTGTCGCCATTTTTTCCTCCCCGTTGTTTCATGCTCGAATCCGATGATCCGAATTCCCTTCTTGGCGTTCCCCTTCTTCACACGACGAAAGATACGTGCCCATCAATCGGATTCGGCCCTGCGGATGTCTGCATCTCCAAGCCAGACATCGGCTCCTCCGCGAATCCGTGCGACGAATGCGCGACGGACTCTGTTCGAGCGAATTCAGGGCCTTCCGGCCTCTGCTGCTGCCCGTCGTGGCCCGTGTATGCGCCATCTCCCTGGGACATCCCCCGTCCCGTGTTCTGACTATTCGAGCCCGCATCGGGAGCCGAAAGGGTAATGGGATTCAGGTGTTCGTGCCGATTAGCCATATCCGAGTTCAATCCGGCAAGATGACTGCCGAGCACCTGTGCGCCGATCTCCGATGAAGGAACTACGGCCGCATGAATGCCTCCGGCGTCCAATTGCGCGCGCACACTCACCCAGCCTAACGATGAATCCTGGAAGCCCGCTTCGGCTCGGTGCCCTCCGGCAGAGATCCATTTCGCAGAAGGGCTGTCTGTTCCTGCATCCATGACCGCAAGGGGCTCGCGCGCTGAGTCGGGTTGAGCTTTGACCGATGCAACCGATGCAGCGAGGCCACTTCCAGGGGATGGCACAACACCGGCACCAGGACCGGATGCAGGCTGTCCAACACGATCATCTTCGAGATTTTGAGTTACCGCGGAGTTAGCCGCCCAGTGAATTGAGGGAATATCGGCATCCAACTTCGATCGGGAAGTTGTCGCAGTTTCCCGGATGTTGACGCGATTGTCTGGCCTTAACCTATCGACGACGGATGTCTCCGTGCCCTTCGTTTGGGTCACGTTCTCATAAGGCGAATTGGGCAGATTGGAACTCTGCGTTGTAGGCGGGAATGTCGATCCCGACGCGGACTGTCCATTGAAATTGGTTTGAAGAGATCGCGTATTCGGTGGCTGAGGAGCGGGCTGTACCGGCGCAGATTTCTCTAGCGGGGCCGCGACGAACTGATCTGTACCGTCCGCCTCACCGCTCGCGCGCTTGGAAACGAGGGACGGAGAACTTGCCGACGACGGATGGCCGTCGTGTTTCCCGTCCGGGGTCGCGCCGAGAATCGGACTGCTGCGATCGGGCGTATCGGTCAATCCGGCGATTGTCGTTGTCGCTCGGCTATCGTGCTGGTTGCCAAATGGAATCACCAACGAGCCTGAAACGACCCGTGCGGACGCCGCCTGTCCGGATGGATTGTCAGCCTGCGAAGGTAAAACCAGTAGCGGCATGATTGTCGGATTCGGCGAGAACTCCGGATTCATTGCTGAGGTTGCTTTGACCGAATCAGCCCCCGCTTCTATCTTTGCGGACTTAATGTTGCTGCCTGACAACCTCTGCGAACGCACGGTCGTATCGTATACGCCGATCTTCGTCGACGCCCGATTTGCATCGGGGCTGGAAGGGAGATGGCCGGACGCCAACACGTGCAAAGTGGTCCTTCGGCTCATCCCGGTCAGTTCTGACGAGGTCGTTTGCGAAGAGGATTCTCCGGCATGATTCGCATCCCAATCATCTTGGTGCTGCAATTCGGTTGCAGGTCGAGGGCTGGAGGTTGAAACTGAGACAACGCAACCTTCCTCTCTCGCCTGCGGTCCATCTGTGCCTGTTACCTCTTCAAACCCGCGTAGGTTGTCAAGAATTGCCTGCCACCTCTGTCGGAAGTCGGCCGCATCCGTGGTTTGAGCGGAATTTCCGCCGACGCTCGCACTCGCAGTGCCGTCGGCTGCGGAAGAGTGGACCATCGATTGACCAGGAATCGGTACATCACTCTGAATTCCGATTCCGCGTGCGAAGCTCATGCGCGTTAATGGAGCAGATGGCCTGCCAACTGGAACGTCATCAGGTTAAAGGAATGTCAGATTCGGAGCGTGGCGCATTCGCTCCTCTGCGGTTCGCTTGCGTTGCAATACGATGCCAATCGTCAAGCACGAGCTGGCTTTTGCGGTTCGCCGCCGTCGCATCCTTAGCCTGCACGGCTTCGTACACCCTTTCCACCTGGCGGCGCTCGACCCGCTTATCGAGCAATTCCCGCCTCTTGCTTTGTACTTGTTTTTCCGCTGCATCGACCTTTGCCGACAGCACCTTCGCCCGGCGGTCGGCCGCCCGGAGTTCCTCCAGCCCCGCAATTCTGTCCAGGACCTCACCTGTGTGCGCGCTCGATGCGATCAGCACCCGGGCGCGCCTGACACGCTCGCGCGTTTCCGTGAGATCTGTCTCAAGGCGCTGCAACGCTGCAACTGCCAATTCCATATAGGCCTGCATCTGTTCCTCTTCGGCCTGACGAATATTGCGGAGGCGTCGCAGGCTCTTTGAGGCAGCCATGGTTTATATCTCCTCCGCGATCTCCGCGAGCCGGCGCAGGCAATCCGCATACCCCACGCGCTCTAGGGGTGTCTGCATCATGAATTCACGCAGGGCGTCTCGGGAGTGCAGCGCCCTGTCCAAGTCCGGATCGGCGCCCACCTTGTACGCGCCAATTCGAACCAGGTCTTCGGAGCGCGCATAAGTCGCCAATATCCGTCGAAACAGGGCTGCGTGTTCGCGGTGATCTGGTCCAGCGACCGCTGGCATCAACCGGCTGATCGAGTCAAGCAGATCGATAGGTGGATACCAGCCCTCCGTGGCCAGCTTCCGCGAAAGCACGACATGACCATCCAGCAGCGAACGCACCGCATCCACGAGCGGATCCTGCTGATCGTCTCCTTCCATCAGGGTTGTATAGAACGCCGTGATCGAACCGTCGCGAAAGTTGCCGGCTCTCTCCACCAGCTTTGCAAGCCGACTGAAGACAGACGGCGTATACCCCTTCGCCGTTGGCGGTTCGCCCGCGGCCAGGCCAATTTCTCTTGCCGCCATGGCAAAGCGCGTCAGCGAGTCAAGCACCAGCAGAACGGCCTTTCCTTTTTGGGCAAAGAACTCGGCAATGGTGGTTGCGGTCATGGCGGCGCGCATGCGCATCAGGGGGGATTCGTCGGAAGTGGAAACAACCACGACGGAACGCGCAAGGCCTTGCTCGCCGAGCGCGCTCTCGACAAATTCACGCACCTCGCGCCCGCGCTCTCCTACCAGGCCAACCACGGTGATATCCGCTTCGGTGTTGCGCGTCATGATGCCGATCAGCGTGCTCTTGCCGACGCCCGATCCGCCAAAAATGCCCACACGCTGCCCCCGGCCGACGGTAAGCAGCCCATCGATGGCTCGGATACCCGTGGCAAGGGGAATGTGAATGGGCACCCGGTCGAGAGGCGCGTGCACTTTGCCTCCAAGAGGAAGCCTCTCCGTCGGGCCGTCAAGGTTTCGCCCATCCATTGGGACGCCCATGCCGTCGAGAATTTGGCCGATCATGCCTTCGCCGATGATGACTTCTGGACTGCAGCCCAGGGCGGTAACGGAATCTCCAAAACGAACTCCATCGGTTGTCTTCATCGGCATCGAGATGACACGCGAACCGCGGAACCCGATGACCTCGGCGCGATGAATCCCCCCTAGACGATCCTCAATCTCGCAGCATTCTCCGACCGAAGCAACCGGCCCCTCGGACTCGATGATGTGACCGATCGACTCCATAACCTGTCCGCGCCACCGCCATGGCTGCATGGTTTGCACGCGCGCGGTGTAGCTATCCAGGATTCCGCTCACGCCCGTACCTCGTTTTCCTGAGGACGAGGAGCCGGAGAGGCATCTCGCCTGGTTGTGGGCGCGGCATCCAACAGAGCCAGCTCCATCTGATGAAGTTGTGCAGGCAGTCCCAGGTCCACCGACCCCATCTCTGTCTCAATCAAGCAGTCTCCAAGTTGCAGGGAGTCATCGGGGATCACAACCGGCTTCACTTTGAGATTCGGAATATGTGCCAGCGTCTCGGTCCAGAGGCCGGACTCTGCAGCCGGAACGCGAAGCCGTACCTGCATCGTCGCGGCGAGTTGCCCCAGCGCGACGCGCACTGCGCCAATCAGGAACAATGGGTCAATCTGCGCCTCGCGGCGGAGTACGCGAGCGGCAATGGCCAGTGCGAGCCGAACGAGTTCGTGCTCCGTTTTGTGCAGGAAATCGTCCCAATCGTTCGCCACTTGGCTGGCAAGGTCGGCAGCCTGCTCTATCCGCGTCTTGTCCGCATTCTGCAAGAGTGCATGCAGTTCGCTTGCGGCTGATTCGCGCGCTTCTCGGATGCCCTGTTCCCTTCCGGCCTCGAAGCTTTGCGCTGCTTGTTCGGCTGTGGACGCCCGCGATGACGCCCCATCTGGGTCTGCGTATTTGTCGCGGCAGTCCGGCGCTTCGGCTAAAGGCGTTGCGGTGCCGACTTCGGGGACATCTTCCCATAGCATCGGGGGCGGCGAGCCACTCGCCGGATACTGAAATACTTCAACTCGTGTTGATGATCCGCTTGGCAAGCTTTTCATTCCTCGTGAGCGCCTGATTCCTAGGCGAGCATCTCATCTCCTGTTTCGAGCTTGAGAATTACTTTGCCCTCGGCCTCCAGACGCCGAGCAAGATTCAGGATCTCCTGCTGGGCCTGCGCCACTTCGCGCGAACGCACCGGACCCAGAACTTCCATGTCTTCCTTCAGCATTTCAACCGCGCGCGCACTCATGGACTTGAAGATGGCTGCGCGCAAATCTTCGTTCGCGCCGCGCAGTGCCATAGCCAACTGCTTCTTTTCCACGCCGGAGACAATCTCGCGAATGGTTGCAGGCGGCACCGTCACAAGGTCTTCAAATGTAAACATGAGATTTCGAATGCTGAGAGCCAACTCCGGCTGGCCCTCTTCAATCACCTCGAGAATCCGCTTGGACTCTTCCGCATTCATGCGATTCATCAGATCGGCTACCGCCTTGAACCCTGAATAGCTTTTTCTGCCGGTGTCCCCAACGGTCTCGAGGCGCCGGTGCAGAATATGAGCCACCTTCTGCGCCATTTCCGGAGAAAACTGACGCATCTCGGCCAGGCGCTGAATGGATATGACCTTGTGTTCTTCGCTCAGACTGCTTAGCACCTGCGAAGCCCGCTTGGGGTCAAGATGCGCGAGCACAAGCGCAATGGTCTGCGGATGTTCGGAATCCAACAGCTTGCCCAGTTGTTGAGGGTCGGTACGCTGTAGCTTCGCCAGGTTGCCTTGCTCCGCCTCCTGCGCGCGGCGCAACTGCGTCATCAGATCGTCCGCTCGCTGCTTGCCAAAAGTCTCCGCGAGCAGGCGACTGGCATAGTCCAGGCCCCCGTGCACCATGAAGCCCTGCGTCTCCAGTAATTCCCAGAACTCTTCGAGGACCGCAGCGGAGACCTCCGGCGTAATACCGCGCAGATCCGCAAACTCCTCGGTCAATCGTTCAACATCGGTCTCTGGAAGCGTGCGAAGGATCTCCTTAGCAAGGTCCTCCCCCACTGCCATGAGGAGCACGGCGGCTTTGCGCGCGCCCGTCAGGTGCACGGATCTGCGCTGCATTGCTCCTCCGAATTCAGGGTCATCTCCGGCCAAGTCGCTGGTCCTTTCCTGACGTTGCTCAAACCCGGGTCTCTATCTCATTTGGTCAGGGGCTAACCGTTCATTCCGAACATTCGTGTGCGTGTCTTACTCCGAGTGAATCCAACTCTGCAAAAGCCGTGAACTCTGTGCGGGTTCATTCTTCATGTGCGCGGCCACCTGCTCGAACATCTCCTGTGCTCGGACGCGGCCTGGGTCCGGTAACGCCGGCTCGGGTTGGAGCAGCGCCGCCTGATTCGCCGCGGTCAAGCCTTTGGGGAGCCCGTGAGATGCAGTAGCATTCAACTCCGGGCCACCTTTCCTCAACGCCGGCCGCACACCGAATGCGAGTACAACCATCAGCCCAATGAGGAGGCTCAGATACTTCACAAGCAAGGGAGAACTCTCCAACTTCGATAGCACCTGCGCCGGTGTGGAAGGTGCAGGCTGAGCGTGATTCTCTTCGAAGGAGAGATTCTGCACCGTCAAAACGTCGCCGCGGGAAGTGTCGAATCCGACCGCTGCCTGGGCAAGAGTTGTGAGATTCCTCAGCTCGTCGGGCGAGCGCGGCTCCCACTTGGGGGCGGCTGTCTTGCTTTGGGCTTGCATGAGGCGGTCGTTCACAACGATCGCGGCCGTGAGCCGATGCACTTTCCCGGGGCTCTCAACGAGGTGCCGGACGGTTTTCGAAACACCATAGGTTCCAGATTCTGTCTTCGAGGTTTGAGGTTGCGTGGTCTGTTTCGGATAGACCGGGAGCGTCTGGCTGTTGGGCGCATTCGACGCGGTTCCTGGAACTCCGGCTGCGATCGGCTGGGCGCCGGTTGTTTGCTCGGTGCGCTCCATCGAAAGCGTGGCCGATTGGGCGGGATCGTAGCTTTCCTTCGTCTCTTCCAGGGCATCCGGATCGTAGTCGAGCGTCACCGAAGCGCGCACATTGCCTACCCCCGTAACCGGTTCGAGCGTCGAGATCAGCTTTTCTTCAAGAGCTTGTTCAGCGCCGAGCTGCAACGCCTCAGGCGTCTTGGGGCCAAGCGGGAGATGCCCCGACGCGTCCACAAGAACAACATGCTCGGCGGCCAGTCCGTCTACGGCGGATGCTACCAGGTTGCGAATTGCATCAGCCTCGCCATCCGCCAGAGCTCCGCGACGCAACTTGAGCACAACGGAAGCCTTGGCGGGCCGGTCCTGATCACGAAAGAGGGAGTCATGTGTCAGCACCAGGTGCACGCGCGCCGACTCAACGTCGTTCAGCGAACCAACCGTGTGCTCCAGTTCGCCTTCCAGCGCTCGCTGGTAATTCACCTGTTCGTCAAACTCCGAACCGACCCAGTTCGGTTTATCGAAGAGCTCGAATCCCATGCGGCCACTTTTGACTCCCTTTGCGGCCGTCGCCATCCGTGCCTTGTCCAGCTGCGGAGCCGGAACGCGCAGCGTTGTGCCGTTGTCAGCGACATCGTAGGGGATCTGTGCCTGTGTAAGAGTCAGGCCAACCTGGCGGGCATCGTCCGGATCGAGCCCCGCATACAGGGTTCGCCAGTCAGTGCGCAGTCCGTACCAGAGCAGCCCCGCCAGCAGAACGATGAGCATGGCAGACGAAGCGATAGTCCAGCGGCGTTGTTGGGGCGCCATGGCTGCCCAGCCCAGCCGTGTCCTCGTCCACATGGCGGCGGCTCCCGCCTGCAGCTGTCCCCCATCACCAACCGGTGCCCGTTTCTCCAACTGCGTACCTGGAGCGGCCATTTATTTTATCCCGCCGTTTCCTTCACAACGCCGCGCGGCCCAATATAGTTCGCGAATTCCCGCTGTTCCGTGGCGTCGTGCGAGAGTCAGAACTGCATACTCATCACGCTCTGGTAACTCTGGATCGCCTTGTTTCTCACTGCCAGCGCCATCTCGAATGCCATGCTCGCCTTCTCACTGGCTATCATCGCCTGATGGACATCTACGCCCGAGCCCGTCATCAATCCATCCACGGCGGTGCGCGCCTGATCTTCGAGCTGGCTCACTTTGCCGATTGCATCCGTCAACAGATCGCTGAACGGTGAGTCAGCCATCTTGGACGAAGCCGGCGCGGCGCTCGCAAATGGCATGGCGGATACACCGGAAAGACCTGCGCCGGTGATGTTTGTGGTGTGGATTCCCGTAATCATCGTCCCCTCCTCGTTCTCTCCCTGCCGTTTCTAGGACCGTGCAATGTCGAGAGCAGAAGTGATCATTCCCTTCTCTGCCTGTACAGCTGAACTATTCAGTCCGTAGGCACGCGTCGCTCCCATCAGGTCGACCATCTCTGTGAGCGGATTAATGTCGGGATACGCGACGTAGCCGTCGGGCCCGGCATCGGGATGGCCCGGATCGTAGCGCTTCAACGGCGGTGCGCTGTCTTCGATGACTTGTGAGATATGAACTCCGCCTGCAGGCTCTGCATTCTCGGTGGACTGCAATGCATGCTGCGAGGCATTGCTCAGCGAATGAAGAAACCCCTCATCGGCCTGGTTGGCTGCGAAGACCACATGCTGGCGTTTGTACGGTCCTCCAGACTCGGTCCGCGTCGTCTCCGCATTGGCCATGTTCGCGGCTACAACCTCAGCACGCATGCGCTCTGCTTGCATGGCCGATCCGGAAGCTTCCATCAATCCAAAGAGGTTCATTTGCCCGCCTCCCGTGCCGCGCGCCTGTTACTTGTCAGCATGTATGGCATCCATCACGCGTTGGTTTTCAAGCCGCATCAGCGCAACCCCGGTTCTGAATTTCAATTGCGCCTCGGCCAGGTTCAGTCCCTCGCGGTCCATGGAGACATTGTTGCCATCGGGACGCGAGATCAGTCCTTCTACATCCTGCACGTGAACCGGTTGGGATCCTTGCCCATCCAGAGTCCCCAGCGCCTTGTGCATCTCTGCCTCAAAATCGAACCCCTGCGTTCGATATCCGGGAGTATCGATGTTGGCCATGTTGGCGGCAGTCAGCTTGGTCTGGCTAACGGCCAGGTCGAGATACCGCCCAAGGGCATCGCTCAATCGCGTTTCGATTTGCACGACGGCTCCTTTCTCCCGCACCGACCTGCTCAATTTGCCTGTCGCTCACCGGCTGCGGGGCTCATTGGCGTCCCGAAATCAATGTCGTCGGCGGTAAGAACCGGTTCCTCCCCTGCGAGGATGGCGGCGCGCTCCAGAACGTGTTCCAGCTCTCGTACATTGCCCGGCCACGGATGCTTTGTAAGTTTGGCCATAGCCGCCTCGTCGATGCGCTTGACAGGCATGGAGTGGCCGAGCTCCGCCAGAAAATGATCTATGAGGAGCGGCAGATCATCGAAGTGCTCGACCAGTGCGGGTGTGCGAACAAGGAAAACGGCCAGCCGGTAGTAGAGATCGGCCCGGAAGCTTCCGGCCTGCGTGTGCTGCGCCAGAGGTTGATGGGTTGCGGCGATAATGCGCACATTCACCTTCACGGTCTCGTTGTCGCCGACGCGCTGCAGTTCGCCGCTTTCGACGAAGCGCAGCAGCTTCGACTGCAGGCTCAAGGGCATCTCGCCAATCTCATCGAGGAACAAGGTCCCGCCGTCGGCCGCTTCTATACGCCCGACGCGCCTTTGAACGGCCCCCGTAAATGCACCCCGCGTGTGACCGAAAAGCTCCGCTTCCAGAAGCGCCTCGGGAATGGCCGCGCAGTTAATGGCAACAAACGGATTTCGATTACGCGTTGAAAGCCTGTGTAAGGCTTCGGCAACCAGTTCCTTGCCTGACCCAGTTGGCCCTTCGATCAAAACCGGAGTGGAGCGCGGCGCCACCAGGCGAATACGCCTGCTGATCTCGAGCATGCAGCTTGAATTTCCGATCAGCTCCGGTATTCTGTCGCTTCCTGCGACCAGTCTTGGCCTGTCTTGGCTGCGTTCGTCCCTCGCAATCGCAGGAGCGTTACATTGCGTGCGGGGGGCAAACACTGACGATCCGTTTTGAGGCTGCTTGAGAGTTGCCGCCAGAACGGCAGGACCGGGATTGCGTGGTTGCGACGCTGCTGCATCCTGCAATTCGGGTGCGGTATTCCAAGCTGCCGTATCGGTTTCCTGAATGCGCCGGAGAGCGTAGAGAATTTCCTGACGATTCGGTCCCGGCGCACTCTCCAAAGGCATCGCTCCGGCGGTCGTCACCACGTCCACATCCGGAAATGCTGCCCGGAACTCACGAAGGAACTCGGCCAGTTCCAGATCCGGCAGCCAGGAGTCGACGATGATCGTCTGGGGCAGAACGTCCATTGTCTCTCCCCATGCCTGCGCTCCGCCCTGTGCTTCGCGGACCTGCCAGCGCAATCCGGTTAATACCGCGCTAAGCCGCTGACGGAAACTGGCGTCGGCACTCGTCACCAGTGCGGTGCGTGGTCGTATACGTGGACAGGTTGGTGAAACCAAAGCTGCTGTGGCTGCCATTCTGCATCTCCCTAAGCTGAAAATCCAATCTCGCGATCATCCCTGCGCGGCAGCAATCTGCGGCGCAATCATTGCGGTGTGATCCTGCATGCCCTCGATCCCAAGCTCCGTCCCGAAAGGAATCATGTAACCGTTGCCCCGCACGGTCCGGATTAAAGCGCCCCGCGGCGCATCAGCTAATTTGCGGCGCAGATAGTTCACGTACACGTCCACAATATTTGTGGTCTGGACAGGTTCCATGTTCCAGACCGATTCGAGAAGCTCCGCACGCGAAACACAGTGACCGCGATTGAGCATCAGATGTTCCAGAAGCGCGAACTCCTTGTTGGTGAGGCATACAGTTCTTCCACTCCGGCGCACCGCATGATCCAGGCGGTTCAGTTCGAGATCGCCGGCACACAGCGTTAGCTGTCCCTCACGCTTTCTGCGCAAGAGCGCCCGGCAACGCGCGCGCAGTTCGAGCAGGCTGAAGGGCTTCGTCATCAAGTCGTCGGCTCCGTAGTCGAAGCATCGTACCCGCGCCTCCACTTCGTGCCGCCCTGTAAGCACAAGGACCGGTAATTCGGCATGGATGTGGCGCATCTCCTGGAGCGCAACCTCACCGTCCTTGATGGGCATATTCAGATCGAGAATCGTCAGGTCGGGCATTTCATTGCGGAAGACCTCAACAGCCTGGGCGCCGTCGAAGACTGTGTGCACGCGATGCCCTTCAGTCTCCAGTCCTCGTCTTAGAAAGAGGCTCAGAGCCTTGTCGTCTTCGGCGATCAGCAATCTCATCAACGCTTCTCCTGGCCTCTCTCTCAGTTGCGGCTGGCCGACTCGCGCATGCAAGCTGGCTTAAAGAGCACTAACCTGCCGCACTTCTCTACGGTCGCGCAATGTGAGAGAGAACTCAAGATTGGAAGGAGAAATGAATGGAGAGAGATTTCGAAATGGCTGTTGCCATTCACAGATTCCCGCAAACGGTTGCATGAACGCGGATGAGTGATAGCGGATACAGCGCAGGAGTCCGCGGAGTGATCCAAGCGACCGACCCTTCCGCCAACACAGCGGATGGACTGTGCTCAGGCGGTCATCTGGTTGCGTGACTGTTGCCGTTCGGCACACAGTGCGGCATCGGCGCGCTCGAGAATCGCCTCCAAGCAATCGCCTTCACGATATTCGATTAGACCAACCGAAGAATTGAGTCGAACGCTCACGTGGCCGGACCTTCCCGGCACCTGGTACGGTCCGCATATCCTCGATTGCAGACGAACACTCTGAGCTCTTGCGTCGGTGGCTGCGCAGTCCAGCACCACGATAAACTCATCACCTGCCCAGCGGGCTACGAGGTCCGAGAACCGGCAGGATGAGCGCAGTTCCCTCGCGAATTCCTTCAGAATCAGGTCTCCCACCAAGTTGCCGAATTCGTGATTGACGCGTCTGAAACCCAGGACGTCGATCATGAGAATGCAGAATAGATTTCCGGATTCAATGCGTTGTTGAATGCGTGCTTCCGCCCAGCGGCGGCTTCCAAGACCGGTAAGCGCGTCGCAGGACGCAGTATGCTCGGCTTTTTCAAGCTTCGCCTGGTAGGTTGAGACCTCGACGCGCAGGTGATCGACGACCACTTTGCTTTCCGCGGTCATGCGGGCAACAGAGCTCTTCAGTTGGCGAGCGCTCTCTTCGATCGACGCGCGGATTGTTGTCACGTCCTGGAGCTTCGCGATTGTTTCCAACTGGCTTGTGAGCGAATGTAATTGCTGAATGTATCGGTCGTCCTTGAGTCCGAGGGACTCGGCCGTTCGAGCAATAACCAGCAACAGATCCTTGACCTCTCCAGCTTTCTGCTGGTAATACTGGGCCGCCTTATCGCCCCAGCC
>Ga0210386_10003461_pt1 | contig 13242 bp, 11 predicted proteins | sample IncBWH32OmetaG_FD_160091 | JGI IMG/M metagenome (GOLD analysis project Ga0210386, IMG submission 160091) | Forest soil microbial communities from Barre Woods Harvard Forest LTER site, Petersham, Massachusetts, United States - Inc-BW-H-32-O ... | reverse complement strand
AGCGCGATCACATCCAGGCTGCCATCCTCGAAATCGCCCTGGAACAGCCGGTCCAGCGCAAGCAGCGCCGACAGCACCGCGGCCACCCACAAGACACCACCGGCCATCCGCGCCAGAAGATGGAGGTCCGCGCCCACGCCCAGCGGCACCAGTGTGGCGACCAGCGCGAAGAAGGACAGCGCCAGCGCCGCGCTGCCGCCGCTTCTGGCGGCGAGCTTGATGTCGCGCAGAAGAAGGCTGGCAAAGACGCTCACAGCTTGAGGCTTTCATTGCCAAGGCCCAGCGCATCATGGGTGGCGGCGATGATCATGCCGCCTTCTGCGCAATGACGTGCCATCGCCAGCGCCATCAGGTCGCGGCCGGCCGCATCCAGTGCCGCGAAAGGTTCGTCCAACAGCCACAGGGGACGCCGCGATGCCAGAAGCCGCGCCAGCGCCAGCCGCCGCTTCTGGCCGGCGCTGAGATAACGGCAGGGAAGCTCTGACTGGCGCGCCAGGCCGACCTGCGCGAGCACGGCCGGCAGGTCCGTATCGCGCACGGCATAGAGCCGCGTATAGAAAGCCAGCTGCTCTAACACGGTCATTTGCGGTTTGAGGCCGTCCAGATGCCCCAGCCATCCCACCAGCCGGCCCCGCTCTTCCGCGTCGTCGCTTTCAGCCTCGCCGGTCTTGACCAGGATGCGGCCCGAGGCCGGCGCCAGGAAGCCCGCGACCAGGCGCAGCAGAGACGTCTTGCCCGCGCCATTGGCGCCCTCCACGGCCAGCGCCTGGCCGGCCTTGAGGCGGAAAGAAAGGCCTTCGAACAGCCGTCTTTCGCCGCGCACGCAGGCGAGCTTTTCCGCGGTGAGGGATGAAATCATGTCGATTTCCTTACAACCTCGCCGCTGTCGGCGCGAGGATTTTTGGCCGATGAGCAGGGTCGCCTAGCGACAGCGTAGGCGACGCGCGGAGCATACCCCCACGGCCGCTCGCCCAAGCTCGCGGCGCTCGCCACTTTCGCAGGTCCACCGGACCTGCTCACACGCTCCGCGTGACGCGGCTCGCAGCACGCGCGACGAACCCACGACGCAAAAGGACCGCGCCCCTGTCAATACATATGCTGGCCACCATTTATAGACATGGTGGAACCTGTGATGAATCCACCTTCATCGGCCACCAAAAAGAGCACGCCGCGAGCGATTTCCGACGCATGCCCCAGTCGTCCGACCGGAATGCGGGCCACGATCTTGGCCAGCACTTCCGCCGGCACCGCCGCCACCATGTCGGTATCGATGTAACCCGGCGCGATGGCATTGACGGTGATGCCCTTGGCCGCGCCTTCCTGGCCAAGGGCCTTGGTGAAGCCGTGGATGCCCGACTTGGCGGCGGCGTAATTGACTTGGCCATACTGACCGGCCTGGCCGTTGATGGAGCCGATATTGACGATGCGGCCAAAGCCCCTTGCCAGCATGCCGTCCCAGGCGGCCTTGCACATGTTGTAGCAGCCGCCGAGATTGGTATCGAGCACCTCATCCCAGGCCGCGCGGCTCATCTTCTTCATGGTGGCGTCGCGGGTGATGCCGGCATTGTTGACGATCACCTCGACCGGACCCAGTTCCGCCTCGATCTGTTTCACGCCCCGGGCACAGGCATCGAAATCGGCGACATCCCATTTGTAGGCCTTGATGCCCGTGCGTTCGGTGAAGGCCGCGGCACGGTCGTCATTGCCGCAATAATTCGCCGCCACCGTGTAACCGGCATTCTTCAGCGCCACCGAAATCGCTTCCCCGATGCCGCGCGTTCCGCCCGTCACCACTGCCACCCGTGCCATGACTTGTCCTTTTGTTTTCCCGCTTGAGAAAACAGTTCAACCGCATTTGCGCGGCGTTTCAACCAAAAGAACGATGCTGCAACGCAACCGGAGCGTCAGCTACGGACCGCCTTGCCGTGTGGCTATCAAAATCTCAACGTTCAACCGTCAGCGCAATTCCCATCCCGCCGCCGATACACAGCGTGGCGAGACCTTTTTTGGCATTGCGCTTGCCCATCTCGAACAGCAGCGTGGTCAGGATGCGCGCGCCGCTCGCTCCGATGGGATGGCCGATGGCGATGGCGCCACCATTGACGTTGACCTTGGCGGGATCCCAGCCCATGTCCTTGTTCACGGCGCAGGCCTGGGCGGCGAAGGCTTCATTGGCTTCCACCAGATCGAGGTCCCCCGCTCTCCAGCCGGCCTTCTGAAGCGCGGCGCGCGAGGCGGGAATGGGACCGGAGCCCATCACCTTGGGATCGACGCCGGCTTGCGCCCAACTGGCGACGCGCGCCAGGGGTGTGAGCCCGCGCGCGGACGCATCCTTCGCGCTCATCAGCACCAGGGCTGCGGCGCCGTCATTGATGCCCGAGGCATTGCCGGCGGTGACGCTGCCTTCCTTGGTGAAGGCGGGCCGCAAGCCCGCCACCGTCTCATAGGTGGCGCCGTCGCGAATATATTCATCGCTGTCCACCACCGTATCGCCTTTCTTGCCCTTGACGGTGACGGGCGCGATCTCGTCCTTGAACCTGCCGGCCTTCCTGGCGGCTTCCGCCTTGTTCTGGGAGGCGACGGCGAAACGATCCTGTTCCTCGCGGGTGATCTGCCATTCCTTGGCGACATTCTCGGCCGTCATGCCCATGTGATAGCCGTTGAAGGCATCCCACAGTCCGTCACGGATCATGGTGTCGATAAAACTCAAATCGCCCATCTTCTGGCCGGCGCGCAGGTAGGCGGCATGGGCGGACAGGCTCATGGATTCCTGGCCGCCCGCCAGCACGATTTTGCTGTCGCCTTCGCGGATGGCCTGGGCGCCCAGCGCGACGGTGCGAAGGCCCGAGCCGCATACCATGTTGATGCCCCAGGCCGGCGTGGCGATGGGAATGCCCGCGGCGATCGAAGCCTGGCGGGCGGGGTTCTGGCCTTGGGCGGCGGTCAGGACCTGGCCGAGGATGACTTCGGAAATTTCCTCGCCGGAAACCTTGGCACGCGCCAGCGCGGCCTTGATGGCGACCTCTCCCAATTTGTGGGCGGGCAGGGTCGCAAAAGCACCATTGAACGCCCCCACCGGCGTGCGGGCAGCTGAAACGATGACAACGTCTTCCATGAAGCGATCCTTCCGCAAACGGACTTTTGTTATTGCCGCGCGCAAAATGCCGCGAACGCGAGCAATGGTAAACTGCGGCGAAAATGCCGGCCTATTTCAATGGCTTAACGGCAAACTGACGCATTGTCCCGTGTTGCGAATGCTAAAATGGCGCTGGACAGCGCGGCTGCGGGGTGGTGTCTTACCGCTGTTTAACGCCTTCGCGGGGGAAGGTGCGCGAGATGAGTTCGGGGACGCCAAGTGTCAGAAGATAAAGCCAAAAGCGACGGTCCGGTTGTCATAAAGAAATACGCCAACCGGCGGCTCTACAATACCCAGACATCCTCCTATGTGACGCTGGACCACCTGGCGGCCATGGTCAAGGACGGCACCGAGTTCGAGGTGCAGGACGCGCGCACCGGCGAGGACATCACCCGCAGCGTGCTCACCCAGATCATCTTCGAGGAAGAGGCCAAGGGCCAGTCACTGCTGCCCATCAAGTTCCTGCGCCAGCTGATCCGCTTCTATGGCGACAGCTTGCAGACTTTCGTGCCCGGCTATCTGGACATGAGCATGGAAAGTTTCACCAAGAACCAGGGTGCGATGCGCGACCGCATCGCCGAGGCCTTGGGCGGCGGCAACCAGATGATCGAGAACATGACACGGCAGAACCTGCAGCTGTTCGAAAATGCCATGGCCATGTTCACGCCGTTCGGCGCGGCCGCAGGCAAGAGCGAGGCCGGCAAGGCCAAGCCCGCTCAATCCCAGTCCGAGGAAGTCGCCGATCTCAAGGAAGAGATGGAGGCGATGCGCAAGCAGCTGGCAGAATTGAGCCAGCGCAAGTGACATCCCGTACCCGGGGGCTTTTGATCCTTGTCCTTGGGGTGGCCGCCGGCGGTTGCATCGCGCCCATGAGCGCGCAGGAGGCGCGCGATATCGCCCATACGCGGCTGGAAAAATATTGCCAGGGCCGGTGCGGCGGCCTGGCCTGGAACAACACCCAGAAAATCAACAAGCGCTGGCTGGTGGATTTCGAAGGCCAGCGCCAGAAGTTCACCGTCACGGTGGAAGGTGACGGCAATTCCAGGATCACGGTCTGGGACAAGGGCGTCGCCGCGCCGTAAGCGGGAATGAAAATTTATCTCGAGCCCGGCATTCCGCCGGGCGACCATCCGCATCCGACAGCTTCCTTCCCCCTCGCGGCGAAGCCGCTGGAGGGGGAAGGTGTCACAGCGAGGTGTCTGCGAAGCAGACCCGAGCTGTGACAGATGGGGGTGAACATCAAACGTAACTCGAGCCCGGCATTCCGCCGGGCGACCATCCGCATCCGACAGCTTCCTTCCCCCTTCGGCGCGAAGCGCCAGGAAGGGGGAAGGTGTCGCAGCGAGGTGTTTGCGACTTCGCAAACCCGAGCTGCGACGGATGGGGGTAATTCAAAAACAGGTTATCGATCCCATTCGGGATCGATAACCGGCTCTCCGAAATGGAAGCCCTGGAAATAGTCGACGCCGAAATTCTGCAGCAGCGCGGCGTCTTCGTCCGAGCCCACCCATTCCGCCACCGTCTTGATGTTGAAATTGCGGGCAAGCCCCACCAGGGTCCGCACAAAGACCTGGTTTTCCGGCGACTGGCTCAGGTCGCGGATATAGGAACCGTCGATCTTGACGGTATCGACATGCAGCATCTGGAGGTTGCGGAAGGAGGTGTAGCCGGCACCGAAATCATCGATCGCCACCCGCACCCCCAGCTCACGCAGCTGGGAGACGAAATGGGCATTCTCCTCGAAATGATGCAAGGCCGCGGTCTCGGTCAGTTCCACGATCAGGCGCGGCGCCACGCCCTGTTCGGCGCGCACATAATCGACAAAGCTCTGCAGCCAGACCGGATCGGACGCCGCCGTGCCCGACACATTGACCGCCAGGGTGAGGCGCGGGTGCGCCTTGAGCGTTGCGATGGCGGATTCCAGCGCGAAACGGTCCACCAGATGCACGATGCCCATCTGCTCGGCAGCGGGCACGAAATGGCCGGCCGAAACGATGCCGCCGTCCGGGTTGAGAATGCGCAACAGGCATTCGTAATGGGAGATCTTGCGCGAGCGGGCCTGGATGATGGGCTGATAGGCCAGGCGCAGCCGGTCTTCCCGCAAGGCGCCCATCACCTCATCGGAAATCTGCATCATGCGCAGGCGCGCGGTTTCGCGCGAAGGCGAAGGCAGGTAGGCGGCAAAGCCGTCGCGGCCATTGGCGCGCGCCCGGTCCAGCGCCTGCTCCGCGCGCAGCATCGCTTCCTGGCTGGTGGAGGCGGCTTGCGGCAGCCACACCGCGCCCACCGAACAGGTGGCGGCGACCATGCCGGAGCGGGTTTCGATGCCATTGGCGCGCACGATGCCGCGCAGCCGCGCCGCCACCACCGCGATCTCGCGCTCGCGGCAGTTCTTGAGGATGACGCCGAACTTGTTGCCCGCGATCCGGCCGATGATGTCGCTGCCGCGCAGGGTGCGGGCGAGCCGTTCGCCCACCCCCATGATCACTTCCTCGCCGGCATCGAAGCCGAAGCCGTCATTGATCATGGCCAGCCGGTCGATCGAAGCCACCAAGAAGGCGCAGTTGCGGCCTTCCGCCTTGGCGCTCTCGATCGCCTGCGCCAGTTCCTCGCGCAGCGCGTTGCGGTTGAGGTGGCCGGTGAGCTCGTCGCGGGTTGCAAGATAGGAGAGCCGGCGCACCTCCCGCACGCGTTCGGTGGTCTCGCGCATCATGCCGATCAGGCGCGCGGTGGCTCCGCCCTCACCGGCGATACGCGTGCCCACCATGGTGAAGGTGAGCGCGCCCATGGCGCTGGCCACTTCGATGTCGGTGAGGAAGACCGCGGATGCGGTGTCGCGTGACTCCAATATGTTCAAGAGGCTGTTGCGGCCTTCCGGCGCAATCGCCTCCAGCACGCTCTGGGCAATGGCCGCATCCAGATGCAGCGGCAGGATTTCGGTGGCGCCGTCCCAGTGGATTTTGCCCGTGACGACGTCCCAGTCGAAGGCCGCGGTGCCCGCCGCCTGTGCGGCAAGGCGCAGGCGCAATTCGTCCTCAAGCTTGTCGAGCCTGGCGACGTCTTCGCGCTTTTGCAGTGCGGCGTTCAACACAACCACCATCCTCGGGCCACGGTTTTTTCGGCCTGTTGTGGTTGGCGAGTATGGTGGTGTTGACTTAAAAAAGCGGAAATCCCGCATGGTTACCAAGCGCTTGCGTTGATGGCCCCGCGCTTGCGTGGTGGTCTGGCATGCACGCGATTGTTCCCGTCCGGACAGACACAGCAGGAAGCTCAGGAGCTTCGGCCGCGCCTGTGCGCGCCATCCAAAAATCCAGCGCCTCCAGCACCTTGGACCACGAGAAGACCGATACGCGCGGCGACGGGGAGAGTTCTGCGCAACAAAATCCGCCCAAGCGCCTGTATCGCGATGATACGTCCGCCTTCGACCCATTTTGGGACGGCCCGCGCCTGGTTCCAGCTTTTGTCGCCCAACTACTCGGTCAGGTCATGCCGGAGCGCCGTGAAACTGTGATGATCGAGACGGCCTATGGCTGCGCTGTTTCGCCCCGCAAAGCACTGCTGCTGGACCGCAAAAGCTGAGACCTGGAAAGTCCGATCAAGGTCGCGGCGCAAAACAGCAGCAATCCGCCACGGGCCCCCTGCTCTGTGAAAGCCAGTCCCGATGCGATCAAGCCGGCGCCCGCCAGCACCGGCATGACCGCGATGCCTTGAATTGCCGCTGCGATCACGGCGAGTCCGGCAATCATCACCGGCACCAGCGCCAACAGGACCACGCCCGAGAGCAGCGCGCCCAGGCCCGCGGCCAAGCCAAGCACCAAGACAAGGCACGCCGGGATGACCGGCAAGGGCCTTGCGAAGCGCGCCAAGGCCGAGACCATCAGTGCGCTCGATGCCAGCGGCAAGAGCAGAAGCGAGGCGGCGTCGGCCAAGCCCAGCGGCACGGACACCGCCAAGGCCGAGAACAGGACCCCGCCAAAGCGCAGATAGAGGCGCGCAGACAGGGGCAACGGAGCAGCCAGAAACCACGCGCCTATGGTGGCGGCGAATAGCGTGAGCGCCGCGCAGTTGTCGAGAAGCGAATCAAGCCCCATCGCCTCATCATGTCATGGCCGGGCTTGAGGCGACCATCCACAGTGAACCGTCAAGATGGATGGCCGCCCCAAGGGCGGCCATGACATGTGTCAAGCGGCAAGCAAGTTGCGCAAGACGTAGGGCAGTATCCCGCCATTTTTGAAATAAGCGACTTCGTCCGCCGTCATGATCATCAGATAGAGCGGCAGCTTGAAGCTGGTGCCATCGGGACGATGCACGGTGGCCTCCATCCGCTGACGGGGCTTGAGATCACCGGCAAGGCCGGGAATGTCCACCACCTCGCGGCCGGTGAAGCCGTAATCCTTGCGCGTCTTGCCGGCCTCGAAACAGAAGGGCGCAACCCCCATGCCGATCAGGTTGGAGCGGTGGATGCGCTCGAAGCTCTCGGTGATCACCGCGCGCACGCCCTGCAGCGCCGGGCCCTTGGCGGCCCAGTCGCGCGAGGAGCCGGTGCCATATTCCTTGCCGCCGATCACCACCGTGCCATGACCGTCCTTCTTGTAGGCCTGCGCCGCGTCATAGATGGACATGCTCTCGCCTTCCGCGTCCGGCGCCTTGTAATAGATGGTGTTGCCGCCTTCGGCGCCGCCCATCATCTCGTTCCTGATGCGGATATTGGCGAAGGTGCCGCGCTCCATCAGCTCGAAATTGCCGCGGCGCGAGCCATAAGAATTAAAGTCCTTTTGCGCCACCTCGTGCTGGGTGAGATAAAGGCCTCCCGGCGCGGCCGCCTTGATGTTGCCGGCCGGCGAAATGTGGTCGGTGGTGATGCTGTCGCCGAACACCGCCAGCACCCGCGCACCCGTCACCGCTTGCACGGGCTTGGGCTTGATTCCCATGCCTTCGAAGAAAGGCGGATTCTTCACATAGGTCGATGCCGGGTCCCATTGATAAGTCTGGCCCTTGACCAGCTTGACCTTCTTCCAGTTGGCGTCACCCTTGAAGACGTCGCCATAGCGCTTCTTGAAACTGGCCGGCTTCACCGCCTTGGCGATGGCCGCGGAGATTTCCTGAGGGGAAGGCCAGATGTCCTTGAGATAGACCGGCTCATTCTTCTTGTCATAGCCGACCGGCTCCCGGGTGAGGTCCATATTGACCGAACCCGCCAGCGCATAGGCCACCACCAGCATGGGCGAGGCCAGATAGTTGGCGCGCACTTGCGGATGCACGCGGCCCTCGAAATTGCGGTTGCCGGAGATCACCGCCGCCGCCACCAAGTCGGCCTCGGTCACCGCCTTGGCCACCGGTTCCGGCAGGGGACCGGAATTGCCGATGCAGGTGGTGCAGCCATAGCCGGCCAGGGTGAAGCCCAGCTTGTCCAGCGCCTTGTCCAAACCCGCCTTGGCCAGATAGTCGGTGACAACCTGCGAGCCGGGGGCGAGCGACGTCTTGACCCATGGACGCACCTTCAACCCGCGCTTGACCGCCTTCTCGGCCACCAGGCCGGCGCCGATCATCACCGAGGGATTGGAGGTATTGGTGCAGGAGGTGATGGCGGCGATCACCACATCGCCATGGCCGATGGTGGTCTTGCTGCCTTCCAAGACGGCGCGTTTGTTGGCGGTGTCTTCCTTTTTCCAGGTCTTGATCAGATGCTCGGCGAAATTGGCGGCGATGCCCGACAAGGCCACGCGGTCCTGCGGCCGCATCGGACCCGCCATCGAGGGCTCGACCGTGTCCATGTCCAGCGACAGCGTGTCGGTGAAGACCGGATCTTCCGATTTGGCGGTGCGCCACAGGCCTTGGGCCTTGGCATATTTTTCCACCAGGGCGACCCGGGCCGGTTTGCGCGCGGTGTTCTTGAGGAAACGCACCGTCTCCGCATCGATCGGGAAGAAACCGCAGGTGGCGCCATATTCCGGCGCCATGTTGGCGATGGTGGCGCGGTCCTCCAGCGACAGTTCGTCCAGGCCGGGACCATAATATTCCACGAACTTGCCCACCACGCCCTTCTTGCGCAGCATCTGGGTCACAGTCAGCACCAGATCGGTGGCGGTGACGCCTTCCCTGAGCTTGCCGGTGAGCTTGAAGCCGACGATTTCGGGGATCAGCATGGAGATGGGCTGGCCCAGCATGGCGGCTTCCGCCTCGATGCCGCCCACGCCCCAGCCCAGCACGGCCAGGCCGTTGATCATGGTGGTGTGGCTGTCGGTGCCGACCACGCTGTCGGGGAAGGCATATTCCACCGTCTTGTTGCCCGCATCCTTGCCTTTCCTGGTCCACACGGTCTCGGCCAGATATTCCAGATTGACCTGGTGGCAAATGCCGGTGCCCGGCGGCACCACGCGGAAATTGGCGAAAGCCTGCTGGCCCCAGCGCAGGAACTGGTAACGCTCCTGGTTGCGTTCATATTCGACCACCACGTTCTTCTTGAAGGAATCCTTGTGGCCGAAGTTGTCGACCATCACACTATGGTCGATGACCAAATCCACTTCCGCCAGCGGATTGATCTTTTCGGGATTGCCACCCAGCTTCTTCATGGCGTCGCGCATCGCCGCCAGATCCACCACCGCCGGCACGCCGGTGAGGTCCTGCATCAGCACGCGCGCCGGCCTGAAGGCGATCTCGCGATCGGACGTGCGCTTGGAAAGCCAGTCCACCACCGCCTTGATATCGTCCTTGGTGACGGTCTGGCCGTCCTCATGGCGCAGCAGATTTTCCAGCAGCACCCGCATGGAATAGGGAAGCCTGGATGCGCCCTTCAGGCCGTTCTTCTCGGCCGCCGGGAGGCTGAAATAGGTGTAGCTCTTGTTGCCGACCTTCAGTGTCTTGCGGGATTTGAAACTGTCCAGACTCTGCGCCACTGACGGCCCCCTTTTCCAGGAAAGTTAATGCGCGACTCCTAGTCATAATCCGGCACAAAAGGAAGCGGTGCGGGCTTAAATTTGCCCCAAAGGGGTGCCATCTTTTCGGGCAATGAACGAGGGGGTTGGTGACATCCGCCGGCCCAGGCGGAGAACCGCCCCAGAGAAGCGCCGCGTGAGACACCTGTTTTTCATCATGGCCTTGTCGCTGGCGGCCGTGCCATCAGCACTGGTGCGGTCGGCGTCGGCACAGCCCGACGGTGGCCCCGGCACGCCGCCCGGCATGGCGTCCCGGCTCGCCGCCGAGCGTGTCGGCGCGGTGCAGCCAGGACTTTATAGCGCCGGCGAACGTGACAACTTCACCCTGGAGCCCTATGGAGCGAATAAATATCTGCTGCACTTTGCCGACAATCCGGAAATCTTTGTACTGACCATGGAGCGCAGTTCGCTGGGCGCCAAGGTTCTCAAATATGACACCGGCGCGACAGCCTTGCGGGTCTCGGTGTGGGGCGGCATGACGCTCTATACCCAGGATGCGCCGCAAGGCCTGCCTGCCACCTTCCAGAGCGATGTGCCCCAGCCGCAGCCGCTGGCGATCTCCGCCAATGAACTGACCACCGCCTTTGGCGACGAATCCAGCCATCTGGTCTATGTCCAGAACATCGCGCTCAAATTCTCCGCCGATCCGGCCGTGCTCGCGGCCGATCCCGAGACCAGGGGCCGCGCCTTTGACGCCATGGTCACGGCCGCCACCGGGATCGAGCGTTTCATCGCGGCACAAGCGCCGGCGCGCCAGATCCTCGGCAAGCGCATCAACAGCGTGAAGGTGGCCGAGGGCGGCAAGCCCACGGTCGCCATTTCCGGCCCGACCTTGATCGTGAGCTTTGTCCCCGGCGAGGGCCATGAAGGCCACGAGTCCTCGCTCGCGATCCAGCAGGAGCTCACCAAGCTGCTGATTGTCTCGCCGCGGGATGTGGCGACGAAGTAGCCATTATTTATAACCCCCATCCGTCGCAACTCGAGTCGGCTCCGCCGACATCTCGTTGCGACACCTTCCCCCTTCCTGTGCTTCGCACGAAGGGGGAAGGAAGCTGTCGGATGCTGAAGGGTGAGGAGCGGTTCGCCAACGGCGAACGAAATGGTCCAGCGGACCATTTCGAGCGACGAACGCCGCGAGCCCAAGCGAGCGGCCGGACCGCGCCGCGATGTGCGGCGCTCGAGATTTTCTCGATTCTACTTCGACATCACCGTGACGCGGCCGACGCTGGTGTCCCCGGCGATAAGATTGTCGCGCGGATCGAACACCCAATAGCTCGCCTCGGTGAACTGGCCGGTGCCCACACCCATGCCATTGCCCACCGCGCCCACCACCTTGCCATCGCGATTGAGTTTGAGGAACTGGCCGTCCTGGCCCGACGCCATCCAGGGATTGCCCTGATGGTCGAAGTTGAGCGCGCAGACCAGATTGCGCATCGAGAATGTCTTCTTGAAGCGGCCGTCGCCGGTATAGACCACGATGCGATACTGTTCGCGGTCGCCGATCCAGACATCGCCATTGGTGGGATCGATGGCGAAGCCGTGGGTGGAATCGAACTTGCCCTGCCCCACTTCGTCGCCGAACCATTGGCCCACGAACTTGCCGTCGGCGGTCAGATGGATGACGCGCGCCGCTCCCACATTGTTGGTGGGATCATCATTGTCCACGTCATTGGGGCTCTCATTGGCATGGCCTTCGGCGATGTAGAGATCGCCACCCGGCGCAAATCCCACCATCACCGGCTGCCACAGCAGCCGCTGGCCCTTGGCCTCGTCCCAGTCGCCGCGATGGCCCTTGACGCCGATGGTCATCAGCAATTTGCCCTCGGGCGAGAGCTTCATCACCGTGCTGAGGCCATTGTCGACGATCCAGACATTGTCGTTCCTGTCCACCGCCATGCCATGCGGCTTGTCCTGGTGGCCGATCACGCTTTCGGGCACTTCCAGCACCAGCTTGTGATTGGGGTCGAACTTCATCAGCTGGACCACGCCGGCGGGCGAGCGCTTGAACACCCAGAGATAGCCTTTGGAATCCAGCGCCACCGAGGGCACGCCGCCGATGCCCTTGGGCACCGTATAGGGATAAGAGAAGTGGTAGCCCATGTTCTGGTCCCACTCGACCCGGGCGAGCTGGCCCCTGGCAAAGCCAGCCTTTTTGCCGCAAACGATGGAATGACTGCAGTTCGGTCCGGACTCCCCGCCCGGCACGCGCGGCGCACCGCCCATCATGGCGCGGCGTTCCTCGCGCGGGATCACATGGACGGTGCCGTCGGCGTCGACCAGGGTGAAGCCGGTGGGATCGGGAAATGAGGGGCCCAAATGCCAGCCGGGCGTGCCGTCATGGGCGGGCTCCGACTGGATGCCCAGCCGGTCCGGCTGTGCGAGGGCAACAGAAGTGACTGCGCCGAACGCCAGCGTAGCCAGCGTGAGATACCGTGGTTTCATGAGAGGTTCGTCCCTGACCGCTTTTGTTGGCCGGACCATGCGCGGGGGCCGGGCGCGGCGTCAATCGGCATTGCGCCACAGAGTGGCTATTTTTCACCCCCATCCGTCACAGCTCGGGTTTGCCTCCGGCAAACACCTCGCTGTGACACCTTCCCCCTCCAGCGGCTTCGCCGCGAGGGGGAAGGGAGCTGTCGGATGCGGAACGTCGCGCCGCGGAATGCGGCGCTCGAATTTCCTGGACGCCTTATCCTTCGCAGATGCTCAGGGCTCGAAACCATCCGGCGCCAGTTCGAAATGCTCGAATTCAAAGCCGGGAGCAACCGTGCAACCCACCAGCGTAAAGTCGCCAAGGCTTCTGGCGGATTGCCAGGCTCCTGCCGGCACCACGATCTGGGGCACCTGCGCCTCGTCTATGTCGGCGCCCAGGATATAGGCCTGTCTGCCCATGCGCAGTTCCAGCGGCGCGCCCCGGTAGAAATGCCAGACTTCGGCGGCGTCCACCCGATGCCAGCGCGAGACTTCGCCTGCTTTGAGAAGGAAATAGATGGCCGTGGAATGCGCCCGGACCGGACCCGCATCCCGACCCGCGGGCGGAGGCCCGCAATCGCGAAATGTTTCTCGATAATGGCCGCCTTCCGGATGCGGTTTGAGCGCCAGCAATCGGATCAGCCTGTCCGCTTCAGAAGGCATGGCACCCATCAGGCTGCGGGCTTGAGCCCGGCGCTGCGC
>Ga0210386_10003460_pt1 | contig 13245 bp, 3 predicted proteins | sample IncBWH32OmetaG_FD_160091 | JGI IMG/M metagenome (GOLD analysis project Ga0210386, IMG submission 160091) | Forest soil microbial communities from Barre Woods Harvard Forest LTER site, Petersham, Massachusetts, United States - Inc-BW-H-32-O ... | reverse complement strand
AAATCAACGAAGCACACCTTCGTCATAAAGTATGAGTGTCCATTACGGTTTATCCACTCTCCGTTACGGGACTGCCAATTGCATTCTTCGAGCCACTTGCCAAGACTTTCGTCTAGTTCCCTTCCTTTTTTCATCTGCTCACCACACGCAAGTGGATTAACCGAGCCGCCACAATAATCTTTAGATTCTTCCTCTTCGAGCTTATTTACGGTACCACGCAGTTCTTTACCGAATTCTTGCGCTTCCTTCGCCGTCAAAATACCAGGAGGATCTCTGGGTGCTTCGTTTTCGCGTGCTGCCTGCAGTCCCGGCGCTTCCGCTCCCTCGCGTGCGGCGCCTTGTAGGTTCCACGGTTCGGCGATGAACGTAGCCGGGGTCACTTCAGCCACGGCCACCGGGTAGCCCGGCGCTTCTACGCCGTCTGTTTGTAGTGACATCGCCGTCTGTGGTACGTATGACGTGTTACCGCCGGTGATGATACCCGAAGCAAACGACTTTTCGACGTCGGCCGCTCCAAGCCAGGCGAACGGTGGTGGGGTTTTCCCGGCATTTGGGACCCCGAACTCTGTGCTGTTGTAGGTGGAGAGCAGTTTTGTCGCCGATGTGCTCAGTTCTGCCGTCGCAACGATGTTCCCTTGAAGGTCGTGCAACTGGAGCACCGGCGTTCCGCCGTTGGTTTGGACCGCTGCAAGCGCCCCGTCGATGCCTGGAATGTTACGAGTCAAAGTGGACGACGCGGCACATTTGCCTTCTTTTGCTTCGCATGTCCAGGCGACTGATTCGCCCCCGCCGTCGTAGTGGTTGATTATTTCTTTCCCGCCCGAAATCGTTTCCCGCACTCGCCCACCGGGGTCGAGCTTGTATTCATTCGTCACACCGTTCTGCGTCTGGGACAATACCGCCCCATCGACATAAAAGCTGCTCGTCAATTGGTTTTTTTCTGCGTCTGCGGCAGGTAGCTTGATGGTGTTTCCGAGGGTTTCGTATTCGACGCCCGTGTCCATCAACCGATTGCCGCTGTCATATTTATGTTCTTCTTCGGTGCCGCCCGTGGTGGCACACACACCTCCCGTGCCCGGCGCACGGGATATCTCCTTCTTGCGGTTCGATTCGTTGTCGTATTCATAGATCCGTGTACTGCATCCTTCGCCAACGGGAGTTTCCTGAACTTCTTTCAATTGCCCAAGCGTGTCATATTCGTAGCTCTCACTTGCCAATGTACTCGTGCGATTCAATACTTCACCACGCACCGTAGCAGACTGGGATTCGCTGTACCACACCGGTGGCGTTCCTGTTTCTGGGCATTTCGACGCCTTGACGTATTCTAGACGCGTTGCTTCCCCTACGGCATTGTATGTATACACGGCGCACATATTATTTGGGTACATCTCATATCGGAGCTTACCTTCTATGTCGTAAGTAGCCGTAAAGGCGCCTGCCGCCGAGTCCGTCATGCGTTCCAGCTGCTTCGTCGTAGCGTTATACGAATATTTCTCTTCGCCTTTGGATTCACTACTCCCGTCCGTCACTTTCTCAACCAATTCGTCTTCTTTGGGGCCGCCATAGGTTGCTTTCATGACGTTGCCGTCCGCATCTGTATAGGTCACCATCTGTCCAAGTGTGTTATACGCGCTGGAAATCGTCTCTGTTTTCCCTCCGACGAGGGTACTCTCGCTTTCCAGCGCACCCATCGTCGTGTTATATGCGAATGTGACCTTCGGCAATTTTTCATCGGACGTTTCCGTAGCCGTAGTTTCACTGCCCGTAAGTCGCCCCGCTCCGTCGTATTCGTTCGTCTTGGTCCGAATGCTGGTGGGATGGGGGGTAAACGTGAATGATTCGGTCACTTTTTCCGGCTCGTCCCAGATGTTGTATGTGGTTTCCGTAACGGGCAGATTTGGAATACCCGAGGTTTCGGGTTGTTTGGCCGGTTCCGTTCGACACACGAGCCCGGCCCACTGTTGATGTTCCCCACATTTTGTAAATTCGGCATTGGGGCCGGTGCTGTAGTAAATTATTCTGGCATCATGCGGCGAATTACCGGCCAATCCTTCTGGCGCCCTGGTTTCCGTGATCTCGCCCGTTTCACCTTCATACATGGTCTGCGATTCAAGTTTTTTGCCCCCCGTCTGTGCGTCCCTCACAACGGACGTGGGCGCGCGCAGCTTCCAGCCTAGATTTTTCTGACCAGAATACGACGTCACAGTGATACGCGGTTCAATTTCCCGTTCTATGCCACCTTTGGAGTTTGTGATCTCCGTCAACGATCTTGTTTCCGTCACAAGATTGAAAGGGACGCCCGCAAACGATTCTTTGTTTGGGCCTTCCGACGGAACTTTCTCGTCGTAGAAATATCTTACATGGAGCCGTGCAAGGGCTTCTTCGTGTTTTTTTCCTTCCACATAAGCGACACTATGTAGAGGGCCTTCCGTTTCACACAACCTGGACGCAAATACCGAAGTTTCTCGTTCTTCGTTGAATTCTGATTCCTTACTGCACTTAGACTTATAGGTATTAAACGAACTCAGAAGCGTCGCTTCTTCGGCTGATTTGGCGCCCGCGGCCAGGGCTGTTGCACGGTTATCCGCCGACAGCGTCCTAACTACATCGTTTTCTTCGTTGTATTCAGTCGTCGAAATAGCCCCATACGTACCCGTGCTCGGGCTCTCGACATTTACAACGCGGCCCTCTTCATCCATGTAATATGTCGTGGCACGTGTATAGCTGGTTGCCGGCCAAGCCTGCGGCGAATCGGGCGCGATAATTGCCGTCGCTTCCGCCGGATACTCTTCTTCCTTTTGGCCCCACCGTTCCGGTTCCGGCTTGTGCGTTTCCGCATTCAATCCCATCTGGGCCGGCGCACCTGCGCCTTCCAACGGAACGCCATACTCCATTGTCCAGCCATTCTCTGGCGGCGACAGTGTACCTTCGGTGGTTAGATTGATCCTTCCGACAGTCTTTGATTCAGAGGATATTTTTTCCGACGTGATGTAGTCTTTAAACCATAGGTTCCCATTCGGTCCGACAGTAAGAAGCTCTGGATCTGCTTCTTCCCTGTTTCCTTCTGCTTCTGTGCCTTTTACGAAAGAATAGGGCACCGACGTTTCCCCGGATGTGTTGATCGACTCGACCTCTCTTCTACCCGTAAACCACATCTTTTGCCCCAACACGACAAGTGAGGGCGGAGCGGGCGGAAAGAATGTGTTCACCGGAAGCGCCGTTTCGGTGATTTCACCTTCTGTGGTCACCCTGTCGACCGTACTCTTGACGACGACTCCAAAGTTTTCTTCGTCATAAGTGAACCACAGCTCTTTGTCGGGGCCGACAACTACGGGGCCTGGAGTCGTTGCGTGAGTACCGGTTTTTGACAAAGTGTATTCGGTGGTCACGCCGGCTGTAGTGATCTTTCCGACACGGGTTATATGTTCGCTACCTTTGGCTTCGTTGTCCGTGAACCATAGGTTTCCATCTGGGCCCACTGTGAGACTCTGGGCAACACGGTTCGTCGGGAACGAATGCATGATCGTCATTGCTCCCGACGTGGAGATCTTTGCGATCTTTGCAGGTTCGACTTCGTTGACGCTGGGACTTAGTGTACACCACAAGTTGTTATCCGGCCCAACAACAAGATGACTAGCCGTGATATTGGATACAAGCAATGAATATTCAGTTATCACGCCGGCGGTTGTCGTCTTGCCGAACCTGCCCCCGGTGGCCGTATTTGAATTCGTAAACCATATGTTCCCGTCCGGCCCCTTGATCAGTTCTGTCGGGATTGCCGTTTTTGTCGGCATCGTATATTCAGTGAGGACACCAGCGGTCGTGATCTTTCCGATCCGACCATTGGCTTTCCCGTCACCCTCGCCGAACCATAGGTTTTTATCCGGGCCTTCCATGAGTGCTTTGGGATGACTTTCGGCCGGAAGTTTTGTTTCTGTGATTGTACCTGTCGACGTGATCTTATCGATAGCTGCGGCTTCGCTGAATCCGGTAGTACCGAACCACATGTTGCCATCGGGACCGTTTGCCAGAGTCACCGCTTCCGTGGGTAGAGTCAATGGGTATTCGTTTGCGCGCGTTACGACCGCACTTGTTGCCGTCAACATAACGGTGGTCCCGCCACCGTTGGTGGCGGTCTCTTCGACTCTTAGTTCCTTTCCTATATTGGTGGGCGTAGGCACATAATTTGGGTTTGTGGCACCAAGAATCGCTTTACATTTCAGAACAGGTTCACATTCCTGCCACTGGAAACCGTAGGATATGGCCAGCGGCGTGACGCCACCGCGAGTGACGCTCATCAGTGTCCCGGCGACGGCAGTACCGCTTAGAGTAGGTTTTTTAGCGCTTTCTTCTTTGGGTGCTTCTTCGCCTTTGAACACTACAAATGAGGCAGCGGCACGCTGGGCCTTCAGTAGGCGTCCCGTGCCCGCGTCGCCGGCCTTGGTGCCATACGTAAAGCTCCACGACTCTTCCCCGGGCGGGTTTAGCGCCGTTACGTGTCCTTCTTTGTCGTACCCGTAAATGGTCTTCAAAGGCGTCGTCAATCGCGGGTCCCACTCAGCGCGCAAACGACCTTTAATATCATATAGATAGTCGGCGACGGGTATCGGGGAAGTTGTCATCGCTTTGGTGACAGGGTTGTATCCTTCATAAGAGACGCTGCTCAGGTCATTGGTGATGGAACCCCATTCGCTTTCCTTTTCGCCTTTCGCGGCCGTCCCACCACCATATGTGAACTTCAGCACGCGGCAACCGGGGTTCAATTTAGGGGCGCATTCGACTTTCGCCTGATCCGGCGCGAACTCTTCGGTCGGACGGGTAATGCCGCCCACGGTCTGGAACGTGTAGGTCACCTTGTCTGAGCTGACCGGCCCTTCGCGCAACGAAGGCACCCAGACTTTAGATCCGGTCGGTAGAGTAAACTTTGTCAAGCTGCCATCGGCCGCGTCCTTTAGATAAAAGGCCGTCTTTTCTTTCGATCCGTTTTCTTCGACCGTGAGCGCGAGGTTCGAATCTCCCCTTGGCGATTCGTAGGTCGTAGTTTCGGTATAGGCGAATACGATCTGGCCGCCTTCGCCGTCCGTCAAGATCATGGAGTGGTCAGCCGTGATTTCGCTGAGCGTCGCCGCCGTGCCCAGGTTCAGATTCCATTGCGGCCCGAGCGGTCCTTCGCTCCCCTTGGTGAGACTTCTCGAGCTGTAACTACGCGAGACGGTCAAACCGGACCCCAGAGAAACGTCGGTCGTATTTAGATTGAACTCACCCGACTGCAGATCCACCGTACCGGGGCCTACTCCCACGGGCGTGGTGTGATGAATCGAGATCGGTTCAAAGCTTTGCTGTTCGTTGCCGGCATTGTCCACCGCGACTATTTCTATCTGATGCTTGCCCGCACCGAGTTCTGCCCCTTCGACTGTCCATTTTGCGCGAGCAGTGCATTCTCCGACAGGGGCTGTGCATTTCCCTTCCGTTTCACTTTCCAGGCCACCCTTGGTGCCAAGATCTTTTCCGTCGACCTTGAATTTGATCGATTTGATACCGGAGCTCGAGATCGACGGACTTCCATCTGTTGCTTCAACTGTAAGTGCGTAAGGTTTGGCGGCGAGTTCATTGCCAGGAGGCAGACCATTGATGGTCAGGCTACGAGGCTTGGTTGTATCTACCTTGATTTTCTTAACCAATTCGGTTGCGGGTGATTCGCTACCCGCAAACGCATCTTTGGCTCTATAGCGAATATTGTCTTCGCCATCTGGAAGCCTGGATTCGAGCACCCAAAACTGTTTTTGTTTTGCTTCGCACTGTACACCCTTGCAACCGAATTCTTTTTGATATTCCTTTTCGAGGTAGTTCCGTTCGGATTCCGCCAGCACTTCCCATTTACCGGGCGTACTTTCGAATTCCAACTTGGCACCCGACACGCCGATACCTACATCTTCAGACGTGAATTCAGCCGCACCCTTGGATTTTGTCAACCAACCGCCCCCGTCGAACACATTCTTTCGTTTGACAGTTTCTTCTTTGCCTTCCGAATCAATGATGACTTTGCCTTCAAGTTCCGGCGAACTTGTGTTGACCCCTACCGTCGCATGCTCGACTGGCTCGGAGATCGAGACGGTGCCTTCATGCATCGTGTCTGAAAAACTACTGCCCGTAGCGGTCGGCGATTGCTGAAAATGCACCGCATTTTTTTCGATACCGGCATTAGGCCCGCATTCTTCGACTTTTGAGATGTTTTCTGCGCACAACGTCACAGGCTTGTTGAGGTATTTTGGTTCTTCAGTTGGAGTCGAAAGCAGCCTATTTGTTTCTTTGAGACCACCGGGCTTCTCAAATTCCAGGAAACTTTCTATGTTAGAGCCGGTGTTTTCGGCATCCGTTTTGGTTTTGATCTCGAAAAGTTTGGAATTGCCCCTCGTCTGATATGCCCAGAAAGCCACTTCGCCTACTTTGTATTCTCCCGTGGCTTTTGTTTCCAACGCTTCTTTACCGGTGCCTTCAGTCGCGGTACCGGCGTATTTACCTGTCGTTGGTTCCTTTAGGAATTCCCAGTTAGAGAGCTTTTTGCCCTGGGGTGCCAGCTGCGGGTCGAGGATTTCAGGGTCCACGGCGATCGGATACATGTAGCTGCCCGAGCGATGGTCCACCTGCAGCACGAGCGTAGACCCGTGCACACTCATCGATACCGGCACCGACATTCCGGCGGCGTCAACGGCCCCCGGAGGACGGACCACCGCCAAAGTCGACTTGCCTGAGACGACGCTTACCCCGTCGGAACCGTCCCGTCTCAATTTCGCTCCCGCCGGCATCCCGACTCTGAAGAACAGCTTCTGCGGGCTCTCGAATGAGCGCAGCGCGGCATCCATTTGAAAGCCAGTGGCTGTCGGCCTCACAAAGGTGTCGGTCGCCGATGATGTGTTCGCATAGACAACGCTCGACCCCTCGAGCGCCCCGGGTGCCCCGCTAACTGGCCTACCACCCCCATCGATCTCGGTCAAGGAGACGCCCTCGGGGAGACTCACACCTGCAGAAAGCTGCCTGGGGACCAGTACAGGCACGTCAGTGGTCCTCGGAACATAGTTGCCACCGGTTTGTCGCAGCGTGAGGTCGATCGGTGTGAAACGGTGAGATCTCGACAGCTTGGCAATCGGCGCCGCCGATTCAATGATCCCTCGCTGATTACCAGGAAGCGACAGCTGGGCCGTATTGGCGTTCAGGTAACCCGTGATGCGAGTGCCGGAAGGCAGTTCGGAAATCCCACCCGCGGACGAGTCGACTGCGCTTGGAAAGTCGTTGCGCAGCAGCTCTCCGGCCTTGCCTGCATCGAGATGAGCATAAGCGGTTCGCGAGCGTTCGCGAGCAAACACGGCCTCAGGGTTGGCCCGATCCGCCACCCACTGTGCGTGCAACTGTTCACCGCCCAGCAACCACTCGGCGCCAGGAACGACCAACAGGCTCCCATTGAGCCCAGAGCCCCCGAAAGAAGCCGGTTCTCCCGCCTGCGCCAGGCCAGTGCAACCGAGAACCGTGGCTAGAGATGACGCCAAGCAAACAACCAACCTCAGAGCACGCATGCTACCCCCGATTCTCATCTGAAGATACATATGACGCCAGCCACGCTCAGGCTCGATCGCCTACCCGGGCAATAGCATTTTGCATACAGCCAAACCAGTGCAGATGAGACTTGTACAGCTTCCGGACGAAACTTCGCCTGGCCAATGTGGCCTGTCGTCGTCCTCGGGCATAGGCAAGGTGGCCAAATGGCCCCATATGTGGACTGCGATCGGACAGTGGAACCTTGACACTGCCACCAGATCCCGGCAGGCCATGTCGATTTGACGGAGCCGGCGCGCCTACTGGCGCGACACGGATACGCCGCGGCCAACACCATTTGCGACCTCGCCCTCGGGAGAGCTTCCTTCGAGCTCCTCCAAGCGCAAAGCCACCTCGAGCTCGGCCTGACGCGTCCGCAGTATGTGACCAAGCTTCTTCTCGATCGTGCGCAGACGATTTTCGACTGTGTGGCGAGTCACTCCAAGCGCGCTCGCCGCCGAGGAGGCATTTCGTTCAGCGGCAAAGTAGGCTCGCAACGTCTGTCGTAGCACGGCGCCACCGTTGTCGCGACTCCCGAGCGGGCCCAGATAGATGGTCTCCAACGAGCCGACCAACTCCCTGTCGCGCAAGACCGACGCTACGAGTGCCACATCCGCGTACCTCGTGAGAGGACGCGGACTGTGCAGGGCGACTCGCATTGCCGCCTGCGCCTGGCGATGGGTCAAGCGCCAGCCGTCCACGCCCCTCCCCGGCTCGCCCACCGCCAACGAAACCTCTCGGGTAGCCCCACGAAGTGTGCGTTCCATGTCCTTCACGGCGACCGTCCGCTGCCCCGCCAGCCATCCCCACGCGGTGTCCTCGCCCCGTCGCACACACAGGAGCCGGCTGCCAAGCCTCGAGGCGAGCCGCGGCAGGACCTCGCCGGCCCCCAAACCGACGGCGATCATCCCAAGATGCCAGCCGTCGAATTCATAGTCGAGCTCAACCGAATCACCTCGGCCCCCGGCGAGCAGTCGCAGCACGCACTCCGCACGACGCTGCTCCGGCGTGCGCCCCGCACGCTTCGACTCATCTGCGTACTCTCTGTTTACTGTAGTCAGCAAGCGGTCGAGCACTGTGGCTTGCACACTCAAGAGCTCCCGCACGACCGCTCCTTGACCAAGGAAATCGGGATCGTCTGCCTCCTGCATCAGAAAATCGCCGAGCTGTGCGCTACCGACCACGTAGCGCCGCAGCACAGTGTCCAAGCTCACGCCCGCACGCGCCGCCCGTCGCGCTTGTTCGACGGCCTCGGGCGGTGCCGAGACGGCTCGCTCCTCACCATACTCGAGAGCAAGGAGGCCATACTCGATCGTAGCGATCACCGCCTTTCTCAGGCCCGCTACGTAATCGGCGTCGTCGGCTCCCGCTTGACCATATGAAGTGCCGCAAACACGAGCGAAGATCGCCTCCTGCAGCTCGACACGCCGCTTACGCACCCGCGCTACGAGCTCGCTCCGAAAGCATCTATCGAGCTTGCTGATGACAACCCACCTCAGGTCTAGAGTGGACACCTCACGAGCGCAGCGTAAACGTGGGTGCGATCCTAGACCGGTCGGTCACCGTGTGTCAAGGGTAATCACAGGCCCTCTCGACAAAGAAGCGATGAAGTCGGAACAAATCGAGTGAGCCAGAACAGGCATCGCACTCGACTGGGCGCACAAGCGCCTTGGATAAACGATCCAGGTGTGATCGCCCAGGACGGCAAACGTCGCACTCTTCACGGCCGGCGCCAAGCGAGTACACCGCCAAAGCCTGGCAGAGTCAGACGCCTCTCAAAACGGCCTCCGACAGCGGCATCTCCACCTGCCCATGCGGCGAGCCGAGACCGGCCAGCCGTTCCAAGAACGGCTCGGGCGGGAACGCCTCCGGGCCGAGCACGCCCGTGCCCTTCCACACGCCCTCGTCGAGCAGCTCGAGCGCCACGACGGGGTTGATCGCCGTCTGCCAGACGACCGCCTGGCTTCCGTACTCGCGCATCGTGTGCTCGTTGTCGACGATGTGGTACAGGTAGGTCGAGCGCGGCGCGCCGTCGGCGCCGATGCCGGTGACCCAGGTTCCCGCACACGTACGTCCCGTCATACGCTCACCGAGCGTCGCGGGATCGGGCAAGGTCGCTGCGACCACGTCGCGCGGGGACACCTTCGTACCACGCACCGAGACGGGATCGGTGGAGTCAAGGCCCAGCTTGTGCAGCGTGCGCAGCACGTCGATGAACTCCTGCCCGAGCCCGTACTTGAAGGTGACCCGCTCGCACTGCACCCAGCGCGGGATCAGCACCACCTCCTCGTGCTCGACATTGACGCACTCGACGCGTCCGATCCCCTCGGGGAACTCGAACGCCTCGGGCTCGGAGAATGGGGCGGTCGTGTAGAAGCCGCGCTCGCGCTCCCAGATCAGCGGCGGGTTCAGGCACTCCTCGATCGTCGTCCAGATCGAGAACGTGGGCGCGAAGTCATAGCCCTCGACCACCAAGTCGGCACCGTCGCGCACGCCCACCTGCTCGACCCGCGAGAACAGCTCGTCCGCGGCGTAGCGCGCGAACACGTCGGACAGCCCCGGCTCGACGCCGATCCCTACAAGCGCGAGTATCCCTGCTTGCTCCCACTGCTCGTGGCGGGCGAGCTGCACGTCGCCGAGCATCACACCCGGCAGCTCGTGGGGACGCTGGGGATGGGGATGGGAGAGCGTCATCGCCATATCCAGATAAGTGGTGCGCGTCCGGAACGCCGCGTCGAAGATCGGCTCGTTGAAGCGCGGGTCACAGGCGTTGAGCACGGCATCTGGACGCAGTCGCTCGATCAACGCCACCAGTGCCTCGCGGTCCGAGGCGTCCACGCGCTCAGCCGAGAAGCGGTCCGCTTCGCCCAGCTTGGCGACCACATCGTGGGCGCGCGCGGCGGACACGTCGGCAAGCGAGACCCGCTCGAAGGCTGGCCGACGCTGGGCGATCGACGCGAACGCCGCACCAACACCGCCGGCTCCGACCACGAGCACGCGCATCACACCAGTGTGACGCAAGGCGAGGACTTTGAACAGATCCGATTTGAACATAGCCCGCCTCGCTTCTCATACGGGCCGTCCATCTTTGGCGGCGGCGGCACCGCCCGCCACGGGCGATCCCGGCAACCCCGCCATAGGGCGGGCGGCTCACGTATGCTGCCCCGATCCGAGCCGCACAGATACAAGCAGCGCGATGAGCGCGAGCGTGCCAAGCCCGCCACGCACGACACCGGAGCACTCCCGCGCAAGCAGTGCCGCCACCCCCGGGAGCGCCGGCGCGCCTCGTGCTGCCCGCTGGGCGCCCTCCCCCGACATCGCGCGCGGCGAGCTGCTGGGGGTGATCCTCGGTGGGATCGCGCTCGCGCTGTTGACCACCTGGCCGCTGGTGCTGCACATGTCGAGCCGCATCGCTCCCGATCTGGGCGATCCGATCCGTACCGCTTGGGAGATCGCCTGGGTTGGGCACGCGATGCTGCACGACCCGCTGCACTTGTTCGACTCCAACGCCTTCTATCCCCACCCGCTCAGCCTTGCCTTCTCGGACTCGCTGCTCGGCTACGGGCCCTCCGCGTTCTTCGGCTCGGGCACGGTGGCCACGCTCGTCCGCTACAACCTGCTGTTCCTCTTCGCCTGGTCGCTTTGCTTCGTGGGCGCCTGGCTGCTCGCGCGCGAGCTCGGCGTCGGCAAGATCGGCGCAACGGTGGCCGGGGCGGCTTTTGCCTATGCCCCCTACCGCGTTACCGAGGCGGGTCACCTGCATGTCATCTCGAGCGGCGGCCTACCGCTGGCGCTGTTCCTCCTGCTACGCGGCTACCGACGCTCCTCCCGCGCACTGGTGCTCGCGGGCTGGCTGGTTTCGGCTTGGCAGATCAGCCTCGGCTTCACGCTCGGCCTGCAGTTCGCCTACCTGCTGGCCGTACTGGCGCTGCTCGCCGTCGTATGGTGGTGGCGCGCTCGCCCCAAGCCGAGACGTGCTTCGCGCCCGGGACTCATCGCGAGCCTACGCGGCCTACCACGCCAATTGGTCCTCGTCAGCTGTATCGGCATGGCGCTTGTCGGAGTGGTGACGGTTTACCAGGCGCGCCCCTATCTGAAGGTGGCCGCGGAGTACCCGACCGCGAAGCGCACGCTGAAGGAAGTCGAGAATTACTCGTCGGGTCCCTGGGCGCTGCTGTCGGCCTCGTCGGAGAATCGTGTCTGGGGGAGCGTCACCGCCGGCGCCAGGGCACACGTGCACTCCAAGAACGAGGACGTGTTCTTTCCGGGGGGGCTGATCCTGGTGCTTGCGCTGATCGGGCTGGCTTCGTCGATCTACACGCGCCGCTTTCGCATCGGCCTCGCATGCGGGATCGCGGTCTGCTCGGTACTGGCCTTTGGCATGGGGCTCACGGGCGCGGGTTACCCCTACCGCCTGCTCTACGACTACGCCCCGGGCTGGGATGGCGTTCGCGTACCCGGGCGCGTGTTCACGCTGGCGACGCTGCTGCTCGCGCTGCTCGCCGGTGCGGGCGCGTGGCAGTTGGCGAAGATCGCGCGTGGGTGGGCCGCCGGATACGGGCCTCGGGCGGCTGGCGCGATCGTCGCTGTCATCGGCCTGCTGCTGGTCGTCGGTGTCGTCGGCGAAGGCGCCGGACACCTCGGCCACCCGATCGTGCCGCAGCCCGCGAAGGCCGAGATCGGACTGCCTGGGCCGGTTATGGACCTACCGACCGACGGCGCGGCCGATCGTCTATGGCAGTACTTCTCGACCGACGGTTTCTACGAGATCCCGGTCGGCAACAGCACTTTCGACATGCCCGAGGTGGACGATCTGCGCGGCGGCATGGGCGGTTTCCCGGACAGGGCGAGCGTCGAGAAGCTGCGCTTCTACGGCATCGAGACGGTGGTGCTGCACACCGTCATGCCCACGCTGCCCGCTATCAAGTATCCGGAGATTCCCGAGCCGCCCGACCCGGCGGCCGCCGCCGCCAAGTCGGTGAAGGGCCTCGGCATCACTCGTCGCCAAGTTGGATCGATCGTGATCTACGAGATCGGCCCGGGGCCGAAGGCATTGCACGGAAGCGACTAGTGCTCGTCCACGATCGCGCAATTCCATGAGCACGCTCAGCCCCGGACCGGCGGGCGCCACGAACGTGCGCCGGGGTCCTCGCGCCACGGCCCTGCTGAGCAAGCGCAATCTGGCGCTCGCCTCGATCCTGCTCGTGGGGGTCGCCTACGCCACCGTGGTCCAGAGCTTCTCCTGGAATCAGACCTCTCACTACGACTTGATTCGCTCGCTCGACCAGGACAGGACGACCATCGACCAGTACCAGACGAACACGGGCGACAAGGCCGAATACAAGGGCCACTGGTATTCCGCGCGTGCGCCCGGTCTGGCGCTCTACTCGCTGCCGTTCTACGACGCGCTTAAGTGGGTGGGAGCCGAATCGTGGACCGACAGGCACGTGGCGCCACCCAATCATCCCGGCGACGAGATGATCTATCTGATCGGGTTGTGGGCCAACGTGCTGCCCGGGCTGTTGTTGCTGCTGCTCGTCGGGCACCTGGCCGAGCGAATGCAGCCGGGCTACGGTGCGGCTACGGCAGTGATACTCGGGCTCGGCACGCTCACGCTGCCGCTGTCGACGCTGCTGTTCAGCCATGTCTTCACCG
>Ga0210386_10003459_pt1 | contig 13246 bp, 13 predicted proteins | sample IncBWH32OmetaG_FD_160091 | JGI IMG/M metagenome (GOLD analysis project Ga0210386, IMG submission 160091) | Forest soil microbial communities from Barre Woods Harvard Forest LTER site, Petersham, Massachusetts, United States - Inc-BW-H-32-O ... | reverse complement strand
CGAGATCCAGCTCGGCAGGTAGGAGTACTGCAGACCGACGATCGCGGTGTCGCCGTTGTACATCATCTCCAGCGAGCTTGCCGCCACCGGGTCGATCCAGCCGGTGCCGGTGGTCGGCGCGATGACCAGCACTTTGCGGCTAAATGCGCCGGTGCGCTCCAGTTCTCCGAGGAGCACCGCCAACCGGCCTTGGTCGTCGGGGGCGGCATGCAGCCCGGCGTACACCCGGATGGGCTCCTTGGCGGGCCTGCCGTTGAGCCGGGACAGTTCGGCTGCATGCGGACCGCTGGCGACGAAGGCGCGGCCTTGGTATCCCAGCGACTCCCACGGCGCCAATGACGCTGAGCTGCCGGACTTTTCAGCAAATAGTGGTTGCGAGACGCCGGCAGGGGTGGCGGAGTCCCGCGGCTCGAAAACCGCATTGGCCCCTGCGAAGAATCCGCGGACCAAAATGCCGTCGAACAGCATGATCAGCAGCGCCACAACAATTGTCGTGCCGATGAACAGCGCCACCTCGTCGTGCAGGTGCCATCGCCTGATCAGCATCCGGGCCAGCAGCCTGACCGCGTCGATGAGCACCCGGAACGTGGACACCACCAGGGCGCCGACGGCGAGCGCAACGATCAGCGTGCGCAGGTAGCCCAGGGTCGTCGGGCCCTGGATGCCCATCAGTGCGGACACCTGCCGCTGCCAGGAGGCGGCGGGGATCAGCATCAGCACGCAAGCCGTCGGCGCGATCGCGACGACCGCGGCCTTCATCCAGAACAGCATCGGCGCCCGGGGTGGCCACCGGCGGGCATTCCGCAGCACCAGCCGGTAGGCGATCCTGCCGATCACCACGCCCAGGCCGTAGCCAAACGCTCCGTTGATCCCGCCGATCAGCCCCTGGAACACCCAGTCCCGTGGCAGCAGCGACGGTGTGAGGGAAAGACAGAAGAACAACGCACCGAACGCCACCCCGACGAATTTCAGGCGCAGCAGGCTCCACGCCCACACCACCAACGGATGCCGTTGGCGAGGTTCAGTATTCATCGCAGCAGTGCGGCCAGCACTCCCTCGGACGTGCTGCGCAACTCTGCCAGGGACACGGTGAACACACCCTGCACCTCCACAGCGTCCGAACCTTGGTCGACGACACCGATGCGCGTGACCGGCAGGCCCCGCGCTTCGCACATCGACCGGAAGCGACTCTCCTCGGTGCGCGGCACGGCTACCAGCACCCGGCCGGTCGACTCGGAGAACAACATGACAAACGGGTCGGTGTCCTCGGGAAGCACGATGCGACAACCTGTTTCGCCGGCCATCGCCGATTCCACCACGGCCTGCGCCAAGCCGCCTTCGGACAGATCGTGGGCCGCAGACACCAGTCCGTCGCGGGAGGCCGCGGTCAACACATCGGCCAACAGTCGCTCGCGAGCCAGGTCGACCACGGGCGGCAGCCCGCCCAGATGGTCGGCGCTGACCTGTGCCCATACCGATCCGTCGAATTCGTCACGGGTGTCGCCGAGCAGCATCAGCGTCTCGCCCGGCTCGGTACCCATCGCCGTCGGGATACGCCGGGCGACATCGTCGATCACGCCCAGTACGCCCACCACCGGGGTGGGCAGGATCGCCGTCGACCCGGTTTGGTTGTAGAAGCTGACGTTGCCGCCGGTCACCGGAATGCCCAGTGCCGCACAGCCGTCCGCCAAACCACGCACCGCCTGGGCGAATTGCCACATCACGCCGGGGTCTTCCGGCGAGCCGAAGTTCAGGCAGTTGGTCACCGCGACCGGGGTGGCGCCCGTGACGGCGACGTTGCGGAAGGCCTCGGCCAGCGCGAGTTGGGCGCCGGTGTAGGGGTCGAGCAACGTGTAGCGTCCCGACGCGTCGGTGGACAGCGCGATTCCGCGGCCGGTGGACTCGTCGACGCGCAGCACGCCGCCGTCGGCGTGTTCAGCCAGCACGGTGTTCCCGCGCACGTAGCGGTCGTACTGCTCAGTGATGAAGGCACGGCTGCACAGATGTGGACTGCCAAGCAGCGCAAGCAAAGTCGCGCGCAGCTCATCACCGGTGACTGGTCGGGGCAGGCTGCTCGCCCGGTCGGCGTTCAACGCATCCTGCGACTCCGGCCGAGCCACCGGACGCTGGTACACCGGGCCTTCGTGGGCCACCGTGCGTGGCGGCACGTCGACGACCGTCTCGCCGTGCCAGGTGATGCGCAACCGGTCACCGTCGGTGACCTCGCCGATCGTGGTGGCCAATACTTCCCACTTGCGGCAGACCTCAAGGAAAGCGTCCACATTCTCCGGAGCGACGACCGCGCACATCCGTTCCTGCGACTCGCTGCAAAGCACTTCGGCCGGGACCATGTTCTTGGTCCGCAGCGGAACGGTGTCCAGCTCAATCACCATACCGCCGTCCCCGGCAGAGGCTAACTCCGAAGTCGCACATGCTATCCCAGCTCCACCGAGATCCTGGATCCCGATCACCAGGCCGGCCGCATACAACTCCAGGCAGCATTCGATGAGCACCTTCTCCATGAACGGGTCACCGACTTGAACCGACGGAAGCTTTTTGCGACCCGACCCGGACTCGTCGCCGCCGAACGTCTCCGACGCCAGCACCGACACACCGCCGATGCCGTCGAGCCCGGTGCGCGCACCGAACAGGATGATCTTGTTGCCTGCGCCCGATGCGAAGGCCAGATGGAGGTCCTCCTGCCGGAGCACGCCCACGCACAGCGCATTGACCAACGGATTACCGGCGTAGCTGGCGTCGAACACGGTCTCGCCGCCGATGTTGGGCAAGCCCAATGAGTTGCCGTAGCCACCGATGCCGCGCACCACGCCGTCGAGAACGCGGCGGGTATCCGGTGCGTCCGCAGCGCCGAAACGCAGCTGGTCCATCACCGCCACCGGTCGCGCGCCCATCGCCATGATGTCGCGGACGATGCCGCCGACACCGGTGGCCGCGCCCTGGTAGGGCTCGACGTAGGACGGGTGGTTGTGCGATTCCACCTTGAAGGTGACCGCCCAGCCGTCGCCGATGTCGACGACGCCGGCGTTCTCCCCGATGCCGGCCAGCATCCCGGCCCGCATCTCGTCGGTGGTGGTCTCACCGAAGTACCGCAGGTGGACCTTGGACGACTTGTAGGAACAATGCTCGCTCCACATCACCGAGTACATCGCCAGCTCGGCATCGGTCGGGCGGCGGCCCAAGATGTCGCGGATCCGCTGATATTCGTCGTCTTTCAGACCCAGTTCGCGGAACGGTTGCGGCTGATCAGGGGTGGCCGCGGCCTGCTCGACGGTATCGACCGCTTGGGTAAGCCCAGACGTCACGCAGACAGTCTAGATTGGCGGCCCCGCGATCATCGACGACACGAGCCGCAGGGCCGGTTACTGCGAACCGGCTATGCAGAACGCGTTGCCGTCGGGGTCGGTCAGCACCACCCACCGGAAGTTGTCGCCGACGCTGTGCCGGCCGGCCTCGGAGGCGCCGGCGGCGGTAAGTCGCGAGACTTCAGCGTCGACATCAGCCGCACCGAAATCCAGGTGCACGCGGTTCTTCCCCGGCGTGGGATCGGCCACCTTCTGAAAACCGAGCCGCGGTCCCTCCGGCCGCATGACGGCGAAGAATTCGCCGGGGAGCATCTCCTGAACTTGGCCGTCGAACTGCTCAGCCCACCAACCGGCCAGCTTCGCGGGGTCGCTGCAGTCAAATGTGACCATCTCTACGTTGAGCGCCATACCTCCAACTGTATTACCGGCATTACGCACGTCCTATGACCTCCGAGGTAATTGCGGATCCGCAGGGGCAGGGACACGCTTGGGTCGACGCGCTGCTCCGAAGTGCCCGATCCGTGGAGGAATCATGACCGACATCCAATCCGCTGCTCCTGCAACGACTATCGACCAAGATGCGCCGATGTTCAGCGCCCAGCTGTGGGCCGCGTTCTGGGCGGCGCCCGATCTGTCCCGCGGGACGAACATCCTGGCCGACGACATCGTCGGCTACTGGCCCGGCGATCCCGAGCCGGTGCAGGGAGTCGAGGCGTACACCGAAAAGATCGCCGACCTGCTGGCCGCCGCTCCGGACCTGCGGCTCGAACTCATCGACAGCGCCACGGTTCCAGGGACGGCCGAGGGCGAACAGCTGATCTTCCTGCACTATGTGGGTCACGGGACCGGCCCGCAGGGTCCATTCGAGATCCGGGGGCTCGACCGGGTGCGCACCCGCAACGGCATGGTGGTGGAGAACGTGATCCGCTACGAGCCGGTCTTCGTCACGCAGCGCTGATCCAGCAGGTCAGCCGGGTGACAAGAACGCCCGCAGAGCGGCGGCGTAAGCGGCGACGTCACCGGCACCCATGAGTTCCCGTGCGGAGTGCATGGCCAGCTGGGGAGCGCCGACGTCGACGGTCGGGATGCCGGTCCGGGCCGACGTCATCGGACCGATCGTCGAACCGCAGGGCAGGTCGGCGCGGTGTTCGTAACGCTGTAGCGGTACCCCGGCCTGCTGGCAGGCCAGCGCGAACGCCGCGGCGGTGCGGCCGTCGGTGGCGTACCGCAGGTTCGGGTGCACCTTGAGCACCGGGCCACCGTTGATCGCGATGAGGTGGCCGGGCTCATGCCGCTCCGGGTAGTTGGGATGGGTGGCGTGCGCCATGTCCGCCGAGGCCACCATCGATCCGGCGAGCCGCCGTAGAAAGTCTTCCCGCCCGCCACCACCAGCGATCACGATGCGCTCCAGCGTGGTCACTAGCAGCTCGGAGTCAGCGCCGTGATCGGAGGTGGACCCGACCTCCTCGTGGTCAAACAGCGCCAGCACCGGCAGGTATTCGCCGGCCGGGGCGTCCAGAAACGCCTCCAGGCCCGCATAGCAGGATGCCTGGTTGTCCAGCCGCGGCGCGCTGACGAACTGGTCACCGAGGCCGGACAGCGTCGACGGGGCCAAATCGTGGGTCATCAGGTCGGCGCCGAGCACGTCCTCGGGATCGGTGCCGGCTTGCTCGGCAACGTAGCCGATGAACGACCGGGTTCGGCCGTCGGCTCCCCACACCGCGTTGACGTGGCGCTGCGGATCCAGCGTGAGCGACTTGCGGTCCTCGGCCAGGTGGATCGCCAGCTGCGGCACGCGCAGGATCGCAGCGTCGATCCGCACCAGTCGGTGCGCGATGCCGTTGGGGGTTTGGCCGTCCCGCACCGACAGTCGCCCGCTGACGCCCAGATCACGGTCCAGCCAGGAGTTCAGCCAGGCACCGCCGTACGGCTCCAGCGCCACCACCTGCCAACCCGCGACCGCATGGTCGGGGTGTTGCTTGACCCGAAGATTAGGGCTGTCGGTATGCCCGCCGACGACCCGAAACGGCCGACCGCCGGTGTCAATCCCGCTGTCCCAGGCCACCAGCGACCCGGCGCGTACGGTGAAGAATTTGCCCGTCGAGGGCCACCCGTCAGTCTCAGCCAGCTCGGTGTAGCCGGCGGCGCGCAGCCTGGCGGCCACCGTGTCACAGACATGGAACGGCGACGGGGACGCGTCGATGAATTCGCACAACCCTCGCGCCGTGGCAGCCATGTCCTCATCTTTTCACCACGGGATTATCTGGAACCCGTGGGCACGTTAGGGTCGAACCCGTGCCCGCAGAGCCGTTAGCACCCTCGGCGCAGCCGCAACCGGTTCTCGCGCCCCTGACACCGGCCGCGATCTTCGTGGTGGTCAGCATCGACGAGGGCGGCGAGGAGACGGTGCACGATGCGCTGTCAGACATTTCCGGACTGGTGCGGGCAATCGGATTCCGCGATCCGACCAAACACTTGTCGGTGATCGCCTCGATCGGCTCGCAGGCCTGGGATCGGTTGTTCACCGGCCCACGGCCTGCCGGGCTGCATCCGTTCATCGAGTTGGAAGGCCCACGGCACGCCGCCCCGGCCACACCCGGCGATCTGTTGTTCCACATCCGGGCCGAGACCATGGATGTCTGTTTCGAGCTGGCCAATCGCATTCTCAAGTCGATGGCCGGCGCGGTGACCGTTGTCGACGAAGTGCACGGCTTCCGGTTCTTCGACAACCGCGATCTGCTGGGCTTCGTCGACGGGACCGAAAACCCGGGCGGTGCGCTGGCGGTCTCGGCCAGCGCCGTAGGCGACGAGGACCCGGATTTCGCCGGTTCATGCTATGTGCACGTGCAGAAGTACCTGCACGATATGGCGGCGTGGGAGTCACTGTCGGTCACCGAGCAGGAGCGGGTGATCGGCCGGACCAAGCTGGACGACATCGAGTTCGACGACGACGAGAAGCCGGCCAACGCGCACATCGCCCTCAACGTCATTGCCGACGACGACGGCACCGAGCTGAAGATCTTGCGGCACAACATGCCGTTCGGCGAACTCGGAAAAGGCGAATTCGGCACGTATTTCATCGGGTATTCGCGCGCGCCGGAGGTCACCGAACGGATGCTGCGCAACATGTTCCTTGGCGATCCCCCGGGTAACACCGATCGCATCCTGGACTTCTCGGTCGCGGTCACCGGCGGATTGTTCTTCTCCCCGACCATCGACTTCCTCGATGATCCACCGCCGCTGCCGAGTGCACAGGTCACGGCGCCGGCGGTGGTTACCCCGCCCACGGATGGCACAGCTGGCTCGTTGACGATCGGCAGTTTGAAAGGAATCCGGCAATGAACAACCTCTACCGCGATCTTGCGCCGATCACCGAAGAGGCTTGGACCGAAATCGAATTGGAGGCAACACGGACGTTCAAGCGGCACATCGCCGGACGCCGGGTCGTCGACGTGAGCGAGCCGGGAGGGCCGGTCACGGCGGCGATCAGCACCGGCCGTCTGCTCGACGTGAAGGCACCCACCGACGGCGTTATCGCTCAGCTGCGTGCCAGCAAACCACTTGTGCGGCTTCGGGTTCCATTTACGCTGTCTCGTGGCGAGATCGACGACGTGGAGCGCGGGTCGCAGGACTCTGACTGGGATCCGGTCAAGGCTGCCGCCAAGAAGCTGGCGTTCGTCGAAGACCGGGCCATCTTCGAAGGTTACGAAGCCGCCTCGATCGAGGGCGTCCGTAGCTGTAGCTCCAACCCGGCGCTCAAACTGCCCAAGGATGTGCGCGGCTTTCCGGACGTCATCTCGCAGGCCTTGTCCGCACTGCGACTGTCCGGTGTCGACGGACCGTACACGGTGCTGCTGTCCGCCGACGCCTACACCAAAGTCAGCGAGACCACCGAACACGGCTATCCGATCCGCGAGCACATCCGTCGGCTGATTGACGGCGACATCATCTGGGCGCCCGCCATCGACGGGGCATTCGTGCTGACTACCCGCGGCGGTGACTTCGACCTGCAGCTTGGCACCGACGTGTCGATCGGATACCTCACTCACGACGCCGACACCGTGCAGCTTTACCTGCAGGAGACGCTGACGTTCCTGTGCTACACGGCCGAGGCGTCGGTCGCGCTCAGCCTGTAGCTGACCGAGTCGAATCCGGTCTGGGAGTTACGCCATGGGACATAAGGCAACGGTGGAACTCGTGCTCGACTGTGCAGAGCCGCAGACGCTCGCTAAGTTCTGGCGCGACGCGCTCGACTATCGCGAGTACTACATGGGCGCGAACCTGGCTGTGCTCGTTCCCAGGGAGGGGATCGCTGCACCGCTTCTCCTTCAAGGGGTGCCCGAACCCAAAGCGGGCAAGAACCGCATGCACGTCGACATTGTGGTCGACGACATCGAGACCGAGGTCCACCGACTGCAGGCACTCGGCGCTCATCGCATCGACCAAGGTGTGCAGAGCTTCGGGGGAACTCGATGGGTCAGGATGTCGGACCCCGAGCAGAATGAGTTCTGCGTCTCCACCGGCGTGCAGTGGTAAGTCCTCACACCGCGAATTTGGATGCCGTGCGAAGGGACCTAGGTCAGCGGTTCACCGCCGTCCACCTTCAAGGTCACGCCGGTCAGGAAAGTGTTGGTCATCGCGAACAGCACGGCGCCGGCAATGTCGTCCGGCGTTCCGATACGACGCGCCGGATTGCGGGAACTGATGTGTTCGAAATAGTCACGCTTGCCTTCTGCACCAAGCGAATCCCAGGCGCCGGTGTCGATGACACCCGGCGCGATGGCGTTGACCCGTAGCGGGGCGAGTTCGACCGCGAGCCATCGGGTGAGGAAATCCACGGCACCGTTCGTGATGCCGACGCCCAGATAGCCGACGTTGAGCTTGAAGGCATGCACACCGGAGAACAAGACGAACGAGCCACCGGGGTTGATCTGTCCCGCAAGGTATTTAGCGAGCATGGTAGGACCGATGACCTTGGTGTCGAACGACATCCGCAGATTCTCGCGCTGCAGGTCTGCTAATTTTCCGCGCGCACGTGCCGATGCGGTCGACACCACATGGTCGACGGGCCCCAGTCGGTCGGCGAGCGCGGCGATCGATGCGTCGTCGGTAATGTCCACGACCTCGGCGCTGATCCCGGGATCGGCGGTGTCAGCATAGGCATCGGCCAGTTTGGTTTTGTCTCGTCCGGCGACGACAACTCGCGCACCCTCTGATCGCGCCAGCAGCGTCACCGCACGCGCGATTCCACTACCGCGGCCTACCACTAGGACTGTCTTATCCCGCAACGCGCTACCCATCGACAGCTACTCCTTTGGCCTGCTTGCCGGGAATGGGTCAGTTGACCCAGAATATGCATAACCCGCGGTGCGGGTCAACGCGTGGCTCAGTTTCATGTGTCGACACGAGTGTCTTGTGCCGCAGTTGCGGCAGGGGCATAATGGGATGTATAACCCAAAACAGGAGGAATCATCCATGCCGACTGTTCATCACCGCTACCTCACCGTCGACGGCCACCAACTCTTCTTCCGGGAAGCCGGCGACCCGCACGCGCCCGCACTGGTGCTCTTGCACGGCTTTCCGACCAGTTCGTATATGTTCCGGGGCTTGGTTCCCGCGCTCGCCGACCGCTACCACGTGATCGCGCCAGATCATTTGGGATTCGGCCTTTCTGACGCACCATCGGTGCAGCAGTTCGACTACACGTTCGATGCGCTCACCGCGTTGACGCAAGGCCTGTTACGCGCACTGAATGTCGACCGGTACGCGATGTACGTGCAGGATTACGGAGCTCCGATCGGGTGGCGGCTGGCGCTGCATGACCCCGCCGCGATTACGGCGATCATCAGCCAGAACGGTAACGCTTACGACGCGGGCTTTGTGGAAAGCTTCTGGAAGGTCGTCACCGCCTATCAGACTGAGCAGACAGCCGAGACCGAAGGCGCGGTAAGGCAATTCCTCACCTTGGACGCCACCCGCTGGCAATACGTCACCGGGGTGCCGGACGAGACGCTGGTCAATCCGGAATCCTGGTATCACGACTATGCGCTGATATCCCGGCCGGGAAATGACGACGTGCAACTCAAACTGTTGCGTGATTACGCGAGCAACTCGCCGCTCTACCCACGCGTGCAGGACTACTTCCGCGCCACCAAAGTGCCGCTGTTGGCGGCGTGGGGTCGCGGCGACGAAATATTCGGTCCGGCCGGTGCGCAAGCTTTCACCGAGGACTTGCCCGATGCCGAAATCCATCTGCTCGAGGGCGGGCATTTCTTGCTGGAGTCGGCGCTGGACGAGGTGACCGGGCTGATCCGCTCCTTCCTCGCCAAAGTGCTCCCCGCCACCTGAGGACACACGGCGCAATCATATGGGTTGAACGTCCCATAATCGGCGGTGTATGCGCGTTAACCTGACGCTATGGTCCATGCCGAGCTGCGCGACGACCGGCGCTTAACCGCCAAGGGTCGCGCTACCCGCGACCGGATCGTGCAGGTCGCCGCCGAGCTGATCCTCAGTGACGGCCTCTCGGCGTTGAACATGGACGCTCTGCGCAAGGCCGCGTCGGTAAGCGGCTCGCAACTCGCCCACTATTTCACCGACAAGCGGGCGCTGATTCGTGCGGTTGTCGCGCACCAGATCAACGTGGTGCTCGACTTTCATCGCCAGCCCAAGCTTGGGGCGCTCGACACGTTCGACGACTTCGAGCGCTGGATCGATCTGAACATGCGTTACCTGAGACAAATCGGCTACTCCGGCACGCCCACATATCACGCGCTGGCCGGACAACTCGGAAAGTCCGACACCGCAACACGCGAGACGCTGGCGGCGGGCTACTGGCAGTGGATCGAACTGTTGGAGCAGGCGATCCAACGCATGAAAGATCACCGCGTTCTGGGCGCGCACGCCGACCCGCGAGAGTTGGCTTTGGTCATCGTCGGCGCCCACCAGGGCGGCGCCATGTTGAGCTTCACCTATCGGGCGGAGTGGCCGCACGCCGACGCCCTGCGTTTTGCGGTCAACTACTTGCGCACGTTCGCCACCGACCCCGCCGAACGGGTCGCCCGCCCACCCCGGCGTCCCCGCGGCCGACGCAAGGCCGCCCAACCTGCCTGACAGAGCCGAAAGGGGGCGGCAACGTGTCCGACGACGCCACATCGCCGTTTACCCGCAAGGGACGTGCGACTCGGGCGCGCATCGTCAAGGTCGCCGCAAAGCTGATGTTCCAGCGTGGCGTTGCCGGCACCAGCATCGACCAGGTGCGCAACACCGCGGAAGTCAGCGGGTCGCAGATCTCGCACTATTTCTCTGACAAACGCGATCTGACCCGTCAGGTAATCGCCGCACGCTGTACCGACGTCCAGGAGTTTCACACCCAGCCGCGATTCGGCGGCTTCGACAGCCTCGAAGCGCTGCAAGCATGGGCGGACGCCAACATCGCCGACGTCGACGCGGTGTACCGACAAGGTGGCTGCATCTACGGTTCGCTCGCAGGAGAGTTGACCGAAGCCGACCCCGAAGTCCACGACGATCTCGCCGCCGGCTACGACCGCTGGCTCGAGCTGCTATGCGCTGGGCTCACAGCGATGCGCAGCCGCGGCGATCTGCGTCCCGACGCCGACCCGCGACACCTCGCGGTCTCGCTGGTCACCGCCCATCAGGGCGGCGCCATGCTCACTTATACGATGGACGACCCGGAACCGCTGCGCGCAGCGCTGAATTCCGCTGTCGAATACGTGCGTTCGTTTGCACCGGCACCCACACGCCGCAGATCCCCGGCCCGGTCTTCTCGACGCAAGCCCAAGAGCTGAGCCACATAGACAAATTTGGGTTATATAGCCCATAATAATGGGCAGCGTGTCCCAGTACGGCGTGGAGAAGGAGACCCACAGTGTCCGTTGCAGAGCCTGCGTCACCGTCGGGCACCGGCCTGCCCTCCGCGCCCGCGGTGGTACGCGAAAGCGCGGGCGGAGAAACCATGCGGGCGATCGTGTTAGAGAAGTTCGGCGGACTCGACAGCCTGGTCTACACCGACATCCCCAAACCGCTACCCAAGGACGGCGAGGTCGTCATCAAAGTCCGCGGCTTCGGCATCAACCACGCCGAGCTGCATATGCGCCGCGGCGAATGGGCAGAAGCCGCCGAAGTCAGCGGCATCGAATGCGTCGGGATCGCCGACTCCTGTCCGGGCGGAGAGTTCCCGGTCGGAGCCAAGGTGGCAGCGCTGATGGGCGGCCTGGGCCGAACCATCAACGGCAGCTATGCCGAATACACCCGCGTGCGGGCCGCCAACGTTGCCCTCATCGAATCCGAACTGCCCTGGTCGCAGCTGGCCGCGCTGCCGGAAACCTACGCGACCGCCTGGACGTGCCTGTTCCGCAACCTCAAACTGTCGACGGGACAAACCGTCGTAATCCGCGGCGCGACTTCATCGTTCGGCCAGGCCGCGGTCAAGATGGCGGTCGCGGCCGGTGCACGCGTGATAGCCACCGCACGCAGGCGCGAGCGTTTCGGCATGCTGGAGGCGCTCGGCGCCGCGCGGGTGGAGCTGGAATCGCGAACACTGGCTGCCAGCATCGCGGAAGCCAAGCAGATCGATGCGGTGCTCGACTTGGTCGGCAACAGCACGATCTTGGACTCGCTGGACATGCTTCGTCGCGACGGCACCGCCTGCCTGGCTGGATGGCTGGGCGGCCTGGACCCGATCGGCGACTTCAACCCGCTGCTGCGCATGGCCAGCGGGGTGAACTGGTCCTTCTTCGGTAGCTTTGTGTTTGGCAGCCCCGGGTTCCCGCTGTCCGACGTTCCGCTGCAAGACATCGCAGCGCAGGTGGCCGCGGGGCGACTCGAAGCGGCACCGGAACGCGTCTTCTCCTTCGACCAGATCCGCGAAGCGCACCGCGTCATGGAAGCCGGTGAAGCCGGCGGCAAAATGGTCGTCGTCATGGAATGAGCTCAGCCACGAGAACCGCGTCGTATCGGATGATAGAACGATGACTGTTGCTCCAGCTGTTCTGGTGTTCGACGTGAACGAAACGCTCATCGATATCGAAGCCATGGCGCCACTTTTCGAGCAAATCTTCGGTGATCCGCGGGTCATGCGGGAGTGGTTCAACCAGCTCGTCATGTACTCGATGACGGCAACGCTGTCGGGGCGCTACATCGACTACTTCACCCTGGGCCAGGGGCTGCTGCCGATGCTCGCGGACATCCACGGCGTGCAGATCACCGATGACGACCTGCGAAGCGTGAAACACGGCATGCTGACGATGCCGGCCCACCCGGACGTGGCAGACGCGCTGACCATGCTGCGCGACAACGGCTTTCGCCTCGTGACGCTGACGAATTCGCCACCCAACCCCGACGGGCCGAGTCCGCTCGAACACGCCCGGCTGGCACACTTCTTCGAGCGAACTTTCAGTGTCGAGGCATGCCGCGCGTTTAAACCCGTCCCGACCGTGTACCGGTACGTATGCGAGGAACTCACGGTCGCTCCCGAAGACTGCATGATGGTCGCCGCCCACGTCTGGGACACCGTCGGCGCGCAATGTGCCGGATTGAGCGGTGCACTGATCACCCGCCCCGGCAATGCACCGCTACCGATCCCCGATCTGCCACAGCCGGCGCTCGTCGCGCGTGATCTGCGCGAGTTCGCGCAGCAACTTTGCGCGTCGTGATCCTGACGCTTCGGCCAACCTCACAAACCCGGCGCACCAGACGTCTACCAAGTAGATAGCACTAGCGACGACTTCCAGGAGCCCTCATGTCCACCGCAGCCCCCACGACTTCGACTCGACACGTCGTCCTCGACTCACCAATCGGACCGTTGACACTGGTGCGCGACGACGAAGGTCTGACCGGCCTGTATTACCCCGGCCACTGGACCCGCCCGGACCGCGACTCGTTCGGGCCGCGAGTCGCAGCGA
>Ga0210386_10003456_pt1 | contig 13256 bp, 7 predicted proteins | sample IncBWH32OmetaG_FD_160091 | JGI IMG/M metagenome (GOLD analysis project Ga0210386, IMG submission 160091) | Forest soil microbial communities from Barre Woods Harvard Forest LTER site, Petersham, Massachusetts, United States - Inc-BW-H-32-O ... | reverse complement strand
AAATGCGTAAAAACTGGCTGAGACTTCTCCAGCGAGTTTTTACTGCGCACCTATGCTAGCCGCTGGAAGCACCCCATGGAAGAGGAAGAACAAAGGTCAGCGATTTTATCCCGTCCCGCCGCGGAAACGCGCGGAGGCTTTCCCTTCGCGCGCTGGGTTGTTGCAGTTTTGTGGCCGCCCTCAACGAGGCTAAATTGCGACTTAGGGTTCCAAACGACGCGGACCCCTGCGGCGATCCACCTTCTCCGCGCGCCAGTCGGGGGCTCCGGTCCGGCGTTCCCGTGCGTTCGTTCGGCGCTCGGGAATGCGCGTCATGTCGGGTAGCACGATCATCGGCATGTTCGCCGACTCGAGGCTTAGGGCGTCCTCCTCGACTTCCACATTGCAGGCCATGTTACCGGTGGTCAGGAGCTTGTTTAATACCGGAATATTCACGCGCTGGGTTTCGATGAAGTCCACCCCCTCAGCTGTCAACGAGAAGTCGGAGTTGTCGGCTCGCGAGATGTAGCCCTTCTTGCTGAGATACCAGGTCGTGAAGTCCAGGTAGTCGCGCGGAAACCCCATGCGTTTTTCGATCTCGGCAAGACTGACTTTCGGTTCGAACGGATTGCTGCGACGCCGATAGTAGAGCACGGCCAGTACCGCCAAACGGCGGTTCAGCTCGCCTCGAACCTGGTCCATGAAGTCGACCGACTCAGAAAGCGGACTCTGCTCCGGCGCCTCCCGATCATAGTCGCGGTCATATTCTGAGCGGCGCTCCGAGTCAGAGAGAATGTCGTAGGCCGATTTCAGGAGGAAGAATTTCTCTGGGTCTCCAGTCTCGGGATTATCCGGGTGGAAGCGGGCAGCCAAATACCGGTAAACGCGGTGAATCGTCTCCGCATCCGCGTGGGGACTGATTTGGAGAAACTCGTAGTAGTCCAGCGTCTTCGTCGCTTCAAGCATGGGAAAACCTCTCCAGTCGATTTTCGGAGGCCTTTGGTAAGTCGAAGCGTAGCACTGGTATTCAGGGGTGGGGCAATCACCCGATTTGGTAATCGCCGGACCAATGTAACTACCGCGAAGTGACGAAAGAGGGAAGGATGCGCGCCGGCAGGATCTCAAGTGCAACAAATTGCTAAGCCTTCAACTTGAAGCCATCGCTTCGAAACGCCGCAACAGGTGCTGTGCTTAACAGCGTGTGACGACGCCAGACAGTGTTTCATCCATCCGCATCGTGTCAGGCACGACTCCGCCGGTGTCCACGGAACTCGTCACTCGATTCGACTGCTTGGTTGCCATTTTGCGCGCGCTGCCTCCGCGCTCACGCGCAACATTTCACGGAATTTCCGTGTTGCCGCCGTACCCTGCCGCCTCTATTTACCGTCCATCAGGGCAAAGAAGTAGAAGTATGAAACTCGAATGAGCGGCTATGAGGAGGTTGGAGATGAACATCGGCAAATTTCTGTGCGGTGTTGCCGGGCTTGCCTTGGCAGTATCGCCCACACTCTACGGACAGGCAGGCTTTGGTAGAGGTTTTGGGCACGGCGCCAGATTTGGCGAATTCCATGGAAAAGTCATTACCGGCGCACCCTACTCTGCCACGCGCACCATCACACGCGTTCAAAAGCTGGACAACGGCACAATGATCACGCACACGGAGGTGATCAAGGAGGCTCGCGATTCTGAAGGAAGGACGTACATGGAGAGGGTGCCTGAGACAACGGGCGCCGGAACCGGCAACCGCGCCTTTGTCCGCGTCTTCGATCCCGTAAACCATGTCTCCATCTCCTGGTCGTCGAACTCGAAGCAGGCCACCGTCGTCCACCTGCCCGATGCGAGGCCGTCCGGCATCTCGCCTTTGGCGCAGGAATCTGGCGTTGCGGGCGGCCCGATGCGTTTCCGCGGCAGCGCGCAGCCCGCAAACGTTGAGAACCTGAGCACGAAAACCGTCAACGGCGTCACGGCTGAGGGAACGCGTACCACCCGGGTGATTCCTGCCGGCACACAAGGGAACGATCAGTCGCTGACTGTCACCCATGAATCGTGGGTTTCGTCCGACCTGAAGATTGCAGTGATGCGGGTGGATACGGATCCCCGCTTTGGCTCCACCACGATGGAGTTGACGAACATCAGTCGCGATGAGCCACCCTCCACACTCTTCCAGGCACCCGCCGGCTACACCGTGAACGAGCGGACGCCGAGCGCTCCAAATCGGGCCTTCGCCGCCGAGCCGTAGATCTGCCTGAACGAACGCTGTTCTGCTATCGAGAATCGAGAATTGCACCTTGCATCCGACCTGAGAATCCTGACGCTTGGGTCGGATTCTAGCCTGCCTCCACCGGTCAACAGAACCTGCGCAGAAGCGGACAGGTCATTAGCGTCGAGGGATTTCCACGAAGACACCGCGGGCATTCGTGAAACAAGCGCCGCAATTCGGCCAGCGAGGTCGCAGTGGCGTGGAAGGTTTTTCTCCTTCGACGCGACGGCTGGATGCGGTGCCTTCGCGGCGTGGCCGATATACTCCTCACTTAGAGCGCAAACGCCATCTCAGAGCAGGTGCGCACGATGGAGAACGCTGTTTTGTCCTTTTCCCGCCGCGGATTTTTGAAGTCGCTCTCAAGGACCGCACTGGTTTTGTCGCTCGAAGACGTTTTGGGGCTGGCGAGACCCGCCTTCGGTCAGCAGTCGGCCCAACCCCCCAAACCAGGCAGCGCCCGCCAGTCGTATGAAGCTCCCCCCAGACCTGCACCCAAAGGCACGCCCTCGCCGGTAACAGGTACGCCGCTCGGCGTCCAATTTGTCGACGTTGCCAAAGAAGCGGGCCTGAATGTGGAGATGATCTTCGGCGGCGAGCACCGCAACAAATATCTCCTCGAAACCACAGGCTGCGGCGCGGCATTCTTTGACTACGACCACGACGACTGGGTCGACATCTTTCTCGTCAACGGCTGGCGCCTCGAAGGCTTTCCCAAGGGCCATGAGCCCGTTTGCCATCTCTTCAAAAACAATCGCGACGGCACCTTCACCGATGTCACGATCAAGTCCGGGCTGGCGCGCTCCGGCTGGGGACAGGCCTGCTGTGTCGGCGACTACAACAACGACGGCTGGAACGATCTCTTCGTCAGCTACTACGGCCAGAACGCGCTGTTCCGCAACAACGGCAACGGCACCTTCACTGAAGTCACAAAAGAAGCCGGACTGCTGCAGGATCGGCTGCGCTGGAACTCAGGCTGTTCCTTTCTTGATTACGACAAGGACGGCCATCTCGATCTTTTTGTTGGCAACTACATCGATCTTGATCTGAAAACCACACCGCTACCCGAAGACGCGAACTGCACTTATAAAGGCATCGTTGTCGCATGTGGCCCCCCGGGGCTCGAGGGCGGCAAAAACCTTCTGTATCACAACAACGGCGACGGTACTTTTAAGGATGTGAGCGAGAAAGCCGGCATGTGGGGCACGCTCGGCACCTATGCATTGAGCTGTGGCGCGGCCGATCTCGACAACACCGGCTGGCCCAACATCTACGTCGCCAACGACTCGACCTCCGCCACGTACTACGTGAATCAGAAAGACGGAACCTTCAAGGACCAGGCGATCGAAGCGGGGGTGGCCTACTCGCCCGACGGCAAGCCGCAGGCCGGCATGGGCGTTTCCATTGGCGATTACAACCGCGACGGCATGCTTGACATCGTCAAAACCAACTTCGCCGGCGACACCGACTCCCTGTATATGAACCTCGGCGACGGTTCATTTGACGATCGCACCTACCAGGCAGGCCTCGGCATCAACACCCGCCTTCTGGGCTGGGGCGTCAGCTTCATCGATTTTGATAATGACGGCTGGCTCGACATCCTTGTCGCCAACGGCCACGTCTATCCCGAGGTCGATGGCACCCAGGTGGACGCCGCATACGCAGAGCGGAAATACCTCTATCGCAATCTGCGCAACGGTCAGTATGAGGATGTAAGCCTGACCGGCGGACCGGGGATTACAGCGGACGCAAAGGCGCGCGGCTTCGCTTTGGGCGACTACGACAACGACGGCGACCTCGATGCCGTGGTGAATTGCGTCAATGCAATTCCACAACTGCTGCGCTGCGACTCCACGCTCAACCGAAGCTGGGTGAAGCTTCGCCTGGTCGGAACAAAGTCGAACAGAACCGGCATCGGCGCGCGCATCAAAGTCGTGGCGCAGACAGGTTCGCCGGTGCTGACGGCCAAACCGGGCATGCCTCTTACACAAATTGAAGATGTGAAATCGTGCAACGGCTACTACTCGGCCAGCGATCTGCGCATTCACTTCGGCTTGAATGATGCAAAGAAGGTGGACCTGGTAGAGATTCGCTGGCCGTCCGGCGCCGTCGACACACTCAAAGACCTCGACGTGAATCGTCTGTACGTGATCGAAGAGGGCGGCAAGATCCTGAAGAACGAAGCGCTCACGCCGGCCAGGAAAAAGTCCTGAACGCGGTCGAAAACGCGCTCGGCGACCCGCATCGGCGTCGCTCAACTAACAAGCCCGCGCAACGCCTATCATGTGCATCTTCAATAGCCTGGCTTTACATATCAAATAACGCCGCTGTCGCCCCTAAAATCCGCTTGCATACGAACTCGCCTTTTGTGCCTATACTGTGCGCAAGAATCTGTGTACGATGCTCGACCGGATTTTGTCGGGCAAGAAAAGCGCCTTCTCCTGCACAGCTCCCAGGCGATTTCGGAGGGCCCCATGACGTTTCGGAAATCCCGCACAAACGCGCGACCGCGCAGCACATCCGTAGTCTACGCTCCAATCATCGCAAGCCTGTTGGTCCTTGCCCTTGCCCCAATGGCCGGCAAAACACTGATCCAGCAGAACGGGACTTACGTGCCCAATGCAGTGAATCGCATGCCAGACGCCAATGACCGCGACAAGATGCAGCAACAGCAATCCGACGAAGCGCGCATTGAGGCCGCCAATGCGGAACGCAAAAAGCAAATCACCGCGGACAGCGATAAGCTCCTCAAGATGGCGACCGATCTAAAAGATGAACTGGATAAGACCGGCAAAGACACACTTTCGGTCGACACGATCCACAAGATCGACGCGATTGAGAAGCTGGCCCGCGGAATGAAGGATAAATTAAGGCTGAGAAGCAACTGAGCCGCCGAACCTGCACTAGCTTCGCTCGGCAATTGCGATAGAAGGCGGGGCGGCGCGCCCTTGTAAACCCGTCGCGGTACATTCGGCGTAAGGTTCAAAGCTGGCACTGGGGCACTGCCGACAGCTTACGGCTAGAACGACTCCGCTCAATCGCGAACGTTCTCGTTTGTGGTTCGCTCAGGACGCTTGTGCCTTGTTTCTTTTCGGCGCTACGGGGAGTTTGCTCGATCGGGCACGTGGTTGGAGCGTGTCCGCACAACGCTGTCCCGTACGCTTCAAAGGCTGCCAGTACCGCGGAGAAGATGGAGCGGGACAGTCTTTCTGAAAGGTCAGCAATCTTCCCGAATGTTCCGGTGACTGTAGTTAGATCGCGATGCATTTCGACCTCCTCGCGGGGGAGCGAGAATGGTGCGAGCATAGCCAAACAGAGAGAAGCAGAAAGGCATCGCCGTACAGTTTCGCGAGTGTCACAACAAAAACTTAAGATAGGCGGCTGAGCTCCGCCTGAGTACTATCGGCGAGGAAGGGGAAAACGAAAACTCGCGGTCCCTGGGGAAGCTTGCCTGACGCGGCCGTCCGGGCGTCGCAGATGATGGCAGCGGTCTGGTCCAAGCCTCGCACCCATCGCGGGCGAGTCGCATTCCGGATGACAAGCTGTTCAGGCTCAACACCGGCCGCACTCAGCATGGTCCGCGCAATCTCGAGGAAATCGGGCCAGCGAGACGCTATGCCGATCAGCCTCCCCTTCAGTTTCGGCAACCAGGGGTCGAGCCACGCGTTCGCTGAGCGTATCTGGAGCGTGAGGAGCTCAACACCGGCGGGAAGAGTGGCCCGCACGGCGTTCGTCTTGCTGGGCCGGCACAGGGGAATAGCAGCGAGAAGGGTTTCCGGATTCGCGCAGTCCTCCAGCGTCGCGCTGCTCGTGGGTAGTTTCGCGAATTGGCGAATTTCCGTTACAAGGATCTCGCGAACTTCAGGATCCGAGTCAATCAGCAGCAGGTGATCCGGAGGCGGGGCTGCAAGCCATTGGCTTACGCGATGCCGCACTTCCGACGAGGAGAGCTTCAGTTCACGCACAGCGCGGAAAAATGCCGCAATGTGCTGATCGAGAATCTGCTCGGGCGTAGAGGGCGACACGTCTTCGGTTTTCACAAAGACACCGCTGCCATGCCTGTATTCCGTCCAGCCTTCACGCGCGAGCTGACGGTAGCCCGCACTGATGGTGTTGGGGTGGATGCTGAAGCGGCGAGCGAGTTCGCGCGTGCTGGGCAGCCGGTCACCCGTGCGAAGGTCGCCACTAAGAATGGCCAACACGACCTGCGTGACCAACTGACGGTAGATAGGCACTTCACTTGCAGGGGAAAACCAGAATCGCACGGGGAACCCTCGCAACCATTCTTGCATCTCGAAGAAAATCCTGAGATCGAGCGTCTCCCCGAAATCAGTCAGATGTCCTGACTTTCAAAAGAGTCCCTGGCCCTTCTCATGGTCCAGCAGCCAGCGTTTTCGCTCAATGCCGCCGCCATAGCCTGTCAGCGATCCATTGGATCCGATGACGCGATGGCACGGAATCACTACCGCTATGGGATTCGCGCCGTTTGCCAGTCCCACCGCACGCACTGCTGCAGGCCGCCCGATGCGCTCGGCCAACATGCCGTAGGAAGTGGTTGATCCGCACGGTATCTCGCGCAGCGCGCGCCATACCTCCCGCTGAAACGGTGTGCCTCCCGTCTCAACCGGCAGTGCATCGATTGCTCCAAGATCCCCCGCAAAATATTTCAAGATTGCCTCAGTCAGCCCATGGGGATTCTGCGCCGCTTCGAGCATGAGATCCCGCTTGCCGACTTGAAAACGCATCTGGCGCCGGATCACCTCCTCCTCATCGGTGAACAGCACAGCGCGCAGATTTCCATCCGCATCGGCGGCTATCATCATCGGGCCTATCGGCGTGGAGAAGCAATCGATCCAAAACTGAAAGCGTTCTGTCATGGCGTCGTAGGAACCTGCCTGAAGTTGTTGGCGAGAATTATCTCAAGGAACGAGGGACAGACTGGGTCAACTGCAAACCCGGCTTGTCGTGACCGTGCATGGGTAGGAGTCCAGATACCACGAACTCACAAAGAGCACCGCGATGACCATCGATCCCCATAGGAATAATTGCACGGGAAGCGTGGTCATCAAGAAGTGGGGCGTCCGCAGTTTGGTTTTGATGGGCCATGCAAAACAAAGTCCGCTAAGAAGGCACACGCCGGCAGAAAGCAACAGGCGAACAACCGTAGTTAGAAAACGCTCGTCCCAACCGCTTTCAGGCGCAAAGAAGGCGCTGATTGCGGCCCAATACAAAGACATCATGCCGGCAAAGAACGAGAGCGCTCTTGAGAGATCCAACAGCATCCGGCAACCCGATTCGCGCCTCCCGGTATCGCAACGAACGAGCCTGAGCGACACGCGGCAGCGCGTGCTTCGGCTTGATTTTATGCCTGGCGAGGTTTCTTGTGCCAGGAGAGATATGCTGGTGGAGTGTTTCGGCCTGCATACATTTCCAGCTTCGGCATTCTGCTGCTATGCCTGATTGCCGGGGCGATTCTGATGCAGCCGCACATAGAGGTCGCAGCGAGAGAATCGGAAACTTCGCGCGACCCGAACGCCGCATGTGCCCCCTGCCATCGAGAAATCTATCAGCGCTATCGCACCACCCCCATGGCCAATGCCAGCGGTCCGGCGGCCAACGGGTTTCTTCCCGGCGATTTCGTGCATGCGGCTTCCGGCGTGCACTATCGCGTGTCAGAAGAAGGCGGTCATGTCTGGCTGAATTATGAACGGGACAGCACATCACCCGACAAGGCGTTAAAAGGCCGCCAGGAACTGCGCTATTTCATCGGGTCAGGCAAACGCGGCCGAACCTATCTCTTCGAGCAGTCGGGATACTGGTTCGAATCGCCGATCAACTGGTACGCCAAAAAACAAATCTGGGACATGGCGCCGAATTATCTCGCAGCCCAGGAGATGCCTTTGACGCTGCAGGTAGATCCGGGATGCCTGCACTGCCACGCCTCAAACATCGCGCGCTCGCTGCCTCAGTCGCGCAATCTCTACGCCGGCGAGCCATTCGCGCATAGCGGCATCACCTGCGCGGCTTGCCATGGTGACGGCAATGCCCACCTCGCGTCCAAAGGCAAGGTCCAAATGCTCGACATCGATCGATTGCAACCTGTGCGCCGCGATTCCGTCTGCCTTAACTGTCACCTCGAGGGCCAGGCCGCCATCATTCGCAATGGCAAGGAAATGGCAAGTTTCTCTCCCGGCGATAACCTGTTCGACTACGCGCTTTACTTCGTCTATAGCGGCGAAAACGGATCCGGCGGCCGTGCCACCAGTCAGTGGGAAGCCCTCCTGCGCAGCGAATGCAAAAAGAAGTCAGCAGACCGTCTGACCTGCACAACGTGCCACGATCCTCACGGTTCGCCCGCACCCGACCAGAAGGTCGCCTTCTACCGCCAGAAATGCCTCCAGTGTCATGCCGCATCCGGTTTTGCCGAAAAGCACCATCCGGAAAATCAGGACTGCACCGCCTGCCACATGGCGCGGCCGCCTTCCAACGATATCGCCCACGAGCAGGTGACTGACCACTGGATCAGGAAGCGCATCACCAACGGGCGCCTGCCGTTGGCTTCCACAGGCGAACTCGATGCTGTCGGCGGCATGACGGCCGATGATCGCGATCTGGGATTGGCCTATGCCCAGATGGCCGCGCGGGGTAACCAGGCTGCGGGCGAGCGGGCGATCACCCTTCTACAACGTGCGGAACACACTGGGAGTGAAGCCATCCGCGACCATGAATTGCACGCACAGCTCGGCTTCCTCGACCAGATGAGCGGCCAGGCGAACGCAGCAGTCGAGGAATATCAGATGGCGCTCGAGTCCGATCCCAACAACTCCCTGGCTGCTGGAGACCTCGCTTTGCTCAAGGCAGGCCAGCGTCAATACGCCGATGCCACCCGCCTGTGGAAAGCTGTCTTCGACCATGACCCGGCGCAACTGGGAGCAGGGATGAATCTGGCCGTCGTCGAGTGCGGTGAGGGAGAGCGCGCTGCCGCGTTACAGACCCTGGATCGGCTGCTGGAATTCTCTCCGGACAACCAGAAAGCGAAGGCGTTGGCTCGGGAAATTCGCGCCGACAGCCAAAAATGCCGCGCTCACTGAGCACCTCCGCGCGAGGGGCATCCAGCCAGTCAACAGAAGCGCTGGCCTTAATCGCCACTGGGCAAGAGAATGCTATGCCCTAAATCAATCCTGCAAGACGAAACTTCTTTAGATCGAGCCTGCAAAGGGACGACAAGCCCTTGCTTCCCTATCAGGATTGCCATCCTGCCCGCACTGAACTCATTTCCTGTCCTGTTGACAACCCTGAGGTGCTGAGAGCCTTCAGAATCAATCATTTGGTGGAGATAAAAGACAGCCTCAAAGGGGAGAAGGTCAGCCGCTCGGTCAACCAATCTGAGGTCGGAATCAACAATTCCACGACTCCGGCCGCCTCGCCAATTTGTCATATCAAAAATGAGATCGTTCTGATAGTTTGTCTATCTACAAAAACGCAATTATAAAAAAATGATCGTTATTGAAACGCTCGCGATCGATTGCGGCCCATTGGAACCTCTCCCGAGTAAATCGCTTTATACGCTCGATTTAGTGGGATGCTTCGGACGCTTCGTTTTAGTGGTTTACTGCGCTTTGACCGCGGGTAAAGCTTTTCAGCCAATGACATGTCCATTTCGGCTGCATCTGTGTCCGTTTCACCGCTTTTCACGTTGACAGCAGGGTGACTCTTTGAGTAAGGTTTCGACTTGCTCCGGAGTGTCTAACTTTATCGCTCTCTATTTGTGTTCGGGAGTTGTGCCTCCGGGAATTGAGCGATCCTGCCATTGCGGCAGGTGAGCCCTGTAAGCCGACTAGTCGTAGTCGAAGAACGAGCCGGCAGAATCATCACAAGTTAAGAGATCAGAACAACGGCATACTTTTCAGGAGACCGCATGAACAAGCTTTTTCGTACAGCACTCGTGCTGGCGTTTTTAGCCTGCGCGAGTTCGCTGCTCATTGTGACGGCCAGTGCACAATCGGTTTATGGATCGGTTTTTGGCACTGTGTCCGACAAGAGCGGGGCTGTCATACCGGACGCCACGGTCACCGTGACGGACGAAGCTAAAGGCACCGTCGTCACCGTTACTTCCAACGGGGCCGGTGACTACAGCGTCCCGCACCTTATTCCCGACGTATACGATCTGAAAGTTGTTGCCAAGGGCTTCAAGCCTTTCGAGACCAAGGGCATCACCGTCCAGGCCGATACGGCGCCACGCATCGATCCCACTATGGATGTGGGTTCCGATACCGGAACAACCGTTGAAGTCAATGCCGATGCGGTACCCGTGCTGAAGACGGAAAAGGCCGACGTCTCGACCGTTTTCGATCAGCAGCAGGTTTCGAGCCTCCCAATCGGCGATCAGAACTTTACCGGCTTGCAGCTACTTCTGCCGGGCGCCCAGATTCTGGGATGGTCCCACGCTTCCGATGAAAACCCGCAAGGATCGAAACAGATTCAGGTTGACGGACAGGCTTTCGGCGGAACTGCATTCGAGCTGGACGGCACCGACAACCAGGACCCGATTCTTGGAATCATCGTTATCAATCCGTCGACGGATGCGGTAACTGAAACCAAGATCACCACACAGAACTACGACGCCGAGCTCGGCAAAGCCGTTTCGGCTGTCGTGACTGCACAAACGCGTTCGGGCACGAACCAGTTCCACGGCAGCGCGTACGACTGGCGCACCGGGAATGCCAACGTGGGTCGCGATCCCTACACGCAGGCTCCGGAATCGATCACCAAACCAGAAGGCTTGCCGAATTCGGTTCCTCCCGGCCTCAAAAACCGGTTCGGTGGATCGATCGGTGGTCCGATCTGGAGGGATAGGGCATTCTTCTTCGGAAACTATGAAGGGCAGCGCCAGAAGGTTGGCGTGTCCAACGTAGACACCGTGCCAACCGCACAGATGGTCAGCACCTGTCTCGGTCTCACCACCGGTCCGGAGGGAATCCCGGGTTGCGATTTCAGCGACTACGCTGCGGAATATGCAGCTCTGGGTAAGCTGACCGGTACAACTCAGCTGATCTATAACAACACCGGCAACGCGGCCTACAACCCTATTTTCGCAAAGAACGTAGTTCCGCTGGCTCTGGTGTCGCCGCAGGCGCAGGCACTGCTGACGATCATGCAGCCCTACAAGCCGAATCAGGGCTCGACCGGCATTACGTCGATCGAGAATAACTACACGGCCAGCGGCACGGGTCTCTTCAACAGCGATCAGTGGACGGAGCGCGTGGACTGGACCCTCAACCAAAAGGCGCACATCTTTGAGCGATTCTCGCGCTTTACGGATCTTCTTTCTGGCAAGGTGATGTTCGGTGCGGCAGGCGGTCCGGGATTCGGTTTGGGTGCACCTCCGTATGGCGGCAATTCCAACGGCGCCAACGACAGCTTGGCGACGGGCATGGATATCGCCATCAGCCCCAAGCTGCTGACGGACTTCCGTCTCGGCTACTACCGCTATAACATCATCGACACCAAGTTTGATCAGGGCGTCGAATTTGCCAATCAGCTCGGCATTCCCGGAATCAACCTTGGCGACTACTTCACCTCGGGCGCTCCCGGATTCGAGATCAATGCTCCGTTCAGTGGCGCGACCTCGCTCATCGGCGGCGGCTTGGGTATCAACCGTTGCAACTGCCCACTCACCGAACGCGAAGATCAGGGCCAGGTCGTCAACAACTGGACCTTCATCAAGGGCAACCACACCATCAAGGTGGGTGCCGATCTGCGCTACGGCCGTAACCTCCGCGTGCCTTCTGACACGGACCGCGCTGGACAGATGAACTTCCAGACGGGACCGACATCCAATGCTGGTTCCAACGGACTGGGCTGGGCAACCTTCGCTCTGGGCGATGTGCCGAGCTTCGGCCGCTACGTCGGCAACACCACGGTGGGCGAACAAAACGCCAAAGAGTTCCAGAAGAGAACCTTCTTCTACGGACAGGACACCTGGCGCGTCACCAAGAACCTGACCCTCAACCTTGGCTTGCGCTGGGAGCTCTACTTCCCAGAGGCGGTTAATGGTGCGGAGCACGGTTCTTTGATGAATCTCGCGGACGGCTACATGCACGTGGCGGGCGTCGGCCAGATTCCTACCGATATGGGTTGGACAATGCTGAAGAGGAAGGCCTTCGATCCTCGCATCGGCCTTATGTATCAAGTCGATGAAAAGACGGTCATCCGCGCCGGCTATGGCCGTAGCTTTGATACCGGCGTGTTCGGATCGATCTTCGGTCACGTTGTAACGCAGAACCTGCCCGTTCTGGCCGATCAAAGCTTGAACGAGCCGGGTGGAAGCGTTGCGACAGAGTTCAACTTGGCTCAAGGACCTCCGGGATATGTTTTCCCGACCGTTCCCACGAGCGGACTGTTGCCTGCGCAGGCATACCAGGTCAGTCCGAAGGCACGCCCCAACCCGCTTCACTTCCCGACGATTGATGCCTGGAACCTGAGCGTGCAGCGCGCCCTTTCACCAACCCTCTCAGTCACGGCTGCGTACGTCGGCAACAAGGGAACACACACCTTGGGAGACGGCGACGGCAATAATACCAATCCCAATGAGTCAGCTCTCGTTCTCCCCGGCTCTTACAGTGTGACCGGGCAGACGTTGAACTGGGATCCCGCAGGAATGGGCGGAGCCCTTCCGGCTGGGTACAGCGGCGGTGTTTCCAACGGCTCATACCTGGCGCGCTACTACGGTGGTAGCCTGGCAGCGTGCCGAGACCCCAACTACATCGGGGCTGCCGCTCTTGGTATGGCCCCCTACAACGAACTGAACCTGCAACCCGGCATGTGCGGCTGGACGCAGGGAATTTCTTACTACGGCGATGACCAGAACACCGAATTCAACGCTCTGCAGCTCACCATGGCCAAGCAGTATTCCAAGGGTCTGGCCATCACCGGGAACTATCAGTGGGCAAGCGCATACAACGATCAGACCGGCTACTGGACTTGGAGCCATTCTGTTCCTCACCAGCGTGACAGCAAC
>Ga0210386_10003455_pt1 | contig 13260 bp, 7 predicted proteins | sample IncBWH32OmetaG_FD_160091 | JGI IMG/M metagenome (GOLD analysis project Ga0210386, IMG submission 160091) | Forest soil microbial communities from Barre Woods Harvard Forest LTER site, Petersham, Massachusetts, United States - Inc-BW-H-32-O ... | reverse complement strand
GCTGCAGGTGAGCGGTGGGTTCGCCGTCGGTCACGATCAGGACTACCGGCTCGTGCTCGGGATGCCGGTCGATGTGGCGTCCCGCGATCATCAGCGCGTGGTGCAGGTTGGTGCCCTGGACCATGTCCCAGCCCAGCCCGGCCAGGTCGGTCTCGCGCAGCTCGCGCGCGTAGTTGGAAAAGCCCACCACCTGGATGGCGTCCTGCGGGAACCTGCTGCGCAGCAGCGCGTGCAGCGCGAGGGCGGTCTGCTTGGCCGCCGCCCAGGTCCCGCGAAGCTGCATCGAGTAGGACAGATCGACCAGCAGGGACACTACCGCGGCGGTGCGCCGCTCGGTCTCCGCGACCTCGAAGTCACGCGCGGAGAGCTTGATGCGGCCATCCAAGCCGCCCCGTAGCAGCGCGTTGCGCACCGTGGCCGGGACATCGAGGGGTTGCTCGTCGCCGAACTCCCACTGCCGGGTGGTGCCGGTCAGCTCGCCCGCCTGCCCGGCGTCCCGCTGGTCATGATCGCCGGCTCCGTGCCCGAAGTTCATGTCGGTGAAGATCCGGCGCAGCGCCGTGTCACCCAGCCGGCGCACCGCCTTGGGGGTGAGCTCGAGGCGCCCGCCATTGCGGGTGAGGTACCCCTGCCGTTCGAGCTCGCGCTCGATGCGGCGCAGGGCCTCGACGTCATCCACCGCCTGCCGGCCGAAGGCCCGCCGGACCGCGTCCTCGTCGATGTCATCCAGGCTCGCGCCTGGGTAGTCCTGCTCGAACGCGTTCTCCAGCTCGGCCAGGTCGGCCAGCTCGGCCAGGGCCGTGGTCGCGTCGCTGAGGCCGAGCGGTTCCTCGCCCGACATCTGGACGCCGCCCATCGTGGCCGCCTGGTCCAGGTCCGGCCGTCTGGACCGCAGCGCGTCGGCGAGCCGGGCCATCTCGCTCTCCAGCCCGGCGTCGCCCAGCGCGTCCGACATCAGCCCGGCCAGTTCCTGGCGCTGCTCCTCGCTGAGCGAGCGCAGCAGCCGCTCCGCGGCGGCCATCCGGCTGACCAGCGAGTCGACCAGTTCCTCCAGGTTCTGCGGGTGGTCGGGAAACAGGTCACCGTAGCGGGACATGAACTCATCGAAATCGGCCTGGGTGTGCTCTCCGCGCGCGTCGGCGGCCAGCATCTGGTTCAGGTCTCCGAGCATGTCCTTGATCCGCTGCATGGCCTGCGGATCGGGGTTCTGCAAGGCCTGTCGCATTCCGCGGAACTGGCTGTCGAGTACCTCGCTGCGCAGTAGCTGCCTGAGCTGCTCGAAGGTCTCGCGGGCGGCTTGCGAGCGCCAGTCGTAGTCGGATAGCTGCCGGATGGCCTGGGCCGTGTCGGCGGGCAGCGCGTCGAGGTCCGCCTCGCGCAGCCGGGCCTCGTCGCTCGGGTCGGGGAACAGCTCGGCCCGTTCCTGCCCGACGGCGGTGTCGAGCAGGGCGCGGGCCTGCTCGAGGATGCCGTCGAGCCGGCCGCTGCCGCGGATCTCGCGCTGCCGCTCGCGGGTCCGGCGGAGCAGGTCGTCCAGGCCCCGCCGCCCGGCGGAACCCTTCCTGAGCAGGTCCCGCAGGGCGTCGGCCGGGGTGGCGCCGGACAGGATCGAGTCGCCCATCTCGTCCACCGCGCCGCGCACGTCGTAGGAGTCGGCCAGCGGGTCCGGACCGTAGACGTAGCGGCCGTACCGGTAGTTCGCCATGTCAGGTCCGGTACACGCTCGTGCCGTCGGCGCTGTCCTTGGACAGCCGGCGCATCAGGTACAGCCCTTCCAGGGTGAACTCCAGAGCCGCGGCCGCCTGTCCGAAGGATTCACCGCCGTCCATGCCCAGCCGGGACATGATCTTGGCCAGACCGGGTACGTCGCCGATCCGCTGCAGCAGGTCGGCGGCGGGGACCAGCTCGCCGGATTCTACCGTCTCGCCCTCGTCGAACTTGGCCAGCAGGCCGGACAGGTCCACGCTGCCCAGCCGCGAGCGGAAGGTGTCCGCGATCGCCCGGCGCAGCATCGCCCCGAGCACCTCATCCTCCCGGCCCTCCTCGCTCACCTCGAACTCGACCTTGCCTCGCAGCGTGGTGACCACCGCGGGCAGGTCGCAGATCCGGGCCACCGGGGGCTCCGGTCCCGACCCGGCCAGCGCGGACCGGCGGATCGCGGACGCCGCCGCGCTCTCCGCCGCGGCGATCGCGAACCGGGCCGAAACGCCGGAGCGCGCGTCGACGGCCGGCGAGTCACGCACGCCGCGGGTGAACCGCGCGATCACCTCGACGAGGTGGTCGGGCAGTTCGGCACCGGTCGAGACCTCGGCTTCCTGCCTGATCAGGGTGAGCTCGTCGGACAGGGACAGCGGGTAGTGGGTGCGGATCTCCGCGCCGAACCGGTCCTTCAGCGGGGTGATGATCCGGCCCCGGTTGGTGTAGTCCTCGGGGTTCGCGCTGGCCACCAAGAGCAGGTCCAGCGGCAGCCTGAGCGCGTAGCCGCGGATGCCGATGTCGCGCTCCTCCATCACGTTGAGCAGTGAGACCTGGATCCGCTCGGCCAGGTCGGGCAGCTCGTTCAGCGAGAAGATGCCGCGGTTGGTCCGCGGCACCAGCCCGAAGTGAATGGTCTCCGGGTCGCCCAGGGTGCGTCCTTCGGCCACCTTGACCGGGTCGATGTCGCCGATCAGGTCGCCGACGCTGGTGTCGGGTGTAGCGAGCTTCTCGCCGTACCTGTCGCTGGCGTGCCGCCAGGTGACGGGCAGGTCGTCGCCGAGTTCGGCGGCGAGCCGCCGGCACCGCGCGCAGGCGGGCTGGTACGGGTGGTCGTTGATCTCGCAACCCGCGATGACCGGGGTCCACTCGTCGAGCAGCCCGACGAGGGTCCGGATCAGCCGGGTCTTACCCTGGCCGCGCTCCCCGAGCAGGATGATGTCGTGCCCCGCGATCAGGGCCCGCTCCAGGTGCGGCAGCACGGTCTGGCCGAACCCGACGATGCCGGGGAACGGATCTTGCCCGGCCCGCATCATGGCTAGCAGGTTCTGTCTGATCTCCGCTCTGACCCCGAGGTATTCATGACCGCTCGCGCGTAGCTCGGCGAGGGTAGTTGCGGCGGGTGGCTGGCTGGCGCGGTAATGCTCGCTGTCTTGGTGCACTATTCGAGGCTATGTCGTTATCGCGGATGTTCGCATATGGCCCAGGTCACATGAGCGGGCGCCGGACCAGCCGCCGCGTGGCACACTTGCATCCCGTGGCCATGACACCTGACGCGGTCGGCCCCGACGACCTGGTCGCCGCGCGCAAGCTGCTCCGCGACGTGATCTCCGAAACCCCGGTGCTCCATTCGCGCGTGCTGTCCGAGACGGTCGGCGGACCGGTCTACCTGAAGTGCGAGAACCTGCAGCGGACCGGATCGTTCAAGGTGCGCGGCGCCTACGTCAGGATCGCGCGGCTGTCCGATGCCCAACGGGCCCGCGGCGTCGTCGCCGCCAGCGCGGGCAACCACGCCCAGGGCGTCGCGTTCGCGGCCGGCCTGCTCGGCTGCGCGGCCACCGTGGTAATGCCCGAGGGCGCGCCGCTGCCCAAGGTCGAGGCCACGCGCGGCTACGGAGCGCACGTCGTGCTGCACGGAAGCTGCGTGGAAGACGTTCTGGCCGAGGCCTTCGCCTACGCCGAGCGGACTGGTGCCGTCTTCATTCACCCCTATGACCACGCGGACGTCGTGGCCGGCCAGGGGACCCTCGGGTTCGAGATCGTGGAGCAGTGCCCGCAGGTCCGCACCGTGGTCGTCCCGGTCGGCGGCGGCGGCCTGGCCTCCGGGGTTGCGGTGGCGATCAAGGACCTCGACCCGGCGATCAGCGTGGTCGGCGTACAGGCCGAGGCCGTGGCGCCCTACCCGGCCTCACTGGCCGCGGGGCACCCCGTATCGGTCCAGGCCGAACCCACCATGGCCGACGGCATCGCGGTCAGCCGGCCGGGAGACATCCCGTTCGCCATCTTGTCTGATCTGGCCGACCGGGTGGTCACGGTCTCCGAGGAGAGCCTGTCCCGGGGGCTGCTGCTCTGCCTGGAGCGCGCCAAGCAGGTGGTGGAGCCCGCCGGAGCGGCCGGGGTCGCCGCCCTGCTCGAGCATGCGCGCGACTTCGCCCCCCCGGTGGTGGCCGTGCTGTCCGGCGGCAACATCGACCCGCTGCTGTTGTCCAAGCTGCTGCGGCACGGCCTGACCGCGGCCGGCCGCTACCTGGCGTTCCGCTGCCGACTGCCGGATCAGCCCGGATCGCTGGCCAAGCTGCTCGGCGACCTGGCCGATCTCGGCGCCAACGTTCTCGAGGTGGGACACGAACGGCTCGGCCCGCGGCTGCACGTGGACGAGGCCGAGGTGGTCCTGGTGGTAGAGACCCGCGGACCCACGCACTGCGAGGAAATGATCAGCGCGCTGCGCGCCGACGGCTACTCCCTCTCGTTCGCTTAGGGTCGCCCTGGGCCGTGACCACTCCATCGTCCCGAATGCTCCGATTTTGTTCAGCTCGGAACGGTATGTTGAGCGTGTAATCGCTGCGTCACAGCGTTTACTTTGTCCAGCCCGAACCGGGAGGCGGGCCGGTGCCTGGGGACCAGGAAGTCGCGGGTAATGTCCCGCTTGAGTCAGCGGATGCGAACCCGCCGGATGAGGCCGCGATCGAGCTGGGGGACAGCGTGCCGCAGGCCATCGAGGTTGGCGAGCCGCTGGCCGCGGAACTCGAACGGATGCTGGGCCCGGACCATCCCGACACACTCAACGCGCGGAACAGCCTGGCCGCCGCTTACCAGGCTGCGGGCCGGGTCGCCGACGCAATCCCGCTGTTCGAGCACACCCTGGTCGCCCGGGAGCGGCTCCTCGGCCCGAACGATCCGGATACCCTGACCTCACAAAACAACCTCGCGGTTACCTACCAGCACGCCGGCCGGTACCCCGAGGCCATTCTGCTGTTTAGGCTGACCCTGGCCGCCCGGGAGCGGCTGCTCGGTGCCGATCACCCCAGCACGCTGAACTCGCGGGGCAACCTGGCGGCCGCTTACCGGGCCACGGGCTGGGTCAGTAAGGCGACCCCGCTACTGGAGCAAACCCTGGCAGGGCGGGAACGAATGCTTGGGGCGGGCCACCCGGACGTTCAGGCTGCTCAGAACAACCTAGCCGCTGCCCGGCAGGAGACGGACTGGACCGACGAGTCGTCCCCGTCTGCCCCGCGAGCCGAGCCGCCTTCGACCGTCCCGGAGGAGCGGTCGGCTGAGGAGCCGGTGCCCGATCTCATCGAGCCTCCGTCCGCCTCGCCGGCCGACGCCGCGGTCCCCGATCCCGTCCCCGAGCCGCCCACTGCTGCAGTCGACGATCAGCCGCACGCGGGAGGGCCTACTGCGGAAACGGACGATCAACCGCCGCCCGAGCCCGCTCCCGTACCTGAGCCAGAGCCGGAGGTACCAGAAGACGTTTCCAAAGCCGCCCCGCAGCCCGCCGCCATAGCCGAAGAACCGTCGGCTGGTCCGGCCGTCGAAGAGTCACCTGCGGCGACCGCTGGCAAAGGTCCGCCCACGGCGACGCCAGCCACGAAAAAGGCTGGTCAACCGCCGCTCGAGCCAGCGTCCGCCCGAGCGTCCGAGCCGTCGGCCAGGTCCAGGCCGCCGTTCCGCGACCGGCCCGTCCGAAGCCGACGGCGCATTCCTAGCTTGCTGGCCGCGATCGTGGTCCTCCTGGCCGTAGGCGGCGTGGCCGTGGCCCTCCTCCGGCCGCACGCCGGGCCCTCCGGCCACGGTCCCGCGGCGGCCTCGCGCCCGGCCGGGGGCCAGCCCGGAAACATGGCGGCTCAGCTGGCCGCCGTCTGGGTCGCGCAGCAGGTCGCTCGCAGCGCGATCGTGGCCTGTGATCCGCTGATGTGCTCGGTGCTCGAGGCTCACGGGGTGCCGGCCGCGAACCTGCTGATCCTGCGGACCGGCACCACGAGCCCGCTGGGGGCCCAGGTGGTCGTGGTCACGCCCGTGGTCAGGAGCCAGTTCGGCAGCCGCCTAGACAGCGTGTACGCGCCGTCGGTGATCGCCGGCTTTGGCTCGGGATCGGATCAGGTGAGCGTGCAGGTCATCGCGAAGGCCGGGCCCGCGGCGTACCTGACGGCGCTGCGCCAAGACGCGGCGGCCCGCAAGGCAGCCGGGGCTCAGCTACTGGCCAACAAGCGGATCAGGGCCTCGGCCGAAGCCTTGGCGCAGCTCGCGGCGGGCGCGGTGGACTCCCGCCTACTGATTATGCTCCCGGCGCTCGCCGCGGTGCACCCGATTCAGATCCTGGCCTTCGGCCATCCCGCTCCGGGCGCGGGCCCGGGCGTCCCGCTGTGCTCGGCCGACGTGTCCGGTTCCGGCCGAGCCGCGGCCATGACCGACGCCAGCTACCTGAACTGGCTGACCAGCTTCGTGCGGGCTCAGCTAGGTCCGTTCGAGGGCAGCATGGCCGTGCTACAGGAAGCCGGCCAGCCCGTCGTGCGCGTGGTGTTCGCCCAGCCCAGCCCGCTCGGCCTGCTGGCCCACACGTGAGCGGCCGTGCCGGGTCACAGGTTGCCGCGCCGGGCCTGCTCCCGCTCGATCGCCTCGAATAGCGCCTTGAAGTTCCCCTTGCCGAAGCCCTGTGACCCATGCCGTTCGATCAGCTCGAAGAACACCGTCGGCCGGTCCTGCACCGGCTGAGTAAAGATCTGCAGCAGATATCCGTCCTCGTCCCGGTCGGCCAGGATGCCCAGCTCTCGCAGCTCGTTCAGCGCCACCCGGGTCTCGCCGACCCACGAGCCGAGCTCGTCGTAGTAGCTGCCCGGGGTGGCCAGGAACTCCACCCCGGCCGCGGTCATGGCCCGGACGCTGGCCACAATGTCGTCGGTAGCCAGGGCGAGGTGCTGTACCCCGGGTCCGCCGTAGAACTCCAGGTACTCGTCGATCTGCGACTTGCGCTTGCCGGCCGCGGGCTCGTTCAGCGGGAACTTCACCTTCCGGGACCCGTCCGCGACCACCTTGCTCATCAGCGCGGAGTACTCGGTAGCGATGTCGTCGCCGACGAACTCCTTCATGTTGGTGAAGCCCATGACCCGGTGGTAAAACTCCACCCACTCGTCCATCTTGCCGAGCTCGACGTTGCCGACGCAGTGGTCGATCTCGGTGAAGAAGCCGCGTTCGCCGGGCGCCACGACGGGCCCCGCGGGCACGTAGCCGGGTAGGTACGCGCCCGAGTACCCGGACCGCTCGACCAGCGTGTGCTGGGTGTCGCCGTAGGTGGCGATGGCGGCCACGACCACCTTGCCGTACTCGTCCTCGAGCAGGTGCGGCTCCTCGACGCCGCGGGCGCCGTGCGCCACCGCGTACTCGTAGGCGTCTTCGGCCGAGCTGACCTCGAGGGCCAGGTCCGCCACCCCGTCCCCGTGCGCGGCCACCCGCTCGCCGAGCGCTGTGCCCGGCCGGGCCTGGCCGCGGAAGACGAACCGCGCGCCGCCCGAGACCAGGACGTGCGCCGCCTCGTCCGGATAGCCGGTCTCCGGACCGCGGTAGGCGACCCGCCGCATCCCGAACACGGTCGAATAGTAGTGCGCCGCCTGCTTCGCGTTCCCGACCGCGAAGACCACGGCGTCCATGCCGATTATGGGGAAGCTGTCCTGCGCTGGCGTGGTCATGCCGTCAGCATGCGGGTTTGACGTCAAACTGCGCAACCAAGTACGAATTTACTAGTCAGCTTGACTATTAATATGGAACGGTACGTGGTATTCCTGTACAGCATGACCACCAGTGATCCCGTGGCGATCGACCGGCTCGACGCCGCGCTCATCGAACTGCTGGCCGCCGAGCCGAGGGTGGGCGTGCTTGAGGCCTCCCGGCGGCTCGGCGCCGCCCGCGGCACCGTGCAGGCCCGCTTGGACCGGATGCGGGACCGCGGCGTGATCACCGGGTACGGCCCCGACGTGGATCCGGCCGCTCTGGGCTACGAGGTCACGGCGTTCATCACGCTCGAGATCCGCCAGGCCCGCGGACACGATCCGGTTGCGGAACGACTGGCCGCGATCCCCGAGGTGCTCGAGGTCCACACCATCACTGGCGCCGGTGACATGCTGTGCCGGGTGGTCGCCCGCACCAACGCGGACCTGCAGCGCGTACTCGATGCCATCGTGTCCGCCGAGGGCGTGGTCCGCTCCTCGACCCTGATCTCCCTGGCCGCTCAGGTCCGCTACCGGGTGCTCCCTCTGGTACGCGCCGCCGCGTCGGGTACCGCGGCGCGGCGATCATGATGGCCTGCGGCGGATCGGTGCGGGCCAGGCTTGTCTTCCCAATTGGCTACTCTGGGACTGCCGACCTGCCAAGGACGGGCAGGGCGGGTATGTTGAGGTGCGTAACCGCTGCTAAGGCGGTTGCCTGACAAGCCCCGGGAGTCCTTTGGCGCGGGATCGGGTAGTGGACAGGGACGGCCAGCAGGGCGCGCCCGCTGGGCTGGACTCTGTCACGGCTACGCGTGACCTGAGGGTCGATCATTGGCATGCGGCCGATGCCCCGTCAACGACTATGGAGCCACCGCTGTCCGGGGCGGCCAGTCACCAGTTCGTGGTGGGTGACATCCCGGCGGAGCCGCCTGGTTTCCGGCCCCGGCTCCGCTCGCTGGCCGATTTGGACCGGCTCGACGCCGGGGTATCGGTGATTCACGCGTCGACCGGACAGCAGGGCCTGGGCGCTACCCAGCTCGCGGCGGCGTACGCCCGGGCGAAGCTGGCGGCAGGCTGGCGGCTGGTGGCCTGGGTCAACGGCGCGGACACCAGTAGCCTGCTGGCGGGCCTGGCTGCGGTGGCTGACGCTACGGGTCTGACGGACGATGTTTCCAGGCGGGGCAGCATCGACGCGGCCGCCACGGTGCGGCAATGGCTGGAGACCGACGGGGACCAATGCCTGCTGGTGTTCGATGACGTGTCGGACCCCGAGGCTCTGCAAGCCTTCGTTCCCGCCCGCGGTGCGGTCCGGGTGCTGATTACCATCGCGCGGCGGTCGGCCGCGAACCTCGGGACGACCGTCCCTGTCGACGTGTTCGGCGCTGCCGAGGCGTCGGCCTTTCTCGCCGCGCGGACCGGGCTGGATGATGCGACGGGAGCCGCTGCGGTGGCTGCCGAGCTGGGGCATCTGCCGCTGGCCCTGGCGCTGGCTGCGCCGGTGATCAGAGGGCAGCGTCACGGATATGCGAGGTACCTGGACCGGCTGCAGACGATCCCGGTCGAGCAATCTGCGACCGAGGGGAAGAGCCTCGGGTACTCGCACGGCGTCGCGCGGGCCGTGCTACTGTCCGTCGCGGCGATCCGGGCGGCCGATCAGACGGGCATGTGTACCCGGGTGATTCAGATCATGGCGGTACTCTCGGCGGCCGGGGTCCGCCGCGAGCTATTGCACGTCGCCGGGCGCGCGGGCGTCCTGGCCAGCGGCGGCCGCCGGATCGAGGCGGCCGTGGTGGACCGGGCGCTGGAGTGGCTGAGTGGCCGTTCGCTGCTGACGTTCAGCATGGACGGCCAGACCGTCGTGATGCACCCCCTCGTGGCGCGGGTGCTCCGTGACGGGCTGGTCCGCCGACAGCGGCTGGGGGCGGTGTGCTGGGTTGGCGCATCGGTGCTGGAGGGGCACGCTATCGCGATCGCAGGGTCGCAGGATCGTCCGGGCATCAGGGGTATTCCCCTGCAGGTGGCGGCGCTGCTAGATAACGCGGCCGAGGTCGTGGGGGAGGCCGACGAGGCGCTAGCCGCCACCCTGCTGCGGCTCCGGTTCATCGCGCTCTATCACCTGATCGAGCTGGGTGACAGCACTCCGCAGGCTATAGCCGTCGGCGAGCCGCTAACTGCGGACCTCGAGCGTCTGATGGGTCTTGGCCATCCAGACACCTTGAACGCGCGGAACAGCCTCGCCGCTGCCTATCTGGCGGCGGACCGGGTCGCCGACGCGATCGGGCTGTTCGAACAAACTCTGGCCGTCCTCCAGCGCCAGCTGGGACCCGACCATCCCGATACCCTGACGTCGCAGAATAACCTCGCCAGCGCCTACCAGGACGCCGGTCGAGTCGCCGAGGCGATCCAGCTGTACGAGCGGAACCTGACCGTCAGAGAGGAGCTGCTGGGCGCCGAAGACCCCGGTACCCTGAACTCCCGGGGCAACCTCGCCGCCGCCTATCTGGCGGCCGGCCAGGTCGCTGAGGCGATCCCGCTGCTCGAGGAAACCCTGGCCGGGCGGGAACGGCTGCTGGGCCCCGATCATCTCGATACCCAGACCTCCCGGAAGAACCTGGGCAAGGCCTACCAAGACACCGGCCGGGCCGCCGAGGCGGACTCGCTGCTCAAGCGGACCTCGGCCGGCCGACACGACGAACGGCGCCCCGACCTCCCTCATATCCAGATATCGCGGAAGAACCCCGCCACTGCCTATCCCGCCACTGCCTATCGGGACGAGGGCCGGGCCGCCCAGGCGATCCCGTCAGCCGAGCAGACCCCACCAGTAGAGCAGACCCCGGCGGTCCGGGAGAGTCAGGCACGTGCCGATGCCACCGCGGGAATGCTTCCGGTCGGCTTCCGCAGGCCTCCCGCCGATCCGGCCAGGCCGGGGCTTCCGGTCGGCTTTCGCAGGCCTCCCGCCGATCCGGCCGGGCGGTTGCCTTCTGACCACATCGCAGGCCCGCATACCAAGCTGCCCGGCCGCTCATCCCCTAGCCGGACGCAGGATGCGCCCGTCAAGGATGCCGAGCACGACCGCGACGTGGTCGCGGCGATCATGGCGGAAAACCCGGCGGGCATTGCCCTGGCGTACGACAGGTACGCAGCTGCGTTGTACGGCTACTGCCAATGGATGCTGCACGACCCGGCGGCGGCAGCCGAGTCGTTGCAGGACACGTTTGTCCTCGCCGCCGCTACGCCGAGCGAGCTGCACGAGCCTGCCAAGCTGCGCCCGTGGCTGTTCGCGCTGGCCCGAAACGAATGCCGGCGCCGAATCCGTCCTGGGTCGGCAACCCGCGATGAGGCCGACTCGGAAAACCAGCGAACCGGTGGGAGCCAGCAGGTCGATGGGGGCCAGCGGACTGATGAGATGGGCCACCCGACCGGCGCGGCTGATCAGCCAGCCGATGCGACGATGCAATTCAGTGTGATCAGCGACTCACCCGACGCGATCGGGGGGCCGGCCGATGCGACCATTGCGTTCAGCATGTTCAGCGCTTCGGCCGCCCCGACAGACGGCCTGGCCGATGCGACCATGCAATTCCGCATAGTGAGCCAGCTGGCCGATGCGACGATGCCATTCCGGATGGTCAGCGAGTCGTCCGCCGCGACGGACGGACTGGCCGATGTTAACGGTTTCCTAGGTCAAGCCGAATTGCAGGCGCTGATCCGGTCCATCTTGGCCGACATGAAGCCTCGAGAACGTGAGGCAATCGAGCTAAGCTTCAGGCACGACCTGCATGACGGCGATCTTGCCATCGCGCTAGGCATGTCATCGAGCCGGGCGCGCGCCCTGGCCTCACGCACCCGTGTTCGGCTAGAGAGATCGCTAGGTACGCTGCGCACCGCGCTTGCCGGGCGGCAGGCCTGCCCAGTGGTGGGGGAATTGCTGGCCGACTGGGATGGGCGGCTGAGCGAGCAAACGCGCGACTTGGTCGCATGGCACATCGAGCAGTGCCAGACCTGCGTCAATCAGGCGCGGGGTGCGCTGCACCCGACGGTGCTTCTCGGTCTCCTGCCGCTGGCCCCGCTCCCCGCGGAACTGCGGGAGAGGATCCTGAGCTGCTGCTACTCCACCGCCGAGGATGCGGTGGCTTATCGCCGACGGGTGGTCCGGCGTGCGGAATCGACATGGGCTGCAAACTTCTCGCAGGCGATCAGGTGGGTGAGCTGGAAAAACATCCAGGCCCATCCGGGAACGGCGGTCGCCACGAGCGCTGTCACGGTATGGGTCGTGGCGGCGGCATGCATCACGCTGCTCACCTTCGCTGGCTCCCACGCCGCCCGTGCCTCGGCAGTCCAGCCACCCGGCTCTCCTGCCACACATGCTCAGGCCGCCCCGACAAGCGCCGGGAACGCCTCAAGGAGTCCCGCGGCCGTCCCGGTGGCGGCGACCCCCTCCACATCCGCCGCCGCGAGGCCATCTCCGATCCTTACTCAGCCCGCAACCTATGTGTCGTCACAGGCCCAGCCGTCACCGTCGACTGAACCGTCGAAATCACCCTCGCGCTCACCCAAACCGTCGAAGTCGCCCTCGAAATCGCCCTCGCCATCGAAATCACCGTCGCCGTCGCCGTCGCGCACGACGTCGCCCTCGTCGTCCCCGTCGCCGACGGCTTGAGGCCGATCGGCCGCGCACTGGGATCATCGGACCGACCTGGTACCCCGGCACGATCTGGCGAACTAGTCCTGCGTGGCAGCATCGTCCCCGGCCAGCGCGGTCCAGTGGGCAAGCTGATACCAGACGGCCAGGGTCTCGGTGTGTTCAGGGCCGAGAACCCGCTCACACGACAGCAGCAGTGCGGCGAACTGGTCCCGGGCGGTAGCCGCAGCCCCGGCGCACCCCGTCCAGTACGCGAGTTCCTTCCGCGCAGCCAAGGTGTCGGGGTGGTCCGGGCCATACATCCGCTCGCGGACGGGGAGAAGCCGGGCGAATTGGTCCCGGGCGGCGGCCGCGTCCCCGGCTCGCCCGGTCCAGTAGGCCAAGTTGAACTTGGCCACCAGGGTGTCGGGAGAGTCCGCGCCGAATACGCGCTCGCGGATGCGTAGCAGCGCGGCAAACTGATCCCGGGCGGCAGCCGCATCTCCCGCGTACCCGGCGAAGTTAGCAAGATTATGGCGGTTGACCAGGGTGTCGGGGTGTTCGGGGCCGAGGACCCGTTCGGCTACGGGCAGCAGGGCGGCGAACTGACTCCGAGCGGCGGCCGCGTCCCCGGCCTGCCCGGTCCAGTAGGCCAGGCCCGCGCGGGCGGCAGGGTGTCGGGGTGTTCGGGGCCGAGGACCCGTTCGGCTACGGGCAGCAGGGCGGCGAACTGACTCCGAGCGGCGGCCGCGTCCCCGGCCTGCCCGGTCCAGTAGGCCAGGCCCGCGCGGGCGGCCAGGGTGTCGGGGTGTTCGGGGCCGAGCACCCGTTCGGCTACGGGCAACAGAGCGGCGAACTGGTCCCGGGCGGCGGCCGCATCCCCGGCCAGCCCAATGGAGTAGGCGAGTTCGCTCCGCGTGGCCAGCATGCCGGGATGCTCGGGGCCGGCTGCTTCACTGCTCA
>Ga0210386_10003454_pt1 | contig 13264 bp, 10 predicted proteins | sample IncBWH32OmetaG_FD_160091 | JGI IMG/M metagenome (GOLD analysis project Ga0210386, IMG submission 160091) | Forest soil microbial communities from Barre Woods Harvard Forest LTER site, Petersham, Massachusetts, United States - Inc-BW-H-32-O ... | reverse complement strand
CACGCCGCCCTCCATGATCTTGAGCGGGGGAATGCGGATGCCTTCTTGATAGATTTCCGTGGCCTTACCGGACATGCTGCCAGGCACCATTCCGCCGACGTCGCTCCAGTGAGCGCGCACCGCGGGAAAGAAAATCAGCCGCCCGTCCTTGAAGACCGGATAGATGACAGTTACGTCGTTAAGATGGGTTCCGCCAGAATACGGATCGTTGACGAGGATGGCATCACCGGGCTTTAGCGACGATCCCAGTTTTGCCATTGCCGAGCGCACCGTCCACGGCATCGGGACGACGTGCGAGCCGATGTCCTCCGATTGCGCCACGACCTGGCTGTCGGGGCCGAACAGACCGCATGAGAAATCCTTTGCATCATAGATCGCGACAGAACTTGCGGTCCGGCACACCGTCGCGCGCATGTCCCGAACGGTCGATACCAATGCTTGGGTGAGAACTTCGAGTGTGATTTGATCCAGAGCCATGATGACCTCTTAGATGCGGCTTAGAAGGATGCAGCCGAACAGATCCAGTATCGCGGACCATCCCTGAGGGATGAACGTCGAAGTCCCGCTCTCTTCGATCAGAACCGGGCCAGCGATCGCCGATTCCAGCGGAAGCGTGCCACGGTCGAGAATGTCGAGCGCGACGGCTTTGCCGTCGATGAACACCTCTCGCGTTCCGATCCTGGCAGTCTGCAGCGAACGTCCCTCGGCATTGATGCGCGGCAGCTCCGGCTTTTCCGTCAGTCCCCAAGCTGCGACGCGATAACTGACGATTTCGATGACGGCCGGCGTAGTGCTGCCATATCTTGCCGCATAGATTTCGCCGAATGCAGTAAGCAGCGCCGTGGTGTCGTCGATATCGCTGGCAACCGGCACCGCCAGTTCGAAGGATTGACCGGCGTAGCGCATGTCGAGCGTTGCCGCGAAGCGACATCGTTCCGCCGCAAACCCGGTCTGCTCCAGTTCGGCCCTCCCACGCACGATCAACTCATCAAACATCGCGCGAATATCGGATGCAGGCGTTGTGGCCGCCGGCGAAATTCGAGTCAGCACGTAATCCCGGCGCACGTCGGCCAGCAAGAGACCAAGCGCCGAGAAATTGCCGGGCAGCGGCGGAACGACGATCGATCTCATACCCAGTTCGTCGGCGATCCCAACTGCGTGAAGCGCACCGGCGCCGCCATAGGGCAGTAACGCGAAGTCGCGCGGGTCGATCCCGCGCATGATCGAGACTTCCTTGATGGCGCTAGCGAGCGAAACGGTCGCAATCCGCAGGATACCTTCCGCGGTCGCGTTCGCATCGAGGCCAACCTTGTCTGCCAGCGAGGTGACCGCCTTCTGCGCCAACGATCGATCGAGCTTGATCTCGCCGCCGAGTCGTTGATCGACGCCGAGGCGCCCGAGCACGACATTGGCGTCCGTTATCGTTGGTTCGGTGCCCCCCCGGCCGTAACAGGCCGGTCCCGGCGTGCTCCCCGCGGAACGCGGCCCGACCGACAAAAAGCCGCTCGATCCGTAGCTCGCGATACTGCCGCCGCCAACGGCTACGGAGTGAATATCGATCTGGCGGATCTTGATCGGAAACGCGCCGACCCGTCCGTCGGTTGTCATGCCGAACTCGCCGCCCTGGATGAGGCAGACATCGGTCGATGTTCCCCCCATGTCGCAGGTAATGACGTTGGGACATCCCGCCAGCCTGCCGATGTGACTTGCGGCGATGACGCCCGCTGCAGGACCCGACAGCATTGTCAGCACCGGCATGTCCTCGACTCGATTGGCCGGCAGCGATCCGCCGTTCGACGTCATGATGGTTGGCGTCGAACGCAATCCGGCGTTGGACAGCTTGCTGCGAAGATCGCCGATATAGCGGCGCATTCTGGGCGCTACATAAGCGTTCACGGCCGTGGTCGAGAACCGCTCGTACTCCCTGAATTCCGGCAGAACCTGAACCGACGCCGTGACATCCACGCCCGGGAGCATTCTCGCAAGCAATTTGGCACAACGCAGTTCGTGCACCGGGTTGATGTAAGAGTGCAGAAAGCAGATGGCGACGGTCTCGACGTTCGCGGCCTTGAGCTGCTCGGCGATCCGCGCAAGTTGCGATTCGTCAAGCCGCGTGACAACCGCTCCGTCAGCACGAATGCGCTCTCTGACCTCAAAACACTGCGACCGCTCGACCAGCGGAACGAGCGGCGGCGCCTTGATATTGTAGATCGCCGTCCGACCGCCGCGGCCGACAACCAGAACATCCTTGTGACCTTCGGTAACGAGAACGGCAAGGCGCGCGCCGTTGCGCTCAAGTGCCGTATTGGTTGCAACCGTCGTACCATGGACGAAGCGCTCGAGCTGCGCCGCGTCGACGCCTATGCGTTGGACGCCGTTCAATATCCCTTCGGACTGGTTGGCCGTCGTCGACGGCGTCTTAAGGATCTTGATCTCTCCAGTCTCGCGGTTGATAAGCACCAGATCGGTAAATGTGCCCCCGACGTCAACTCCTAACCAAAACATTCATTTCTCCGCTTGTCGCTAAGTCGATTGCGCGACGGCTATCGGCCGGCTCTCCCGGCGGAGTGCTTAAATCGCTGACGAAAGTGTCCGGCTGATTCCGATTTCGGCTAGTACCTCGTCGGTATGCTGGCCCAACGCTGGAGCGGGCAGTTCCGGTCGGGCGCCTCGCGCACCGATTGGGCTGGCCGAAAATTGAAGCGTCTCACCGCCGTCCAGTTGCACGCGGGAGATCATCTGGCGGTGGCGGATCTGTTCCATGGCGAGGACGCCCTGCACGGTATTGACCGGTCCGCACGGGACATCGGCGGCCACCAGCAGGTCGATCCACTCGTCGGAGGTTTTGGTCAGGAATACTTCGTTAAGGGCGCCCTCAAGTTCGTCATAATGAAGAACCCGGCTGGCGTTATCGCCGAAGCGCGGATCGTCGGCGAGCGAGTCGAGGTTCATCGCGGCGCACATGCGCCGCCAGTTCGGTTCGCCATCTGCGGCGATGACGATGGTTCCGTCGAGCGTGCGATAGAGCTGAAATGGCGTGATCTTGGGATGGCGGCTGCCGACACGCGCCGGCATTTCCGCGGCATTGAGATGGCGCGCGACCGCATTCTCCAGGAGCGCGACCTGACAATCGAGCATCGAGACATCGATCCGCCGCGCATGGCCTGTGCGCTGGCGCTGCAGCAGCCCGGCCACCACGTCCAGTGCCGCGAAAATTCCGGTTGTCAGATCGGCGATCGACACACCAACTGCCGTTGGCGGCCCGTCCGTCGCGCCCGTCATGCTCATCAGGCCGCCCATCCCTTGAATCACGATATCGAAGGCGGGACGCTTCTTCATCGCCCCTTTCTGTCCGAAGCCGGTGATGGATGCGTAGATCAGGTCAGGATTGAGCGCCTTCAGCCTGGCTTCGTCGAAGCCGAGCTTGGCGAGGACGCCTGCGCGGAAATTCTCCACCAGAACGTCGGACTTTTCGATCAGCTTGGCCAGCGCATGCTTGCCTTCGCTCGATTTGAGATCCAGCACTATCCCGCGTTTGTTGCGATTGACGCTGCCAAAATATGTGCTTTGGCCGTGGACGAATGGACCGATCTCGCGGACAGGGTCTCCGCCGTCCGGCCTTTCGACCTTGATAACCTCTGCGCCCAAACTGCCAAGGAGCCAGCAGCAATAGGGACCGGAGAGATGCATCGTAAGGTCGAGGACCTTGATACCGTCGAGCATTGTGTCTTCCTTTTTCTTATTCGCCGACGAACGTTGGCAGGCGTTTGTCTTTGACAGCGGCCAGACCTTCGGTGAGATCGCGACTGGGATAGATCGAGCGATACCCCTCCGCTATCGCGTCCTGCAACCCGCGCCCTCGCTGGATCGCGTTGGTAATCCGCTTCGAGGCCGCAATTGCAAGTGGCGCACCATCCGCGATGGTGCGCGCGAGGTCGTCGACAACCGCGTCGAGGTCCGCCGGTGACACAACCTGATCGAGAAGGCCGAAGGCGACCGCCTCCTCCGCGCTCAATCGGCGGCCAGAGAACAACAGCTGTTTGGCTTGCGAAAGCGACAGCTGATCGAGAAGCAGTTCGTATTCGTGCGGACTGAGCATGAGGCCGATACGGGCCACGGGAAATCCGACCTTGACGTGAGACGCGGCGATACGCTGATCGCAAGCGAGCGCCAGCAGGCATCCGCCGCCGATCGCGGAGCCGGCCATCCGGGCAATGATCGGAAGCCGGCTCCATTCCATCGCGCGATACAGCCGCGTCACCCGTTCATCGTATTCCCGGGCCCTCGCCGCGGTTGAAAAGACTTCAGGCAATTCGTCGAGATCGGCGCCGGCCGCGAAGGCCTTCTCTCCGACCCCCGTAAGAATTACGACACGGGTCGAAGAATCCCGTTCGGCAGCCGTCAGACTCGCCAGCAGCTGGTCGATCGTCGCGAGGCTCAGCGCGTTGCGCTTTGCTTCTCGGTTGATCGAAATGCGAACAATGCCCTCGGTCTTCTCTGACAAAACCAGATGATCGTCCACTGCCTGCCCAATCATTAGTCAATGCATCAAATTCGTGCAGCTATCGCAAGAGCCCGGTGCGGCTATAGCGCCATTAGGGTCTGTGTCGCGAAATCGGTAGTTTCTAAATCACTTTGATCTCGAAATGACTTCCAGTAAACATGCGTGCGACCGCACCGCGTAGTCGATTTTACGCGTTTCCGCGTCGGACCGTGAAGTCCGATCCTCCTACGCCTTGATGGCCCTCATGAACCAGGATCAGATCGCAGAGAATTTTTCAGAAAACCTGAGACTGGCATGCCGGTATTATCCCTCGATCTCGGCCGTCTGCCGCCGGATCGGGATGAACCGGCAGCAATTCAACACCTACCTGTCCCGCGCCGCCACGCCATCGATCTCCAATTTCAAGAAGATCGCTGACTTCTTCGGTGTAGACGAATCCGAGATGCTGCTCGACAGCAAGGAATTTTCCCGGATCATCGAAGGGAAGAACCGCAGCAATCCGTATCTCGAGTTTCTTAGCACGTTGACGCAACATGCCGTCGGCGAACCGGAGAAGATGCGACGGCAGCTTGCAAAGTATCACGGCTATTATTTCTGCCTGTTCAATTCCTGCGGACACCCCGATCATGTGATCCGCTCTCTTGTCCATATCCGCGAGAAGAATGGCATCTGCGCCGTCAAAACGATTGAAATTCTCGTACACCGCGATGCCGACCGCGAAAAGCGCGCCGGCTTCATATTCAAGCGGGACGGAGCGCTGTTTCAAAATTCAGGACGGCTGTTCATCTTTGACTATGAACAGACCGTCAATCGCACGCCATCCGTCACGATCCTGTTTCCTTCCAACCGCAATCAGGCCCCCCTGCTCAAGGGCGTTCACCTCAACGTCAGTGGCGGGTCGTCGCAGCGCCCATTCGCGGCCAGAGTGGCGTATCAAAACCTCGGCCTGGAGCCGGATCTGCGCGAGGCAATCCGGAGCTGCGGTCTGTTTCACAAGGACAGCCCGGATATCTCGGCCGAACTCAAGCACCTGATCCGCAACGATCTCGAGGGTCACGAGCGCGTTCTAGGCGCGCTCGACTGAGGTCGTGAACCACAAGCCATCAGCCGCAGGTGCGTTCCACCCCTGCGGCAAGGCATCGACAGTCATGATCTCGAAAGATGCGCCGCAGAATCTATTCCGGGTGATCTTTTAAGTAGTGCGCGATATCACCGATCACGCCGCGGCGGGAGATGAACCAGCACAGCTTCACGCCGGCGCCAACAAGTCACGCGCCTAGCTAGGCAGCAAACGCGCTTAAGCGGCGCTCATCGACTTTCACTCCGAGCCCCGGACCTTTCGGACAGATCGCGTACCCGTCTTTACAGCTTACAGGCTCAAATATCGGCTCTTCGGCAAGCCAAAGATTGCCGAGGCTAAGACCCCAATCCACATTGGGAATAACGCAAGCCGTCTGGATCATTGCCGCGGTCGCCAAGCTCGACTCCATCATCATGGCAAGGTTGATCGACAGACCCAAGGCATCACAAGTGCTGGCTAGCTTCACGATCTGCGTCACGCCGCCCAGTTTAATTGTCTTCATGCTAAGGCCATGGATGGCTTTCGCGTTCACAAGAGCAACAATATCTGCGAGTCCGTGGATACTTTCGTCTGCTCCGATCGGGATCGTGCAGCCTGCGGCCACTGCGGCCATTCGAGCAACATCTCCCGGCGCTACAGGCTGCTCCAGAAAGGCTACCCCGTGGCTTGCGACAGATCTTCCAAAATCGACCGAGGTTTTAACACCCCAGCCCATGTTGGCGTCAGCGGCAATCAGGCAGTCCTGACCCAAAGCCGCGCGCAGTTGCGCGACCGTCTCAACATCATTCTGAAGCGTCCCAACTCCGACCTTCAGCTTGAAGGCCCTAAATTGCTGGGAATACAGATTCTTGGCGTCTTCGACGTCCCTTTCGATGGACCCTGATCCTCCGATTAGCCAAAGCGGCCTGATGGATCGCCGCAATGCGCCGCCGAGCAGATCCGCAACTGGCACATTCTGGATCTGGCCGGCCAGATCCAGCATCGCCATGTCGACGGCAGCGAGTGCGCCGCCATTTGCAAAGAACGCGGATCTAAGTTTGCTTGAAATCAGCGCTCGGTCGAAGACTGAAGCGCCGATGACATGTGGTGAGATGAGCTCCCGCACGCAGGCGACCATCCCGGGAAGCGTCTCGCCCGTCATCACAGGACTTGCGGCGGCCTCTCCCCAGCCCTCCGCCCCCGATTGCGAACGCACACGCACGTAGAGAACGGGGCCGTCGTCCAACCGATAGGTTGACATGATGAGCGGCTTGCGGAGCGGCAAGCGCAGCGGAAAGCAATCGATAGAAATGATCTCGGAGCCCTTGGTACTTTCATCCCACTGAAAAGCGTCGACTCGCATCACTGGCTCCATTTCGATCGCGCAAAGTCCCGTTGCGCCAACAAACGCTGACCCTTTGCGCAAGCTCGGTGTGACCACCTTGGTTGGATCCGCATCTAACCTGATTCCGCGCCGGGAAACTGAATGAGTCGTAACTTCGAAGGGGATGCCGAAGATTTCGGACACCCAAATCCCTTGTCACAGAAACGAGCGAGCCGAAGTTAGCTCGCTTCTTGTTGGAATGACTATCCGCGAACCAGCGGGCAGCCGCCGTCCTTCATCGGACGGAAGGCTTCGTCCGCGGGAATGGTGGCGCGGAGCTTGTAGAAATCGCCCGGATATTTCGATTCTGACGGCTTCTTCACCTCGAACAGGTAGGCTGGGTGAATCTTGCGCCCATCGGCACGAACGCTGCCTTTGCCGAACAGCGGATCATCCGTGGGCAACTTCTTCATCTCTTCGACGACCGCCTTTCCGTCATCGGCGCTCTTCAGCGCCACGACCGCCTTGAGATAATGAAGGATGCTGGAATAGATGCCGGCCTGAACCATGGTCGGCACTTTCCCGCTAACGCCGCGACCTGCCTGCCAGCGCTTGGTCCAAGCGCGGTTCTCGCCATTCATGTCCCAGTACCAGGTCGCGGTCAGCGCTAGACCCTGAGCATTTTCCAGACCTAGAGCATTTACGTCGCTGGCGAACACAAGAAGCCCGGCGAGGCTTTGGCCGCCCTTGACGATGCCGAATTCGGCCGCCTGCTTGATCGCGTTGCTGGTATCTCCCCCGGCGTTCGCAAGGCCGACGACTTTGGCCTTGGAAGCCTGCGCCTGCAGCAGAAACGACGAGAAGTCGGCGGTGTTGATCGGGTGGCGAACCTTGCCCAGAACTCTACCACCATTCTTTTCGACCACCGCTGCGGTGTCGTGCTCGAGCGAATGACCGAAAGCATAGTCTGCGGTGATGAAGAACCAGGTATCGCCGCCGGTTTCCACCATGGCCTTGCCGGTGCCATTGGCGAGCATCCAGGTATCGTAAGTCCACTGGATCGTGTTTGCATTGCACTTCGGCCCGGTGAGGTCGGATGTTGCAGCGCTTGAGGCAATGACAACCTTATTTTTCTGGCTGGCAATGTTGCTAACAGCAAGCGCCACGCCTGAATTTGGAACATCGACGATTAGGTCGACCTTCTCGACATCGTACCAACGGTTGGCGATCTGAGCGCCGACATCGGCTTTCTGCTGGTGATCCGCACTGATCAGCTCGATCTTCATGTCCGGATGGGACTTGAGAAAGTCGTCGACCGCGAGCTGGGCTGCGACGACCGAGCCTGGACCTGCCGAATCGGCATAAAGGCTCGACATGTCGGTAAGCACGCCGATCTTGACACTCAACGGCTCTGCCGCTGCCGCGCCGCAAGCCAAGGCGATGGCGAACATCAGCAACGCTAGGATCACTCTCAATGTACTTCTCCGTTTCGTTTGAGCGCCGAGTGGCCGCGAAGGATACCAAAATGAGAGCCGGTTCTGCGCAAGCATCAGCCGATGACGCATTGCAGTTTGGGATGCACGCCGCGGCGCCCGCGCCAAAGCGGAAGCGGTTTCTCCGCTACCTCATTGCACGAACCGGGACCGGCAAGTGTCGCTGGAGGAGAGGCGGCTGGAATCTGCAAATGATCAACTTTGGTCGGACCGTCTAACTTGATCGCGAGCGATTGTGATCTGAAAATATGCTTCGGTAAACAATTTGAAGCCGTGGTTTGTAGTTGCTTTTATACTGTTTCGCGTCGGCTCGCGAACCATTTTCGTGTCGCCCGACGTTAGCAGAACCCATAAAAGGCGGTGCCACTACGCGACGGCAAGCCGATTTTCGAGTGAAGCGTCGCTAACGCACGAACCGGCTTTCGGCGACCCAAGTCGCGCAAAGCGTCATCCAGCAACGTTAGGGACAATGCGGCCGTATTCACGAGAAAGGAGATCAGGCCGAGTTCGCCGAGCAGGATGTATTCTATTTCGGCGTATCAATCGATTCCGTGGCGCGATCCCTCGGGCAAGTCCGGATTGCTTGTGCCCCCAAACGGCGGGATCGGCGCGGCGCGCGACTTAGCGATAAGTCTGGACTATTTCGGAAAAGCGACTTTCGCTGCACTATGCGCATCTCGCCCCGTGGCACCAGGCTGCGGCACCTTCGCTACCAGTTCCCCTGTCACTGGATTCCAGGACGGGATCGACAAGCGTCTGGTCCGTTCTCCAGCGACCACGCCGCGGTCGGTCAACGGGGTCGTGTCAGTTCAGCATCCGACGCTCACCTCCGCCGAAAGCCTAAGCTACAAGACTAGTTTCCAGAATTGCCAGCCCTTCATCTACGATCTCGTCTGAGACAGTCAGGGGAACCAGAATCCGGATCGTGCTTGCTGTCGTACCGCAGGAGAGAATGATCAAGCCGTTTTCATAAGCGCGCCTGGTGACGCGCAATGTAGCTTCGGCATCGGGCTCAGTAGTGCCGCGATGCTTGAGAATGTCGAAGGCGATCATCGCTCCGGGGCCGCGGGCTGCCGAAATCGGCAACAGGTTATTCGCGCGCGACAACCGGTCGATACCGGCGCGCAGGCGTCTCCCGATTGAATTGGCGCGTTCCAAGAGCTTTTCGCGCTCAAAAATGTCGAGGACCGCAATTGCCGCGACGCAGGCAAGAGGATTGCCGGCATAAGTGCCGCCAAGACCGCCGGGATCCGCGGCATCCATTATCGGTGCGCGTCCAATCACGCCAGAGAGCGGAAATCCGCCGGCAAGACTTTTTGCCACGCAGATCAGGTCCGGCTGTACGTCGTAATGTTCCATCGCGAACATTTTTCCGGTGCGGCCGAATCCGGATTGAACCTCGTCTGCGATCAGCACGATGCCATACTCATCACAAATCCGGCGCAGGCCGCGCATAAGTTCGGGGTCGGCTTGATGAAACCCACCTTCGCCCTGGATCGGCTCAATAATCACCGCGGCGACGCGTGAAGGATCGATATCTGCCTTGAAAACGAAGGTCAGATAACGCAGGGATGCTTCCACTGAAATGTCGCCTCCTTGAATCGGAAACGGCACATGCCATACATCCGGCAGCGCCGGGCCAAGTCCCTTCTTGTAGGGGATTACTTTGCCCGTCATAGCGGATGCCATGATCGTGCGGCCGTGGAACCCCCCACTGAACGCAATGACGCCAGTGCGTCCGGTCGCCGCCCGCGCGATCTTGACTGCATTCTCGGTTGCTTCCGCTCCCGTGCTGAAGAACACCGATTTGACGGGGCCGCTCAACGGCGCAAGCGCGTTGAGGCGCTCGGCAAGCTCGATATAGGACTCGTAGGGCAACACTTGAAAGCAGGTGTGGGTAAACCGGTCGAGTTGATCGCGCACCGCCCGGATGACGTCCGGATGGCAATGACCGGTATTGACCACCGCAATTCCACCGGCAAAATCGACGTAACGCCTCCCTTCGACATCCCACACTTCGCTATTCAGCGCCTTGGCGGCGAAGATCGGCGTCGCATGGCCGACGCCGCGCACAACGGCGGCATTCCTGCGGGCGAGAAGATCTGCGTTCGCGGCCATCCGCCATCTCCCTGATTGAGAGCAGCAGCGTAACTTCTAAAGGATTTCAATCCATCAGCTTGTTTGTTCGCTTCGGTGCCTTTCGTGCACCAGACGGCTATCGACCAGCGTCGCTCTCAACCAGTGCCGCAAGGCAACGATCATCGGATCTGACCAGCGCTCCTTCAGGACAACCAGTTGATAAGCGCCCATGTAAACTTGAGTGGGAATAGCTTCGACCAGCGCTCCGGAACGCAAATCATCCTCAACCAGAACTTCGTTCGCGAGTGCGACGCCCTGACCGAGCCGGGCCGCATCGATCGCGAGATGGGCGTGCCAAAGACGTTGACCATGTACCACCGAAATATTGGTCCCACCTGCCAGTTCGAACCATCGTTCCCACTGTTGCGTGGATTCTTCATGAATGAGAGCGGTCCGAGACAGGGCAGCCAAGTTCGTGATCAAGGGATAGCGCGCGAGATAGGCTGGGCTTGCCACAGCAAAAACTCTTGGCCGTACAAGCGCTTCCGCCATCAGGAAAGGACGAGATTCAGTAACTTCCGAATAGACGATCTCCGCGTCGGCTTCCGCGCGCAACAAGTCGGGCCGAGATAGGGTTGGCTGCATGTTGACTTCCCAGTTTCGCGGTGAGCCGGTCAGCGCGGGAAGTCGGGACAACAGCCGACGGTTAGCCACTCCGGGCGTACACCAGATTTTCAAAGTCGGACGGGACAATGGACGGGCCGCAACCGTTGCTCGTTCGATAATATCAAAAGCTTGCGCAATCTGCGTATGGAGAACTGATCCTGCGTCTGTGACGGTTACCCCTCGGCCTTCCGCACGCAGAAGTGCAACGCCAAGGGATTTTTGAAGATTTTGTACGTGGCGAGATACGACGGTATGACTGACGGCCAATTCGTCGCCTGCCGCTCTCACGCTCCCGGTTCGGGCTACCGCTTCAAATGCTCGCAAGGCAATGAGAGAGGGCATACGGCGGCGGGTCACAGGGCGTCCTCCATTGCGCTAATTCCAGCGGATTTCTCGATTTCGCCCTCTGGATCGCTGATTCCGAGATACCAGCGCGACTTTTTCCGATCCTCTAATACATCGCCCTTCTTTCCAGCGCGCGAAATATACTTCAGGACTTTCAAAGCGGTGTCGCCGATCCATTGTTATGAAATACTCGTGCAGTCTGTGACTAACGGGGTTCGAATCCCTCCCTCTCCGCCACTTAATTCACCCATCCGCCACTGTTTGGAACGGCAAAAAGCCTCGGAAGACAACGCTCCCGGCGCGCCCGAGTGTGCAGGTGTCGAAGCGTGTATCCCGCAATGTAGTCCGCCAGAAGAGCCATTCGGAGCGCCCAGAGCGCCGGCCAAGGGGGCCGGGCCGCGCGCCGACGTATCTGGTGCAACGGCTTTCCACGTATAACCGGCCAAGACGGCGCTAGATCATCGATCATCCGATCATCGCCTTCGCGCGTGAATTAGAATGCAGTTCGGTACGCTGGATTATAAACGGCAGCCGCCTCTTGCCGATATCGGGTGGGGATCCGTTCAACGGATCGGCGACGCAAACTGCGGACCAACTCCGGCACGGCATGGAAGCCATTCTTCTACGCTATGGAGATAGACAACATTGCTTTTGTGGGTCAGAACTACCTCCTGCACGGGGGTAAAACACCATGAAAATTCAAACGTTTGTGGGGCTGCCACACATGGTAGCCTCGATGTTTGTGGCTGCCTTGGCGACGGCTGCGATGCTCGTCGGCGCCGACGCACAACAGCGCAGTCCTGCTGCGGTGAGCGTCGGCAGCAACGATCTTGGAGGCGTCGTCAGGAGCGCGAAGGGGCCGGAGGCTGGCGTCTGGGTAATTGCCGAGACGACGGACACACCCACCCGATACGCCAAGATTGTCGTCACCGACGATCGTGGCCGGTATCTGATTCCGGACCTGCCAAAAGGCAATTACCAGGTCTGGGTCCGCGGGTACGGGCTCGTTGATTCCGCAAAAGTTCGGGCGAGCCTGGGTAAGACTTTCGACCTGACGGCGGTGCCTGCTCCGACGCCGGCTGCGGCGGCGCAATATTATCCGCCGATCTACTGGTTTTCGTTGTTGCCGGTGCCCGGGAAAAACGAATTCCCGATGGAGCAAGTCAAGAGCCAGGGAGAGTGGCTGAACATCGTGAAGAGCGGTGCCTGCCAATCCTGTCACGCCCTGGGCACTCCCGGCACCCGGACCATCAGTAAGCGGCTTGGTACGTTCAAAGACTCGGCAGACGCCTGGGCGGAACGGTTGCAGGCGGGTAGCGCATCGATGTTCATGGCGCGTGACATCACCCGCCTGGACACGCAGAAGGCGCTCCAACTGTTCGGCAAATGGACGGACGACATCGCCGCGGGCGAACTCCCGTTCGCGACCCCACCGCGTCCGCAGGGGATCGCTCGCAACGTCGTGGTCACCGAGTGGGAATGGAGCGCTCCCACAGCCTATCTGCACGACGAAATCTCGACCGACCGGTGGAATCCGTCAGTGAATGGCAAGGGCAAGATCTATGGATCCCCCGAGGATAGCACGGACTTTATGCCCGTGCTGGATCCGGCGGCCAACGCCGATAGTGAAGTCCAAATTCCGGTGCAGGATCCGAGCACGCCGAATGTCACCGCTCGCCCGCATGGCTTCTCGCCGTCATGGGGCCCCAACACGATTTGGAACAGCCAGACGATCACGCACAATCCGATGATGGACGAAAAAGGCCGGATATGGCTAACGTCACAGATTCGTT
>Ga0210386_10003453_pt1 | contig 13266 bp, 10 predicted proteins | sample IncBWH32OmetaG_FD_160091 | JGI IMG/M metagenome (GOLD analysis project Ga0210386, IMG submission 160091) | Forest soil microbial communities from Barre Woods Harvard Forest LTER site, Petersham, Massachusetts, United States - Inc-BW-H-32-O ... | reverse complement strand
CGGGGCGTTGTCTTGGATCCTCTCGGCATTGCTCTACAAGGTCGAAGATGCGTTTGGTAAGTTGCCGCTTCATTGGATGTGGTGGCCCGCAATCGGGGCTGTCGCCGTGGGCATTGGCGGCTATCTGCAGCCGCGCGCGCTCGGGGTTGGGTATGATGTTATTGGGGATTTATTGCAGAACCATCTCGCCGTCCGTGTCGCACTGACTCTTCTCGTTTGCAAAGCCGTGATGTGGGTTATCGCATTGGGCTCCGGTACCTCCGGCGGTGTGTTGGCCCCACTACTAACTCTGGGCGCCGGCCTGGGGGTCGTCCTCGGGCCATACCTGCCGGGAGTGGAGACGGGGTTGTGGCCTCTGGTGTTCATGGCCGCAACGCTTGGCGGGATGATGCGAGCGCCGATCATGGCAGTCATGTTTGCGTTTGAAGTAACTCAGGACGCGAATGCACTTCTGCCGCTCTTGACCGCCTGCGTGACAGCCTATGGTTTCACCGTATTGACCATGCCTCGATCCATTCTGACCGAAAAAATCGCTCGGCGCGGGTATCATATCTATCGAGAATATGGAATTGATCCTCTCGAGCGGCACACCGTCAGAGAGGTGATGACTCGCGATGTTCAGACGATCGACGCAGAATTGCCGATTGCCGAGGCGCTCGATGTGCATTTTGGCACCGGCCAAAAACATCGAGCTTTTCCCGTGGTTCGCAACGGCGCATACCTCGGCATGCTGGATCGCGCCTGTCTTCTCGATGCGTTATCGAGCAAGAATGCGAAGCGTGTGAGCGATTTGTTCGGAGTCAACTTGCCGGTGATGGCATTGCCGGATGAAACGTGCCGGATCCTAGCAACCCGGTTGGCGGTGCACCGATTGGAGCGGGTGCCCGTCGTGAGAGATGCGCAATCGCGTGAGCTGCTTGGTCTCATCGCGCGCAGCGATTTGATAAAACCCTCTCTCGGTTTGTTCGACGAAGAGCATAACTACGAACAATTACGGCGTCCCATGCTGACCAGCCTGCGTGCCGTTTTTCGCCGCCGATGAAGGCAATTGCACACTGACAATATCCCCGATGATTCGATGGCGATTGGGTACGCTCGCTTGTGTGTCCACGTTCATAGTTATGCGTGACGATCGATATGCGCGTAAAGGGGTCCCGAACCGGTTACCACCCAGTCCATCGGTATGTCATGGGGTTGAGGGAAAATCGTGCGAAGTTCAGCACCCGGATAGCCGACGCCGATGGTCAGCGGCTTCGGGTCAAGCCGGGCGAGAGTTCGATCAAAGAACCCTCCCCCATACCCCAGTCGATAGCCTTGGAGGTCAAAGCCAACCACCGGTGCGATGACGACATTGGGCACGACTAACTTCCCATCGGCGGGATGGGGGATGTTCCACAGACCTCGAGCCATTCGCGCCCCGGGACGCCATTCGCGAAACACCAGCGGCTGAGCAAGCGCTCTGGCGATAGGTAACGCCACGCGCACACCCGACTGGGAAAGCGCGTGCATCCACGCGCGCAGATCGGGTTCTCCACGTATCGGCCAATAGACGCTAACGGTGGGTGCTGCAATGCCGGATGTAGCGACAATTTGTGCAAGCCGCACTGCGATGATCGCAGCCTGATCCATGCGGTCTTGCACCGCAAGCAAACAACGCGCGGTAATCAAGCGCTCTCGCTCGGCTTTACGCCAGCGTGCGACGTCTCGAGCTTGCTCGGGATCGACGCTCGGTGTGCCATCTGCCCCCAGCTCATGTTGCATGCAAGGCGAGGACGCCGACCTGACCACCAAGAATTTCTCTTGATCCGTTTTCTTCACGCTACCTATGTCCGCTTGAGCACCGGAAAACACCGCCTGCGTACCCGTTTTGGTCGTCTAATGAGCGGGTCACAAATCGGACCCACCGAAAATATATCACAAGAGGATATATTGAAATGCATTGATTCTACGGACATATGACTAGATCTGGCGACGGAACAATGTCGAATGTGGCGTTCGAGGGATTGTCGGAATTCCACTACGTTCTTCGGCTCGCCAAGAGCCACGCCCTTAGTGGTACGCTCTCGGCGGCTCCGCGCTTGGCTGCCCGAACGTCAATACGACTGTCCTGCTGCGCACCTGCCCCAGTCGCGCATTTCCGCGCAGATGCGGGGATCGCCAAAAGACGGCTGATCCGCGCCGAACGATATGACCGCGCACGTGGTGGAGCCGCGGGCTCAGTCGGGCCGATTCGCCGGGCGGTGCCCATGCTCGAACCGCTGCCTTATCGAGCGGTGCGGAGACTTCAATGTGTTCCAGGAGGGGCGGCTTTCCGCCCTGGCAGCGGACGCGGTTGAGGCGCTCATGACGAACTTCCTGGCGCGGCAGAAGATCACGAGCGCCGAGGAGGAGGAAGAACGCCATGAGCATCGGCGCATCGAAGGCGCATCCGCCAAGACTGCTTCGAAGCACCGCGGCTCTCAGCTCTTCCGTGTGGCATCGGGCGTGATAATACGCGGCCCAGGCGTCGTCGAAACGGTAGCGCAGGTGGTCTAGCAGCTCTTCAATAGCGGGCTCGCCGTCCATTGTTAATGCGGCCTCCCCGCGCCAGACAGACGGATCTTTGGGCGTCAGCGGCGGAGGCGGGCGATCGAGATCGAACGTGATCACGATGGGTGATAAATATGCTTGTTCATTCAGTGTGGACCAGAAGGTGCGAATGTACCCGGACCGGCAGTTGGGCAGCGCGGTCACGAGCGCTCCGCCATGACGGGACGGTGCGCCGTTCTTCACGTCAAGCGCTGCGATCGCTTCGAGCGCCTCGCGGCGAGGCCCATCCGCCCACTCGATCCACAGGGACCGGGCCGGGACATGAATCAAGTCCAGACAAGCACTCAATCGATCCCCTTCTGCGTACGCGAGCTGTGTCGCACAGCGCACCAGCTCATCCGAGAGTACATAGCGCAATGGGCAATCGCGGATGGCTTCGCTGAATTGGTCAGCGCCCGGCAGCTCGCAGCCGTCATCGGCACGCACTCGCGCCGCTCGTCCCTGGCAGATGAGATCCAAGAGGCGCATCAGCGAAACGGCCCCTGGCCATTGATCATGACGGGCGCCCAAATACGCGCAAATTTGCCGCGCCGCGTCGGCGCTACAAATCGGGATCCGGACAGGGTCCGCATCCGCTTAGAACTTGGCCGTGAAGGCGACGAATATTGTTCGACCCAAATAATCGTAGGCTGTCCACGAATTCGCCGGGCCGGCGTTTCCGCTGATATCGAGTGACGGAATGAGCGGCGGATCCTTGTCCATCAGGTTTTGGACGCCTGCGCGCACATCGAGACCCTTCCAGGCATGCCAGACGGCCGTCAGGTCGAAATAACTATAGCCGGGGATTCGCGCATTGTAATTATCGTAGTACGGGGGAAGTAAATTCGAAGTGCTTTCTTCCCTTCCGGCCAACAACGGATTGGTCGAATTGTTGTCAAAGCTCGTGGGGCCGATGAAACGCCACTGCATCGATAGCAAGACATTCCACGGCGTATCCCAATTGACCCGCAGATTGTGCCGCCAATGCGGATTTACCGAGCCAAAATTGCACGTGCTTCCGAACAAACCCGCGCAGTCATAGCTCGGCGATCCGGGGTAGGGTGTGGTCGTATTATGCAACAGGTAGGTACCGTTCAGTGCCGCGCTCAGCGAGCCCCAGTCATTCGGTATCGTCCATTTATAGTTCATCGCGAGATCAAGGCCCGAGACGATCGATAGACCGAGGTTGAAGTCTTTCTGCAGAATATACCCACCGCTAGCCACAGAGGCCCCGGTCAGCGAGCCGGCAGGTGTGCGGACAATTTGACTGCAGTAAATGGGATTATTATCCACCAGGCATCCGTTGAAGATGACGGCGAAGGGATAGGTCCCGATCTGGTCTTCCAGTCTTATGTGGTAGTAGTCGATACTCGCGTTGAATGTCGGCAGCGCGGTGGGAGTAAACGTAAAGCCGAGCGACCATGTCTTGGCCACTTCGGGCTTCAACGCTGGATTGCCCTCGATCACCTGGCCGCACTGACCGGAAACGCACTGCGTGATCGTATTGGTCGTGGTCCCGTTGCCGTATTGTGCCGCGGTCACACCGGTGTGCATGCATTGCGAGAGCGGAGCGATCGCCGGCGGCGCGCACGGATCGCTGGTAAAGACCGCCTCCTGTCCATAGGAGGGTGCCACGAAAAGCTCGATCAGATTGGGCGCTCGGACCGCGCGGTCGAAGGAGAAGCGCATTCTGACGTCCTGAATCGGCGCGTACTGAACTTCGAACTTGTATGTATTGGTAACGCCCGCCGTGTTGTAATTGGACCAGCGATATCCCGCGTCGGTCGTCAGGTCATAAACGAACGGTAAATCGTGGACGAGCGGTGCCCGAACTTCCGCGAAGGCTTCGTTGACATTATAGTGAACGTCAATCGGCACCAGCGCGCCGGAAAAACCCGCCAGATTGCCCGAGAGTTCTGCGCCGTCCGGGTTGAACGTTTCGGTCTCTGTGCGGTGCTCCACGCCGGCGTTAACGGCTAGTCCCTCCTTTGCCCAGGGAGAGATGAGGCCATATTTTTTGCCCAAATCGCCGGTGACGTCGAAATGTTCCACCTGCTCGGTATTGTTGCCTTGCGCCGTTCCCGGGGTAGAGAGATAGCTCAGGGCCGCGGGGGTAACGGCACCCGTCGTGAAGATGTTGTACGGCACGCAACTCTTCCCGCCGGCGATGCAGGCCGGTGCCCCTGCAGCATTCGTCGTGACCTGCAGTGCGTTGCTGATTTTGGAATAATCCAGATAGTTTGCATTCGATTGAAAAGTACTCACGTAGTAGTACGAGTAGTACGCGTCGTACGACCACGCGTCGAATGGGCTGCCTTTCGTGCCGACAACTACTCTGAAATTGTCGTGCTCATAAAAAGATGCACGGCCACCGCCTTCGATGTTCCGCCGGCCGATCACCAGGTCCGCGCTGTTGCCGGCGGAGCCGGGAGCCGCGGTGTCCCCGGCGATCTGGCCGGGTGTGCAAATCAAGGCTCGTTGCTGTGCGCTCAAGAGTGGGTTGCTGCAGTTGACGAGGTAATTGGTGTCCGCAGAGGCCGTGTTGCTAGCCGTGAACAAACCCGACGGCGCGACCACCGCCGTGGTTCTGTCGTCCATGAAGCCGAATTCCACATAGGGTTTGACCCAGTCATTAATATCATCATGCGCGAGGAATCCGGCTTGATATCGCTTATCTTCGCGCTGCAGATATTCATAGGAATTGTAATTAAACACTCCGGGGGGGCTGGAACCGGGCTGCGGCCAAGGTAGGAAGCTCGATCCCACCACGGTGTAACGGGTTCCCGCCGCCGGGGCCGGGGCGAGCGCGGTAAACCGGTTCGAATTCGAGCTGCCGAAACACTCGACGCCCGTCGCCACCGGCGAGAGAGCTTGAACATTGCTCCCAAGCTGGCAATCCGAAAAGTCACGCGCCGAACCGGGGATGGGATCCTGATCGTGGTAGACGAAGTAACCCGTCACGTTGCCATTCCCGTCGGCGAAGTTTGTGCCGATGAGCATCGAAAGGTCGTGTTTATTCCCATCGCGTATGGATCCAGTCGGCACCACCGGGACCGCGGTAAATCCCGTGTCGGGGTCATCGTGCCCCAGGAGACCTTGAACGTAGCTGTTGTGCTGATCGTGTTGATTGAAGCTGTACTGACCGTCGATTTGAATACCTTGAAAATCCTTCTTCAAGATGAAATTGACGACGCCGGCGATCGCATCGGACCCGTAGGTTGCCGACGCGCCGCCCGTCACCACATCGATCCGCTCGATCAAGGGCGTGGGAATTTGATCGATGTCGGACGCCACATCCTGGTTGGACGTGCTCGGATCGCCCACGCCAAGGCGCCGGCCATTGACCAGCACTAGGGTCCGTTGCGGACCCAACCCTCGGAGGTCCACGGTTGTAAAGCCACCCGTCGACGTTAGTGGACTCGAGGTATTACCGAAATCTGCGTTGGCTCCAATGATATTCTGCGGCAGCTGGTTAATAACGTCCGAGACGTCCGTGTGTCCTTGCAGCTGAATATCCTGACCTGACACGATTGTGATCGGGCTCGTAGCCGTGATGTTGGCAGGCACCGGGATTCGTGATCCGGTGACAACTACTTCTTCAAGTTGGGCCGGTGCCGGGGCGGTGGTGTCAGCGGCCAGCGCTTGGCTACCCAGCCATGTCGTGATGATGGTTGCGAGCAGGACCCGCGTGAATGAATTAAGTCGAATCATGATGACATCCCCCTATGCTTTTCTTGCCCTGTGTTTTTCTTGCTTTGCGAACAACCTAGTGGCCGTTGCTAGTGGCCGTTGACCCCAGTCGGTGACGGACAACCGTGATGTCGAGGCGTCATCAGCACCATGTTGTTTGCGTACAGCATTCGGCGCATGGATCGTGCGGCGCTTGGTTTGTGCCCTGATTCGGCTGCATGGCCATCCCAGCACCCTCAGTAACCTTGTGTGGCTACGCTAGTCGGCGAACGTGCGATTGGCTGGCGGAATTCGGACGTGAAGCCCTACACAGCACCCGGGCGTTTCGGCGTTTGCTTATTCGCGACAGAACCACTTGAGGGTCTGTGGTGCGCGGAAATCGAGCTCTTTCAGTGTGGTGGGCAGGTCTTTGTGCGGCGCGGGCAGCGTCGTCGGATCTCGATTGTTGACGCGTCGCAAGGCGCTCTGCGTATCAAGTGCAATCGACATCGCTTCTCCTCCGGCTGCGATGATACAATACTTTCCAAGATGGTTAACTATTATCACAGCCGAAAACCGCCAGTCGCGAGCCGCGACGATGTGTACGGTCCACAGTTATGAGCGAGCTTCTCGGCCTTCCTCGTGAAGCACTCGATCGCGCCCGGCGTAGTCGCGATCCGCGCTTTGATGGCAAGTTTTTTATTGCAGTGCTCTCGACCGGTATCTATTGCCGAACGATCTGTCCGGTGCGCATGTCCGCCGCCGTTCGCTTCTACGCAACGGCGGCCGAGGCTGCCGAGGCCGGCTTCCGACCGTGCCTGCGATGCCGCCCGGAAGCTGCGCCGGGCTCGCCGGCCTGGACTGGGACTTCCGCGGTGGTCCGTCGAGCGCTGCGATTAATTCAGGATGGAGCGCTCGATACCGAGTCGGTCGAGGATCTGGCTACGCGCTTAGGTATGGGCGCCCGGCACTTGAATCGGCTACTGCTGGAGCAGGTCGGCGCATCGCCACTTGCGATCGCGCAAACGCGCCGCTTGCACTTTGCAAAGCAGCTATTGAACGACACCGACCTGCCGATGACCGAAATTGCCTTGGCTGCGGGCTATCGCAGTGTGCGGCGTTTCAACGAGGCACTCAAGGACACCTACAAGACGCCGCCGAGAGAGATTCGAAAGGGACGCGCCCGCAGTCGCGATGCATCCGATGAGATCTCGTTGCGGCTGTCGTATCGACCGCCGTACGACTGGGACCACATGCTCGGGTTTCTTGCCGGCCGCGCGATTCCGGGAATCGAATATGTCGATGCTCAGAGCTATGCACGGACGATCCGCACACCCACTGGCCACGCGATCATTCAGATTGGTGCCTGTGAGGAAGGCAACGCACTGCTGATGCGGGTCCGCGGAATGGCCGCGGCGGATCTGTTTGAACTTTCGTCCGCGGCCCGCCGCGTGTTTGATTTGTCTGCTGACATTGTTCAGATCGCGAGCGCCTTTCGCAGTGACTCCCTGCTCGGCGCGTTAATCGTGCAACGTCCCGGGCTGCGGATCCCCGGCGTTTTCGATCCCTTTGAGTGCGCAGTGCGGGCCATCCTGGGTCAACAGGTCAGTCTGCAAATCGGACGTACCTTCGCCCAACGTCTCGTCGCTCGAGCAGGAAAAGCCGTTGAGCCCATGGCCGATGGCTTGACGCACTTGTTCCCCTCCCCCAACACACTGGCGAAGCTGGATCTGAGAGATTTGGGCCTGCCTTCGGCGCGCATCGACGCGGTGCGCACCTTGGCTCGCGCCGTGCGCGACGGAGTCGTTCGCTTCAATGAGCCGGTGGAAGACGTCACCCGCGCCCTTGCGAAGTTACCCGGTGTCGACCCCTGGACTGCACAATATACGGCCCTGCGTGGGCTCGGCGATCCCGACGCGTTTATGCCTGCAGATCTTGTTCTGCGGCGCGCTGCAACAACACACGGGGCACCATTAACCACACGTGCTCTGGAGGCCCGTGCTGAGGCCTGGCGACCGTGGCGAGCCTACGCGATGATGCATTTGTGGGCATCGACGCCCGAACCGGTTCGCGGTAGTCGCGTGGTGGGCCGGAGCCGCGCTCCGATTGTGCCGCTTGCCCCCGGGGCAAGCGCGGCGGTATCAGGACACTCCGCCGGATAAGCCTTCGTTAGAGGCACCGAGTCGGCTCAGCGCTGTTCCTTGAGCCGATGTCGATGGGCTGTCTGCTTCGCCCGATTGCCACAGATCCCCATGCTGCACCATCTACGCGAACGTCCCCGCGTATGGTCGGCAAACATCAGCGTGCAGGTCGGCCCCTCGCACGCTTTCACGTCCGCGAGGTCTTCCTCGGCGAGGAATCTCGCCAGCGCTTCTCCGATCGGGAGGAGCAGCGATTCCGGCGAGCGCCAGCGCCGCACTCGCTGCAACCCGAGCGTCGTGGTCTTGCCGCGCTTATGCGCCACTAATTTTCCAAACCCTTCATCGCGTTCAAGTAATCGATTCAGCGGCTCGAGTTCGGCCAGATCCGCGGCCTTGAGCGGCTTGCCGCCGTGCTCGCGGACGAATGTCCTAAACCACTCGCGCAGGCTCCGCGCCTGTGCTGCGACGCGGTCGATTTCTCCCGGATTTGCTTGCTTGCGCATCGCATCGATCACTTCAGGGGGCACGAGATGCGCTTGTTCCAACCATGCCAATAGCCCCTCACCGTCGCCGATCCAGTCGACCCTGACGTCTACTGGGGTCGCAACCGAATTCAAAAAATCCAGGCCAATCGAATCGGCGATGAATATAGCGGGGGATTTTTGGGACATCGGAGGGCCTTTAGGTGTTCCACCATAACCGGCTTGAGTGCAGTTGACAAGTTACGGCCGGACGCATAACCTCCCCAAAGAGGTTGAGGGGGTTATGTATAGCAAACCAAAGCGCGCGTGGCAGCCGTTTCGTCAGAGGAGGGGAAAATGTCCGGAAGTGATGTGAGTGTGGTTCTTGCCCATGGAGCCTGGGCCGATGGGTCCAGCTGGAGCAAGGTGATCGTCGCGCTCCAGGCCAATGGTGTTAGTACGATTGCGGCTCCATTGCCGCTGACGTCCTTGTCCGATGACGTAGCCGCGCTAGATCGGGCGCTGGAGCGAGTCGAAGGGCAAGTTGTGCTGGTGGGGCACGCCTACGCAGGCGCGGTCATTGCATCCAGCCGAGGTGAGCGGATCAAATCGCTGGTTTATATCGCTGGACTCGCCCCCGCGGAGGGCGAGACGGTGGCAGATGTGTTTTATCGTGCCGCACCACATCCGCAGGCTCCGAAGCTGACCCCTGACCGCCATGGCCTGATCTGGCTTCCCGCCGATGCGTTCGCAACGGCGTTTGCCCAGAGCGCGCCCTCTCAAGAGCAAGCGTTGCTCTCGGCCGTGCAGCGGCCGATTTCGCCGGCCTGCATCAGCGTCCCTGTAGGACGTCCCCTTTGGAAGGAGCGGCCGAGCTGGTTTCTGGTGGCCGAGCGGGATCGCATGATCGTCGAGGAAACGCAGCGTTTCATGGCCGATCGCATGAAAGCCCGGGTGTATTCACATCCCGTCGACCACACGCCAATCGTCAGCGCACCCGGTGTTGTCGTTGACCTCATCCTGGATGCGGTACGTGACAACGCCCTTTAACCAACGCACCGAAAGCGGTTACATCTTCAATGAGGAGACACCATGGCAATCATCAAATATCGCACCGTCGACGTCGATGGGCTAAAAGTCTTCTATCGAGAGGCGGGAGCCTCCGACGCACCCAAACTGCTGCTGCTCCATGGCTTTCCGAGCGCCGGCCATATGTTCCGGGATTTGATCCCGCTTCTGGCGGATAGCTTCCACATCGTCGCTCCCGACCTGCCCGGTTTCGGTCAGACGGATATGCCGCCCCGAAGTGGTTTCAAGTACACCTTCGACCACCTCGCGCGAGTCATCGACCGCTTTACCGAGCTGGTCGGCTTCGACCATTTCGCGCTTTACGTGTTTGATTACGGTGCCCCTACGGGTTTTCGGCTTGCGATGTGGCACCCCGACCGGATCACCGCGATCATCTCTCAGAACGGAAATGCCTATGAGGAGGGCCTGAGCGACGGCTGGAATCCGATTCGCGCCTATTGGGAGGACCCGTCGGAGGCCAATCGGAAAGCTCTACGTGCTCTCTTGGCGCCGGAGTCGACGCGCTGGCAGTACACCCACGGTGTACCTGACGAGGCCGCCGTGTCCCCGGACGGTATGTCGCTCGACAACTTTTATCTCGCCCGTCCGGACGCGGATGAGGCTCAGCTGGATCTTTTCGGCGACTACAAGAGCAACGTCGCGCTATACCCGGCCTTCCAAGACTATTTCCGGAAGCACCAGCCGCCGTTCCTCGCAGTGTGGGGCAAACACGATCCGTTCTTCCTGCCCGCCGGCGCGGACGCGTTCAAGCGAGATATCCCTCGTGCGGACGTCCGCTTTTTCGATACCGGGCACTTCGCGTTGGAAACTCACGCCGAGGAAATTGCGGCAGCGATTCGTGAATTTCTCACCCGCTGAATCTACGAGTCAACTTTCAACTGGACGGAGGTTTGAGATGGCGGACTCAGCAGTTCCGCCCGTTTGTCTCAGATCAATCGCGCTCCCGCAAGTTCGCGCTTCAAGTACGCGTAGTAGATGGGCGCGGCGACCAGCCCGGAGATCCCGAACAGGGTTTCCATGAGCAGCATTGCGATCAACAGCTCCCAGGCATGTGCCCGAATCTGCGTGCCGACGATACGTGCATTGAGGAGATATTCAAGCTTGTGGATAACGATCAGGAATGCCAGAGCCGCGACTGCAACCCGCAACGAAATCGACAGGGCAATGACGAAGATCAGCGTGTTCGAGATCAGATTGCCGATCACCGGCAGTAGACCGACGACGAAGGTGGTGACGACGAGCGTCTTGGCCAACGGCAAATGCACGCCGAACAGCGGCAGTACGATAAACAGGAAGATACCAGTGAACAGCGTATTGAGCGCCGAGATTTTGGTCTGGGCGAAGACCACGTCGCGGAAGGCGATTGCGAGATTCGCGCAGCGCGCCTTGAGCACGACCGTGAGCGGACCGCCGGCAGGGCGGGTGTGCGCGCTATAAAAGGCCAACATCGAGCCAAGCACGATGCCGACGAGCAATTGGGCGATCACCCGCATGGCCTGCTTGCCGGCAAGTTGCAGTTGCGCGGCGTGCACCCGCAACCATTCCATCACTGCGATACGTACGTCGTCCGAATCGTCCGGCAGGTGATGGGCAATGATTGCCGGCAGCTGCGTGCGAGCTCGCTCGATCAGCGGCGTCATGCGCTCGAACAACTGCGTGGGATTGCCAGGCTCGGTGTCGAGAAATGCGATGACTGCGGCAATGACGAGCGTGAGGAGGCCGACCACGACTACCGCGAGCAGGGCGACCACGATCCCGTGTGCGCGCGCGCCGGGCAGATGGCGCTTCATCCGGAGTGCGAGTGTGTTGACCAGGGCGTAAACGAGCAATCCGGTGAACATCGCCGGCAGCAGGCGTAGCGCGAGGACGAGCCACAGCGAAGCCGCCGTGAGGAGGTAGCCGGCAGCGCTCAGGCGCACGAGTGAGTACGAATATGGCTGCATAGGTCGGTTGCGATCACTTTCGACACGCCGATCTTAAGCGCCTGAACGATCAACGCAACAAATCGGAACTGTCACCGACATCACGTCAGCCAATTTGAAAGCAAGGAGCGGAGTTCCCAGCGAGAACCAAAGCGGTATCCTGATCACCAACAGTGAGAGGGGTTAGCACCATGGACAGCACAAGTATTCAACAACCCGACGACCTTCGTATCGGGCTCGGCCAGCCGCACCGGGGAACCGTCGGTTGTCGAGCCTCAATCGATTGGGTAAGTAAAGCCCAGGACCTCGATGCCCGTGGATGGGCGCTTTTGCCTAAGTTGCTCACTCGAGACCAATGTCGCCAAATGTCGGAGCTGTACGGGCGAGGCACCGGGTTCCGCAGTCGGGTGGTCATGTCGCGCCATGGTTTTGGGCGCGGCGAATATCAGTATTTCGCCAATCCACTCCCTGATCTCGTTCAAACACTGCGTACAAACCTGTATCCGCGCTTGGTACCGATCGCAAACGCATGGCACGAACGGATGGGGCTCGAGGTCCGGTTTCCGCCCATTCATTCTGAATTCATCGCACGTTGTCACCATGCGGGTCAGAGCAAGCCGACGCCATTGCTGTTGCAATACGGCGCCGGCGACTACAACTGCTTGCACCAGGACCTATACGGCGAGCACGTTTTCCCGCTGCAAATCGCGGTTCTCCTCTCCGAGCCGGCCGAAGATTTCGAGGGCGGCGAATTTGTCTTGGCCGAACAAAGACCTCGGATGCAGTCTCGAGTCGAAGTGGTGCCGCTCACTCGAGGCGACGGAGTGGTGTTCGCCGTGAACAGTCGCCCAGTCCGTGGAACCCGCGGCGACTATCGGGTTCTACTGCGACACGGGGTCAGCACGCTGCGTAAGGGGCGCCGCCACACGCTCGGCATCATCTTTCACGACGCCAAATGACGAATCCGTGTCTGTTGTTCGCGCCGCTTGGTGTCTAGCATCTCACCCGCCGGCGGTGAATTGGACCACTGCCGGCGAAATCTAGCTTCCATATCCTCAGGATGATGCAGATTCCCGCTCCAGGAGTGCGCGTTTGCGCTCGACGCCCCAACGGTAGCCCGATACATTACCGTCATTGCGAATTACACGATGGCACGGAATGGCAACCGCGATGTTGTTGGCAGCGCATGCACCGGCCACCGCACGGACTGCCCTGGGAGCCCCGATCCGGCGCGCGATGTCGGCGTAGCTGGCCGTTTTGCCCACAGGAATCTTGCGCAAGGCTTGCCACACCTTTCGCTGAAATACGGTTCCGCGGACATCGAGAGGCAGTTCGACATTGACGTCGGGCGATTCGACCAGACCCACAACGCGTGCCACTAGCTGCTCGTATTCTTTGTCTGCACCAACCAGCTGC
>Ga0210386_10003451_pt1 | contig 13273 bp, 12 predicted proteins | sample IncBWH32OmetaG_FD_160091 | JGI IMG/M metagenome (GOLD analysis project Ga0210386, IMG submission 160091) | Forest soil microbial communities from Barre Woods Harvard Forest LTER site, Petersham, Massachusetts, United States - Inc-BW-H-32-O ... | reverse complement strand
GAATTCCATGAGATCTCCCTATTAACAGACACCACTCCGACCATGAAAGCACCGAATCGCCGTAAATGGGACGTTTCCTGATTTTTGTGCCGTGCTGACGCTGAGGTGCCTCCCGAACAAGAATGTTGGTGCACCATCTGGTACTTCTAGCGGCCTGTCGCGGAGAGTTCGTTTTCACGCAGACGCGAGACACCGGCTTCAATGAATCAGGTGGTCAGAGAAGCTCTCCGACACGCTTTCCGCCCACAAACGTCTTCACTCCGACAGGGTACGGACTTCGCACAGCCCGTTCGCCAGGCAACCACAAATCAGGCTGCGCGTGGCGTCGATTCTCCTCCAAACTGCAAGAGACTTTCGGCTGGACAATTAATCTTCATTTTGGGTGTCCAGACCGCCAGTTCAGAATTAAGTTCAGAGATGAGGCTCCGGCTGAGTTCTCGCTGATAATCAGAAATCGCTTACCGTCGGGAGCAACGTCCCAACTCATCGGTCCGGTGCGAATTCCGGTATCTACCATTTCGGTGTCGAAAAGAGCGTGTGGAGTGCCGGATTGGAAGGACGGATTGGTGCTTACATCGACGGCCATCATCTTCCAGTCCGGCGAAATGAAGAACAGCTCTTTCCCATCACGCCGCCAGCGGGGCATTACGCCGCCGCCTGTGGACACAACCCATTTTTTCTCATTCGCAGTGGGCGGAAAGGGAATGACATAGATCTCGCTTTGGCCGGAGTCATTGGAAGTGATAGCAACCCAGCGCCCGTCAGGAGAGAATTCTCCCTGGCTGGACGTTGCCGGCGTTTGCCACAAAGCCATTGGCTGCGCGCCCGCCTGACCAATGGGTAGAGCGAACAGGTCCGACCCTGTTCCTGGGTAGACTTGCGCATAAATAAGGTACCGCCCGTCGGGAGACCAGCTCTTCGGGACTGCAAGTGTCGGCGATCGGAGCAGAAGTTCCGGAGGGGCCCCTCCATCTGTACTTTTTCGATAAATGCCGCCCGATCCGTTATAGGCGATGTAGCGTCCATCGTGTGACCAGGCAGGATTCATCCCGCCCGACGTCCCCATCGTCAACCGTGTGGTCGCCCCCCGACCGAATTCCTGGATGACTATCGTTCCGCCCGGATCTCCAACGAGCCGTTTTCCGTCCGGGGAGATCATCACTACGCCACCCGAATCGCCAATCGCGCCCAGGTTCCTGCCCTGACGATCCCGCCAGATGTACTGCCATCTGCTGAGTTGGCCCGAAACATAGGCGACTACACCGTTGTAGGAGGACGCTGCCAGCCATTCCGAGTTGGTACCCCCGGCGATCTGTTGTGCCACGGCAAACGACTCCCCGGCAGCCTTCAGCCCCGTCTCATCGAACGGCAAAGCGAAAAGAGTTCCGGCGCGCGTGAACAAGATGGCTCCTATGTGGCCGCCTTGAGGCGCCGCCACCACCTGCGCCTGGGTCGTATCGGGCAGGATGCGCCACGCCTCCGGTCCATCCATCGAATTGAGCCACAGTCCTGCTTGCTTTGCCCCTTGCTCGCGCGTGGCTACGTAGTGACGTCCGTCTGGCAGGAACACGGGAAAAATTTCCCGTATGCCGGCGTGCCCAGGAATCCTGGATACGGCACCACCGGCGTCAGAAACCCGCAAGACCTGGTCCAAAGCGCCAATCAGGATGTCGCCTTTGGCGTTCCAAGTGCCACCCACAGTTCCCAGGGCGTCGCACAGCGTCTGCACCGGTCCTCCGGAACGATCAATCTTCTTGAGCTTGGCATCGGCGAAGAACGCGATGAATCTGCTGTCCGGGGACCAGAATGGATCGGCCGCATTGTCAGTGCCTGTTAGTGGAGCAAGATCCTGGGCATCAAGAGCGCGAATCCATATCTGCTGTTTACCTTCCTTGACCAGAACCACGGCGATAAAGCGCCCATCCGGAGAAACGGCGAGCGAGCGGACCCGTGACTTTTCGGGAAGCAAAATGTTCACGCGCGTGATTGGCTGAAATGCTGATTGCTGACGAAAATAGAGGAAGGCAAGTGCGGCCAACAAAGATAGAGCCGCCCCCAGCGCGACGGCGAGCAAAGCGGTGCGAGGGCGTGACGCAGCAGCGGCGGGGGCGTGTGCAATCGACTGCAACTCCCATTTCAAGTCGCGTGCACACTGCCAGCGTTCATCGGGGTCGGCTTCCAGGCAACGGATGATGACGCGATCGATGACCGGCGGTAAGTTTTCCGGAGTTTTTGACCGCTTGCCGGTCGTCATCTCTGACAGAATCAGGCCCAGCGCGTAGATATCTGAACGTACGTCCGCCTCTTTTCCTTCCAGTCGCTCCGGTGCCAGGTAGGCAGGAGTGCCCATCACTCCTCCCGCGGCGGTAACGGATGGATCTACCGTCGATTTCGCCAGGCCAAAGTCCAGCACCTTCACGCCGGACTTGGTCAGCATGATATTGGCGGGCTTGAGATCGCGGTGAACGATGCCTTTGGCATGGGCGATTGCCAGCGCTTCCGCGATCTGAGCTCCGATGCGGAGGGTCTCGTTGAGGGGCAGTTTGCCGCGCTTGAGCCGGGCAGCCAGTGTCTCGCCTTCGAGCAGCTCCATCACGAGATAGTTGGGACCGACATCATACAAGGTGCAGACGTTGGGATGGCTGATCGCTGCGATGGAGCGCGACTCCTGTTCGAAACGGTCAAAGAAGGCTTCCTTGCAGATCTTGATCGCTACCGGTCGGTTCAAACGCGTGTCGGTAGCGCGGAACACCTGCCCCATGCCCCCCTTCCCGAGCAGCCCATCAACTCTGTAGGGGCCCAGCCGAAAGCCGGGGGTGATGGGCACGTCAATAGGACCCGGGATCAGGTCCGCTGCACACTGATCGAGCAACTTGCCGCCGCTCTGCGAATTGTGCGACAGCAGCTTTTCGACCTCTCTGCGAATCTCCGGGTCAGCGCCGTCGAGAATCGCTACGCCGTGCTCACACGCGGAGTGGTAGAGTTCCTCGATCTGCCTCCAGCGTTGCAAAGACAAGGATTACCTCACGGGAGATGGATGGTGGATGGTATTATGACGCCGACGGCGAGACCTTGTCACGGCCTTGTCGCCCCTCTTCAACCTGTGCCGGAGACGATCCGGAGGTCTCGATGGTGTCCGATCTGTCCCAATCCAGTTCCGAAGAAGACCCGACGTCGGAAACTACCCAGCTTCTTCGTGCGTGGGCTGAGGGTGATCAGGGCGCACTCGAGCGGCTTACGCCTCATGTTTATCGCACCCTGCGACGCATCGCTGGATACCAGATGCAGAACGAGCGCGCCGGCCATTCCTTGCAAGCCACCGCACTGGTGCACGAAGCCTACCTGGAACTGATCGATGTCACGAACGTGAATTGGCAGCACCGCGCGCATTTCTTCGCGGTTTCGGCGCAAATCATGCGGCAAATCCTGCTCGACCGCGCAAGACGGCGTATGGCAGCCAAACGAGGCGGAACTGCGGAGCGGGTCAATCTCGATGAACTTCCTGACCTCAGCGGCGACCGGGCGAGGGAACTGATCGCCCTCGAAGACGCACTCAATGCCCTGACTGGGAATGACCCACGCAAGGCACGCGTTGTCGAGTTGCGGTTCTTTGGCGGACTGAGCGTGGAAGAGACCGCCGAGGTGCTGGCAGTCTCGCCGGAGACGGTCATGCGGGACTGGAAGTTCGCACGATCGTGGCTGCATGCCCAACTCAGCAATGGCTAGATCGTCTGGTTTAAAAAATAATTTACAACTCGTGCCAGTTTTCTCTTCGGGATTGCGCCTAGAGGTGCAAAGGCGATCAGAAACGGTCCGGAACATACCGGCCCACTGCTTCGCTCCAAACTTCACACCGACAAAGGAGATCGAAATGAAGACGAGTATGTTCCGGATCTGCGCAATTCTTGGAATCGGCCTGGCAGCTTCACTGCAGACTTTGCATGCACAACAGAGGACACTGGAGGGTGTTTGGAACGTGAGCGTCACCGTCACGGATTGCCAGACTGGCGCTCTCATCAGGACCGTTAATTCCATCCAGGCTTTTCATCCTGACGGCACCGAGACCGAGACCGCCAATACCTCATCTCGTGGTATCAGTGAAGGCGTCTGGAAGCCCGATGGTGCGGGGATGTACGCTGCATCCTACTGGTTCTACCGCTACACCTCCACGGGAACCTTTGCGTCAATCGCGACAGTAACAGACAACATCAAGCTCGGTTCTGACGGCCACTTCACCTCAACGGGCGTTGTCATCGACCATGATGCGAATGGCAACCTGATCTCGACTGGCTGCTTCATCCACACGGCTTACCGGCTGGCCGATCTGGAGCGATAAATCAGGCACAAAGTTGGACTCGTTGATTTGGAAAAGCAGAGTATGTGGCTGAGGCGATCGAGCATATCGGCAATCAGAATCGAAGGTGCAAAAGGCACCCCGAGAGTTCTGTTGAAAGCTGCGTACTTCGGAGGGAGCGGCAAGGTCAACAATGCCCCTGCCGCTCTCTCCGTGCAGTCTCGGCAGCAGCCGTTCCGAGCATCACGATTGGCGCCCTTCACTTAATCCTTATGCCCGGAGCATCGTTCCCGCCTTGGTGCAGGACGAGTCCGGTTACCTGTCCGTCAGTATTCTCCTCGAAGCTGATTCCGCATTGCACGCTCACCGAACTGTGTGAAGCGTCGAGAACAAGCTAAACGGGCCGAATTGGCTCATCTGCTGGATCGAATGGGGGCGGGTACTTCGCCCTGAGTTCGGCGATCTGGTCATCGGTCGCCTCGCCTCTCCATGAGACTGTCACTGAGCGAAGTTGGTTTGAACGAGTCGAGACCTGATGCGTCCTGTGCGTCAAGGTGAGTACTCGATCAATGGGAGCTGGTTTGATCAAGTTCACGTCTCTGAAGACGCATCGAATGTCACCCATAACCCAACCATTCGGCGTTAAGTGAAAATCAAGGTCCATGTAGTCGTATTCGATGTAGACGCGAGCTATCTCCGGCGCAGAAGGCTCTGCGCATTGATCATTTTCGCTATGGAGATCACGCCGCATATTTACGCAAAAAGATGAGTCCTTCCCACTCGGTCTTAATGCCCGGTTCAGCGATATCACGTTCGGACCAAGTAACTCGGGTTGCAGGGCTACTTGAATACCATGCCGCGAAACCAGGGACAGTGAAGCTGGGTTCTGGTTATCCCAAGACCAACTTAACCCAGTTTGGGACGGGAGAGGTTGGCAGTTTGGTGTGGGCCGACATAGCTATTTCGTGTGACTCTCACTCTGACGCTCGCGATCCGGTCCTGCCTCTACTTCCGGTAAACGGTTCTTCCCGGGTGCAAGTCCACCAGCGGGCGCCAATCCGACCTCGCACCGGCACGGCCTTGCGGCCTGTGGGTTCATCGAGAGGTAGAACTGATTCAATCTATCGTTAGTTCCGAAGATGCACCGCACTCGATCCGGATCGTAAGATTCTTCCGTGTGGGGGTGAGGAAGAAACAGACTTCGTGATCAATTTCGTGTCTATAGGGTCGTTACAGACGGTCACGAGGTTCACGAATTGATCGGAATGGGTCCCCCCGATCTGGAATTGTCACGTCTTGGATGCGCGCGGCCCTGCGTGCCGGAAGCATCTAGAGCATAGAACTCACGCAGCGATCCCCGTTGTCCGTTGCAACACGCAAAGAGTTGAAGGCCGAGACTCGTGGGAGTGATGAAGATTTCGTCGCTCGTCAACAAGGCTGGTGAACCGGGACCTCTCTTTTCAATCAATCCAAGTTCAGACAGACGTTCGATATCGCGTTCAATCTGCGCTCCTCGCGAGCCCGTCGTCTGCATCAGCTCTTCCATCTTGCACGGCAGCGGCTTCGCAAAGATCAACCCGGACTCCGCCAGGACCTTCGTCGCTCTGGTGCACACAACGACCAGGATGCGGACGGGAAATGTTGTGAGTTTCGAAAACAATTCAACGAGAACCTTGCTCAATTCACTTTCTCCATCTGTCGTGCAGGACGTGGCCAGCAGGCCTCCCCAGAAATGCTTTAACCAACCTTCGTCAGTACAGGAACCGTCTTCAAGAATACGCACAACAAGGCTGGGATCGGCGTGCAACCCTACAGTTGCATGTTCGGCCGCCAGCAGGTTTTGAGCTTTCAGCGCAATTTCAATGGCGTTCGCAACCTTGTGGTTACTCAACCTGCCCTTGAGCAATTGTCCAATCTCATCGGCTCCTCCTGGACAAGTCTGACTCAGGAACGAAACGGTTTCTGCCATCCGCACCAGCCTCAGCATGTCTTCCGGCTTCGCCTGTTGAATCAGGCTTTCGCTTAGACTTTCCCACTGGCGTGTCTGCCCGTCATCGTTCCCAAAAACAAATGCCAGGCCCATGCCGTCTTTCCCACAGCGGGCTACCTTGGCTCGCACATCGATCCGGCGCTCGGAATTCGTTTCGAGCGGGCCTTCGCGTTGCAACGTCAAAGTGACCATAGTGCCGGGCTGCCATCGGTCTTCCGTAACGATGTAGACCCCTGTTTGACTGATATCCCTGACAGCCTCTTGCACCAGCCTGGTGCCGTTCCAGCGGTATGCGGCAAACTGATCCACAGATCGCCGCTCTGCTCTCTCGACTTCCGGCTCCAAAAAACTCTCAAGCCAGTTTTTGCGTCTCGTCATAGAGTCTCCGCTTCAATCTCGTTGTGAACGACTCACCGCGATTCTATCGAGCTTCAAACGGATTCGAAATCCTCGATTGCCGAGGAAAAATTCGGAAGTACTGCGAGGATCAAGATTTTGCGGTGAAATAGCTGGACTTCGCTCCAGAAAATTCTGCCTTGCCGTCCAAACCGAAAAGAATTGAACCTGCAGCGTCGGATTTTATCGTTCTATGTCCGATAGCACACGAAAGTCTAATCCCAACCTCGTCCCAATAGGACCTAGGTCACCTCGCTGCAGTTATTTTCAATTGAATGCGATACGACCTTCGTGGTATCTCCTTGACTGTGGTCGGATTTTCTTGGCATGAAGCGTGTGTCGACCAGCTGACTCGAGCCGAAAGGGGGGTCTGTGGACCGCAACAAGTTCACCATCTCAGTCGTCCCTGACCCCAGCGACCGGGCGTCCAGCGGTCCGCAGATCGTTCGCGATCAAAGTGCAGAGTGGGATGCCAAGTGGCTTCGTCCCAATTTAACGACTGCAAAACCTTTCGAGCATGCTGAGGAGCCAGCAGCAGCGGAAGACATCGCGCCTAAAGAGCAGCTATCCGACCCGCTTACAACCCGCATCCTTCGTTGGCTCTTTCCCGACGTCAATCAGCGCCGGGCCAAACGATATCCAACTCCTGGCGTGGTTGCGTACTACTGGACCGGAGGCGAGCCGTACTCTTACCACGTGGGCGACATGAGTGCTACCGGGCTCTTCCTGCTCACCAAAGAACGGTGGGCCCCCGGCACACTCATCCAGATGACGCTCCAGAATCAGGACGGAAGGGTCAACAACTCCGACAGTTCGATCTGCGTTCTCTCTGAAGTCGTGCGCTGGGGAGAGAATGGCGCTGGTTTCAACTTCATTCTCTCTGACTACGAAAACGTATTTGACTACGCAATCCTGCCCGGAGAAACAATCGATAGGAAATCGATCGAGCGATTCCTCAATAAGATCGGAGTGACTCACTCCCGGTAGAATCATAGGGCTCAATGGGCCTTTGTATCCGCAACGCCATCACCCGACTTCAAGCCTGTGCATACTTGGCTGTCTGCGGTGTGTCTTGCAGCTATGCATGGGGGACACCCGCAACCTTGCTGCTGAAGCTTCATCCAGAACTCGGACCTGCTTCCGAGAAAGCGAGCCAGGCGAAGCGCCGTGTCTGAAGTAATTGCATGCCGGCCGTCGATGACCTCACCGACTCGTCTCGCCGCGCGGAGCGTAAGCTGTACCCGGTCCACAGGGTGATCTGGCTGAGAGGCTGTTAGATTTACCAATTGAATAGCCTCGCCATGGCGATAGTCTAGCGATGGATAGTCAAGCGCCGGCGAAGTTTTAGGCCATGCTCCGGGCCCGGATCAATTGAGCTCCGTCCTGCATACAAATGCTTCCTTTGCGGTAGGGGACTATGGCGCTGTGTCTCTACGGCCTGAAAGAGGGTCCGAATGTCCTACAAGAGTTACATTCGTCGAGTAAATGGTTGGAGAATCCCGGCACTCTATTCCTCGTTTGCAATCTTTGCCGGCTTGACTTTACCTAGAATCGAACACCGCGTCTTTCCGCACCTTGTTTCTTCGATCAACGTCTCCACGGCAGCTACTGTCTATTCCACAATCGGATCGGGCATGATTGCACTGACAGGTATCGTCTTTTCGTTGGCCTTTGTGATGGTGCAGTTCAGCGCCACGGCCTACTCACCGCGTCTGGTGGCATGGATCGAGGGTGATCCGGTGATGTGGCATGCCATGGGTGTGTTTATGGCCACCTTTCTCTATGCGATCGCAGCACTTGCCCGCGTTGATTTCAACGGTTCCGGCAACGTTCCATTTCTGAGCCAGTGGCTTGTTGTCGGCTTGCTTCTGGTCAGTGTGGGAATGTTCATTGCCCTGGTCCAGCGTATTGGGTTGCTTCAGATTAACCGGATGTTGGCCTTTACAGGCGATCAGGGGCGAAGAGTGATCGCGACTTTATATCCCGTGGCGAATTCCGCGGTTGGAGTCAAAGAGCGAGAAGATTTCCGTAAATCACCTCCAACGCAGACATTGATTTATAAGGGAGGGCCTCGTTCGATTCAATCCGTCGATACCAACGGTCTGATGAATCTCGCCGAGGGGTCCGGAGGAATCATAGACCTGGCAGTTGCAGTGGGTGACACGATTCAAGATTCAATGATCATGTTGCAGGTCTTTGGTTCCCGAACACCAATTGACGAACGGAAGTTGAGAGGATGCGTCTACTTCGGGACGGGACGAACGTTTGAGCAAGATCCCAAGTATGCGATCCGTCTACTAGTGGACATCGCGATCAGGGCCTTGTCGCCGGCAGTTAACGATCCGACAACCGCAGTTCAAGCTCTTGACCAGATCGAGGACCTGCTGCTGCGCCTCGGCCAGCGCCACCTTGAAATCGGGAAATTCTGCGACAGCGATGGTGAGTTAAGGCTGCTCGTTCCGTTTCCCGCGTGGGACGATATCGTGCTGCTGGCTTTTGGCGAGATATGCTTCTGCGGCGCGACTAGCGTACAGGTGATGAGGCGTATGAATGCGCTCGTGTCCGATCTGATCCGAGCAGTACCTGAGGAGCGCCGACCGGCTCTTCGATCCTGGGATACGCGTTTGAAGGCGACGATCTCGCGTTCATTTCGTGATGCAGAAGAGAAGTCGGACGCGTCGCGCGAAGATCGGCAAGGGCTGGGCATGCCCCGCCCGGTCTTTCCTGAAGCAAGTAAGCGCTTTTAGCGGAACCTCCAGTTGATTAACCTCGGATTCTCGACACGCCTCGATGTCGGACGGTTCCTCTCGACAGATTTGCCCGCTATTCAACGCAAATACGTCTCCGTGAGCCCTGTCAAAATTGACAATAGGCAGTCTTCGACGATCATGTTCAACTGCTACTGACGAAGAACAAGGTTTCCCCGGCCGAGTCTTGCTCGGAACCGCATGTGGAAGTGTGTGCAAGTGCGTCGTTCAGGTCCTTGACCGACTAACTGTCACTAATGACAGATGCGGAGACGTTTCGGAGTCTATAAAGTGTGCGTCAATACGAATTATGTTTCTGAGCCTTTGGGCACTGACTCTTTTCGAAGATCATCGGCACCAGCGTCCGAGACTAGGCCCATATTTCGGTGAAATAACCAAGAAATAGCTTCGCAGGAGAGTAACAGAATGACTCAGTATTCAAAGCGATTCAGATTGATCCTCGCAGGGTTTATGGCGCTGGCGATGACACTTGGACTTCAAAGCGCATTCGGGGAAGATGTGGCGCACGCAGTGAGTGGAGTTGTGAAGAGCGTCGATAAGGACTCGAAGACATTTGTTGTCAAAGCCTCGGACGGCACCGAGCACACGTTCAAGTGGACGGAGAGCACGACCGTTGAGGGCACGAAAGATGCCGGTAAGGCTGTTGGAGCCGCCACCGAGGACGCTGCCAAGGGGACAAAAGACGCAGGCGTTGAGACCTATCTTGGAGCCAAAAAGGGTTCCAAAGTCACGGTGAAGTATACGGAGAAGGCCGGCGAGAAGACTGCTTTAGGCATAAAGGATGCCTCGAAGGCTACAGCGAAAGCAATGTCGCAGTAAGACTGAAGCTGAATCTGGTGCCCAGTCAAAGGAGGGGTTGCGACCTATGAAGTAGGGCCTCTTAGCGCGACAAAGGCCCGGTCAAACGATCGAAACAGACGTTAAGTCACAGAACTAAGTTATCTCTGGAAGACGAACATGTCCAAAGTCAGACCAACAATTGGAACCGATGGACGTCCGCTCCCCATCCTTCCGCCCGAGCGGGACGCTCGCGTCTGGGCGAAACTCGTGCGCGTCATGTTTTACACGCCTGGATTTCTGGCGATGCTGCTCCTCAAGGCAGGAGAGCCCGAGAGCTTTGGCATCACCGTGGAGTTGCTGATGCTGTCAAGCGCCGCGGCAATCGTCGGCGGTCTTTTCATCGGTACCCAACAATCAGGCGAGGGCGCCGATCCCGCGTCAAAAATTGGTGTGTGGAGTGGGTCATTGGTGCTGGAGTTGCTCGCCGTGGTACCGCTGCTTTGTGCAATCCCGGCGTTGTTCCATCAACTGGCACATAGCAGGCTGCTTCATGCGATAGCTCCGGGTGCGCTTGATACGAGCTTGGGCGCATCGGAGCTGCTGCCGATGGTCGCAATCCTTCCATTCATGCTCTACCAGCTAGGCGGCTTTGGAACGCTGGAGTACATTGTGTCGAAACCTGTGAACTGGGTGATCAACCTTGGCATTCTCGCCTTGATCGTCTCTGGCTACATAGCCAATCGCGAAGGAGCCTACAACGTCGAGAAGCGGTTCTCAGGGATACTGGTTCTCGCTATGGTGATTATCGTGTTCTATGGAGTGCTGAAGCTCCGCCAATTGCAGACGACCTTCGACGCGCAATGTCCGGTGAAGGCTCCAAAGTAGCTGAGCAGAGGTGGGATTCAAGGCTCGATGATAGTGCGCTGGGTCGCCTTCGCCCGCGGAGCGCCGTTCGTCATCAGCTCGAGGTGTTTCCGAACAAACGCCGCTGAGGAGGGTTCTTAATTCCATGTTCATCACGGATTCTTCCGCGTAATGCCAGCCCTTCAGGATCGCAAGAGAGGCCGTGAAACTGCCGAAGGAACTCGTCATATTTTGCGTCATAATCGTGGTTTTTGACTATGCAGCGGTTATTGTAAGTAATTGATTTTATGGTGCGCCCGGAGAGATTCGAACTCCCGACCTACTGATTCGTAGTCAGATTATTATTATTTTGCACTAGATTGTACTGAGCCGCATTAGGTTGCAAATAGCCAGTGATTATAAGGGCATTATGCACATTTCCCTCTTTGCACCGAGCCGCATGGAAAAGTCCGAACGTACAAGCCAAACAGGCACCAAAACAGGCACTAGCCTTAGGTATGAGCGGGGAGGAATCCCATGGAACTGCATGAATCGGTATCGGCATGGGCCGAGATGAACGCCCGATGCCAGAGCAGTATGTTAAGCCATTCGCGAAGACCGAGGCCACCTCCGAAGCGGTGAGTCGTCGTTTGAGCGAACAGTTGGGCGGCTGGCGCAAAGCAGAGCGTTGCAGAGAGGACCGACGCAAGGATCAGCTTCTTCATATGACTCCTTTGATCTGAGCCGATGGGATTCCGCGCAACGGTTTTACCTGGCTCTCGATGCGGTACGCATCAGGGCGAATCCTATTGCGGCGGGGTTCTCAAGCGTCTTAGACTGCGTTCGTAGGCAAAACATACCTATCTCATGGTCACGTGCAGACTCCATCCTGCGGCCCCGTGGGGGCCGTGCGGTACTGCGGATACAGGGTTGAGCCCGCAACGCTTCCGAGGGGCGTTCGCTTATCGATGCGAGATTGCTTGCGGTTGAATGAGCATCAAAATTCTGAAACATTTGTTGAGTGTTTCGACTTTCCTCCTCCGAAGAGTTGGCGCAGCAGTTTCTAGAAAGTTTTTAATCTAGGCGGGTTGTATCTATGGTTGTTTCGGGGCGTGTCCTGGCGTGGGATTGCTGCTGTGCTTGTCTAATTCGGCTATGCGCTCAAGGAGACTGCGGCGGTATGCGGCGGTGGTGTCACTGGCCGAGTGCGGCCGGTCCTTCGAGGTCGAGAACGCGGAGGGCGGCGAGGTAATCCTGAATCAGTGAATCGATGGACCGCATGGCGTCAATCGGCGGCGGTCTGTTGGCCGGGGGACTGGTTGGGATCTTCTCTATGGAGTTGCTGAATCCGCTTGATGAGGGTTTCTTTGAATTCGAGCAGGCCGGGGTAATTGGGATCGAGGTCGGGGGTCTGGTCGATGTGATCGAGAATGCCGCAAAGTGAATTGCGAAGAAAGATTGCGGTAATGGTTCTCACGACTACGCACCTCGGAGGGCTGGTGGTGTAGTGGCTGCCCTGCTTTGAAGCTCAACGAGCTTGAGCAATGCAGCCTCTATCACCTCTAGGCGGTATTGGAGAAGCCGGCTAACTTCTGTATGAGAGCGAATGGTCGGCTGGTCTATGTCGTCTAGGAACACCACGCGAGCAACGAACACAACACCTGCTGATTTTGCCCACATGATGTAAAGCATGGTTGCACGCTATTGCGACGGGAGATGTGCGCGGCGTCACGTGTTGCGAATGATGGTCAAGGAGTCGATGAGTTCGGTGCTGCCAAGCTGCGTTTCGAGTTCCCAGATACGAGTCATCACGATTCGTTTAAGGCTTGCGATGGCGGGAGAAGTCGTAGCGTGGGTATCTTCGAGCCTTCCGAGCGCGCGGCGAAGAGGCCGCAGTTCATAGAGTGCAGGCATGGACTTGGAGATTGGCGGGTTTTCCGTTGGCATGGTGAGTGAGACAAGATTCTTCCACGTGGCTGAGGGTCCAGACGTGATCGCAGTCACAGGAAGTTGAGGCTCTAAGTTCTTTTCGGAGCTTCTTCGGACTCGGAAGCATTGGCGAATTCGCGGAGGGATTCCCTCTCTTCCACTCTGGCTTGTTCGTCAAGCTGAACGATGCGGCGGAGAAGGTGTCCTGTGAGCTTGGCCGTGGCGTGGGAGCCGCGGGGTGCAGTTAGTGATGGCCATCGTTTGTGTCGGGCA
>Ga0210386_10003448_pt1 | contig 13274 bp, 11 predicted proteins | sample IncBWH32OmetaG_FD_160091 | JGI IMG/M metagenome (GOLD analysis project Ga0210386, IMG submission 160091) | Forest soil microbial communities from Barre Woods Harvard Forest LTER site, Petersham, Massachusetts, United States - Inc-BW-H-32-O ... | reverse complement strand
AACATCCGCAGCAACGTCAGGACAACGGAGCCCGCGACGATCCTCGCCGAATAGGCGGCCGCCGAAGGAACGGCCGCGAAGCTTTCGGGGCGACATGACTTTCGCGATGTTCGCGAGGCCTCGTTTGCCCCCGCGTGCGCGGCGCATGGGCAGATGCGCATCGGCTGGGCATGTCGAGAAGCTGGTCCGGGAATGAGGTCCGGACGTGATCCGGCGATCCCGGCCCGGATCGGCCTTAATGTGCGTCGCTAAGGCCCGGACCTGTTCCTGAAGCTTCAAGGATCGTGCCAAATTATGATCGACCCCGCCGCTTGCCGGCGACGCGTCCTCGCCCTTAGGATCGGCTGTCGCGGCAGGCAAGGATTGAGCGATGCCACAGCTTTCGACCGATGATGGTGTGCGGCTCTACTACGAGGAGACCGGGTCGGGGACGCCGATCGTCTTTGTCCATGAATTCGCCGACGACTGCCGCGGCTATGAAGGGCAGATGCGCTATTTCGGGCGGCGCTACCGCTGCGTCGCCTACAACGCCCGCGGCTACCCGCCCTCGGACGTGCCCGAGGAGCCGGCGCGCTATTCGCAAGACCGCGCCCGCGAGGACATCCGTGCCGTGCTCGACGCGCTCGGGATCAACAAGGCGCATGTCGTCGGGATTTCGATGGGCGGGTTTGCGACGGTGCATTTCGGCTTTGCCTATCCCGGCCGCACATTGTCCATGGTCGTCGCCGGCTGCGGTTATGGTGCCGAGCCCGGTAAGCGCCAACAGTTTCACGACGAGACCGCCAAGACGATCGCGCTGATCGAAGGGCAGGGGATGGGCGAGGCGAGCAAAGCCTATGCGCAAGGTCCCAGCCGGGTGCAGTTTCAGAACAAGGACCCGCGCGGCTGGAGCGAGTTCGCGGCGAACCTCGCCGGGCATTCGACCCGGGGCTCGGCGCTGACGATGCGCGGCGTCCAGGCGCAGCGCCCGTCGTTGTGGGATTTGACCGCAGAGATGGCCCGGCTCGAAGTGCCAACCCTGATCATGACCGGCGACGAGGACCATCCCTGCCTCGAACCCGGCATCCTGATGAAGCGCACAATCCCGAGTGCTGCACTCGTCGTCTTTCCGAACACCGGCCACGCGGTCAATCTCGAAGAGCCCGATCTGTTCAACCGCACCCTCGACGAATTCTTCCATCAGGTCGAACGCGGGCGCTGGCCGCGCCGCGACCCGCGCGCCACTACCGGCTCGATCCTCGGCATGCGCTAGCCCCGGTCCCCCCGCAGGGTGACGGTCAACGCCGGCGACCCAACGCGTATCAGGAGGATAAAATGCTGTTCAAATGCCTGCCCGAAGGGGCGCCGATCCCGGGCCGTTTCCCCGGTCCGGCGCATGCCCGCGGCAAATGGTTCACGATCGACATCCACTGCCACGTCAGGAGCGAAAAGGCGACGCAGCTGGTCGAGGGCAGCGAGGGCGTGTCGCGCTGGTTTCTCGAAACCCAGGCCGGTTCGCGGAGCCGGGCGGTCAACCGGGCCAACGGCGAGCGCACCGCAGAGCAGAGCGTGTCGCCCGAAAAACGCATCGAGGACATGGACCGGATGGGGATCGACATCCAGGCGGTTTCCCCCGCGCCGCGCCAGACCTATTACGGCGCCGACCCCGATCTCGGGCTCGCCGCCGCGCGCGCGGTCAACGACTTTATCGCCGAGATCTGCGGGCGCCATCCCGAGCGCTTCGTCGGGCTCGGCACGGTGCCGTTCCAGGCCTCGGAGCTCGCCGTCGCCGAGCTCGACCGCCTGCACAAATCGCTGGGCTTCCGCGGCATCGAGATCATGACCCACGTCGCCGGCGAGGATTTGTCGGCCGACCGCTTTCGCAAGATTTTCGCCCGCTGCGAAGAGCTCGGCCTGCTCGTCTTCATGCATTCCGACGGCTTCACCGAGGCCGGCCGCTTCGCCGACCATTACTTCGCCAACGTAATCGGCAACCCGCTTGATACGACAGTGGCATTGCATCACCTGATCTTTGGCGGCGTGCTGCGCGACTATCCGAATCTAAAGCTGGTCGCCTCGCATGGCGGGGGTTACCTGCCGGCCTATTCCGGCCGCATCGATCATGCCGCCTCGGCGCGGCCCGATTGCTGCGAAGAGATCGCGCGGATGCCGACGACCTATCTAAAGCGGGTCTATTTCGACGCGCTCGTCTACACCCATCACCAGCTCGAATATCTGGTCGAGGAATATGGCGCCGACCACATTCTGATGGGCACCGATTATCCCGCCGATATGGGCGAGATCGACCCGGTCGGCATGATCGAGGGCTGCCCAGGCCTCGACGATGCCGAGCGCAAGGCGATCTTTGGCGGCAACGCCGCGCGGCTCCTCAATCTCGAAGCGCCGAGGCGACCACGCTGAACGCAAGTTTTCGGCCTGACCCTTTGCGGCGTCCGGCTCGTCTTATGCGCTGGGTTGCGGCATAAGGGGGCGATGCGGCAGCCGGTTGCGATTGCTCAGGATCTGGTGCTCATCGGCGGCGGCCATGCCCATGTCCATGTGCTGAAGAGCTTTGGCATGCGGCCGATGCCGGGCGTGCGGGTGACGCTGATCGCCCGCGATGTCGAGACCCCGTATTCGGGCATGCTGCCGGGCTGGGTCGCCGGCCACTACGATTTCGACGAGTGCCATATCGACCTCGGCCGGCTGGCGCGCTTCACAGGCGCGCGGCTGATCCGCGACGAGGCGGTCGGCATCGACCTCGCCGACCGCCGGGTTTTGTGCCGCGCCCATCCGCCGATCCGCTGGGATTTTCTGTCGCTCGATATCGGCTCGGCACCGCGCGCCGGCGATGTTCCGGGTGCGGCCGAGAACACGGTTCCGGTCAAGCCGATCGCCCAGTTCGCGGCGCGCTGGGAAGCGCTCGTCGCGCGCGCCCGGCGCCTACCGCGGCTGCGGCTCGCCGTCGTCGGAGGCGGGGCCGGCGGCGTCGAGCTGGCGATGTCGGCGCAATATCGGCTGGCCCGGCTGTGCGATGGTTCGGTCGAGGTCACTCTCGTCACCCGCGAGGCGTTGCTGCCGTCACACAACCGCCATGTCCGTCGGCAGTTCGACCGCATTTTCGCCGAGCGGGGGATAGCGCTCGCCGCCGGCATTGCCGTGGTTCGGGTCGAGCCCGGCGCGCTGATCCGCGCCGACGGCCGCCGGATCGAATTCGACGAGGCGTTGTGGGTGACCGAGGCGGGGGCGCCGCCGTGGCTCGCCGACACCGGGCTGCCATTGACCGACGGAGGCTTTGTCGCAATCGACGAGAGCCTTCGCTCGCCCGCCGATGCGCGTATCTTCGCGGCCGGCGATGTCGCGACGATGCTGGCCCATCCGCGCGAAAAGGCCGGCGTCTACGCCGTGCGCCAGGGGCCGCCGCTCGCCGCGAATCTGCGCCGCGCGCTCGCCGGCACACCGTTGCGCCGGGCGATCCCGCAAAAGCGCGGGCTGGCGCTGATCGGTGCTGGCGACAAATACGCCGTCGCCTCGCGCGGGCCGTTTGCGGCGCACGGCGCCTATCTGTGGCGGCTCAAGGATTGGATCGACCGCCGGTGGATGCGGCGCTACCGCGAATTGCCGGAGATGACGCCCGAGCCGGGTGAGGAACCGATGCGTTGCGGCGGCTGCGCTGCGAAGGTGCCGGCGGCGGTGCTGGGCCGGGTCATCGAGCGGCTGCGCCCGGCGATAACCGACGCGGTCGCGATCGGGCTCGACAGCCCCGATGACGCGGCGCTGATCTCGTTCCCCGGCGCCCCGCCATTATTGCAGACGGTCGATTTCTTTCGCGCGATGGTGACCGACCCGTATCTGTTCGGCCAGATCGCCGCCAACCATGCGCTGAACGACATCTACGCGATGGGGGGCCTGCCGGACACCGCGCTCGCGATCGCGACCCTGCCGCCGGCCCGCTCGGCGATCGTCGAGCACGACCTCTTCCAGATGTTGCGCGGCGCGCTCGATGTGCTGGAACCGTCCGGTGCCGTATTGGTCGGCGGACACAGCGCCGAGGGAGCCGAGCTGGCGCTCGGGTTTGCCGTGACCGGGCGCGCGCCCAGCTCCGGGAGGTTGCTGCGCAAATCAGGGTTGCGTCGCGGCGACCGGTTGATCCTGACAAAGCCGCTCGGCACCGGCGTGATCCTCGCCGCCGACGGCCGCGCACTGGCGCCGGCGAAAGCGGTCGCGGACGCGATCGCGGCGATGCTGCAATCGTCAGCCCCCGCCGCCGCTTGCCTTCTCGCGCACGGCGCCAACGCCTGCACCGATGTCACCGGGTTCGGGTTGCTCGGACACCTGCTCGAAATGCTGCGTGCCTCGGGGGTGGACGCGGTGCTCGACCCGGACACAATCCCGGCGCTCGCCGGCGCGCCGGTGTTGCTGGCGCAAGGGATCACCAGTTCGCTGCATCAGGACAATCTCACCGCCCTCGCAGCACTCGACGAGGCCGCCCAAACCCATCGGCTGGCTCCGCTACTGATCGACCCGCAGACCGCGGGCGGGCTGCTCGCCGGCCTTGCCGCCGATCGCGCCGATCGCTGTGTGCGCGAATTGCGCCATCTTGGCTGTCGCGCGGCACTGATCGGCAGTATCGAGCCCTCTTCCGGTCCCGAACCGCGGGTGCGCCTCGAAGCCGGCGCGGCGACAGCCGTGCCCGAGCCGGTCGTCGCCTTATGACCGCCTCACCGCGCCAGGGCCGTGCCGCACTGCCGGCGGTCGACAAAATCTTGCGCTCCGAGGGTGGTGCCGCGCTGATCCTACGATATGGCCGGTCGCTGGTGCTCGACGCAGTCCGGGCGGCGCTGGCAGCGCGGCGAGAGGGCGGCGATGCGGGTTCGGCCGAGGCGATCGTCGCCGACAGCGCTGGCATACTCGCCCGCCTCAGCCGCGCCTCGCAGCGCCGCGTCTTCAACCTCACCGGCACCGTTCTGCACACCAATCTCGGGCGCGCGCCGTTACCGGAAGAAGCGATCGAGGCGGCGGCGGCGGCGATGCGCGACCCCTCGAACCTCGAATACGATCTCGACACCGGGCGGCGCGGCGAGCGCGACGACCACATTTCGGGATGGTTCGTCCGCCTGACCGGAGCCGCGGCGGCACTTGCCGTCAACAACAACGCCGGCGCGCTGGTATTGGCGCTGAACACCCTTGCCGACGGGCATGAGACGATCGTCTCGCGCGGCGAGCTGATCGAGATCGGCGGCTCGTTTCGCCTGCCCGACATCATGGCCCGCGCCGGGACCCGGCTGCGTGAGGTCGGCACCACCAACCGCACCCATCTCGCCGATTTTGCCGCGGCGATTGGACCCGAAACCGGACTGATCTTGAAGGCGCACACCAGCAACTACGCGATTGAAGGCTTTACCGCCGCCGCACCGGCGGCACAGCTCGCGGCCTTGGCGCATGAGCGGGCTGTTCCGTTTGTCGAGGATCTCGGCAGCGGCTCGCTGGTCGATCTCGAACCCTGGGGCCTGCCGCACGAGCCGACGGTTGCCGAGGCACTGGCGCAAGGTGCCGACCTCGTCACCTTCAGCGGCGACAAATTGCTGGGCGGGCCGCAGGCGGGGCTCGTCGTCGGCCGCGCCGACCTCGTCGCTCGCCTTGCGAAAAACCCGCTGAAGCGCGCATTGCGGCTGGACAAGATACGGTTGGCAGCGTTGGAAGCGGTGCTGCGCCTTTACGCCGACCCCGATCGGCTAGCCGAACGCCTGCCGACATTGCGCCTCCTGACCCGCCCAACCCCCGAGATCGAAGCGGCTGCGCATCGTTTGCTCAGCCCGGTCGCGAGCGCGCTCGCCGGCGTCGCCGAAGTCAGCGTCGTCGAAACCCGCAGCCAGATCGGCAGCGGCGCCCTGCCGGTGTCGCTGTTGCCGAGTGCAGCCTTGGCATTGCGCCCCGTCGGCGCGGCCAAATCCGGCGCCGCTGTCGAGGCCTTGGCGCGCACCCTGCGCGGCCTGCCGATCCCGGTTATCGGCCGGATCGAAGCCGGCAATGTCGTGCTCGATTTGCGCTGCCTCGAAGACGAGGCCGGTTTTCTCGCCCAGCTCGGCGAATTGCGCGGCCTACCGCAATGATCCTGGCGACCGCCGGCCATATCGACCACGGCAAGACGGCGCTGGTGCGGGCATTGACCGGGGTCGACGCCGACCGGCTGCCCGAGGAGAAAAAGCGCGGGCTGACGATCGACCTTGGCTTTGCCTACGCGACGTTGCCTGACGGCGCCGAACTCGGCTTTGTCGATGTTCCAGGCCACGAGCGCTTTCTGCCCAACATGCTGGCGGGCGTATTGTCGATCGACCGGGTATTGCTGGTCGTCGCCGCCGATGACGGGCCGCGCCCGCAGACGATCGAGCATCTCGACATCCTCGAATTGATCGAGGTCGGCGAAATCACCGTCATCGTCACCAAGATCGACCGGGTGCCCGCGGAGCGCACCGCCGCCGTCGCCGCCGAGGTCGCGAAATTGCTCGCCGAGGCCGGCCATCCCGCCAGCCCGGTCTTCCCGGTGTCGAGCCACAGCGGCGCCGGCATCGCCGCGCTGACCCGCCATCTCCAAGAAAACGCGCGGATTGCCGGGCTCGCCCGCGCCGCGGCGCCGCCGGCGGGGCTGTTTCGCATGGCGATCGACCGCGCCTTTAGCTTGCCCGGGATCGGGCTCGTCGTCACCGGCACGGTCAGCGCCGGCAGGGTCGCGCCCGGTGATCGCCTGACGGTCACCCCGCGCGGCATCCCGGTGCGGGTGCGGGGTTTGCATGCCCAGAACCACGCGATCGAAACCGCCGGCGCCGGCGAGCGTTGTGCGGTCAACATCGTCGGCTCGTTTCCCGAGGGCGCCGAGCCGCGGCGCGGCGACTGGCTGGTGGCGCCCGCGCGGCACCTGCCAGTGCGCCGGATTGATCTGTTAATGCGCGCCTCGCGCCATGCCGAAGTGCGGTTGCGCGACGGGCTGCCGGTTCACTTGCATCTCGGCGCCGAGGATGTCGTCGGCCGTGCGGCCGTGCTGAGCGGCCGGGTGATCGCCCCCGGCGAGACCGGGTATGTGCAGATCGACCTCGACCAGCCGATCGGCGCGTTGCACGGCGACCGCGCGGTATTGCGCGACCACGGCGCCCGCACCACTCTCGCTGGCGGCCGGGTCGTCGACCCGCTGGCGCCGCGCCGCGGTCGCCGGCTGCCGCAGCGGCTGGAGTTGCTCGACGCAATGGCCCGGGCCGACCCGGCAACGGCGTTGCAGCAGATGCTTGCGCTTGTCGGCGTTGTCGATCTCGCCCAATTCGCGCTGGTGCGCAATCTGACGACGGCCGAATTGGACGCGCTGACCGATGGCACGGAATTCCTGCGGGTCGGGCCGGCACAAGCGCCGGTCGCGGTTACTCGCGAGCACAGCACCACCCTCGTCGCCAGGATCGTCGAGGCGCTCGCCGTGGCGCACCAAGCCCAGCCCGACATGCTCGGCCCGACCCGAGCCGCGTTGTTCGCGCAACTGCGCGGTACGCCGGAGGCGGCGCTCGACGCGGCGTTGGCCGAGCTCGCCGCCGCGGGGAGCGCGGTGCGCGAAGGCGGGATGTGGCGGCTGCCCGAGCATCGGCCGCGGCTGACCAACGCGGACGAGAAATTGTGGTCCCGGATGCGCCCGCTGCTCGCCGCGGCCGAACTCCGCCCGCCGCGGGTGCGCGAAGTCGCCGACGCCCTCGCCCTCGACCCCGAGGCGGTCGAGCGCTTTCTGAACCGCGCGGCGCGCCTCGGCCGTGTCGCCAAAGTCGCCGACAACCGCTTTTTTCTGCCGCAAACCGTGGCGCACCTTGCCGGTATCGCCCGCGATTTGGCCGCAACGGCGCCGCAGGGCGCCTTCACCGCCGTGGCGTTCAACGCCCGCACCGGCGTCGGGCGAAATCTGACCATCCAGATTCTCGAATATCTTGACAAGATAGGCGCCACCCGCCGCGTCGGCGACGCCCGCGTTGCCGCCGAGGCGTTTGGTTGAGGGCCATGGGAAGAGCATCGGGACCGGTGTCCCGCGCGGTCTTCAAAGCCGGGCAACACCATTGAAAACATTGGAATATTTTTGGCAAACAGAGGGTTTTCGAGAACCACGAATCAATGACTTAGCGGAAAAGTGGCAAACCCAAAAACGAGCGTCCGTGCCGGTTTTCAGACCGCGGCACTCCCGAAGAAGAACCCGAGCACGGCGACGAGGGCGGCGGCAATTTCGAGCACGTCTCTCAGGAGCGGCTCGTTAACCTCGACTCCGGCCGCCGCCAGAAACGCGGCGATGCAGGCGGCCGAACCGGGGGTTGCGAAGCGGCGCAGGCGGTCCATCGCGGCCATCAAGCCCTCGACCACCGGGCGTACGCCGTCGCGAGCTTCTGATCGTATCTGTTGGCGGCAAAACCAGGCCCATTGTACCCGCGCGCGAAGGCTTGCCAGTTGCGGGTGCGCAAGTGGCCGTCGAGCCGGTCGGTCTGGACAAACCCGACAAAGGCGTCGAGATGCGGCCCGGCGCCGGCGTGCATTGCTTCGACAAAGCCCAGGATCGTCGGGTGGCCGACCGCGGCGTGGTTGGTGCCGAGGATCTGGAAGAGGCCCCACGAGCAGGCGCGGTGCGCCGCCGCCCAGTCGAGCCGGGCCGCACCCGCCAGCCGGACATCGTGTTGCGGCGCCCCAGCGCGGCCGTAGAGGGTGCGATCCCAATTCGGCACCGACAACCGCACCCCGTTGGCATCGCGCGCCTGGCGGTGCCGCCCGGCGGTCTGGCGATCGAAGATGTGCGCCTCGTAGAGGATCTGCGGGCGGCCGTCTGGCAAGAAGCCGCGGCCGGCGGCCTCGACCTCGGCGACCGCGCGCACCGCCGCCACCTCGACGTTGAGCGCCGCCGCCGCACGCGCGAAATCTGCATCGGTCAGGTGCAGAACCGGCGCGAGCGGTAGCAGCGCCTCTTCCTCGGCCTCGGTTTCGCTGTCGGGCTCGGGATCGTCGCCGAGATCGGCGGGCAGTTCCGCGTCGCCGGCGCGGCGCGTCAGCAGACGCCACAAGAGGCTCATCGCGTTCTCCTTTCGAGAGTATCGAGTCGCTCGGCGAGTTCCTTAACCGCGTTGACCAGCGCGAAAATGACGGGCGAAACGTTGAGCCCTCGCACTGGGGTATCGTCGGCGTCGTCGGCGTACAATTTCACCTTTCGCTCGCCGACCGCGAGCTCGGGTATGACCTGGCAACAATCGTCCGCCAGGAACCCGACATAGCGTCGGCCGTCGTCGGTTGTTCCGCCAAGCCCGTTGAAGGCGTAGGACACCGGGGCAAGCCCGCGGATTACAGCGAGCCCTCGCTGATAGGGTTCGATGTCCTTTTTGATCCGGACGTCGGAGATGACGTCCCAAGTGGACACGGAAAATCGGCCGGCCCAAGCGCCGGCGAAATTGAAATCCTCGGCGTTGATCGACACTTCAGCAAGTCGTTGACCGCCGGTTGATTGAAGCACGATGGTCGAGTAGCCGGGCCGCGACAACGACCCCGCGGCGCCCGGCTGATTCAGCACCACATCGAAGCCGGCATAGACGCCGCCGCCGCTGTAAATGTTGTCGGTGACGTGGAGATCGGCGCCGACCCCAAGCGTGCTGCTGATATCTGCGTTCCCAGTGGAACGGAGATAGCCGGCGGTAGCACCTCCGGCGATGTTCACTGCATAGTTAACATCGAGATTGCCATTGACGCCCAGACTGCCGGTGGTGACGCCTGCTAGATTGGTATAGCCGCCGACGGTCAAACCCCCGCCCAGGTTGGCGCCGTTGAGCCAGCTATGCCCGCCGACCGTGAAATCACCACTGACAGAACCGCTGCCGGTGGCACCGAAGCTGCCCGGCACATGGACATAATTGGCGCCCAGGTGAATGTTAGCGAGGTTGCCGGCACCGGCGGCGGTAATCGCCAAACTATCGCTGCCCGACGGCCGCGCGAGATAGCCGGAGCCGGTCAGCACCAGGTCGCCGCCGACGTTGAGATTGCCCTCGACCGTTCCACCGCCGCGGACGTTGAGGCTTTGCATACAGTCGACGAGGCCGGTGTCGCTGATTTCGAGACCATTGCTCGGAATACTGTCGCCGGCCTCGACCCCGAGGCGCAGCCGGCCGCCGCCGCAGCCGATCGCATAGGCGCGATTATCGGCGAGATTGTGCAGTGTCAACGACGGCCAGTTGCCGCCGGTCGCGCGCATGCGCCCGGAACTGACCGTCAGCTGCCCGGCGACGGTCAGATTGCCCGGCCCGGCGAGCGTCCCGCCCGAGAGCGGCAGATAGGCCGAGAGGTCGGGGTTTTCGCCGATCGCTATCGCGCGGACCGCGTCATAGAGCTGGCGGTGCGAGGCTTTATCGGGTGCGATGCCGGCGGCGGTGACGACAAACAGCACTTCTTCCTGCAGCATGTTGAGCCACCAGGCGTCGACCACGGTCGCCTCGAGCCCCGCCGCCGGGTTGCCGTCGGTAAAAAAGCCGGGAGCGACCGACGGCCCAACGATGATCGGCAGTTGCGGAACCGTGGTAACGTTGTCAATTCGGTACACGCGGCCCCTCCCCCTCCCCGCCGCTCGGCGCCGCGCTGTTGAGCCCGTCCTGCGCCGCCCTGTTGTCTTGAGCGAGGGCCTGTTGTTGGATTTTGGTCAGCAATGGCGCCACAATGCGGTAGGGCCCCTCGGCGAGGATCGCCATTGCCTGGTTCCACTCCGCCGCGGTCATCCGGACGGTAATTTCGTCGGTCGCTTCCACGTGTGTTCCCCTCAGTTGACGACGTGCGCGAAGGGCGGCAACAGGCAGTAGGTCATCTGCACCGACCACACGCCGTCGGCATCGGCGCCGAATAGCGGCGTGTGCCCGCCGCGCCAGATCAGCACCGAGCCTTGCGGGAACCCCGCCGGGGCAAGACCGGCGCTACGTTGCAATCGGACCTGGTTGCCGAGCACGTTGAAGGCGTGGCCGAGGGCAAACCCGAACATCTCCTTGTGCGCTTCGTCGGTTGATTGAAAGCCGTCCATGATGACGGTCAGATAGTTGAGGTCGAAATTGTCGGTGTGGTCGAAGGTGAACCGCAGAGTGCGGGCGTCGGGTCCGACCAGGGCGGCGGCGGCATTGGCCTCGATCTGCTGGCGCAGCAGCACCCCGGCTTCGGCCGTCTCGTCTTGGGGGGCGGGATCGTCAGGCATGGCCTTCCTCCAATTGTTGCACGCGGCGGGCGAGCGCCTCGGTCGCTGCGGCGAGCTGCTGGATCGCGCGCACCGAGTAGGCGGCAAGCGGCATTAGATCGACCCCGAGCAGACCCTCAGCGCCATTTGGGCCGGTTACCGCTTCGGGGATCACCCCTTGCAGTTGCTGGGCGATAAAGCCGATTTCGTCGTGGCGCGGCGGGGCTTCGGGAGTGACCGGGTTGATGCGGTCGTAGGCGTAGAGTTCGATTGCGCAGACCGCGGCCAGTCCATCCTTACTGACCGGCGCGACATTCGCCTTGAACCGCGCGTCGCAGATGTTGACCTGGATGGCCCCATTCCAGATCCCGTCGACAAATTGATTTAAGGCTTGGCCATCCCAGTGAAACGCAATCGCATTGTTGGTGAAGCGGTAAACCACGCCGTTGCCGCCGATCTGCGCCTCAACGCCGACGTTGATGACGCCAGTAACGGTCGCGTTGCCGACAACGGCGAGGCTGGCGCGGCAATTGAGCAAGCCGAGCGCCTCGATGCCAGTGGCGTGAAAGGTCAAGGTGTCGAGTGGCGTATCGCCGGCGGCGGAAAGGTTGAGCTGGCGAAACCCGGCAACGTTCGGCCTCTGAATAAACCCCTGCGCCTGGTCTCGGCGGTCGAGCACGAGGTTGCCGGCGTGCAAGGTGAAATTGCCGTTGCCCCCGAGCGTGGCGATCGCCGTCGCGCCGGCAAACCAGCTAAAGAAATCGGCGTTACTGCGGCAGCTAAACCACATGCCGCCCGCCATGATGCCGAGCGCCAGTTCGGTCGTGCTGACGGTGGGGAACAGCACCAAGCGCGTCCCGGCCGAGCGGCCGTCGGCCTGCGGCGGGGCGAGCCCACCGCTGAAGACGAGCGGGCCGGAATTGCCGCCCAACGGCAACGACACCGCGCCGTTGACGGTGAGGCCGCCACCGACGGTGAGCCAGTTAGCAACAGTAAAATCGCCGCCGGCGTTGAGCCGCGCCGCGGCTGTCAGCGGCACCCCGGCGGTGTCGGTTGGGCCAAAGAGCAATTCCCCCGCGAGCCCCCCGACCCACATGCCATAGGCCGGGGTGCTGGTCGAGCCGGTGTTGTGGATCGACCAGCCGGGACTGCCCCCGCCGCTGACCAGCGCGCGGTTCGAGGCGACATTCAAGGTGCCGCGCACGTTGAGCCCGGCGCCGGCGATGTCGACCAGGCCGGCGCCGTCGATTATCACGCGGGACGCCGGGATCCGCCAATCGCCGATTTCGAACATGCCGTCGCCCCGGATGCCGATACCCCAGCTGCTCTCGGGGACGGTAAACAGTATCCGCGGGGTCTGGCCCGCATCGGCTTGCAGGGTGAGGATGTCACTGCCGCCGGCGCGGTAGAGCGTGCCGCCGGTCAAGGGCAGGAAGTCGCCCGCCCCCAAGCCCGGCGGCCCTTGCGGCCCTTGCGGACCCTGCCCGCCGGCCGGCCCCGGCACGCCTTGCGGCCCCTGCGGGCCTTGCGGCCCGACCGGCCCCGGAAGTCCGGGCAAGCTGTCGGCGTATTGTTTGGTTGCCGCTTGCAGCGGCAGTGTCGGGTCGCTGGCGAGAATGAGCGGTCCGATCAAGATGCCGCCGGCGAGCGGCAGCAGCCGCAGCAGGCCGTCTTGCAGAGCTTCGATTTCGTCGCGCGCCACTCGGAAGTTGCCGCGCACGCTTTCGGTTGTCGGGTTGCCTGAGATCGGCAGGGTGTCGTCGATTTGGCTCGCCATCGCGGTCACCCGCGCTCGCCGAAGGCGTTGACTTGCAGCGCCTCGTCCCAGATCGACTCGCCGCCGTCCCAGACCGAGTCGCCGCCATCCCACAACACCCCGATTCGGTAGGCAAATTGCAGAATTGTGTGCGCCGGCTTTAAGGGGTCGATCACGCATTCGAGCATGCGGTTGCCCCAGCGCCGCAGCGCCTCGCCGGCGGTCGACCGCCCGGCGCGGAACTTCCACAGCGTGTAGAGTGCCGCGGTGATCCGCCAGGTATAGAGCCAGTCGATGCCGTTGACCGGATCGCCCGCCCGGTTGCGCCCGGCG